>OHKI01000119.1_pt1 | contig 30491 bp, 28 predicted proteins | sample 1568771 | NCBI WGS metagenome assembly OHKI01 (sample SAMEA3879540, study PRJEB24766) | human gut metagenome | biome: human-associated habitat; feature: feces | place: USA | collected 1985/1987 | reverse complement strand
CCGCATCCGATCCGGATGCGGCGCGGCGTTGTATCAGCAGTAGAAATCCTTGATCTTCTTTGCGCGGGACGGGTGGCGCAGCTTGCGGATGGCCTTGTTCTCGATCTGGCGGATGCGCTCGCGCGTGACGCCGAAGATCTGGCCGACCTCCTCGAGCGTATGCGTCCGGCCGTCATACATGCCGAAGCGCATCCGCAGGACGTCTGCCTCGCGCTCGGTCAGCGTGCCGAGGATCTCGGTCAGCGCCTCGGCCAGCAGCGTGTTGGACGTGGCATCGGCAGGGGAGGGCGTGTTGTCATCCTCGACGAACGAGCCGATGGTCGTGTCCTCCTCGTCACCGACCGGCATATCGAGCGAAAGCGTGTCGGCGGCGGTGCGGTTTGCCTCGATGATCTTCTCGATCGGCAGATTCAGCTCCGCTGCGATCTCCTCGAGCGTCGGCTCGCGGCCAAGCTCCTGCACGAGCTTGCGATTGCAGCGCGTGGCCTTGTTGATGACCTCGACCATATGCACCGGGACACGGATCGTCCGGGCCTGATCGGCGATGGCGCGGGTGATCGCCTGACGGATCCACCAGGTCGCATATGTAGAGAACTTGTTTCCCTTTGTATAGTCGAACTTGTCCACCGCGCGGATCAGGCCGGTGTTGCCCTCCTGGATCAGGTCCAGAATGTGCAGACCGCGGCCGGAATATTTCTTTGCAATGGAGACAACAAGACGCAGGTTCGCCTCGGTCAGCTTGTCCTTGGCGGCCTTGTCGCCCTCGCTGACGCGCTTGGCCAGCTCGATCTCCTCGTCTGCCGAGAGCAGGCGCACCTGTCCGATCTCCTTGAGGTACATGCGGACGGGGTCGTCGAGGTTATACTCGGCGGCCAGCTCCAGCGGATCGACCAGCTCCTCCTCCTCGTCCATCGAGGGCACGGCGTCGCCGTCCAGAAGGCTGTCGCCGCGCAGGTCGGCGTCAAGCTCCAGCTCCGCGCCGACGACCTGAATGCCGAGGGTATCAAATGTATCATAGACCTGCTCGATCTTCTCGACCGGAAGATCCAGCTTTTCCAGCTCCGCCGTCAGCTCGGAGGCCTGAATGACGCCGTCGCGCTTTGCCTTGGCGATCAGCGCGCTGACTCTGGCCATTGCCTCCTCGCTGCTGGGGGGCGTGCGTTTCGTATTTGTGTTCTTCGAGTTTGCCATCAATGCTCATCCTCATTCGTGCGATCTCACGGCGCGGCCGGTGAGAACCGCGCATCCAATTCATTATATACAACCCGGCACGGTTTGGCAACCTGTTTTCCGTGTTTTTTCTATGAAAATATGCAAAAGGCGGCCGAAGCCGCCGGGGCGTGTCAAAAAGTGCTTTTGACACGCTCTCAAACGGAAAACGCTGCGCCGGTTTTCCGTTTGAAAATTCTGCGTGCCGCAGCGCGCAGAATTTGCTTGCAGACTGCGCACAAATTCTGCACTTGCGGCACGGGGCGTTTTGCGCGGCGTTCACGCCGCCGCGCAAAACCGATCGGCATTTTGATTCGCGCCCGCGGGTGCAGGTGCTGCGAGGCGGGAGCGTGCGTGCTCAGATCTCCATGATGACCGGCAGGATCATCGGATTGCGCTTGGTCGTCTTGAACAGATAACCGGAGAGGTCGTTTTTGATATTGGCCTTGAGCGCGCTCCAGTCGCACGAGCCGCTGGAGATGCAGCGGTCGATGGCGTGCGCGGCGATGACGCGCATTTCCTCGATCAGGTTTTCGGATTCCTTGACATAGACAAAGCCGCGCGTGATGATGTCGGGGCCGGTGATGACGCTTCCGTCCTCGGACGAGAGGTTCACCACGACGACGATCATGCCGTCCTGCGCCAGATGCTTGCGGTCGCGCAGCACGACGCTTCCGACATCGCCGACGCCGGTGCCGTCCACAAGGATCTTACCCGCGGGGACGGTGCCGCCCCACTTGCAGGTCGCCTTGGTCAGCTCAAGCACCTTGCCGATGTCGCTGATGAAGATGTTCTTCGGCTCCATGCCCATGGTCTGCGCCAGCTTGGAATGCGCCTGCAAATGACGCTGCTCGCCGTGTACGGGGATGAAGAAGCGGGGCTTTGTGAGCGCGTGGATGATCTTGAGCTCCTCCTGACAGGCGTGGCCGGAGACGTGCAGATCGGCGAGCTTGTCATAGACGACGTCTGCGCCCTTGCGGTAAAGCTCATTGATGATGCGGCCAATGGCCTTTTCGTTGCCGGGAATGGCGGAGGCGGAGATGATGACGCGGTCGCCCGCCTGGATCTCCACCTGACGGTGGCCGGAGAACGCCATGCGGTACAGCGCGGACATGTTTTCGCCCTGCGAGCCGGTGGAAACGATGACGATCTTATTCTTCGGCAGCGACTTGATGGCGTTGATGTCAACCAGCGTGCCGTTGGGGATCTTCAGATAGCCCAGCTCCACCGAGACCTTCAGAACGTTTTCCATGCTGCGGCCCGTGACGGCGACCTTGCGGCCGTACTTGTGCGCGGCGGAAATGATGCTTTGCAGACGGAATGCGTTTGAGGCGAAGGTCGTGACGATGATGCGCTGGCTGCATCCGGCAAACTGCCGGTCAAAGCTGTTGGCAACGATGCGCTCGGACGGCGTGAAGCCGGGGCGCTCGACGTTGGTCGAGTCGCACAGCAGCGCCAGCACACCCTCGCGGCCGAGTTCGCCGAAGCGGGTGAGGTCGATCATGCCGTCCTCGGCGGTGGGGTCGATCTTGAAGTCGCCCGTGATGACGACCGTGCCGACCGGCGTGCGGATGGCGAACGACACCGCGTCGGCGATGGAGTGGTTCACGTGGATGAATTCCACCGAGAAGCAGCCGGCCTTGACGGTCTCGCCCGCCTCGTGGGTAAAGAGCTTGACGGTCTTGTCCAGACGGTGCTCCTCCAGCTTCAGCCGGACGATGCCTGCGGTCAGGCGCGTGGCGTGGATGGGGCAGTTGAACTGCTGCATCGCGTAGGGGATGCCGCCGATGTGATCCTCGTGACCGTGCGTCAGGAACATGCCGCGGATCTTCTGCTTATTCTTGACCAGATAGGTCATGTCGGCAATGACGAGATCGACGCCGTACATATCGTCCTCGGGGAAGCCGAGGCCGCAGTCAACGATGATGATGTCCTTGCCGTATTCCAATACTGTGATATTCTTGCCGATCTCGTTGAGACCGCCGAGAGAGATGATTTTCAGTTTTTCTGCCAAATGGGGTTCCTCATTTCTATAAAATTTCAATTTTGACGTCAAATATGGCATATTGACGTGTTTTTGTTGCAGATAAGTAAGTGAAAAATGCGTTTGGGCAACACAAACCAACATACGCTCCGCAGATGGCTCCCGGCCCCGTACCGCCGTTTGTGCCTCGCAGACGTATGTGTATCCACTATGCTGAGAGCCGCCGTTTTTCCGCGCCGCACGCACGGCAGGCTCTGTACAATATGCCGCGCGATCCGCAAAGCACGGCATGATACTAACAAGTATAGCACAAAATCAGCCCTGTGTATACATTTTTTTCGTTTCCCATAATTTTTATCCGGGACGTGCGGCGTTTTCCGTTTGCGCGCTTGTCAATTTTGCTGAAATTTGATATAATATCAAAGATTATAATTCCAAAAAGAAACGGAGGCGCCCACGGCAATGAAAAAACACGTTTCCCGCCTGCTGCAGCCGGGTGTGATCTGGTACTGCGTGGTACTTCTGGTGTTTACGGCCGCGGCTGCGGCGCTCGACCAGTATTATCTGGCCGGAGCGGAGCTACTCGTGACCGCTGGGGTCTTCCTCATCAGCCGTGTGCGCTTTGCCCGCCGCAAGCAGGAGCTTGTGGACTATGTGCAGAGCGCGACGGATTCCGTCGGCGTTTCGGTGCATGCGGGCTCGCCGTTCCCGATGGCGGTGCTCCACCTGCCGGAGGCGGAGATCATCTGGGGAAATCCTGCGTTTTATGCGATCACGGGTCTGGCGGACGCCACGCGCTATCAGACGATGGACAGCGTCATCCCGGACTTCACGACCGACTGGCTGCGCGACGGGCGAAATGAGCTTCCGGGTGACCGGAAGATCGGCGACCGGCGCTACCGCATCTACGGAAACTATGTCCGCTCCAGCGACGATGAAACGACGGTCATGCTGGCAACCGTCTATTTTGCCGACATGACCGAGATGTTCAACATCCGCGACGAGTTTGTCCGCACGCGCCCGGTCGTGGCGGTCGTGCTGATCGACAACTACGACGAGCTGATGAACAACCTCTCCGACAGCGCTGTTGCCAACCTCAACGCGCAGATCAACGAAACGGTCAGCAAGTGGATCGGCGGCGCGCACGCCCTCAGCCGCAAGATCGAGCGGAACCGCTATCTGCTCGTCTTTGAAAACAGCGCGCTCGAGCAGCTCCAGACCGGAAAATTCTCGGTGCTGGAGAGCATCCGCACCATCGTCAACCCCACCGGCGTGGCGGCGACGATCTCGCTTGGCATCGGAAAAGACGGCGCCTCGTTCGAGGAAAACTATAATTATGCCATGCTCTCCATTGAGATGGCGCTTTCGCGCGGCGGAGATCAGGCGGTCATCAAGGACCGGTACAACTTCACCTTCTACGGCGGCAGAACGAAGGAAACGGAGCGTCACACCAAGGTCAAGTCCCGCGTTGTGGCAGGCTCGCTCTCCGAGCTGATCGCGCAGTCGAGCGAGGTCTTCCTGATGGGCCACCGCATGGCGGACCTCGACGCGGTGGGCGCGGCGGTCGGCCTTCTCAGCCTGTGCCGCAAAAAGGGCAAGCGCGGGCGCATCGTCGTCGATCTCAAAAACAATGCCGCAGGCACGCTCATTGACGAGCTTCGCGCCATGCCGGAGTACAGCAATGTGTTCATCTCCGGTGAGGACGCGCTTGTCGATGCAGACAGCCGCTCGCTTCTGATCGTCGTCGATACGAACCGCCCCGATCAGGTGGAGAGCAAGCCCCTTCTGGAGTCCATTTCGCGTGTGGCCGTCATCGACCACCACCGCCGCGCGGCGGATTATATCGAGCACGCGGTGCTGAGCCTGCATGAGCTGTTCGCCTCGTCTGCGTCCGAGCTTGTGACGGAGCTTCTGCAATACGCGCTCGACCCGCGCGACCTGCGTCCCATCGAGGCGCAGGCGCTGCTTGCCGGCATCGTGCTCGACACGAAGAATTTCAGCGTCCGCACCGGCTCGCGCACATTTGAGGCCGCGGCGTTCCTGCGCCGCACCGGCGCGGACACTGTGGACGTCAAAAAGCTCTTTCAGAGCGACCTTGACGCGACGATCGCGCGCTATCAGGTCGTGCAGGCGGCGCGCCTGTACCGGGACGATATCGCCATCGCCGCCGTGGATCACGCGGTCACGCGCACCATCGCCTCGCAGGCGGCGGACGAGCTTTTGAACATCTCCGGCATCCTGACCTCGTTCGTGCTCTATCCCGACGCGGGGCAAGTGGTCATATCGGCGCGCTCGATCGGCTCGTGCAACGTGCAGGTCGTGCTGGAGCCGCTCGGCGGCGGCGGAAACGCGGCGGCTGCCGGCGCACAGATCAAGGACGCGGAGATCCATGACGTGCTGGAAAAGCTCGTCGCGTCCATAGACAAATTCTACGGCTGAGGCCGAAGAAGCATACAATACAAATTCCCTGTCTGAAAGGAGAACATACAGCATGAAAGTCATTTTGACACAGGATATTCGCGGCAAGGGCAAGCGCGGCCAGATGATCGAGGTATCGGACGGCTACGCCCGCAACTTCCTCTTTCCGAAGAAGCTGGCGCAGGAGGCCAACGCCGACAACGTCAACACCATGAAGATGAACGACAAGGCACGCCAGGAGCGCGAGGCCAAGGAGCGCGCCGAGGCGATGGACATCTCCAAGCGCATGAAGACCTTCACCGTCACCGTCAATGCAAAGGGCGGCGGCGCGGGCAGGCTGTTCGGCTCCGTGACCAACACGGAAATTGCCGAGGCGCTTGCCGCGCAGCAGAAGATCGTGCTCGACAAGCGGAAGATCGTGCTCGACGAGCCGATCAAGACCACCGGCGTATATACCGTCCGCTGCAAGCTCGGCTATGAGATCAGCGGCGAGCTGCGCGTGGAAGTCAAAGAGGCGTAAAACTCCGCAGAGGAGAAGGAGGGACATCGTATGGACGATCTGCTGGGCCGTCAGGTGCCGCAGTCATTGGAGGCGGAGCAGTCTGTGCTCGGCTCCATGCTCATTGACGAGCGCTGTGTGCCGGACGTCATCGGCCTTCTTCGGCCGGAGGACTTCTATCTGAGGCAGAACCGCGAGATCTACGAGACCATCTATACGATGTTCAATTTCTCGGAAAAGATCGACCCGGTGACGGTGCTCGACAAGATGAAGGAGCGCGGCGTCTATGACGAGGCGCATTCCTACGATTACATTGCCCAGCTTCTTCAGATCACGCCGACGGCCGCCAACGTCAAGCAGTACTGCGCCATCGTCCACGACAAGGCGCTCATGCGCGATCTGGCTGCCGCCGCCGGAGAGATCAGCGAGATGGTCTACGACGGCGCAGGCACGGCGCAGGATATGCTCGAGGCGGCGGAGAAAAAGGTCTTTGCCCTGCGGCGGGAAAACTCCGGCGACAGCCTTCAGCACATCGGGAAGGTGCTTCTGAACGTCTACGACCGGCTCGAGGAGCTGGCGCAGTCCGGCGAGGCCATTCCGGGCCTTTCCACGGGCCTGCACGACCTTGACCGGAAGATCAACGGCCTCAACAGGACGGACCTGCTGCTCATTGCGGCGCGTCCCGGCATGGGCAAGACGTCAATGGCGCTGAACATCGCGCTGAACGTCGCAAAAAAATACCCCGGCAAGGCCGTGGCGTTTTTCAATCTGGAAATGTCGCGCGAGCAGATGGCAATGCGCCTGCTCGCAAACGAGAGCTTTGTCGATCTGCAAAAGCTCATCACCGGCCAGCTCACCGAGGAGGACTGGGGAAAGCTCTCCATCGCGTCCTCGGCGCTGAGCCAGACGGACATCCGCGTGGATGACAATCCGACCATCACGGTCGCGGAGATGAACGCCAAATGCCGCCGGATCGAGAATCTGGGGCTGGTGTTCATCGACTATTTGCAGCTGATGACGGCTGCCGCGCCGGGAAAGACCGCGGAGAACCGCGTCAATGTGGTCAGCGAGATCTCCCGCGCACTCAAGATCATGGCGAAGGAGCTGAACGTGCCCGTCGTGTGCATGAGCCAGCTCTCCCGTGCAAACGAGAGCCGTACCGACAAGCGGCCGATGCTCTCCGACCTGCGTGAGTCGGGCGCCATCGAGCAGGACGCCGACAGCGTCATGTTCATCTATCGCGACGATTATTATAATAAGGACTCGGAGGAGAAGAACATCGCCGAGCTGATCGTGGCAAAAAACCGCCACGGCGAGACCGGCACGGTCAAGCTCCAGTGGCTGCCGCAGTTCACGACCTTCTCCGATCTGGAGTGGAAGCATGCGGAATAAGATCCTCGTCTGGTGCCGGGAGCAGGCGCTCTTTCCGAGCGGCGCGCACGTCGTCTGCGCCGTCTCCGGCGGCGCGGACTCCGTGGCGATGCTGCACGCCCTGTGCGCGCTTCGGGCGGAGCTGGGGATCACGGTCTCGGCGGCGCACTTCAACCACCGCCTGCGCGGCGCGGAATCCGACCGCGACGAGGCGTTCGTCCGCACGCTTTGCCAGACGCTCGGCGTTTCGCTGAGCGTCTCCGGCGCGGACGTCGCCGCCCATGCGGCACGGACGGGCGAGAGCGTGGAGGAGGCGGCTCGGGAGCTGCGCTATGCGTTTTTTGCGCAGCTGGACGGCCTGATCGCCACGGCGCACACCGCCGACGACAATCTGGAGACGGTGCTTCTCAACCTGACGCGCGGCACGTCGCTGCGCGGCCTGTGCGGCATCCCGCCGAAGCGCGAGCACATCGTGCGGCCGATGCTCTGCCTGACGCGCCGCGAAATTGAGGCGTATCTCACGGAAAACGCGCTGACGCATGTGGAGGACTCCACAAACGCCGCGCCGGATGCGCGCAGAAATCGCATCCGGCAGGAGGTCGTGCCGCTTCTGCGGCGCGAAAACCCCTCGCTTGCGCAGACGGCGCTGCGCGGGAGCCTGCTGCTGCGGCAGGATGAAGATTATCTGGAGCGGGCCGCCGAGGCCGCTCTGCACGATGCGGAAACGGACGGCGGCTGGTCGTGCGCGGCGCTTCGCGCACAGCCTTCGGCGCTTTTCAGCCGCGCGGTGCGGATGCTGCTGCGTACCATCTCCGTGCCGAAGCTCACAAGCGCCCACATCCGCGCGGTCTGCGGCATCATTGCTGCGGACGCGCCCTCCGCGCGCGTGTCGCTTCCGGGCGGCTTTGCGGCGGAGCGGGTGTATGACTGCCTGCGCCTTTCGCGTGAGGCAGCGCCTGCTGCGTGGGCGCCGGTGCGGCTTTTGACGGACGGGAGCACCGAGCTTTGGGAGCTTGGCCTGCGCATCCGGTGCCATGTCGTGGAGAAACTGGAAAAAAGTCAGGAAAACCGAAATTCGCCGTGCACTTTTGCGTGCAAATGTGCTATGATGAAGCCGGAAACGCTGGTGGCAAGGCCGCGGGCCGCGGGCGATGCCATGCGCCTTGCAGGCGGCAGCCGGACGCTCAAGCGGCTGATGATCGACCGGAAGATTCCTGCCGCGCAGAGAGGCCGTCTGCCCGTGATCGCAGACAGCGGCGGTGTGCTGGCGGTATACGGCGTGGGCGCCGATGCCGGGCGCGCGGCGCACGAGGGCGACCGCGCGGTCATCATTGAGATCGAACAGATACAATAGAAATCAATAGGCGGCGCGTGGGAACGCCGCCGGAAAGAGGTCAGTTTTTATGATCAACAAGCAGGACATGATGCAGGACATTGAACAGATCCTTGTTTCCGAGGAGGACATCCACGCGCGGATCCGCGAGGTCGGCGCGCAGATCTCCGAGGATTATCGCGGAAAATGCCCGATCCTGGTCGGCGTGCTCAAGGGCGTCGTGCCGTTCTTTGCCGAGATGGCGCAGGCGATCACCATCCCGGTGCAGGAGGACTTCATGTGCGTCACGTCGTTTGAGGGCGGCACGGAATCCACCGGCAAGCTGACCTTCCGCAAGGACATCGACCATGACATCGAGGGCCGCGACGTCCTCATTCTGGAGGATATCATCGACTCCGGCAGCACGCTGAAGCTGATCTGCGAGCTGTTTGCCGAGCGCAAGCCCAAGTCCGTGAAGATCTGCACCCTGCTTGACAAACCCTCGGGCCGCAAGGTCGATCTGACGCCGGACTATGCCTGCTTTACGATCCCGGCGGCGTTCGTGGTCGGCTACGGCCTGGACTACGATGATTATTACCGCAATCTGCCTTTCGTCGGCGTTCTGAAGCCCTCTGTTTATCAGGACTGACGAAAGCGCCCATAAAGGAGCTTTACAGTGAATCAACAACCAAAACAGCCCAATCCGCTGATCTTCATGATCGTCATCGGGCTGGTGTTCGCATTGACGGCGGGGGCGGTCTTCGCCCGCAACGGTGCGGCGAGCATGCAGTATTCCGAGGTGCTCAAGCTGTTCCGGGAGGAGCAGGTCAAGTCCTTCACGCTTCAGGACGGAACGCTGACACTCACGCTCCGCGCCGACGGCGACGAGACAAAGACCGCCACAGCCAGCATCGGCGACACGGAGAGCTTCCACAACGACCTTGACGCGCTGATCGCAGACCAGGCCGCGCGCGGCGTTCTGACATCCTACAACTATCCGCAGTCGCCCGGCGCACCGTGGTACAGGACGATCCTGCCGTATGCGCTGTTGGGCGTGGGTCTGCTGGTGGTGTGGTTTTTCCTGATGAACCGCGCAAACGGCGGGCCGTCGGCAATGGCGCAGTTCACGCGCGCCAACGCCAACCTCGGCGTTCCGAGCAAGGAAAAGGTCACCTTTGCCGATGTGGCGGGCGCAGACGAGGAAAAAGCGGAGCTTCAGCAGATCGTGGAGTTCCTCCGCGATCCCAAGCGCTTTCAGGAGATGGGCGCGCGTGTGCCGAAGGGCGTGCTGCTGGTCGGCCCTCCGGGAACCGGCAAGACGCTGCTGGCGCGCGCCGTTGCCGGCGAGGCGGGCGTGTCGTTTCTGTCCATTTCCGGCTCGGATTTTGTCGAGCTGTATGTCGGCGTCGGCGCCAGCCGCGTGCGAGACCTGTTCGACCAGGCAAAGCGCGTTGCGCCCTGCATCGTCTTTATTGACGAGATCGACGCCGTCGGCCGCCGCCGCGGCGCGGGGCTCGGCGGAGGACACGACGAGCGCGAGCAGACGCTCAACCAGCTGCTTGTGGAGATGGACGGCTTCGGCAAGAATGAGGGCGTGATCGTCCTCGCAGCCACCAACCGAAAGGACATCCTCGACCCGGCACTTCTGCGCCCGGGACGCTTTGACCGGCAGATCTATGTCGGCTCGCCCGACTGGCGCGGCCGCGAGGAGATCCTCAAGGTCCACGCCAAGGACAAGCCGCTGGCGGACAATGTCGATCTCGGCGTCATTGCCAAGGCGACTGCCGGCTTCACCGGCGCAGACCTTGCGAACCTGCTGAACGAGGCGGCTCTGCTCGCGACCGAGCGCCGCCGCCGCGTCATCGTGATGCAGGATGTGGAGGATGCAATGATCAAGGTCATTGCAGGCCCGGAAAAGCACAGCCGCGTCGTGCCGCAGCATGAGCGCCGCCTGACTGCCTTCCATGAGGCGGGGCACGCCGTCGCTATGTACTACCTGCCGACGCAGGACCCCGTCCATCAGATCACCATTGTCCCGCGCGGCATGGCCGGCGGCATGACCATCAGCCTCCCGACCGACGATACGAGCTATCTTTCCCGCAATGAGATGTACGAGACGGTCGTTTCGCTGCTTGGCGGGCGCGTCGCGGAACAGCTCAAGCTGGACGACATTTCGACCGGCGCCTCCAATGATATCCAGCGTGCAACGGGTATCGCGCGCGACATGGTCTCGCGCTACGGCATGAGCGACCGGCTCGGCCCGGTCAGCTACGCCTCGGACGACGAGGTGTTCATCGGCCGGAACTACGAAAAGACGAAGTCGTATTCCGAGCGCATCGCGGGCGACATCGACGACGAAGTACACACCATCCTCCAGCGTGCATATGAGCACTGCGTCCGGCTCCTGCGGGAGCATGACGACCAGCTTTGCCGCGTGGCAGAGTTCCTGCTTGCGCACGACAACATGACCCGCCCGCAATTTGAGGCGGCGATGGAGGGCAAGGCGATCCCGCAGCCCGAGGCAAAGCAGCCTCCCGACACAGCGGAAGCAGAATCATGAGAACCGGGGCTGCAGCGTTTTCGCTACAGCCCCGGTTTGCGTATGATATGGAATTTGCAGATGGGAGGTCAGACCTTTTCGTCAATATAGGGAGAGGGCGCTGCGGGAACACCGCGCTTCCACTCGATGGCATTGACTAGGAAGAACGTGAGCGCACCGACGGCGCAGCCAAAGACGACGGGCAGGATCCCGATGTAGAAGTCGCCCTTGGACAGGATCTGCCAGAAGATGAAGCCGATCGTGCCGGTGATGATGGAGATGACGCCGGAATTGCGCGTGGCCTTCGGCACGACCAGACCCAGACCGTAGGCGGCGAACGGGCCTGCGCAGCGGATGCCGAACGCGAAGGTGTTCATCGTGACCAGCGGCACGCCCAGCATGGAGATGAGCATGGCGACCAGCGCAAACACGACGTTGCAGATACGGGTGTAGGTGATGATCTTCTTTTCCGGGAGCGGCTGCTGATCTGCTTTGCGGTTTGCGAGATACAGGTCGTTCATGACCATCGTGGACATGCACAGAAGGTTGGAGTCCGCCGAGGACATCGTCGCGCAGATGATGGCAGCCGAGACGATGCCGGTGACGGCGGCAGGCGCATACGCGCTCGTGACAGCCATCATGGCATTGGAGCCGTTTTCGGCAAGCGTCGGGATGGCGTCCTTCATGGAAAGCGCAGCCAGACCGAGCAGCGTCGGGAAGATCGCCATGGCCGCCATCAGAACGGCAGAGACGAGCGAGGCGCGCTGGGCGGTCTTTTCATCCTTCGCAGACTCAAAGCGCGAGACCATTTCGGGACCTGAGAGGAAGGTACAGAAGTAGTTGAACATATAGCCGACGATGGGCACCCAGCCGATCTTTGTAAAGCTCAACTGCTCCCCGGGGAGCTTCGCGGAGATGGCCTGCCAGCCGCCGCAGGCATTGACAACGATGGGCGTGGCAATGGCAAGGCCGACGAGAATGATGATGAACTGGATGAGGTCGGACACCTGGTCGGCGATCATGCCGCCGAACGTGGTGTAGAGGATGATGACGACGCCTGCCAGCACCAGCGCAACGTTCAGGGGGATGCCGGTGAGCGTTGCCACAACGCCGCCGGAGGCTGCGATCTGGGACGAGGTCAGGCAGAACAGCGCCAGAATGTTGAGGATTGCCGAGAAATTGCTGGAGAATTTGCCGAAGCGGCGGCCGACGACCTCAGGGATCGTAACAGCCATGGTTTTGCGGATCTTGGGTGCAAAGTATGCCAGCGGGATCATGGCGATGGATGCGGTCAGGACGTACCAGACGGCGCTCATGCCCCACGTGCCGAACGCCTTTGCGGCAAGACCCGTGGTGGAGCCGCCGCCGATGTTGTTGGCCGACAGCGAGAAGGCGACCATGAACAGGCCCATTCTGCGGCCTGCGACCATGTAGTCCTGGCTGTTCTTGATCTTCAGCTTACCGACGACAAAGCCGACGATCAGCATGCCGATCAGATACGACGCGACGATGATCAGGGGGATTGTCTGCATAAGTTTTCCTCCGTTTTCTCTCATTTTTTGTTTTGCACAGGCAGGTGCATCTGCTTGTGGGTTTCAGTATACCGGAAAATCAAAAAAATGTAAACTGTGGGATAAACTCAAAGTAAAAGGGAAGTTTTGTGAAAATTATACAGGAATATTCACATTGGAATGCAATATTTTGCACGCAATGCCGATATCTGGACGCGCTGTATCCAGCAGCCTTTTCAAACGCGAACCCAGCGGCGCGTGTCAAAAAGGTCCTTGACATGCGCAAAAGCTCCATCCTGCGGTGCAGGATGGAGCTTTTGGCGGGATGATTCAGCTGAGATACTCCGCCGGGTCAACCGGCGTGCCGTTGAGATAGACGGCGAAGTGCAGATGCGGCTCCTCGCCGGTTTCGAGAAGCGCCGTGTCACCGACCGCACCGATCACATCGCCGGCTGCAACGCAGTCGCCCGCGCGGACGACCGGTGAAGCGGCGAGGTTTGCATAGTGTGTGGTGTGACCGTCGGCGTGGGAAATGACGACCGTGGTGCCGAGATATTCGTCGTCATAGACGGCGCTGACCGTCCCGGCGCAGGCGGCCTTGACGGGCGTGCCGGAGACGGCGCTCAGATCGACGCCGTCGTGCGTGCGCCAGTCGCGCGTTGTCGGGTTGTAGCTGAGCTTGTCCACGCTGTAGCCGAGAAGCGGCGTGCCGGAGACCGGCGCGATGCGGATGGCGGATGCGGCCTGACGTACCGCATCGTCCGTGGCCGGAGTGGACGCGGGAACGGAGTGCTCCTGCGTTTCGGCGGGAGCCTCAGCGGATGCAGGCGCATCCTGCCTCTCGGCTGCGGACGCGGGCGGCGATGCCGTCTGGCCCGACTGCGGGATGGTGGTGGTCGTTGCGACCGAAAGGGTTTCTTCGCTCAGGGAATTCTTTTCCGAAACCGCGCTTTTGATGAAGATATAGCCCGAAATTCCGACTGCAAGAATGCACAGGAACAGGACTATGTAGTAGCCCTTTTCCTGAAAGAATTTCCGGAACGCGCCGGAGTTGGATCGTTCGTTGTTTTGCATGTCATGCACCTCCGCTCAAGAGTATCGCCAAGAGCGGCGGCGGTTAAACATGCTCAGGAAATTTTTTGTGTACGCGCGAAATACTGCTCCTGACAGTAGCGCAGGATGCGGCTTCGGGTGACGATGCCGATGAAGGCGTTCTTGTCGTCGATGACAGGAACGAAGTTCTGCTCTGCGGCGACGGAGACCAGATCCTCCACGCGGGTATCGACCTTGACTGGGTGAATGACACGCCGGGGGAGAATGTCACGGATGAAATGCGCCTCTGTCTGCCGCATATCCATCACGCAGATGCTTTTCAGCGCCCACAGCAGATCGCCCTCGGTCACGACGCCCACATAGCTGCCGTCCGCGTCCAGAACGGGAAGGGCCGTATAGCCGCTATTTTCCATGCGCTCCATCGCCTGACGGAAGGTCGCGTCGGCGTCAATGTAGGAGCACATGGCCTTGGGAGTCAGAAAGAAAAGAATGTTCATAGGATGGCTTCCCTCCTTATGATAAGTTTACCATAAAACCGACGCAATGGCATGACGAATTTGTAAATTGCGTTGGAGAAAAGCGGCGGTCAATTTTGTGACGTTTGCTGCTGCGCCTGCTCCGCCATTTGAAGAAGCGGCGCGTGGCACAGCGCGTTTGCCGCCGCAACGGAGCATTTCTGATCGAAGCGGAGGGCCTCGCCGTTCAGAGCGCTGATTTTTCCGCCGGCCTCGGTGATGATCAGCGAGCCCGCGGCATAGTCCCACGGGGACAGGCGGTATTCAAAATACGCCTCCACGCGGCCGCAGGCCACGTCGCACAGCTCCAGAGCCGCCGAGCCGGAGCGCCGGATGTCGGAGCAGGTCTCGGTCAGCTTCTGCGCAAGGGCAAAGGTCTGCGGGATGCAGTCGGGATAATAGGGCGAGGAGCCGATGTAGACCAGCGCGTGCGCCATGTCGCAGTCGCTGACATGGATCGGCGCGCCGTTGAGAAACGCGCCTGCGCCGCGCACGGCGGTGAACAGCTCATCGTGATACGGGTCGTAGACCGCACCGAATTCCATCCGCTCGCCCTGTGCAAGGCCGACGGAGATGCAGCTTCGCCGCAGAGTGCGGATGAAGTTCATCGTGCCGTCGATCGGGTCAACGATGAAGCGCCATGCGCTTGCGGCTTCGAGCCTGCCGCCGTCCTCCTCGCCCAGAAAGCCTGCCTCGGGCAGAAGCGCCAGCAGCCGCTCCTGCAAGAAGCGCTGGACGCGCGCGTCATATGCCGTCACCAGATCGTGGCGGGAGGTTTTCTCCCGGACGTTTTTCCCCTCGGCGCTCGCCAGCAGGACGATGGCGCCGGCCTCGCGCACGGCGGCGCAGATCTGTTCATACAGCTTTTCCATAGGATTGCCTCCATGATAAAAGGGATGCCTTGCGGCATCCCTCAGACTGTCAAAAAACCTCGTAGAGTTCGCGCCCGCAGGCGATGCGCCCCGCGTGGTTCCCCCTCGCGGCATAGCCGCTTCGGCCTACGCTAAAAAAGTGCCGCCGGCACTTTTTCTGAACGCTGCGGCATCGGACAAAACACACTACGGGATGCAAGTGTGGAATTTGTGCGCAAACCGCGCACAAATTATGCGCGCCGCATCACGCAGCCTTTTCAAACGCGAACCCAGCCCCGCGGTTCGCGTTTGAGAGCGTGTCAAAACGACTGTTTTGACACGCTCAAAATGCCGCCCGATGGGCGGCATTTTCTCAGTTGTTTTCTTTTCCGGCGAAAAACTGGTTCATTTGCTCCGTGAATTCCAGCGCGGCATTGTAGCCCATGCGCTTTTGACGGTTGTTCATGGCCGCGACTTCAAAGATGACCGCGAGATTTCGTCCGGGCGTGATGGGAATGGTGATTGAGGGCACCTTCACATCGAGGATCTCCATATACTGCGTCTCCATGCCGAGCCGGTCATAGGCCTCGCCGTCGCGCCAGGGCACCATTTTGATGACCAGATCGATCTTGCAGCTATCCTTGACCGCACCCATACCAAAGAGCTTTGCCACATTGATGATGCCGATGCCGCGCAGCTCCATATAGTGCCGCAGCACCTCAGGCGGCGAGCCGACCAGCTCGTGCGACGAGATCATCTTGATCTCGACCGCGTCGTCAGAGATCAGGCGGTGACCGCGCTTGACAAGCTCGATGGCCGTCTCACTCTTGCCGATGCCGCTGTCGCCCATGATCAGAATGCCCTCGCCGTAAATTTCGACAAGAACGCCGTGGCGCGTCACACGCGGCGCAAGATTGCGTTTGAGGTAGGTAATGAGGCTTGATACGATATACGAGGTCGTGTCCTTGCAGCTCAGCACCGTGACATTGTGCTTCTCCGCCATCTCCAGGCACTCCGGAAGAGCCTGAATGCCGCGCGCAATGATGAGCGCCGGGATCTTGTAGGACATGAAATGGTCAAAAATGATCCGGCGCTCCTCGCTGGAGAGCTTTTCAAGGTAAGCCGACTCCACCGTTCCGCAGACATAAAGCCGCATCGGTTCAAAATGATCGAAGAAACCAGCCAGATACAGACCCGGCCGGCTCACATCATCGACCGTGACATGGATCTTATGATAGTCTGAGGACTCATAGAGCTTTTCCAGATGGAATTCCTCGACAAGCTCTGACAGGGGCACCGAATAAACATTTGACATTCATAACACCTCACGGCGATTATAACCTGTTTCTGACGGTTTGGCAACCGTAAAAACAGATATGGTGCTTTTTCCGTAAAAATTTTTTGTTCCATACAAGAATTTGTGCTTGCATTTTGCGGAAACATCTGCTATTATACTAGTCGGCGTCCGTAGGACAGCTGTTATATGATTTTTAAGCGGCGAGGAGGTGCAGCTAATGGCAAAGTGCGATATCTGCGGCAAGGGCGTTACTTTTGGAATCAAAGTTTCCCACTCTCATAGAAGATCCAACAGAGCATGGAAGCCCAACGTCAAACGGGTAAAAGCGATTGTTGACGGTACTCCGCGCCATGTGTACGTCTGTACAAGATGCCTGCGTTCCAACAAGGTTGAGCGCGCGATCTGATAGACAACCGAAAAGACAAGTCGAAAGACTTGTCTTTTTCTTTTTCGCATTTCCAAAACCGGCCGGCGGCGAGGTTCTCCCTCACCTGCCGGCCGATTTGCATTTTGCTTCAGAAGCGCGCCTGTATCTCACGGACCCCGCGCGACAAGACCTCGTCGCAGCCATCACCGATGGCGGCCTTCAAAAGTGCGTACTCGTCGAGCGTTCCCTGTCCGTGCAGCACGCGGAACGCGCCCGCATCGCTGCCCGGCGCGATCAGCGCCCCGAGCGACGCCGCCGTCCGCACGTTTTCCATCGCGCCCTCCAGCAGCGGCTTTAAAACCGCGTCCGGGAAGCGCCCGCAGCCGATCAGATTCCCGAAGGTCACGAGCGTCGGCACCCACACCGTCCGGCTCTCTGCGAGGCGGTGCAGCGTCTCCTGCCCAAGATATGCGCCGTGCTCGATGGAATCCACGCCCGCTGCGATGGCCGCCGCAACGGTCGCATCGCCATTTGCGTGCGCCATGACAGAAAAGCCCTCGCCGTGCGCAATGGCGATCATCTCCCGGATCTCCTCAGGCGTGAGCGGCACGTCCGTCAGAACGCCGAGCCGGTCAAAATCCATCAGGCCCGAGATCATGATCTTGATAAAGTCCGCACCAGAGCGTTTGGCATCCTCGACCAGTGCGCGAAAATCCGCCATGGTGTCAAAGCACCGGCCGATGAAGCCGCCGTAGTGTCCGTTTTTATGGATCGGCGCACCCGGAATGCGGTAGCGGATGCCGTACTCCGGCGCGAGCCGCGCCGCGAGGCTGCAAACGCCCCAGCGGTCGCCGCCGTCACGGAGATAGGTGATTCCCCGCTGTCTGTACGCAGACAGCGTCCGGCGCACCCAGTCCTCCCGCACGCCCTCGCGGTGACGTGCAATGGCGTCCTTCCAATATACGCCGTCCAGTACCATATGGATATGGCAGTCGCTGAGCATGTCCCATGCCTTCCTTCCTGCATTCTGCCACAACCATAGCACAGATCGCCCAAAGAAGCAAGCCCCGCTCAGGACACTCAGCCCTGCATGCTGTCTTCCGACGCGCGCATACCGTTCTGCGTGTCCGCTTGCCCCGCGGGCGTGTCCGTTTCTGTCTCCGCCTCATTATCGTCTGCGATTTCCGCTGCCGAAGCGTCCTCCGCGCCGTTCTTCACCTCGACTGCCGGAGCCTCTGTCTTCAACGCTCTGCCCTCAGGCGCAAACGCGCTGCCAAGCTGCGGGAGTGCGGCGGCAACGATCGACAAGCCGATCGCGATCAGCACAAAGCGCACTGTTTTTCCAATGTTTCGGTTCAGTTCCTCCAGCGCATGAACGCTGGAGGCAGAGGCGTTGTGGATTGCATTTTGGACTGCAACCACAGTTTCCGTGGAACGGTTGATGTCATCCAGCACGTCCACGATCATGTCGGAGGCCGCGTAAATCTCCGTATAGAAGTCTCCGCCAAACGCGCAGTATTGCAGATTGTAGTTCTCCGCCGCATATTTGAACGTTTTTTCCGTCAAGTCATAAGATGTGGCCTCCGGTTGGAAGGACGCGCCGAGCACGATCACGACAAGGCCGATTACAACCATCAGAATCGATGTGATTTTTTTCATAAAATGCATCTCCTATTCAGCTTTCATATATTTCTGCCGGCAAATACACAGCCTCGTCACGAAGCAGGCATGTCGACGGTCGTCTCGGGAACTGCCGACGACTCGCTCGACGCCGTCTCCAGCACATCCTTTGCCAGCGTCACGCAGTCCTTTCCGTTATAGAACATCCAGTTCACGACAGGCTCCTCATCCGCATTGAGCGAGACATATTTCGAGTACACGAAGCTGCTGGAGTCGATATAACCGCCCTTCATTCCGTCGTTCGGAGTCTGTACAAGGATGTCCGTACCGATTTTGACCGGATCTTTTCCAACCGTAGCGCACTTGAACGTGCCATAATTGGTGTAGGTGTCCTCAATCTCATCAACGTCCTCAAAGTAATAGACTGTCCTCCCATCCTCGCTGACGTAGAAATACGAGAGATAGAAGCCGAACATGCCCCAGATATAGGTCTCGGAGGCAATTTTTTCTGATTTCTCCGACTTAAGTGTATAGCGATACAGTGCGCCGATGTTGCGCTCGGTGTCAACGCCCTTAACATAGTAGAGATATTTCCCGTCCATCGAGAGCTTCAGCGCCGCGACGTCGCCAGCGACCTTCTTCTCGTCCTTTAGCTCCGTGCCGTTCAGCTTTGCCACACGCAGGTTGTCATCCTCGTCAATATAGCCGATGAAACCGCTCTGGATGTCGATCTCCTTTACATTGGACAGGAGCTTTTCGCGCTCTCCCTCGGCAGTGACGTAATAGACATTGTCACCGTTATCCGCATCGACCGTGATGTAAAGGCCATCAATCGCTTTTCCATTGTCATAAGTCAGATTGCCGCTTGCCGTGTAGAGGGTGCTGCTGCCAAGGTCATCACTCAGCCTCACCTTGACAAGCTCCTTGCCTTTGTTCTGAAAATAGAATTCATCCGAGTGGATGTCCGCAACCGCAAACGCGTTCTGGGATTTGTTAAAGCGGATTGTCGCGCTGCTGGAGGAGGTGTCCAATGTCGTCAGCTTCGTCTTCTCGCCATCGTGATACAAATAAGAGACCGACTCGTTTTTGTCCTTGTTGATTTCGATCCAGAGCGCTGTTTTTCCGTCGTTGGAAATACTCTCAACCTGAACAGTCGGCGACTTCCAGTTTGCGATTTTTTCCGCCTCCTCCTCATTTTCAGGAAGAATGCAGATATTCCCGTCACCATCGGCATACATCAGACTCAGCGTATCATCCGCGACCGCCATGGCAAGATCCTCGCCCAGCTTAAGCGGCTCGACGCCGCCAAATTTGAGCCGATACTGATAATTCTTAGTATCCGTAAAAATAATGCCGCTGTCTTTGACGACATTGACCTTATTCACGTTTTCTGCCAATGTTGTTCTATCTTCCGTGTCACTGACAGTCGTCCGGAACAGTGCACCGTCATCCGTCAATGCAATGACCGTGCTCCGGTCGGTCAACAGGTAACAGCGCACGATCTCTCCCTTGATCTTGACAGCCTCCCCATTCATCCGTGATATCCATGCGTCGCCGTCTGCGCCGGCCTTTCCCAATATGACCGCAGGTTCCGCCCCCGTTTTCGTGCTACCAGCCGCGCAGGCGCACAGGCTCAGGCACATCGCTGCCAAAAGCAGCATAGCAAGTGATTTCTTCATCTCGTTCCTCCTTCTTAATTGCATATTTATATTGTCTTTTGCTTATCCGAACAGCTCCGCGTGCTTTTCGTCGAGCTTTTTATCCAATTCTACGATCTCATTACTTTTCGCAGATACTTCGCTTAAAATCGCCATTGCTTCCTCTGACACGCCTACTTTTGACGCGTCTACTGTTCCGCTAGCAATCAGGCCCAAAAGTGCCGTCACGTCATTGCCGAGATAATAATCCGAATAAGCATCGTGAAGCGTCTCATATTTATCATGTAACTCTTGTACGGCATCCATGAGCGTCTTCACTCCATATGCATTCATGTCAATAGCACCATCTACCGCAGCAATTCCAGCATCAAGTTCATCAATAGCTTTCTGTATCAGCTTCACCGACTCTGTGGTGGCGGAATAGGAATCGGCTTCATATTGAAGAGCTGTCAGCACTTTGGAGTATAATAGGATAACAATCAACTCAGCATCCGCGTATTTCGCATATTCTCCGATTTCCGCGACCATATCCGCATAGAGCAGCGCTGGACATTCCTCATCTGTGACGCCCATTTCGCGCAATTCTGACGCCCTCGCGGCATATTTTTCGATTAGCTCGGTATCGACCTCAAACAGGGAGCCACCCTCTTTCGCTTTATACGGTGTGTTCTTTGCGAATTTTTCAAACTCAGAGATCGCGCGCGCCCGCTTGGCTTCAGCCAGATCCTTCTGTGCCTGCTCCAGCAGGGCATAGTTTTCTACCTGCGTCTTCTCCTTGTCGCTGAGCGCATCATACGCACTCTGCGCCCGTTCCACCTCATCCGTACTGCTGGCTGTTACCTCGCCGATTTTTAAAATCAGCTCGTCTGTCTCCTTGGCAGCCTTGCTCTTGCAGCCGCAGAGCGACAGCAGCATGACCGCCGCCAAAAACACCGCAATCCGTTTTTTCATTTCTTTCTTCTCCTTTCGTATACACTTTTCACGATAATTCACGCGATCGGTGTCATATTTTTATTTTACATGCTCATTTCACCAAAAACAATTAACTGGCTGCATAGGGTTTTAAGAATATTTTCCCGTCAGGAGACATCCGCCTGCATAAACGCGCACCTTCAGGCCTAAAAAACGCCTCTCTGCACATGGCAGAGAGGCGAGCTGTTTTCTATTCAAAACTTGCTCCGGAAAGACTGATCGGGTGCTCATCCGGGTTTGAGATATCGGTCTGATTTCCGCGGAAGATGCTGCCTCTGAACGTGATGACTCTCGTGCCATAGAGGCGTTCAAACACGACCGCCGTTTCGTTTTCATAGAAGCGGTTATCCGGAAGCTCCTCGGATGCACCGCTGGAATACTCGGTATTGATGCGCAGGCCGACCTTATTGTTCTGGAACACGCTGCCGAACACCAAGGGCCATGCGCCATTCTCGATCGAGGCAGCAACATCCCAGCCGGAAAAGTCACATTCGTACAGGAGCACGCACCTCGTCGCAATCAGTCCGATCCCGCCGCTGCCCAGAAAGCGGATGCCGGTAAACTCCGGCGAAACCGGGTTTTGGGTGCGCACCGAGACCGTCCCGGTGAATGTGGTCCGGTTCTCACCGTTGGAACAGCCGAAGAACGAGCAGGCATGCCCCTCAAGCGTCAGCTCCCCCTCATAGGTCACCGGCGGCAGGTAAATGTTCACTGCCGTCTGTGTATCGACTTCATCACTGATCTGTCTCAGCAGCGCCTTCAGCTCATCCATCGTATCCAGCGGCGTATCTTCAAAATGATACTCGATCAGTGCGCGCCGGGTGATCACAATCATCTGGCGGAGGTTGACCGTGTCGCCATTTTTCATATTCAGCGTCCACAGCACCTCGTTTGCTCCGCAATCGGAGCAGTATAGCACGTCCGTCATCCGCGCTGCCGCCGGGAAGCTTTTGTTATAGCGCACCTCTGTGCAGTTCATTGCCATTGCCCCCTCCTCCGGGATGGCCTGCACCGTACACCGCTGTACCTTCTGCATGAACGCTTCGTTGACGTTTTCGTCTGTGTCCTCGCGGTATACATATAGCTGCGACGGGAAGGCAGCCCCAGAGCCGTCCTGGATGGTGGCCTCAGCCCTCGGATCCGGCGTTTTCTGAACGCTTGCGCCTTCGCCGAATCCCAGCAGCAAATGCCACGTACCGTCCTCGTCATAGTACGTGACCTCCGCACCGCCCTCGTCGTAGAGCTTCGGCGTGTGCTCCTCCTGCACCGGTTCCGCTTCCGGAGGCGAAGGTATCTCGGAAGTAGTATTTTCCACGCTTTCTTCCGCCGGATTTTTCACAGCGTCAGCGGCGCTTGTGTCCGGCAAGGGAGCCGTCCGCCGCAGCCCGTAGTATAGCCCCACGCTTGCTCCGCCAAGCAGCACCATGACCGACAGCAGCGCCGCGCACCGGCGAATGGCGGCACGTTTTCTCGGTTTCGGAATCGGCACAACGCGCTTTGTGATCAGCGGTTTTGCGCAGTGCGGACAGAAGGACGCACCTTCTGCCAGCTTCGCGCCGCAGTATGTACATTTCTGTTCCATATGTCCACCTGCCTTACAGCTCGTTTTGAAGTGTGTCCAGCTCCGCCTCGGTCAGCGCGCGCCACGCGCCGACCGGAAGCTCCCCCAGTGCAAGCGCGCCCTCACGGATGCGCCGCAGGCGCGTCACGCGCACGTCCGCCGCCTCGCAGAGCCGCCGGATCTGGCGGTTTCGGCCCTCATGGATGACAAATTCCAAAAGCGCCGTCTCATTCTGCTCGCGCAGGACGCGCACCTTCGCAGGCGCCGTCATGCGGCCGTCAATGTCGAACGGCTCCTTCAGCGCCGCAAGGCACTCGGCGCGCCAGCCGCTCACCCAAACAAGATACGTCTTTTCGATCTCACGGCTCGGGTGCATCAGTCGGTTTGCAAATTCCCCGTCATTCGTCATGATAAGAAGCCCCTCGGAATTGAGGTCGAGCCGCCCGACCGGGTACACCCTCCCGCCGCAGTCCGCCACCAGCTCCGAGACGTTTTTTCTGCCCTTTTCGTCTGACAGTGTTGTGACATAGCCGCGCGGCTTGTTGAGCATCAGATACAGCCGCTCCGGCTCTTTTTTGAGCCGGACGCCGTCCACCTCGATGACATCCTCTCCGTCAACAGCCGTGTCGCCGAGGGCGGCCGTATTGCCGTTGACGCGCACGCGCCGCTCGGCAATGAGCGCCTCCGCCTTCCGGCGGGACGCAATGCCATAGCGTGAGAGTATTTTTTGCAGCCGTTCTTCCATCCCTTATCCTCCCAAAAGCCGCCGGAGCAGCCCTGTCTCCGGCGTCCGTGCCACCGGATGTCTGTAAAATACCGTGACGCGCCGCACCGGCACGCCGTTTACAAGCAGCTCCGCATAACCGGCAGGGCCGTGCAGCACCGGTGCGAACACAAGCCTCGGCGCATGGAGCCGAACCTCCGCCGTTTCTTCCGGCGCAAGCGGCCAGCGAAGCGCCTCGTCGGCATAAAGCCCCACAGCGTCCTTCAAGCCGCCGATCACCGAAGCGGTTCCGGCGGTCTCGCCCGCACGCAGGAAGCTGCGCCACTCAAAGGCTGAAAAGCCGTAGTCCAGCAGCGCGATATGATCGTCCCAGTCGTTCGGGTCGCAGATCGTGACTGCGATGAGCGTCCTTCCGCCGCGGCTTGCGCTGCTGACAAGCACACGGCCTGCCGCGCGCGTATAGCCCGTCTTGACGCCGTTTGCGCCCGGGTAGCGCCAAAGGAGCCTGTTGTGATTTTCGAGCACACGCGAGCCGAGCGTGATGCATTTTGTTCCGACCGCCTCGCGAAATGCCGCATTGCGGAGCGCTGCGCGCGTCAAAAGCGCAAGGTCGCGGGCGGTTGAAAAGTGCCCGTCCTCATCAAGGCCGCTCGGATTGCAAAAATGCGAGTTTTCCATGTCGAGCTGCGCTGCCCGCGCGTTCATCCGCTCGGCAAAAGACGCCGCCGAGCCGTCACAGAGGATAGCAAGCGCCGCTGCCGCGTCGTTCCCGGACCGGAGCAGCAGGCCATAGAGCAGCTCGCGCACCGTGATTTGCTCGCCAGCCGCAAGATACATCGACGAGCCCTCCAGCCCCACGGCCTCCTTCGGCACGCGGACTGTCTTTTCAAGCGCCATCTGCTCGCAGACGAGCAGCCCCGTCAGGATCTTCGTCGTGCTGGCAATGCGGCTGCGTGCGTCTGCATTCTGCGCAAGCAGCACCCGTCCGGAGTCCGCGTCCATCAGAATCGCGCTTTTCGCGCTGAGCGAGGGCGGCGTCTGCGCCGCATGGCACGGTGTCAGGAAAAGGACGGCGGCGAGCAAAGCCGCCGCCGTCCGAACGATCGTTTGTTTCAAGCTTCATCACCCGGGATAGCTTTCCCGCGTGAGAAAAAATCATGCGTTCGTGCTGTTCTTGTCCTGCGGCTTCCGGAGCAGCGCCTCCACACGGTCAAGAATATCTGGCACCATTTCCACGATCCGATCGACCGAGGTGGATGCGGGCTCCGCGATCGGAAGCATCCGCACCGACTCGCCGCGGATGACCACGAACGCCATCGGCGTGATGGTCACGCCTGCGCCCGCGCCGCCGCCGAAGGCATTGTCACGGTTGGCCGGGTAGTTCTTCGTCACAAAATCCGAGCCGCCGCCGCCATAGCCGACGGAGACCTTGGTGATCGGGATCAGCGTCACGCCGTCAGGCGTGGTGATGGGGTCGCCGATCACGGTATTGACGTCGATCATGTCCTTGATCTTCGCCATCGAGCTTGTCATCATTTCATTCAGGGGATGATTCATGTCCTGCACCGCCTTTTTTCATTCCGTTAGTCATCTTCAAATAACGCACACCGGCGTAGACCAGCAGCGCAAGCGCGCGTCCCACAGTGATCGTTGTCAGCAGGTGTGCATCCACGCGCATATTTTCTTTTTCATTATAATCCAGCTCCGCGCCGATGTCACGCTTTTTTATCACAAAAATGCGCTCCAGATGCGGCATGAGCACTCCGATGAGCGCCCACGCCCGTCCGTAGCGGATCGCCGTTTTGGCTGCGTCATCGCCCGCGCCGAAGCGGACATGCAGCGTCAGCTCGTCCAGACGGATATTCCGTCGGAGATCTCCGAGGACGTCCGACAAAAAGCGCAGCAGCTCCCACGTCTCAGACGCGCTGCCCGCAGGAAGCGTCAAAAGTGTTTTCCTCGCCGGCGCATCCGGCTTTTCCTCAGCAGCAGCTGTCCCTTTGCGCTTTTTTCGGCGTGGGATACGGCTGAGCCAGAACGGCCCGATCTTTGCACGGAGCGAACATGCACCGTCCTGATATTGCGCGTCCAGCCCCAGCGGGATGCAGCCGATCAGAAACAGCACCGCAAAAACGAGCAGCACGATCATCCACCACGTCATGGCTGTGCATCCTCCCCTGCCGGCGCTGTGCCTGCATCCTGCTGCGTATCTGCATTTTGCGCCTGCTCCGCCTCGATCTGAAGCTGCTTGCGCGAAAGGAGCTGCGTCTTATCGATCTCCGGCAGCTCATCCAGAGACTGAAGCCCGAACACCCGCAGGAAATCCGGCGTCGTCCGGTACAGGATCGGCCGCCCGGGCACGTTCAGCCGCCCGTCCTCGCGAATGAGCTTCTTGGTCAAAAGCGCGCTGACGGAATAGGCGCTGTCCACGCCGCGGATCTGCTCGACATACGCCCTGGTCGCGGGCTGATAGTACGCGATGACCGTCAGCGTCTCGAGCTGCGACTGTGAGAGCTTCGGCGGCTTGCGCGTCTCCAGTGTTTTTGTGACATACTGCGCCTGCTCCGACGCAGAGCACATCTGATAGGCGTCCTCCAAAAGAACGATGCGGATGCCGCTGCGCTGAAACGCAAGCGTATCCATCAGATATTTTGCCTCTCTGCGGATCTCGTCCGCATCGACCTCCAGCGATTCCGCAAGACGCTGCGTGCTGACCGGCTCTCCGGCTGCAAACAGGATGGCCATTATGGCGCGCTGTAAATCATTTTGTTCCATGTGTGCCTCTTTCATTCCTTCACGGCAGTCTCCTCCGGCATTTGCAGGAACGTGACCTCGCCATCGTCATCCGCATCGTCCTGCGAAACGGAAACGGATTTAAGTTTACATAATTCAAGCAGCGCCAGAAACGTCGCCACGATCTCCGAGCGGCTCCTGCTGTGCCGGAAGAGGCTGAGAAACCTCGAAACACCGTGTGAGATCAGGCTTTTGAGGATCTCCGCCGCCTTCACCGTCACCGGATACGGCTCCGCGCCGACGATGCCGCGGAAATTTGCCGCCGGCGGCGGAAGCAGCCGCGCCTCGCGTTCCTCGATGGACGCCAGCGCCGCGAGCAGATCCTCCCGGTCGTGGCTGTATCGGTATGTGTGATCCTTTTGCAGCGGCTCCGGCCCCTTTGTGAAAAGGCCGAGGCCGAATTCGTTGCGCTGGGCAAGGAAGCCCGCCGCCGCGCGGATCTTCTCGTAGGCGTCCTTGCGCTGCCGCTGCTCGAGCGACTGGATGAGAAGCTCCATCTCGCTCATGGCCTCCTCCTGCTCTGCGGCAGAGAGGAGCATTTTCGTTTTGATGAGCATCAGATGCGATGCCATCGCCGTAAATTCGCTTGCGATCTCGACGTCCATGCGCTTCATCTCGTCGAGATAGGCAAGATACTGCTCCAGGATCGAGGAAATGCTGACGTCCTGTATCTCGATCTTGTTTTTGCTCAGCAGCAGGAAGATGACGTCCAGCGGGCCGTCAAAGTCCTCCAGAGCCTCCGCCTTTGCATGGACAACGTTTTCAAGATGGTAAATCGGTTCGTTCATGCGGCGCTCCTAAACGGAAAGATTGTACAAAAGCCGGATCGGCCACGCGCCGATGGCCTCGAGCGCGTCTGTCAGCCCGCCGCGCAGAAATTCCAGCGGCGTATCGAGCACGCCCGTCAGCAGCAGCACCATCAGCAGGATCATACCGTAGCGCTCAACATACATGAGCTTTTCATACCAGCGATCCGGCAGCAGCGCAAACAGCACCTTTGACCCGTCGAGCGGCGGAATCGGAAACAGATTGAACACGGCAAGACCGGCGCTCATCAGCTCGATGTAGTAGAAAAAGAACCAGATATAATAGAACGCCTGATACCGATGCGCGACATAGAAATATGCGCACACCGAGGCCAGCATCGTCGCGGCATATGCAAGCAGCACGTTGGCGGCCGGCCCTGCCAGTGCCGTCAGTGCCATGCCCGCCTTCGGATTTTTGAAATTGCGCATATCGACCGGCACAGGCTTTGCCCAGCCGAAGTGGCAAATGGCCATCATAATGAGGCCGCCGATGTCAACATGGCGGAGCGGATTGAGGCTCAGCCGCCCGGCACGCTTTGCCGTCCGGTCGCCGAGCCAGTATGCGACAAGCCCGTGCGCTGTCTCATGAAACGTGATGCAAAGCAGCGACGCTGCGACCACAATTGCCGTCTGCCAGACGGCGTCAAAGCGGAGCTGCTGCACCCATGCAAGAAATTTTTCCAAGGTCGAATCTTCCTTCTATCCAGATTCAAACAGTATAACACAGCTTTTTCCCTTTTACAAGGAAACTGCAAAGAAAAGACGCCGTGTGTCTGTCCAAGGCGGGGTGCAGCCAAAACCACCGTGACGTTCACCCTCTGGGGCGCGCGTCACGGCGGTTTTCTAGGTTTATCTGCGCTCAGTACCGGGAGACCGGCTGCCCGTCCTCCGTCAGCACGATGCTGCCGTCAACCACGGCAATGTCAAACAGGTGCGTCTGCGGAGGGGTTTTATGATCGACCGCCTGTACCCGCACGACGCCGTCCTCGCCTCGGACGAATGACAGGTTGTACCACTCGGTCCAGAACGGCGTATCGTATTTCAGCGTGTCTGCCCCAATCTCTGCGGCACGGAACGTGAAGCTGAAAACGCCGGAGGTTCGCCCCAGACCGAGAACGCAGAGCTCATCTATCCCGTCCCCGTCCAAATCGAAAACGATGGAATCGTAGATCGGGTAGTCGTCGAGTGCCGGCGCGTCTCCATCTCCGAAAAGCATGGCTCTGACTGTTTCTATGTACTGCGCCTGTTTTTCCTCCAGACTTTCTCCGTTTTCCGTGACGATCCAGCACTCCGGGATATAGCTGGAAATAGGATTTTGCCACGGAATGACGTGGATATCCTCCGGAGCGAGCGCATACGCGGCAAGGATATACCGCATTTGCTCACTACTTGCACCGCGAAGCGCCAGCAGCTCCTGTGCGGTGCTGTCTCTCGGAGCTGCCGTATGCGGAAGCAGGCCAAAGGAATAACTCTTCGGAGCCATCTGCCAGACATAGACATCCAGTCCTGCGGACGCATCCAGATCGAAGTATTCCGGATACTGCGCACGAAGCGGCTGCAAATCGATTGCCGCAGAAACATCTCCACCGGCGCAGATTCGGCTCAGATATTCCTGAAACTCCCTGTCCGACACCGCATACCGCTTGCCGCCTTGCTCAACGTCCACCATTGTGTTGTCGGAAAGGTTATATCCGCTGATCCGGATATAACTTCCATCTTGCAGCTGCGCACTGATCTGATATCCCGGCGTCAGTCCCGCAAATCGGTCGCTGCGCCTGCTGTTTTTTAAACTCGCCAGCCGGGAGCTCAGCTCGTCGATCTGCGCCTGATTCATCTCCGTAACGACCGGCTCGTCCGCATTTCTCATATCAAAGTGATTTGCAGAAACAATGGGCGTGGCGTCCGCGTCAAATCGGAATCCAACCGGGTCTGTCAAAAAGCAGACAGCGACCACAGCGCAGACGGCCACAGACGCCAAAACGATCCAGAACGCAGGCTTTTTGTAGTGCATCACGGACTTTACGCGTTCCTTGACGCCCACCTCACCAAACGCGAGCGGACACGCCGCAATGCTGCGGCGGCTGACGCTGCACGCCACAAGCGCCTGTGTATAATCGGCTCTTTGCTCCCTGCCCATCCCGCTGATCACCTTTTCATCGCAGGCAAGCTCGATATCCCGGCACAGCAGTATATAGCTGAGCCACATCAGCGGATTGAACCAATGAATTGTCAGCAGCAGAAAGCCGAGCGGCTTCCACCAATGATCTCTGCGCCGGATGTGCGTCTGCTCATGCGCGATCACATAATCCAACTCGTAGCTGTCCATGTGATACGGGAGATAGATTTTGGGCTTGATGACCCCCAGCACAAACGGAGAGCAGACATTTTCGCTTTGATAGATATTCTCCCGCAGGATCACCGCTTCGCAGACCTTGCGCCGCAAACGCCAGTAACTCACAGCAGAATAGAGAAAAAGTGCTGCTATTCCGAAAAGCCAAAGCCCCGTTAAAACCGGAATCCAGATTTGCAGCGGATTTGCGCTTGCGCCCGTCGCCGGTGCGAGCGACGATCCCAAGGCGGGGTTGATGACATGGTTCAGCGCCGTAAAGCCCGTCTGAACGGAGGGCTTCGGGTCCATCAGGATGTCCGGACGGATCGTTTCCGCGCTCGGGATCAGGCTCCATGCGCTTTGCAGTGAAAACGGGAGGAGCAGCCGCAGGGCCACGATGCCCCAAAGCAGAACATTTACCCATTTGGGAGCTTTTTTCAGGCAGAGCCGCAGCAGCAAAACCGCCAGCACGACCCAGCCTGCGGAGACGCTCGTATTGACGATCCTCAGAAAAAGTTCTGTCATCTCACTGCCCCCTTCGGATACGGTCGATCATCTGCTGCACCTCGTCAAGCTCATCGCTCGATAGATCCTGCCGCCTGGTAAAGGCGGCGATGAACGCGGGCAGCGACCCTTCAAATTTCTTTTCCACCAGCTCGTCGATCTCATACGCCTGCGCCTCATCCTTTGAAACGAGTGCGGTGACAACGCCATCCTCGTTCTTAAGAACGCCGCGCTCCCCGAGCCGCTTGATCACGGTATACGTCGTGGTGCGCTTCCAGCCAAGCTGCTCCTGACAAAGCCGGGCGAGCTGCGCGGCGGTGACCGGCGCATGCTCCCACATGATCAGGCAAAACCGATATTCGCCCTCGTGGATCCTCGGTGTTTCCATAAGCACGCCTCCTTTCGTCTACCATCGTAGACTGTAATCATAGTCTACATGATTAGACATCCGTTGTCAATCCCATTTCCCGAAATACTGCGCAAAAAAGGAGCAGTATTTTACATACCGCTCCTTTGCAGACTGTCAAAAACCTCGTAGAGTTCGCGCCCGCAGGCGATGCGCACCACATGGTTCCCCCTCGCGGCATAGCCGCTTCGGCCT
>OHKI01000109.1_pt1 | contig 31530 bp, 24 predicted proteins | sample 1568771 | NCBI WGS metagenome assembly OHKI01 (sample SAMEA3879540, study PRJEB24766) | human gut metagenome | biome: human-associated habitat; feature: feces | place: USA | collected 1985/1987 | reverse complement strand
TCATCTGAGGCCAGAGTTTATCGCACCGCTCGTGCATAAAGTCAACGGAACCATAGTTGAGTGCAACACGGCCTATGGCGGAAACCGCTGCAACACAGAGGATCACCTCAAGGCGATCGCTGAAAGAGGCTATGACAAGATCGCTCCGGTGGACATTATGGATTCGGAAGGCGAGATTAAGATTCCTGTGAAGGATGACAAATGGATCAAGTACGACATAGTCGGCTCTCACATCGCCAATTACGATTTTATGATCGACTTGTCGCACTTCAAAGGACACGCGATGGGTGGATTCGGTGGAGCCTTGAAGAACGCTTCCATCGGTGTGGCTTCCCGAAACGGCAAGGCGTACATCCACACGGCTGGCAAGGCTGAGGACTATCAGCTTCTGTGGCAGAACCTTCCTGAGAAGTGGGACGAAAGCCCGGAGGGCAACACTCCGTTCATCGAGTCGATGGCCGCCGCCGCCCAGGCCGTCAATGATTATTTCGCCGCCAAGAAAGGAATTGTGTACATCAATGTCCTTAATAATCTCTCAATTGACTGTGACTGCGACGGTGATCCTCACAAGCCGACAATAAAGGACATCGGAATGGCAGCTTCCCTCGATCCGGTCGCCCTTGACAAGTTCTGCCTCGATCAGGTGTTCAACCTTCCGAAAGACAAGGATAACGACACACAGGCCCTCCTCGACAGGATCAGCCAGCGTCACGGCATCCGCATCGTGTACCGTGCTGAGGAAATGGGTCTCGGCTCCACTGAATATGTCGTCAAGGACATTGACTGATTTCAACGCATCACCTTGCCGAGACGATGTAGAAACAGGAGGTGGAGAGGTAGTTGCGGAGGTATGGGATGTGGTCGAGGCCCATACGAAGGCGGGTGGGGCGGAGATGGAACTTGGCCTTGTAGTGGGGGCTGATCAACCACAACTTGCGTTCAACAATTTGAAAACCAGTCTCTTTGCAGAGGCGCTCGAACTTTTCGGGGGTCATTTTGGAGCGCTTGATGCTCAGCAATTCAGCGATCCTGGAGGGATCTTCCTTGAATATTCTTAAGTAACCTTGGTAAAGGGGGGCCGGGAGGAGGTGGGCGAAAGGAACTTTCGAGCAGAATCCGCTACGGCAGATCTGCTGATGGCCGCCGAACGGCATCTGCCAGGCCGGGAAGCCGAAGAACACGATTCCGTCGGGTTTCAGGAATTTTTTCAGACCAAGGAAAAAGGCAGGCTTGTCCTCCGGCTCGATGTGCTCTATGACATCGTGGATCAACACGATGTCGAAGCGGTCTTCCCGAGGAGGCATATTCAGAAAATTCCCGCTGATGAACTCGCCCGGCATATTCCTTTTGGCGAAATATTCCTTGGCATGCTCTATCTTGTTGGTGGCCAGGTCAATGCCCGTGACGGAGCATCCCGCTTCGGCTAACGGCAGGAGGTTTCCGCCCTCGCCGCAGCCGATCTCCAGAACGCGCGTTCCGGCTCCGACGCTCTTGAAATTCTGAAGGTAGTCGATGTAGAATTCCTTGGAAGTCTGCGCCAACTCCTTGAAATACCGTTCCCTGTCAGTGTGCCTCTCCTGCATTGATTTTTGAATATGTGGTTAAATAATCGTTAAAAAACTTTGCCAAATCTGCGGCAACTTATTATTAACTGTTGTAAAAGTACATTAAAAATGCGAGTTTTTTGTACTTTTGAAAGACAAAATCACATAACATGAAACGATTCTCGACAATCATTCTATTGTTGGTCATGATCTGTGCCAATGCTCAGGAAAACATCCATTACCAGTGGATGGACTTCTATGGAAAGAACCTTGGTACTGACAGAAAGGCTTTCAACCCGCGCAAGATCGACCTTCCGTCCGTTGACGGCTTCAATGCCTACACGGCTGACCTGCACATGCACACAATCTATTCAGATGCGCAAGTGACACCTGAGATGAGGGTGTATGAGGCTTACCTTGAAGGGCTTGACATTCTGGCCATCACGGATCATCATTCGCATCCGAGGGTTTATAGGGGATCTGATGACATGAATGTGGCGGTGGACTGTGCTGTCGAGGCGGCGAAGGATTTCGACCTCAAGATAGTGCGAGGGTTCGAGATAACAGGCAGCGAGCCGGTTGGACACATCAATGTGCTTTTTACGGGCGACCTCAACAAGTACAGGCTCAGCCAGGGTTTTGACACCAAGGAATGCGACAAGGTGTTGGAGATAGCGCGCGGCGAGGACGCTTTCATTACGACAAACCATCCGGGCTGGCCGGATCAGAACAGCGATCTGTCGGACTACATTGCCGGCCACATCAAGGACGGAACCATCCAGGGCATCGAGGTGTTCAACCACAAGGAGTTCTATCCGCTTGCCATTGACCATGCGCTCAACTACAATCTTGCGATGCTTGGCTGCACAGACAGCCACTATCCGACCTACATGCTGTATGACCAGAAGGATAATCATCGTGATCTTACGATAATATTCGCGAAAGACAAGAGTGACGAGGCGATCAAGGAGGCGTTGCGCGCGCGGAGAACCATTGCCTGGGCGAACAACATGCTTTGCGGCGAAGAGAGTCTGCTGCTCTCCTTCATCAAGGCGGCTGTCAAGGTCGAGCGTTTCCGTACGCTGGAAAGCGGCGAGGTTCTCTTCCGTTTGTACAACAGTTGTTCGGTTCCGTTTTACCTCAGCGCCGAGAACAGCAATGAGAACATCTACCTGCCTGCCGGAGGCTATGCTGAGTCGAAGCGTAGGAAAGAGGACTTGAAACATATTTTCAAGGTGGACAATGTGTACTGTGGCTCGACAAGCCACCCTTCATTCCCTCTGTCATTCCTGCTGGAGGCGGGGAAAATAGCTGCTCCGTACCTTAAGGAGGAGAGTCTGGCCATCGATGATGACGGCATCAGTTTCCGTTTTGCCCCGAGCATGGGGACGATTTACTACACCTTGGACGGAAGCGATCCGACCGAACAATCGACCTGCTATGACGGCAACCCGGTGGTGCTGGCAGGAGGAGCCCGCGTCAAGGCGATCTGCAAGAGAGGCGACAGCGTCAGCGGAGTCTATGAAAGGAATATTCCTTATGCCGCTGCCGTAAAGGCCAAGGCGCGTAGGCAAGGTGTCAATTTCAAGTACTTCGAGGGAGCCGACATGTCGTCAACCGAGGAGATCGACAAGTTGGAAAAGGTCACGCTTAGCGGACAGAAGAGGGATTTGAATATTTCCGAGGGCGAAGGAAAAGACTATTTCGGCTATGTGTTCGAAGGTGTTATGAAGATTGAGCAAAGTGGCTTGTACACGTTCACTCTGCTGACAAACGACGGTTCGGATCTCTACATCGACGGAGTCCTGGCTTGTGACAACAATGTCCGTACAGGTTACACCGTGGCCTCCGGCAGCATATTCCTTCAGAAAGGCTTTCACAAGTACCGCATCCGTTACTTCGAAGGCTACGGTGGCGAGAGTTTCGCCCTCAAGTGGCAGGCTCCCGGCGATCTCAACGCCAAGGACTTCCCCGCGGCTCTCCTCTTTGTTGAATAGCAACGTGTTTGCCTGACTTCTTCGGAAGATGCCTATTCTTGATTACCGCAAGCTTTGAGTGTGCGGCAAGCCATCTTCGGCGACGGTTTCGGCTCGGAACGTCGCCCAATAGTACCGCGGAACACTCTCGGGCTACGAAACGGCCTTAGAATGTCGCCTAACGGTGCTGCGGGGATTGTTCGGGAATTATCGAATGCAATAATGTAGCCCACTGGCTGCGGGATTGGACACAAAACGGTAAGCTGCTAACTGCTGGGATTGTTCATGGCCGTTCGGATGATCTCCAGGATTTCTTCGCCGTATTTTTCGCACTTTGACTTGCCGAAGCCTTTGACGCTGAGGAGTTCCTCTTTGGTTGTGGGGGCGAGGTCGGCTATGGCCAGAAGGGTTTTCTGGTGGAGGATCATGAAGGCGGGGACGTTGTCTTTCTGGTATTTTTCACGCCGCCAGTCCACAATGGCCTGGGCCAGTTCAGGATGGATGCTGCCGGTGTAGGTGGCCGATTCTCCATCCGGTTCCCGAACCTGTCGAAGGGCCGACGGTTCGACAGGCTCACCAACCGCGTCTGGGCGTTGAGCTTGCTGAATCGACTCCTTGGATGCCGAAGCCTTCTCAGGTGTGGAAATCAGCGACCTGACCAATGCCTTTAACGATCTGGCATCCGACAACTCGTTGTCCGTCTTTAACTTATGGTATGCTTTCGTGCTGAAGCCTTCCGACAGGATAGTCTCGTAGAGGGTCATCCGGAATCTAAGCTCTGCCAGAAATTCCTCGGAGGCGGCCTTGAAGGCTTTCCTGACCTCTTTGTCGTCAATCTCTACAAGAGTCAGCGGAGCGGCGAACGAGGCCAAAGGACGGAATTGTGTGGTGAAATATTCGCAGGCCTTGGTGACGCGCTCCCGCAGGAGAGGAAACTCTTCCGCCGTGCCGCTATGGATTGTCGAGGTGATGTAGCGGAGCTGCTTCTGGAATTTCTGCGCCGTGTCGCTGAGGGATCGTATTCCCTCGAAGGGCTGCGGGGCGCTTTTGCCGGAGCCATCGGAGCTGTCGAACATTCCGCCTACTTGGGCGGCATTGCCCGCACCTACTGTGTTGAACCTGCCAGCCTGGTCGGGGTAAAGGTTCGAAAGGTTGACCTGGTATATTCGGTTAACCCTGTTGTAGAGATAGCGAAGGCGTTGAAGATCAAAGGCATCGCACAAGGTTGAGGTGAAATATTCATTGGCCATGGCGGGGAGTTTGAGCCGCGCCTCTTCCGCCGGCTCGCGGCTGCTTTCGAACGTCGAGACCTCATCGCTGGTGAAGGTGCAGCGCCGTGTGATCGGGGTGGTCAGGATGATGCCTTCGAGGGTGCGGCAGCGGGAGAGGGCGACGTAGACCTGGCCGAACGAGAATGCCGCGCCCGCGTCGATGATGACTTGGTCGAAGGTCAGTCCCTGACTCTTGTGGATCGTCACCGCCCACGCCGGACGCAAAGGAACCTGCTCGAAAGTGCCTTCCACAATTCCCTCTATCTCACCGCTTTCCTCGTTGAGGCCGTAGCGGATGTTCTCCCATCTTTCCGTGTTGACCTCGATGCTTTCGCCGCTCTCGTCCTCCACGATCAGCGCCGGCTTGACTTTCTTCACTGTCGCGATCTTTCCGTTGTAGTAGCGCGCCTCGCCGGAAGTGTCGTTGCGCACGAACATCACCTGCGCGCCTTCCCGTAGACGCAGCCTGGTTTCGGCGGGGTAGGCATTTTCCGGGAATATTCCCTCGATCTGTGCCTCGAATGTCGCCTCCTCGGTCTCCAGCGCGTTCATCTTCGCCTCATTCACGGAGTCCGCCTGGGCGTTGTGGGTGGTGAGGCGGATCCAGCGCTCGTCCTCCGGCGGCACAAAGCCGGGGAAGAGCCTCTTGTTCAATTCGTTCAAGGCCGCGTCGCCCGGCATTCCGGAGCGAACCTCATTCAGTATGTCAAGAAACAGCCTGTCACTCTGCCGGTGAACTTTCTCAAGCTCGACCGTCACGAACGGCAACCTTTGCAACACCTTGGAATTGAAGAAGAAAGGTGATGAATATACTTGCTCCATGTACGGTCTTTCCGATTCTTTGACCACCGGCGGAAGCTGCTGGATGTCCCCGATCATCAGGAGTTGCACCCCTCCGAACGGACGGTCGTTGCGCCGGTAACGCTTGAGCGTGTCATCGATCGCGTCCAGAATGTCGGCTCTCACCATCGAGATCTCATCGATGATCAGCAGGTCGAGAGTCCGCAGGATCCTCACCCTTTCCTTCCGCAGGGAGCGCATCCGCTCCGGCATCTGATACTCTGTGACAAGCTCTTTGACATCAGGGAGATACGGGCAAAGGGGCAATTGGAAGAATGAATGGATTGTCACTCCGCCGGCGTTGATGGCCGCAACTCCTGTGGGAGCCACGACGGCGAACCGTTTGGAGGTCTGCCGCACAATCTCTTTAAGGAACGTTGTCTTTCCCGTCCCCGCCTTGCCTGTCAGGAACACGGAGACCCCCGTCTCTTCCACATATCTCTCCGCCAATGTGAATCTCTCGTCCTTTTCGATCATAGCTCTTTTAGCCTTTCTGTTTTGTCAATGGTTTTCCAATCAACTTTCTGATTGTCGGTGGCAATCCGGTACGTAAAGTCCGGTTCTGTCTGGAGGCCGGCCGATAACCGGTCTGTCTCTCTTTCCGTTAAAGTTAGCATTAAAAGTTCTTACGACAAAATCGGATTTTGGTTGCGAATTTGTGAACCGGGAAAATCTTGTGGCAGGTAATTCGTTGGTTAGCAACGTCTTGATGTAGTGCTTTCCCCTTGTTTTCAGTAGAGGATGCTTTGGTCAATCTTTTGATTAACAGTTTTTTAACAGCCTCGTCTGAAACTTCTGTTTCTCAAGAAAAATCGTTATGTTTGTTACAGAAATGCCGAACGGGAATATTTATAAAAGGGGATTTGTTCCGGAGCTGCCGGGAGGGTGCGACCTTTCGGGGGAGCGCATCCTGCTGCATTGCTGCTGCGCGCCTTGCTCGACCGCCATCATCGAGTGGATGGTCGGCGAAGGGCTGCGTCCGGGAATATTCTTCAGCAACTCCAACATAGTTCCTTTCCGTGAATATGAGATCCGCCGCGACGAGTTGCGCCGCTATGCCGCCGCCCACGGTCTGGAAACCATTGATGATGAATATGATCACGCGGCCTGGCTGGCCTTTGTCCGCCGGTTGGAGACGGGTGTGGCCGCTGATGATTGTCCGGTCGCCCGAATCGCCGACATGCCGGAGCGCGGTCCCCGTTGCCTTGAGTGTTTCAAGTTCCGTCTCCTCCGTGCCGCGCGCTATGCCTCTTCCAACGGCTATCGTATGCTGACAACCACCCTGGCCTCGTCCCGGTGGAAGGATCTCGCCCAGGTTGATGCCGCCGGTCGCTGGGCCTGCGATCGGGTGAACGGTACCAGTGGTGATGGATGCGCCACTGGTCATGGGACGGAGACAAACGCAGAAACCCATCCGTCCGTCCGCCATGAGGTCTTGTGGTGGAACCAGAACTGGCGCCGCGGCGGTCTTCAGGAACGGCGCTGCGCCCTGATCAAGGAATGGGAAATGTACAACCAGACCTTCTGTGGCTGCGAATTCTCGGAACGGCATTGAGCCAAGAGTCCCTTTTGATTTTGTTTGTGGTTTTTCTCCACGAAGAGTATTTCAAACACCAAAAATCAGCGTCTTTGGTGCGCGGGAGCGGTGCTTTTGCTCACGAGGCTGGTCGTGGGCTGTCTCTGGTGCGCAGGGGCGGTGCTTTTGCTCACGGTTATTTCTTGTAGAGGGCGAAGAGGGCGGAGCCGGAGCCGGACATGGAGGCGTAGGTGGCGCCGGAGTCGTAGAGGGACTGCTTGATGGCGGCCAGCTCGGGGTGTGCTTTGAAGACTGTGGCCTCGAAGTCGTTGACCAGCAGGTCTTTCCATTCGGAGACTGGTTCTGCCAGCACAGATTTCAGGCCTGTTGTCTCAGCCGGCTTGCCAAGTCCGGTTGGTGAGCGATGACTAACCACTGGATTGCCAGGCTGCTCGCTGAACCTGTCGCAACGCTCTGGTGATCCAGTTGAGGCCTGCTCGCCGGATCCGCCGCGGCGCGTTTCCCGAGGAACGATCCCTTTGTAGGCCTCTGCAGTGGAGACCGAAACACCTTCCGGAATCAACACCTTTATCTCGTACTCTGAGAGATCAATGTCGTAAGGCTCAAGCACTTCTCCTCTTCCTGATCCGATCATCGGACGGTTGAAAATGAAGAAGGCACAGTCGCTGCCAAGTCTGGAGGCATATTCAGAAAGCCTTTGCCCGGAAAGCCCGAGTCCGCAAAGTTCGTTCAGAGCCTTGAGGGTGAATGCCGCGTCCGCCGATCCGCCGCCGAGGCCGGCCCCGACAGGAGCGTTCTTTTCAAGGAATATCTTGACAGGCGGCAGGTCAAAATCCTTAGCAAGAACATTGTACGCCTTGGCGCACAAATCTTTCATCGGATTCCAGTCCACACCCTCCTTGCGGGCGATCGTGATCATCAACTTTCCGTCCTCGGATATTCCCTGTGCCAGATCTACTTCGTTCTCCTTCTGGTCGCAGAACTTGCCGACGCACCCGTCCTGACCTCCATATTCAGCGAAAAGCGCCGCCGAGGTGCGGCTGTAGTCGTCGCCGGCGATGATCTCAAGCGTGTCCCCGAAATCAAAGCACGGCACGAACAGCGTCTCGATGTCGTGGAACCCATCGGCACGCTTCCGCAGGACACTCAGCCCCAGATTCAGCTTGACATTCGTCTTGACAATCATGGTCTTTAAGTAAGCGTTAAAAATTAAGTTCAAGTTATTTTTTAATGATTACTAAGCGAAGCTGCGGATGGCGTTCTCGACCTGGCCGGCAACGGCTGACCGGCACGGACTTCCGTCACTGGACTCTTCCGGGACGGCTTCCAGGACAGGAGCCACGAAGGAGATCATCTGAAGCACCTTGGCCTCTTCCTCAGGAATGCCACGAGAGCGCATGTAGAACTGCTCGTCCTCGTTCAGTTTGCCGACCGTGGCTCCGTGCGAGCACTTCACGTCGTCGGCGTAGATCTCCAGCCGGGGCTTGGTGTTGACTCTTGCCGAATCCGAAAGCAGTATGTTGTGGTTCTCCTGGAACGCCTCGGTTCTCTGGGCGTCCGGCGCGATGACGATCTTGCCGAAGAATCCGCATTTGGCTTCACCGGCAGCCAACCCGTTGAAAATCTGTCGGGAACAGCAATCGCCAGTGCGGTGATGCATCGTGATGTCGAACGTCACCTCGTCGTGGCCGGAGCAAAGGTATATTCCTGAAAGCCTGACTTCGGAATGCGCTCCGGTCAGGTCAATCGTCAGCGGAATCCTTGCCGAGACTCCCGGCAGTACTACCACCGTAAGATCCAGCGCCGCGTCGGCCCCCACCTCGATGTTGGACGGAATACCATAAGGATCAGTCGCTTCGACAAACCTAGGGACCGGGGAGACAGCGACTCCGGCTCCAACGGCAGCGTCTGCTGAACCGAGCACAAAGACTTTACGAATATGCTCACCGTCAGCGACCTTCATTCCCGTCACGATGGGCGAAGGAATATAATTGCCGTGGTCTATGTTTTTAGAACTGTTCAAAGCCATTTTTCTCTATCTTGTCAATCAGTTCGTAACCGCCGCTGGCCACGATGCGGCCATCCTTCAGGACATGCACGACATCCGGCCTGACATATTCAAGAAGCTTCTGGTAGTGGGTGATGACGATCGCCGACTTTTCCGGGGTGTGCAGGGCGTTCACTCCGTCGGCCACGATCTTGAGCGCATCCACGTCCAGTCCGCTGTCCGTCTCGTCGAGGATCGCGAGGGTCGGATCGAGCATCGCCATCTGGAAGATCTCGTTCCTCTTTTTCTCTCCGCCGGAGAAACCGACATTGACCTCGCGCTTGGCGAATTCCGGCTTCATCTGGACGAAGGCCATCTTCTGCTTCATAAGTTTCAGAAAGTCACCGGCTTTCATCGGCTCCTTGCCTTGGGCCTTGAGCTTGGAGTTGATCGCGGTCTTCATGAAGTTCGTGATGGAGACTCCGGGGATCTCGATAGGGTACTGGAAGGACATGAACAGTCCGGCCCAGGCTCTTTCCTCCGGCTTCATCGTCAGCAGATCCTTGCCGTCGAACTCTATCGTGCCGGAAGTGACCTCGTAGTTCGGCTTTCCGGTCAGGACAGAGGACAGGGTGCTTTTGCCGGCTCCGTTCGGACCCATCACGGCGTGGATCTCGCCGCGGCGGATCTCAAGGTTGATGCCCTTGAGAATCTCCTTGTCTGCGACACTGGCGTGCAGATCGGTTATTTTCAGTAATATGTCTGTCATGGTCATTAATATTTTGCGTGGAGGCCAAGCTCCTCGTTGTCAATTATTTCTCCTCTCTGTACAGTCGGTACCAAGTCCAGAGGGACCAGATGCCGTTTATGAGGTACAGGGCGCTGACGATCGGCATGAACACGAGTCCGGCGCTGATGTAGAGGGTGATGTTGGTGACGTTCACCACAAGCCACACGATCCAGCAGTCCCACTTCTTCTGGGCGGAAAGGAACTGCGCCAGAAGCGTCAGCATCAGCCCGAACGAATCCAGCCACGGATTCGGATCAGGTGTGAATATGTCCGTGAACCACGATGTCCCCAATTTGTGGAGGACGAATCCCCAGATCGCACCGGCAATCACCACGACGGTGAGCGCCGCACACCAGTCCCGCATCGATAGCCGTGTCACTTTCAGCGCGGAAGCGTCTTTCGAACTCTGCTCGGAAGGTCTCGGATGAGTCCACCTCCAGTGTCCGAAGGCGTTGATGCCGAAGGCTATCGGCTGGAGAAGCATGGCCGAGTACAGATGCCTCTGCCAGAACAGCGTGAACAACAGAATGTTGTACAGGTAGCCGACCCAGAAGTTGTACTTGTTGTTGCGCCCGGCCATCACCACGCAGGTAAGTCCCGCGATGACACCGAGCAGCTCCAGGAAACTCACTCCCGTTCCGCCTAACGTGAACGCAATGTTTTCTATGTCAAAGAATCCCATAATTCATTCGTGAATATATTCATTAACCTACCGATCCTTCGAGGGAGACCTGAAGCAGTTTGGTGGCCTCGACGGCGAACTCCATCGGGAGGCGGGAAAGCACCTCGTGGGCGTAGCCGTTGACAATCAGACCGACAGCGTCCTCCGGGCCGAGTCCCCTCTGGTTGCAGTAGAAGAGCTGCTCGTCGCTGATCTTCGAGGTCGTGGCCTCATGCTCCACGATCGCCGTGGGATTCGCGCTCTGGATGTCCGGGAACGTGTGCGCCCCGCACTGCGAGCCGATCAGAAGGCTGTCGCACTGCGAGAAGTTCCGCGCCCCGGTCGCCCCGGCGTTCATCCGGACGAGACCGCGGTAGCTGTTCTGACTGTGACCCGCTGATATTCCCTTACTTACGATCCGGCTTCTGGTGCCGCGTCCGAGATGGATCATCTTCGTGCCGGTGTCCGCCTGCTGGTAGTTGTTCGTCACGGCCACGGAGTAGAACTCCGACGAGGAGTAGTCGCCCTTCAGGATCGTCGAAGGGTACTTCCAAGTGATCGCCGAGCCGGTCTCGACCTGAGTCCAGCTCAGGTGCGAACCGCTGCCCTTGCATATTCCTCTCTTAGTCACGAGGTTAAGGATGCCGCCGCGTCCTTGGGCATCGCCGGGGTACCAGTTCTGCACCGTTGAGTATTTCACATCGGCGTCCTTCTCGACCACGATCTCAACCACAGCGGCGTGCAGCTGGTTCTCGTCGCGCATCGGAGCCGTGCAGCCCTCCATGTAGCTCAGCTGCGAACCCTCGTCCGCCACGATGAGCGTCCTTTCGAACTGTCCCGTGCCGGCGGCGTTGATCCTGAAATAGCTGGAAAGCTCCATCGGGCACTTGACCCCTTTGGGAATATAGCAGAAACTACCGTCGCTGAAGACCGCCGAGTTGAGTGCCGCGAAGAAATTGTCTCCGACCGGAACGACGGAGGCGAGGTACTTCCTCACCAGATCCGGATGCTCCTTGACAGCCTCCGAGAAACTACAGAATATGATTCCTTTCTCCGCCAGCGAGGCTCTGAAGGTCGTGGCCACGGAGACCGAGTCGAAGACAGCATCCACGGCCACCACTCCGGCCAGAGCCTCGCGCTCACGCACCGGAATCCCCAGCTTCTCGAATGTCTCCTCCAGTTTCGGGTCTATCTCTTTCGGCCTGTCCACGTTCTTCTTCGGAGCGGCATAGTAGATAATGTCTTGAAAATCGATCTCCGGCATGTCCAAATGCCCCCACTGTGGCATCTCCATGCTCTGCCATTTGCGGAAAGCGTTCAGACGGAACTCCAGCATCCATTCCGGCTCTTCCTTAAGCCGTGAGATCGTGCGGATGATGTCCTCGTTCAGTCCCTTTGGGATGAAGTCCTGTCCGACCTCGGTGACGAAGCCCTCCTTGTACTCCTGTCTGGTGACCTCCTGTATGATCTTATCTTCTTCCTTGATGTCCATATAGTTCTTGTTTCTCCCTCACCGTCTCTTGACGCAAAAGCGAAGAGAGAGGATTGAATACTACAAAGATAGCGAAAGCACCTTTCAGTTGGAAATTTTACGCATTGTTTTTCAGGACTAGAAAAGAATAAAGTCCAGGGGCCGCAAAAGTCCGGAGAGCCTCTAACCTGAATTTCTTACGAGCAAAATCCGGGTTAGAGGCCCTCTGGGCTTTATCTTTGGACTGTGTGATTACTTGTTCAGCGCGTCGGCGGATTTGATGTACTTGGAGAGTTCGGCGTCGGAGACGTGGAAGTTCTGCATCTCGCCGGAGAGGTACTGGTCGTAGGAGCTCATGTCCACGAAACCGTGTCCGGACAGGTTGAAGAGGATGGTCTTTTTCTCGCCGGTTTCCTTGCACTTGAGGGCTTCGTTCACTGTGGCGGCGATGGCGTGGCAGGATTCCGGTGCAGGGATTATGCCCTCGGTCTGGGCGAAGAGGATTCCGGCCTTGAAGGCATCAAGCTGCTCGATGTCAACAGCTTCCATGTAGCCGTCCTTCATCAGCTGGGACAGGATCACACCCGCTCCGTGGTAGCGAAGGCCGCCGGCATGGATGGTTGCCGGCTTGAAATCGTGGCCGAGGGTGTACATCGGAAGCAGCGGAGTCATGCCGGCCTCGTCGCCGAAGTCATATTCAAACTTGCCTCTTGTGAGTTTCGGGCAGGAATATGGTTCCGCGGCGATGAAGCGGGTCTTCTTCCCTTCCTGAATATTATGCCTCATGAAAGGGTAGGCGATGCCGCTGAAGTTGGAGCCGCCGCCGAAGCAGGCCACCACGATGTCAGGATATTCCCCGGTCATCTCCATCTGCTTCTCCGCCTCCAGGCCGATGACGGTCTGATGCAGGCAGACATGGTTGAGGACGGAGCCGAGGGCATACTTGCAGTTCGGGGTGCTTACGGCAAGCTCGATGGCCTCGGAGATCGCGCATCCAAGTGATCCCTGGTCGTTGGGATTGGCGGTGATGATGTCTTTGCCCGCTCTGGTGGACATTGACGGTGAAGGAGTTATGGCTGCTCCGAAAGTCTGCATGATCGACCTTCTGTAAGGCTTCTGCTGGTAGCTGACCTTGACCATGTAGACGGCGCATTCGATGCCGAACTTCTTGGTGGCATAGGAGAGCGCGCCGCCCCACTGGCCGGCACCGGTCTCGGTGGTTATGTTGGTGATGCCCTGCTCCTTGGCGTAGTAGGCCTGGGCCAAGGCGGAGTTCAGTTTGTGGGAGCCGGCAGGGGAGACGCTCTCATTCTTGAAATAGATGTGGGCAGGAGTGCCGAGGGCGGCCTCAAGATCGTAGGCTCTCACAAGCGGAGTGCATCTGTAGCCGGCGTACTGCTCGCGTACCGGCTCGGGGATCGGGATCCACTCGTCTGTCGTGTTGAGCTCCTGGTCGGCGCAGGCCTTGCAGAAGATCGGGTAGAGATCCTCGGACTTCAAGGCCTCGTGTGTGGCCGGATTGAGGATTGGCATAGGCTTGTTGGGCATGACTGCCTGCATGTTGAACCATGCTGTTGGGATTTCGCTCTCAGGGAGCAAGAATTTTTTCTGTCTCATTGTTGTTCGTTTTTGAATGATACTATTATTTGTAAATCAAGTTGTCTTTTTATATGGTCTCTTAGACAGGCTTGGCGGCCTGTGGAGGTAACACAAAAAAGGGCGACCATCATCAGGTCGCCCTTGAAATTTCATTATGTCCTTGACTAGATCAAAGCGTTTGCCTGAAGGAATGCGTTGATACCAACAGCCGCAAAGCCAAGGAAGATCAGCGTGGCGACCACGATGCCGATCACTTTCAGTCTCTTGAACCAGGTCTGGTTGTTCCAGCCAACTGTCTGGAACATGCTCCAGAAGCCGTGGCAAAGGTGGAACCATACAGCCACGAACCAGGCGAGGTACAATGCCAGCACCCACCATCGTCCGAAAGTGAGGTTGAGAAGTTCGTAAGGGTTGCCCTCCTCGGCGCCGGTGAACATGGCGAGCTGCATCTTGGCCCAGAAGTGGGTAAGATGGAAAACAAGGATACCGAGAATGATGATACCGAGTACGAACATGTTCTTCGCTGACCAGGAGTCGGCAGCGGCTACGCTTGAGGCCTCGTAGCGCTTGTAGCCGCCGCGGGCCTTTACGTTCTGCCATGTGAGCCAGCATCCGTAGATGATGTGGATGATGAAACCGGCGGCAAGAACAGGAACCATGATGGTGACAATCGGGAGCGCCATAAAGTCGCAGCCTTTCTGGAAAAGACCGTCAAGCCCGTTGTAATTGCCTGTGAAAGAGTCAATGACGGAGAACAGGTTGATAGTCACATGAAGCAGCAGGAAGATTATGAGAAATGCTCCGCTGACAGCCTGGATGAACTTCCTTCCGATGGAATAGTGAAATGCGTTCGCCATTATCGTCTTAATTAGTTTCTTAATGTTGCGTAGCGGGAGTGGGGCATGATCCCACGACCTCCGGATTATGAATCCGACGCTCTAACCAGCTGAGCTACCCCGCCATTCCTGGCAAAAGCCATAAAAAAACGGCCAAGGCCGGATTTTTAGTTGAGATAGAAGGATTCGAACCCTCACTGACAGAGCCAGAATCTGTAGTGCTACCATTACACCATATCTCAATGATGTGTTGCGCCTGTCTTCGCAACTGGACTGCAAAAATAGAGATTAATCCTGAATTGGCAAAATTAATTCGACTTTTTTCGCCGAATTAATAGACAAAGTCCCAAAAACGTGAACAAAGCGTTGAAAAGAAGCAACTCATAGCTGAATTTGTAGCCTCCGAACCAGCGCTCGGAATTGCTTTGGAGGATGAGGCAGAGAACCGGCGCGATGACCGCTACCAGCGGCACCCATCTGTCGCGCACCTTTCTTTTCGTGAATATTCCGAAAGCGAACATTCCCAGGATCGGCCCGTAGGTGTAGCTCGCCAGCTTGTAGACCGCGTCAATGGCCGATTTCGTGTTCAGAAGATAGAAGACGAAAATCACGATTCCCATCAGCAGGGCCATCAGCAGATGCACTTTCTGCCTTGTGGCCTTCACCTGCTCCTCGCTCTTGCCCTTGGTGCCGATTATGTCAACGGTGAACGAGGTTGTCAGCGCCGTCAGCGCGGAACCGCCGGCGGCGAAGGCGCAGGACACAAGTCCGATGATGAACAGAACACCTACGATGGCGGGCAGATAGCCCCCCGTGGCCACGGCAGGGAACAGTGTGTCACCGACTTCCTGGATGCCCTTCTGCCCGGCGAACACGTACAGCAGCACACCGAGACAAAGGAACAGGAATATTACCGGAACCTGAAGCAAGCCACTGGTAATGAGGTTCTTCTGTGAATCTTTGGCGTTGCGGCTGCTCAGCGTCCGCTGCATCATGTCCTGGTCCAGACCGGTCATCGCTATCACGGTGAACACGCCTGCCAGGAACTGTTTCCAGAAATATTCAGGATGGTTCACGTCGTCGAAGAAGAACATCTTTGAACAGTCACTTTCACGCACCGTCTGCACCACGCCGGAGAAGCTCAGCCCCAGATCCTTGGCGATGAACACGATAGCCAGCACGATGGACACGATCATGCACACGGTCTTCAGCGTGTCCGTCCAGATCACGGACTTCACCCCGCCCCTGAACGTGTAGACCAGCACGATCCCCACGGAGACGATCACGTTCAGCACGAACGGCAGCCCCAGCGGTTCGAAGATCATCAGTTGGAGCGTCACACAGACGAGGAACAGTCTCACGGCGGCTCCCAGAATCTTGGAGATGAAGAAGAACCACGCTCCGGTCTTGTGCGAGGACACTCCGAACCGGTCGTCAAGGTACTGGTAGATCGACACCATGTTCATCTTGAAGAATATGGGCGTGAGGACAAACGCTATGATGATGTAGCCCACGAAGAAGCCCAGAACCATCTGCATGTAGCCCATAGCCGTGCCTCCAACGCCGACCATTCCCGGCACGGAGACGTAGGTCACCCCCGACATCGGCGCTCCGATCATCGCGATCGCCACGATCCACCAAGGCGCCTTGCGCCCTCCGTTGAAGAACCCGGCGTTGTCAGCGTTGCGAGAGGAGATCCAAGACACCGTGAACATCACGGCAAAGTACGCCAGAACTGTGATTATGACTGATAAAGGACTCATATTCAGAAAATTATTTTGACAACATCGTCGGTTTTGGTGCGGTCCGCTGAAGAAAGGTTGAAGATGACGGCTCCGCAGGCATATTCATAAAGGATTGGTTCGCCGGTTCTCAGGAGGGTGACGGACTTGGGCTTTTTGTTGGTGAGGACGCTGACCTGGCCTTTGAATGACGGCAGGAGGTGGGCGTACCAGACTCTCTTCCCCCTTGTGGTGAGCGGAACGTTGCTGAGGCGCGCGCCGGGAGTCGGCCCCGCTCCGTTCAGGGACTCCGCGCTGTGGGACATCCAGGCCTTCAGCGAATCGGTCTGGCGGTAGAAGTTCGGGTGCATCTCCCCGTTGCCGTCGGGACTGGCGTTCGGCAGGAAATTGCCGCCCAAGGACCGCGAGGCGACATATTCGTCAAAAAACCAGCTCATCGGACGGAAGGTGCCGGTCTTGTCGTAGCCCCAGCCTCCTCCTCCGCAGGTCCAGATGTGGCAATGCTCCCACCATTCCGACGGTGAATATGTCGGTTTCCGGCACTCGAAAGGCGTGGTGAAGTCCCCGACCCGCACACTGGTGCCATCCGGGTTGTCCGGATCCACGATGTTGTGCCATCTGTCGTTGACGACGATGTCGGGCTGGAGCGAGCGGATCCATGCGTAAATCTTGTCGTTGTGGTGATCCGTGACACCGATCATGTCCATACCGTCCAGCCAGAGGATGTCTATCTTGTCGTAGTTTGTCAGCAGTTCCTCGATCTGGGCCATCACGTAACCGAGCATCCTGACATATTCCTTCTCCCTGAGGACAGGATCCTTGATGCCTTCCACCTGGCTTCTGGTGTTGGCGTCGAAGTGCCTCTCGTCGTAGGTGCCGGGGTACAGCCAGTCACGAGGAGAGTAGTAGAGTCCCACCCTGAGACCGGCCCGGCGGCAGGCTTCCACATATTCCTTTATGAGGTCGCGTCCTCCCATGAACTGCTTCGTGCCGATACCGTACTTCGACGGCCACAGGCAGTAGCCGTCGTGGTGGCGGGTTGTGAGTACGGCGTAGTTGAAACCGGCCTCCCTGGCCGCCGTAAGGTACTTGTCGGCAGGGAATTCCGGGTTGAACCCGAGTGCCTGGCCATAGTAGAGTTCCTTGGATTTGTAGCCGCCGTTGTAGCGGTAGTGGTTGATCATCGCCCAAGAGGGCTGCGCCCCGAGCATGCTGTGGATGCCCCAGTGCATGAACAGGCCAAGGCTTGCGTCCGGAAACCACCGCGCTCCCTTGCTGGGATTAGGGTACTTGACCGCCTTCTTGAGTGGCGTGTCCAGAAGGGCTTCCGCCCTGTCGATGTCGCTCTGCCCGATGAGGTAGTGTTCCGTCGGGGGGAAGTTGATCTGTGCGCTCGCTTCGATGCCGAAGATCGCCGCAAGTGTTATTGCCAGGATTCTTTTCATGCTGCCTTACAGAGGATTACGGTTGCCCAGACCTCGCAGCCTTCCTTTCTGCCGACGAAGCCGAGGCGCTCGGTGGTGGTGGCTTTGACGGAGATGTTGCCGGGGTCTGTCCCTATGACTTCCGCGAGTTTTGAACGCATGGAGTCTATGTGCGGGCGGAGCTTGGGAGCCTGAAGGGCGATGGTGATGTCGGCGTTGCCGAGTTCGTAGCCCTTTGCTCTGACCATCCTCATCACCTCCTTCAGAAGCAGCTTGCTGTCAATGCCTTTCCATCTGTCATCGCTGTCCGGGAAGTGAAGTCCGATGTCGCCCAGGGCCGCCGCTCCGAGAAGGGCGTCGCACAGTGCGTGAATGGCCACATCGCCGTCGGAGTGAGCCACAAATCCGGCCTCGCTCTCGATCCTGACGCCGCAAAGCCACATCGGAAGTCCTTCTCTCAGGGCATGGACATCGTAGCCGTTGCCTATTCTGTATCTTTCCATTGTACTGTCCTGTCTTGCCGCCATGTTGTCCGCGGGGAGTTTCCTTACACCTGTTCTCCCGCGTCCGGCGCAATTTGGACAAAAGTAATCATTTTCTACGTTTTAAACCGCTAATTTTCTTATTTTTGCCTTCTCTTTATCGGACGATAAGGGACATCTTAGCGTAATTCTTTGAAGAGACCACGATGATAATGAAGAGATTAGTGTCCATGGCGATCCTGTCGCTGGCCGCGGTCCAGGCTTTTGCCGGATCATGGATCCGTGTCAACCAGATCGGCTACCTTCCTGAAGCGACGAAAGTGGCGGTGTTCATGAGTGATGAGACCGCGCAGATCAATGGTTTTGAGCTGGTTGACGCTTTCACCGGCGAGGTGGCTTTCAGTTCCTCCGCCGTGAGACCGACTGGTGTCCTGGGGCGCATGAAGACAACCTGCCGCCTGGATTTCAGCGGATTGAAGACCAGCGGCGCTTATTACATCAAGGTGCTGTCCTCGGGCGGCGAGACCCGCTCGGAGACCTTCCCTGTGGGGGCTGGTGTGTACGACGGCGCGGCTGATTTCGTGCTGAACTACATGCGTCAGCAGCGTTGCGGATGGAATCCGTTCTTCAAGGACAGCTGCCACCGGAAGGACGGCATCATTGTCGGGCATCCGGATCCCCGGAAGGACAGCACGTTCCTTGACGTGACCGGAGGATGGCACGACGCGTCGGACTGCCTTCAGTACACAACCACCTCGGCGAACGCCATCTACCAGATGATGTTCGCCTACCAGAGCAACCCGGAGGCGTTCTCGGACAATCATCTTGCGGACGGAACTCCTGGACGCAACGGGATCCCTGACATCGTGGACGAGATCTACTGGGGACTCAAGTGGCTTGACAAGATGAATCCGGAGCCGGGGGAGATGTACAATCAGATCGCCGACGACCGTGACCATGTGGGGATGCGTGTCCCGAGCGACGACCAGGCCGACTACGGCTGGGGCAAGGGCGGGTTCAGACCGGTCTGGTACTGCTCCGGCGAGCCGCAGCAGAGAGGCCGTCGAGGGGACAGGAACAAGACTACCGGTGTGGCCAGCACAGCGGGCAAGTTCGCCTCCGATTTCGCTCTCGGCGCGGAGATCCTAAGGCCGTTCTACCCGGAGTTCGCCGAAAGAATCGGTGCGAAGGCGAAGGCCGCCTACGATGCCGGAGTGGCCAAGCCAGGAGTCTGCCAGACCGCCTCGGTGGTCTCTCCTTACATCTACGAGGAGGACAACTGGGTGGATGACATGGAGTTGGCCGCCTACGAAATGTTCCGCCGCACCGGTGACGGGAAGTACCGCACGGAGGCCATTGAATATGCCCGCCGCGAGCCGGTGACCCCTTGGATGGGAGCCGACAGCGCGCGCCACTACCAATGGTATCCTTTTATGAATATGGGGCATTACCGCATAGCGAGGAATTTCGGCGGCAAGGTGTCGGCGGAATTCATCAGGAACATGCGTTCGGGCATCCAGCGCGTCTATGAGCGCGGGAAGGATCATCCGTTCATGTTCGGCATTCCGGGAATATGGTGTTCCAACAACCTGACCACGGCGATGCTTACCCAGTGCATCCTTTACCGTGAGCTGACCGGCGACACGACCTATCAGGAGATGGAAGGCTCTCTGCGTGACTGGCTTCTGGGCTGCAACCCGTGGGGTGTCAGCATGATCGTGGAGCTGCCGAAAGGCGGAACATTCCCGACCCAGCCTCATTCTTTCATCATCAAGTACAAGATGGGCAACACGACCGGCGGCCTGGTTGACGGCCCGGTCTACTCGACCATATTTGGAGGCCTGCTTGGAATCCACACCGACGGCGGTGTCAACTACGAGGAGTTCCAGCCGGGCGACCTGGTCTACCACGACAGCACGCACGACTACTCCACCAACGAGCCGACGATGGACGGCACCGCCTCGCTGACATTCCCTCTCTCCTACTATCAGCGTGAAGGTAGGGAACTTCAGAATAAGGTGTCCGGCGCCGCCGTCCTCCCCGACAGAAACATCTACCGGGATGGCGGAATAATAAGGACCGACCCTTCTGTCAGGCACATTGACTTTGTGTTCACGGCGGCTGACAAGGCCGACGGGGCGGACAGGATCATCTCCACGCTCCGGAAGTACAACATCAAAGGCGGATTCTTCTTCACCGGAGAGTTCTTCGAGCTGTACCCCGATGTGGTGCGCAGGCTTGTGGCCGAGGGACACTACGTCGGAAGCCACTCCTACGGCCACCTTCTATACGCCCCGTGGGGCAAGCGCGACTCCCTGCTGGTGACAAGGCAGGAGTTTGAGGAGGACATGTTCAAGAGCTATAAGGTGTTGCGGGAGTTCGGCATCACGGACGCACCGTATTTCATCCCGCCCTACGAGCACTACAACGCTACAATCTCCTCCTGGGCGCGCCAGCTCGGCCTTCAAGTGATCAACTACACTCCGGGAACCCTCACGAACGGCGACTACACCACTCCGGGAATGAGCCGCTACTTCAGCAGCAAGGAGATTCTCGGCAAGATCCGGGAATATGAAAGGACGGATCCCGACGGACTGAACGGCCACATCATGCTGATCCATTTCGGAACGGATCCGTCCAGGACGGACAAATTCTACGACAAGCTCCCCGGACTCATCAGGGAACTGCGGCGGAAAGGATATTCATTCACACCACTTAAAGATAATGATCAGGCACATCTATAGGCATAAGGGAACCTTCGGGTTCGAGTCGGGCGGGAGCATTGACAATCTGGAGATAGTCTACCACACATCGCCTTCTGAATATTCCCGTGACCGGCAGGTGGTCTGGCTCTGCCACGCCCTGACCGCGGATTCCGACCCGGAAGGCAGCTGGTGGCCGAATCTTGTCGGCCCCGGCAAACTGATTGACACTCAGAAGTATTTCGTCATCTGTGCCAATGTGTTAGGCTCAGCCTGCGGCTCGTCCGGTCCCGCGTCCACGAACCCGAAGACCGGCCGGCCCTACTATTTCGATTTTCCGAAAGTGACCGTCCGCGACACTGTGCGTGCCTTTGATCTGCTGAGACAACATCTTGGCATAGAAAGGATTGACATTCTGATCGGAACATCCATGGGCGGCTTCATGTCCTTCGAGTGGGTCGAGATGTGTCCCGGTCTGTTCGGCAAGATATTCTTTATCGCCACCGGCGCGCGCGTGACCCCCTGGCTCGCAGGATTCAACGCCGCCAGCCGCCTCGCCCTTCTCGCCGACCCGACCTTCAAGGAGCATCGTGACCTTAAGGGCGGCATGGAGGGTCTGAAGGCCGCCAGAGCCATCGCGCTGCTGACCTACCGCTGCGAGGAAGGCCTTTTCAAGCAGAACGAGGACAGCGATGACACCGTGTTCGCCGGCAAGGTGGGATCCTACTATCGCCACCAGACCTCCAAGTTCGTCAAGGACTGGGACGCCTATTCCTATCTCTATGTCTGTGACGAGGTAGACAGTAACAACGTGGGTCGTGGCAGAGGAGGTGTCGCCAAGGCCCTCTCTCAGATCAAGGCCGACTGCACCTTTGTCTGCATGTCTTCCGACGAACTGTTCCCTCCCGAGGACATGCGTCCCCTCTCCGAGATGATTCCCGGCTCCCGTTACCACCAGATCGAGACCCCCTACGGCCACGACGGTTTCCTGATCGAAACCGCCGCCATCGCCGACATCCTCCGTCCCGCCTTAGGGTAGACTCTGTGGTATTTGCGGGTGGAAGGCGGAAATATTCGAAAAATGTATGGCGGAAATTTGGTCAACTGAAAAAAGTGTCCTACCTTTGGCGGTGTAAGGATCTGTCCGCGGGAAAGGTTATAGATTTTTCGGAATATTCCTGATATTGTGAAGATTTGTAGTTGAGGCGGACGGGTTTTATTTGAGATTGACACATAATTATTAACACGCCCCTGAGGGTTCAGGGACACTAATGACTTTTTTATCGTACATTTCGCTATGGAAGTAAAGAACGCTGTAGCCGGAACGCTGGAGTCAGGTGACATCATGATCCAGATCGCCCCGGCCGAGACGAAAGGTCTGCACATCGACCTGGACAGTTCTGTGGCCGCCCAGTTCGGCAGACAGATCCGTCAGGTCATTGAGGAAACTCTTACCGAATTCGGACTGGAGGATGCTGACATCAAGGCGGTTGACAAGGGAGCCAGAGATTGCACCATCCGTGCCAGGGTGACCGCCGCCGCCGTGCGCGCCACAGGAAAAGATGTTTGGGCTTAGTTTAGGTTGAGGAATAAGTCGCGGCGCCAGGGACTGAAGGTGCGCGGGTTATTCCGATAATCAGTTACGATTATGGAAAGATTAAGAAGAACAATGATGTTCGTTCCGGGCAACAATCCCGGAATGATGCAGGATGCCTTCATCTACGGGCCGGACTCGATCATGCTCGACCTGGAGGACTCCGTGACAATGGCCGAGAAAGACGCTGCCCGTCTGCTCGTTTACAACGCTCTTAAATCAATAGACTACGGCGACACAGAGATGGTTGTCCGCATCAATCCTCTCAGCACACCTTACGGACGCAAGGACGTTGAGGCTGTCGTGAAGGCCGGCGTGCAGGTGATCCGCATGCCGAAGACCGAGACCGCCGACGAGGTCCGCGAGCTGGAGGCGGAGATTGAGAAGGTCGAGAAGGAACTGGGATGCCTTGGCAGAACCCGCATGATGGCCGCCATCGAAAGCGCCGAGGGCATCTGCAACGCCTTCGCCATCGCCAAGGCCTCGAAGAGGATGATGGGCATCGCCCTCGGAGCCGAGGACTATTGCGCCAACCTCAAGACCCAGCGTACCCCGGGTGGAGCCGAGCTGCTCTATGCCCGCGAGACCATCGTGGTGGCCGCCAGGGCGGCCGGAATCGACGCTCTCGACACGGTATATTCAAACCTCGATGACATGGAGACTTTCCGCAAGGAGGTCGAGCTCATCAAGACTCTCGGATTCGACGGCAAGTCCATCATCAACCCTCGTCAGATCCAGATCGTGAACGAGGTGTTCGCCCCGACCGAGAAGGCCATCGAGAAGGCTAAGAAGATTCTCGCCGCCATCAAGGAGGCTGAGAAACGCGGCTCGGGTGTCATCGCCGTCAACGGCAAGATGGTTGACCGTCCTGTTGTCATCAGGGCTCAGCGTACCATCGATCTCGCCATCGCTTCAGGCATATTAACAAAGGAGGAAGTTTATGAGTAATATAAGGGAAAGGGCGGCGCTTGTCGATAAGGTTGCCGCCGCAATGGGCAAGAAGGTGTACTCGGGAGAGACTCCGAAAAACACCACATTCCGCAAGGATCTTCAGAAGGTTCAGTCCAAGGTGGTTACACTTGAGGATGCCATCAGGCTCAGCGGCCTGAAAGACGGAATGACAATCTCCTTCCACCACCATTTCAGAGGCGGTGACAAGGTTGTGAATATGGTCGTTGGCAAACTGGCCGAGATGGGATTCAAGAATCTCCACCTCGCCGCGTCCAGCCTCTCAGACGTTCACGCTCCGCTGATCGACCACATCAAGAACGGAGTGATCACAAAGATCTCCACCTCCGGGCTCCGTGGCGAGCTTGCCAAGGAGATCTCACACGGTCTGATGAAGGAGCCTGTGGTGTTCCGCAGCCACGGAGGACGTGGAAGCGCCATCGCCAACGGTGACCTTCACATCGACGTGGCCTTCCTGGGCGCGTCTTCCAGCGACCCTGCCGGAAACGCCAGCGGTTACTCCCGTTCCGAGCACGCCAAGTCAATCTGTGGCTCCCTCGGCTACGCCAAGCCGGACGCGCAGTACGCTGACAAGGTCGTGATAATCACCGACGATCTCGTTGACTATCCGAACACACCGAACTCCATCTCCGAGCATGATGTGGACTACGTTGTACTCGTGGATTCGGTCGGAGACTCTTCCAAGATCTCTTCCGGAGCCATCCGTGACACCAAGAACCCTCGCGACATCCTGCTCGCGATGAACGCCGCCAAAGTCATTGTCAACAGCGGTTATTTCAAGGAAGGCTTCTCGATCCAGACCGGATCCGGCGGAGCCTCGCTGGCCGCTGTCAAATATATTCGTGAGGAAATGATCAAGCGAGGCATCCATTCCAGCTTCGCGCTTGGCGGCATCACCGCCCACATGGTCAAGATGCACGAGGAAGGCCTCATCGAGCGCCTGATCGACGTGCAGTCATTCGACAGGGTGGCAGCCGAATCAATCAAGAACGATCCTTTCCACAAGGGAGTCTCCGCCAATGAATATGCCAGCGCGGATGAACCTGGATCAGCCGTGCACTATCTCGACATTGTGATTCTCTCTGCTCTTGAGGTGGATGTCAACTTCAATGTCAACGTGCTTGTCGGCAGTGACGGAGTCATCAGAGGAGCCGTCGGAGGACACCCTGACACAGCCGCCGATTCAGCCCTCTCGATCATCGTCTGCCCACTGATGCGTGGACGCATCCCTTGCGTTGTGGACGAGGTCACGACTCTCATCACCCCTGGCTCGACAGTCGATGTCGTAGTCACTGAATATGGCATCGCGGTCAACCCGCGCCGTCCTGAGATCGCCGAGCGTCTGAGGGAGGCCGGACTGAAGATCGTGGACATCCATGACCTCAAGGAACTGGCTCTGAAGTCCATCGGAGTCCCTGATCCGCTTCCGTTCGGAGAGAAGGTCGTGGGAGTCGTGATGAACCGTGACGGCTCCGTGATGGATGTCATAATGAACATCGAGGACTAAGACTGTTTTTTATGGAGATTACGCTTGACCAATTGCTGGCAAGTCGTGAGGAACGGGCTTCTTTCCAGAAGGAACTTTTGAAAGGTTACCCTGGAAAGACCCTGGTCTGCCTCACGGTCATAATGCCGGGTAAGGTCAAGCGTAATCTGCAATCACTTGTGGTCGCCCAGGCCGCTGTCACGGCTCTGGTCTCGGCTTTCGGAGACTCGACGCTGAGTCTCCGGCTCCGTGACCTGCCTACCGGCTATGAAGCCTATCTTGTGACTCCGCTCTCCAACGAGGAGGCCAAACAGGAGACGTGCCGGATTGAGGACACGCATCCTCTTGGCCGTCTTTTTGACTTGGATGTGATTGATGCTGACGGAGTTCCTATGTCAAGGGAGTCGGTGGGCCTGAGTCCGAGAAAATGTCTTGTCTGTGACAATGAGGCTCGCTATTGTATGCGAAACCGTACCCACACTATGGCTGAGCTCACCGCGAAGATTGACGAAATGATCGAGTCCTATGTGCGATAACCGTCACTACATAAGCGAGGCTCCGCTGTCGTTGAACTCTGTCCGGAGACGGGTCGAGGCTTTCCTCGCCGCCAACGGGCTGAGACTGGCTCCGCTGGACCGTTATGTGGTGGTGACACGCGACGAGGACGGGAACGAAATCCTTGCGGGAGGTGGGCTGGACGGCAACGTCATCAAGTGCGTCGCTGTGTCGGAAGCCGCTCGCAGCGAGGGACTTATGAATATCCTCGTGTCCCGACTGATCGTCATTGCCCGTGAGGAAGGCCGGGATTCGGTCAAGGCCTTCACCAAGCCGGAGAATGAAGGAATATTCAAAAGCCTCGGTTTCGCCTTGATCGCGTCCTCGCCGAACGCCATCCTGATGGAGAACGGCAGGGGAGGGCTTCCGGAGTACAGGAAGTACTTGGCTTCGCTTGCCCGTCCGGGCCGGAACGGGGCGATCGTGATGAACGCCAATCCGTTCACCAAAGGACATCGCTATCTGGTTGAGCAGGCCGCATCGCAGGTTGACAATCTTTATGTGATTGTTGTTAAGGAAGATAGGTCGCGTTTCCCTTACGTCGAAAGAAAGGCTATGATCGAGGCCGGTTGCGCCGGGCTTGACAATGTGGTTGTCTGCGAGGGCAGTGACTATGCCATCTCGGCGGCGACATTCCCGACATATTTCCTGAAGAAGCTGGACGACGCGACGGACACTCAAATTGCCCTTGATCTGGATCTGTTTGTGAACCACATCGCTCAGCCTCTTGGAGTTACGGTGCGTTTTGCCGGTAGTGAGCCGGAAGATGCCCTTACCCGCCGCTACAACGAGCTGATGGCGGAGATATTGCCTAACTTCGTAGAGATCCCAAGACTTGAACAAAACGGCAATCCGATCAGTGCCACCTCATTAAGGCGTGCTCTTGACAAAGGCAACCTCAAGGAGGCGATGGAATATATTCCAAAATCCACCGTCCCTTACTTGGTCGCAGACCTTGCCGAGCGTGCGTTGAGGTTGGAACTCGACACGACCCCCAAACCGGGACTCGTGGACAGGCGGGACAACGGTGCCCACAAAGACATGGACTATGCGCTGATGTCCAAAAGCATCTCAGCGTTAAGACCTTATCTGACAAGACTGGCTGTGGAGTCCGCCAAAGACATTGACCCGGCAAAGATAAAGGAGATCGGCATCGAGGCCGAAAAAGCGATGCTGAAGGCCACCGGCGGAGTGAATACCCACAAGGGAGCCCTCTTCTGTATCGGCCTGTCAGTCGCCGCGGCCTCCTGCCTGGCTTGCTCCACGGGGGCTGTGGAGGCATATTCATTCAAGGAGCTTGTGTCGCGCGCCGCGTCGGAGATCCCTTCCGCCCGAGGTACGCACGGAGCCGAGGCCAAGAGAAGTTTCAAGGCTGTCGGCGCTCTGGAGAACGCCCGCGCGGCCTATCCGGAACTGTTCGCCGACTGGCTGCCGTACTACCGTTCGCGGGAAGGCGACCCTTTCTGCTGCCATAAGACGCTGCTTCACATAATGACGACCCTTGACGACACCAACATCCTCCACAGGAGGGGAGCGGAGGGCCTCGCCCACGCCGAAGCCGAGGCCGCAAGGCTTCTTGAGGACTTCAGCGAGAGCGGATTGTCATCTCTGAACAAGGATTTCATCAGGGAGAACATCTCGCCCGGCGGAAGCGCCGACATGCTGTCCCTGACGATTTTTATAGAAAGCATAATTAACAATATTTATTAACACAAAACTAATTTTATTATGGTAGAATTGATTCCCAATGGCGTTTACCTGAAAAATGGCAAGACTATCGTCAACGATGCCGCAGGAATGCCATCTGCCGATGAGGCCCGCGAAAACACTATCGCCTACAGAATTCTCCGTGCCCACGATGTGGACGGAAGCAAAGGCAAGAAGATGCGCATCAAGTTCGATGCGATGGCTTCACACGACATCACTTATGTCGGAATTATCCAGACAGCCCGCGCCAGCGGACTTGACAAGTTCCCTATCCCTTACGCGATGACCAACTGCCACAACTCCTTGTGCGCTGTCGGCGGTACCATCAACGAGGACGACCATATCTTCGGCCTCTCCGCCGCGAAGAAGTACGGTGGTATCTATGTTCCTGCCAACCAGGCGGTTATTCATCAATATGTCCGTGAGGCTCTCGCCGGTTGCGGCCGCATGATCCTCGGTTCAGACAGCCACACCCGCTACGGCTCGCTCGGCTGCATGGGTGTGGGCGAAGGCGGCGGTGAGCTTGTGAAGCAGCTCCTCCACAACACTTGGGACATCAACGCTCCTGAGGTTGTGCTGGTTTGGCTCGAAGGCAAGCCTAAGAAGGGTGTCGGCCCTCACGATGTGGCCATCTCCCTCGTCAAGGCCGTGTTCGAGAACGGTTTCGTGAAGAACAAGGTGCTTGAGTTCGCAGGCCCTGGCGTGGCCTCCCTTCCTACCGACTTCCGTAACGGAATCGATGTGATGACCACCGAGACCACCTGTCTGAGCTCTATCTGGGTGACGGACGAGAAGGTTGAGGAATATTACAGGATGCACGAGCGTCCGGAGGCCTACAAGGAACTCCAGCCGGGTGAGATCGCCTACTACGACGCGATGATCCGCATCGACCTCTCCAAACAGGAGTCAATGATCGCCCTTCCGTTCCACCCATCCAACGCCTACACGATCCACGAGTTCCAGGCTGATCCGGAAGGAATCCTGAAGAAAGTGGAGGAGGATGCCAAGAAGCGTTTCGGCGACAAGATCTCCATTGATCTTGAGAGCAAGGTGAAGGACGGCAAGGCTTTCGCCGACCAGGCCATCATCGCCGGCTGCTCCGGAGGTACCTACGACAACCTCAGCGAGGCCGCCGCGATCATGAAGGGCAAGACCATCGGCAACGACTACTTCACGATGTCAGCCTACCCACAGTCAACCCCTGTCTATCTCGCGACCACCCGCAATCACATCGCCGAGGAGTTGCTTGAGGCCGGTGTTGTGATCAAGCCGGCGTTCTGCGGCCCTTGCTTCGGAGCCGGTGACGTTCCTGCCAACAACGGACTCTCGATCCGTCACACCACCCGCAACTTCCCTAACCGCGAGGGCTCGAAGCCTGGCCAGGGACAGATTTCGCTTGTCTGCCTGATGGACGCGCGCTCGATCGCCGCCACAGCCGCCAACGGTGGAGTCATCACGGCAGCCACTGACATCCAGTACGAAGACACGCACAAGCCATATTCCTTCGACGACCGCATCTACAAGAGCCGCATCTACTACGGATTCGGCAAGGCCGACCCTACCGTCGAGCTCCGCTACGGACCGAACATCAAGGACTGGCCTAAGATGTACCCGATGCAGGATAACATGCTCCTCGAACTCGCCGCTGTCATCCACGACCCTGTCACCACGACCGACGAGCTCATCCCTTCGGGCGAGACTTCCAGCTACCGTTCCAACCCGCTGAAACTCTCCGAGTTCGCTCTCTCTCGCCGTGTTCCTGAATATGTCGGGATCAGCAAGCGCATCCAGGCGGAGGATCTTGAGCGCCGCGCCGGCAAGGCTCCGCAGCACGTTCTCGACGCCCTCGCCAAGGTTGGCGCCAAGCCGGAGGACACCTCGTTCGGCTCATGCGTGTTCGCCAACAAGCCTGGCGACGGCTCAGCCCGCGAGCAGGCCGCTTCCTGCCAGAAGGTGCTCGGCGGCGACGCCAACATCTGCTATGAATATGCCACCAAGCGTTACCGCAGCAACTGCATCAACTGGGGCATCGTTCCTTTCACCATCTCAAAGGAGACTCCTTTTGAATATGTAGCCGGCGATTTCGTCTATGTTCCCGGCATCCGTGAGGCCATCCTTTCGGGCAAGGAGGAGATTGACGCCAAGGTGATCAGCGCCGAAGGTGTGAAGGACATTCATCTCTACTTCCAGAATCTGACCGCTGACGAGAGGGAGATTCTCGCCGACGGTTGCCTGATGAACTTCTACGCCGCCCAGAAGAGCAAATAATCATAATCGCGCACTTTAGGCTTGCGTCCATTTTAGGGGCTTGCAAGCCTGAGGCGCCCAGGTAATCATATTCGTAAAACACTTTAATTTTTAATATTCAATTATGAAAAAAATTCAGATGGTCACTCCTCTCGTTGAGATGGATGGTGACGAAATGACAAGGATCCTGTGGAAGATGATTAAGGATGAGCTTATCATTCCATTTGTTGATCTGAAGACAGAATACTATGACCTCGGCCTCGTTCATCGTGACGAGACCGGCGATCAGGTGACAATCGACTCCGCCAACGCCACCAAGAAGTACGGTGTTGCCGTGAAGTGCGCCACCATCACTCCTAACGCCAAGCGTATGACCGAGTACAACCTGCATCAGATGTGGAAGAGCCCGAACGGAACGATCCGTTCGATGCTGGACGGAACGGTGTTCCGCACGCCGATCACCATCCCTTCCATCTCTCCGGCAGTGAAGTTCTGGAAGAAGCCTATCACCATCGCCCGTCACGCCTACGGTGATGTTTACAAGAGTGTTGACATCCGCGTTGAGGAGCCGGGAGTCGCCAAGCTCATCTTCGAAGGCGAGAGCGGCAAAAGGGAGGAGCAGATAGTCCACACCTTCAAGGGTCCCGGCGTTCTCCAGGGAATGCACAACACCGACGCTTCCATCCGTTCTTTCGCCCACGCTTGCTTCAAGTACGCCCTTGACCTCAAGCAGAGCATCTGGTTCGCCACCAAGGACACCATCGCCAAGAAGTACGACGGACGTTTCCGTGAGATTTTCGAGGAGGTGTTCGCAGAGTACAAGGACGCTTTCGAGGCCGCCGGCATCGAGTACTTCTACACCCTTATTGATGACGCGGTCGCACGTGTGATGCGCAGCGAGGGTGGTTTCATCTGGGCCTGCAAGAACTACGACGGTGACGTGATGAGCGACATGGTCTCCACGGCCTTCGGTTCCCTTGCCATGATGACCTCTGTTCTTGTCAGCCCTGACGGCAAGTACGAGTACGAGGCCGCCCACGGCACCGTGACCCGTCATTACTACAAGCACCTCCAAGGCGAGGAGACCTCCACGAACCCGATCGCGACGATCTTCGCGTGGAGCGGCGCGTTCCGCAAGAGAGGCGAGATGGACAACATTCCAGAGCTTGTCAACTATGCCGACCAGCTTGAGGCCGCCTGCTTCGACACCCTCAACGCCGGCATCGTGACCAAGGATCTCGCCAACCTCATGGAAGGCGTGACCCCTCAGGTAAAGAACTCCGCCGACTTCATCGCCGCCATCCGCAAGCGTCTCGAAAAGCGTCTCGCGTAAGTGATCTGTCCGTCTGGTCGCTTAGCTTACCATTCGGCCACTGTGCCTATAAGTTCGGTCGCTGAGCCTTTCGAAGCGTCTTGTGAAAGGTTACATTGACACGTCGCTGAGCTTCTGGTTCGACAACGCTAACCAACCATCGAAGCGACATTCATGACCGATGATTATGCGCAGCGGCGACAAAAAAAGAATTTTCAAATTTTGCATGTTACCAAAATTTGAAAATTCTTTTTTTGTCGCCTTGTTCCGCTGTCTGCCTTACGCAACACTTGCCCTATCCCCACCCATTGACTTCCCACACTCCGGTCTCGCATCAAATTTTGTCCATCGGAATGTCTTTTTACCGGAGAAGTCGAACCACCGTTTATGTTTGTCCGGTGAGAGCCCTATTTATTGGACAAACTGGTGATATTGCACAGTTTCTCCGGTGGATTGCCGTTTCGATGGACAAACTGCTTAATATCGCAAGTTTGTCCAGTTGTGTTATCTCTTCCAGGTCGGCAAGCAACAATGCATTCTCGGGTACCAAACAGTCTCGCCATCCTTTGGTACACCACAGTGCGTTTTCCTGTACCAACCACTGTCCCAGGCCTCGTTGGTACCCCGGTCGTGGGTTTAAGTCCCCTTGGTACGCCAGACAACTGTTTTACGTACAGGGAGCCTGTTTGCCTGCTATTTTTGAACTATGCTTTGGAGGGAATATTCCCAGAGATTCGTCCGCTCATAATCGTTCTCATATCCTTTAGGGTATCGCCCTTCCGGACATTCAGGATAGAT
>OHKI01000094.1_pt1 | contig 34036 bp, 35 predicted proteins | sample 1568771 | NCBI WGS metagenome assembly OHKI01 (sample SAMEA3879540, study PRJEB24766) | human gut metagenome | biome: human-associated habitat; feature: feces | place: USA | collected 1985/1987 | reverse complement strand
TTGAAGACATCAAAAAGACGTTTATTCATGCCTATTGTCAAAAGCACAGACTTTTCCCTGAAAGCTCCTCTGAGACTTCAAACGACAAGCCCCTGACAGAAGAGGATTTAGAAATGCTCAGGAAAATAATGAAAATGGAGGGGCTTCTTAACGACAAGACTTATCAACACTTAATCGAAGAATGATATGGAAAGACAAGTGACAGTAGAAGAAGTGAGAAGTTTTCTCTCGGCTTCTGACAGACAATTTGTGAAAGGCGGCATCAGAGTTTCCCGTGTCCGCTTCAAACGTGATGAAGAGGGCAACTGCACGGACATTCTCCTTGACTACGAACAGACAGTTTCAGAGACAGGGGAAAACAACGCTCAGGAGGGTTCAAAATGACAAAACACAGACTGCCCCCGCAGACACGGACAAAAACCCCACAAAGGGTCTCTAACCCTCAGACAAGGGCAAGGGACAACCCTCAGGGGAAAAGACAGAGAGAAGAGAGAAAGCCGTGAACGCAAATGTTCTGAACTTTCTAACGGAATCGGAAGTTAAACCATAATTCAAAACATAAATAAAATGGGAAATTACAGCATTAAGGCAAACCTCCTGAAAATAAAGGGGGCTTTTGTGACAAACCTCAAAGGCAAGACAGCCACAAGGCGTTGCCTCGTTATTGACATTGACGAGAGCGGAATGTTTCTCGGCGAGAAAGGTTGTTACCTGAACATGGCGGCGATAGAAATGAATGAGAGCCGCTACGGGGACACTCACGTTGTCAAGGTCTCACTCGCCAAGGATGTGGTTGAGAAAATGACAGAAGAAGAGCGCAAGGCAATCCCTATCCTCGGCGGCATGCACCCGCTTCAATCTCAGGCGCAGCAAATTCAGGGTCAGTTAGACGGGGCTTCTGTATGTGAGAACATGGACGATCTGCCGTTCTGATAATCATCAGGCGGGCGCTGCCTCTTCTGAGACTGACAGAAATTCAAGGGCGGGGAGTTAAATCCCCGTTCTTTTGTCCCAAAAGCCGATTGCGCCCCCACAAAAGACTTTCCAATGAAGAGTGATAAATTACAGCAATCAACAAAGAAAAGCCGACAGCGGTCAAATTCGCCAAAATTAACTGACGTGTTCACGACCATTTGCAAGACCGACCTCCATGTTGTGTGTGTCAAAGAGTTCAAGTTCCACCCCGTCAGGAAATGGCGTTTTGATTACGCCATACCTGAACACAAAATCGCCCTTGAAGTTGAGGGCGGCGTATGGACGGGCGGGCGGCACACCTCTTCTGTCGGCTTCATGAAAGACATGGAGAAATACAATACGGCTACCCTCATGGGGTGGCGGGTGTTCAGAACAACGCCTGACGAGCTGTACCGCTTGAAGACCCTGAACTTGCTCAAAACGGCAATTTCAGGCGTTTTTGACCCCGAAAAGGCTTGATTTTGGGCTTTATGTGATTATATTATAATCATTTTGAGTATTTTTGCAAACGGATAAGGTATAATAATTCAAACAGATAAAGACATGAAAACAGAAACTGTAAAACTTTCTCAGGTTCAAGTGAATGAGGCGAACCCGAGAACAATCACAAATGAGAAGTTTCAGAAACTTGTCAACAGCGTTCTTGCACTCCCGAAAATGCTTGAACTCAGACCGATTGTCGTTGACAACATGATGGTTGCCCTCGGCGGCAATATGCGTTTCAGGGCTTTGACAGCCATTTCTGACCTCTCAGAAGACGAGCTGAAAAGCCGCCTTTTCTCTATCAATGACGTGAAGAAGAAGACAGAGGGCGAACAGCAAGCCCTCCTGACACATTGGCTGCGGTGGCGTGACAGCCCGACCGCAATCATCATCAAGGCTTCCGAGCTGTCAGACGCAGAGCAGCGTGAGTTCATCATCAAGGACAACATCGGCTACGGAGAATGGGACACGGACAGCCTGACCGCTCAGTGGGACAATGAAGAGTTGGTGGATTGGGGCATTGAGTTCCCTGACGCTGAAAACGCCCTGAACGCTCAGAACGGAAGCGGCTCAGGCTCAGAGAAACAGAACAGCGCACCCGAAAGCAGCCTCTTTGACCGCTTCATCGTTCCGCCTTTCTCAATTCTTGATACCCGCAAGGGATATTGGCAAGACAGAAAGAAGAAGTGGTATGACATCATCGGCGATATGGGCGAGAGCCGTAACGACACCCTTGTCACGTCTCTTGAAATCAAATACAAAGACCTCTATCAAAGAACCCGTGAACACAGAAAAGAACTCGGCATTTCTTTCAAAGAGTACATCGAAAAGTACGTCAGCCAAGAAGACCTTGAAAAAGAACAGGCGAAAATCGTTGCTCAGGGCGTTTCAATTCTTGACCCCGTTATGGCTGAAATCGTCTGCCGTTGGTTCGGTCAGGAGAACGGCAAAGCCTTTGACTGTTTTGCGGGCGATAGCGTCTTCGGCTTTGTGGCTGCTTATCTCGGCAATGACTTCACGGGCGTTGAACTGAGAGAGAAACAGGCGGCTTTGAACAACGAGCGTGTGGAGGGCATGAACGCCCGTTATATCTGCGATGACGGTCAGAACGTGGCGCAGCACATTGAGCCTGAGAGCCAAGACCTCCTTTTTTCTTGCCCGCCTTACTTTGACCTTGAAAAGTATTCAGACCTTCCGAATGATGCTTCAAATCAGGGGTCATACGAGGATTTCATCAAGATTTTGGAGAACGCTTTCACGGGGGCTGTTTCTTGCCTGAAAGAAAACCGCTTCGCCGCTATCTGTGTCGGAGACGTGAGGGACAAGAACACGGGCTTTTATTATGACTTCTGCGGCGACATAAAGCGCATATTCAGACAGAACGGAATGCGCCTTTATAATGAGATTATCTTGGTCGAACAGACCGCTTCAACGGCTCTGAGGGCTTCACGTTACATGGATAGCCGCAAGGTTGCCAAGACGCATCAGCACCTCTTGGTCTTCTTCAAGGGCGACCCGAAGAAAATCAAGAAAGAGTTCCCGAAGATTGAGTACACGGAAGAAGACCTATCAAAGACCGATTCAGGCGAGACGGGTTCAGAGAGTGAAACAGAGTAAACAGAAACGCCATGCAAGCAAAGATTTGGAATTTCTCTCAGTGGATAAAAGAGACCGACCCGAAGCGTCTCAGGGACATTTTCGATGAAGCCCTGAAAACGTCAGGGTTCAACGTTCTCTGCTTCACTGACCACCATTTTCAGCCTCAGGGTTACACCGCCCTGTGGCTTCTGACAGAAAGCCATTTCGCCGTTCACACTTTCCCTGAGTTTGAAAAGTCGTATATCGAGCTTTCAAGTTGTAACTTGGAATTTTATCAAGAATTCCTGAAACTGACAAAAGAACTATGAGTGCAGCACAAGATAAGAAACAAAGACAGATGAAGCTCGCCCGCCTTGAAATCGTGGCGCAGCTCTTCAAGCGTGGTTACAGCCGCCGCAAGATACGGGAAGAGGTCAAGAACCGTCTTGACCTGAAAAGCTATTCCCTCGGCACGGTTCAGAGTGACGTTCAGACCTTGTTGGCTGAATGGCGTGAAGACCGTATCGAAAACACCGATGATTTGGTGCAGCTTGAACTTGAACGCATTGACGATGCGGTGCGTGAGTTGTGGGAACAGTGGGAGAAGTCAAAGACAGACTACAACAAGACACAACGCAAGCAGAAAGGCTCTCCCTCCCGTGACAGCGAGACGGGTCAGACCTCAATCAAGACGTATCAGACAGAGCGAACGGAAACAGAGGTTATCTGCCTTGGCGATGCTTCTTATATCGCCGAGATACGAAAGCAGCTTGAAGAACGCCGCAAGCTCCTCGGCTTGTACGCCCCTGAAAAGAAAGACATCAACGCCAACGGCTCATTTGCCGCCTATCTCATTGAGAGCGGCATGATAGATGAAGCCGAGCAAGAGGCGGGAGAGGTCAAGGAAGACGAATAAGCCCGATTGCGGCTCTCTGTCGGCGTAAGTATTCTGAGTGGTTCACTTATCCCATTCAAAAGCGTACCGCCGACATACTCAAAATTCGGAGAAAATAACTATGGCAAAGAAACAACGGAAAGAAACTATCAAGAAACTCAGTTTTGAGGTCATAAACTCATGGCGGGCAGATTGGAATAAATTTGTCCGTGAAGCCTTTGGCGTGAACCTTGACCCCGAGCAGCAAGAAATTCTGTCAAGCGTTCAACACAACAGGCGCACGTCCGTTGCCTCAGGCACAGCCCGTGGCAAAGACTTTGTCGCCGCTTGTGCCGCCATATCGTTTCTTTATCTCACGCCCCGTTGGAGGCGCACAAAGAACGGGGGCGCAGAGTTGGTTGAGAACACGAAAGTGGCTCTGACAGCCCCGACCGACCGTCAGGTAAAGAACATCATGATGCCTGAGATTAGCCGCCTTTATAACAGAGCCAAGGCAAGAGGCATACAACTGCCAGGGCGTTTGAACGCTTATGACATCAGAACAGAAAGCGATGAATGGTTTCTGACGGGCTTCAAGGCTGACGAGAACAACCATGAAGCGTGGTCAGGCTTTCACGCCGTTCATACAATGTTTGTCGTTACCGAGGCAACGGGTATCGGCGATGATACGTTTGGGGCTATTGAGGGTAACTTGCAAGGCGACTCACGCATCTTGATTGTCTTCAACCCCAACACAACAGTCGGCTACGCTGCCCGCTCTCAGAAAGGAGACCGTTGGCACAAATACCGCCTGAACAGTCTGACAGCCCCGAACATCGTTCAGAAAAAGACCGTCATTGCGGGTCAGGTTGACTATGAGTGGGTTCAAGACAAGTTGGCGAACTGGTGTACTGAAATCAGAGAAGAAGAAGCCACGGCAGAGTTTGACGACTTTCAGTTTGAGGGCAAGTGGTATCGCCCCGAAGACCTTTTCAGAAAGAAAGTCTTGGGCAAGTTCCCCAAAGTGGGCGAAGACGTTCTTATCCCTGAACAGTGGTTGGAAATCGCACATCAGCGTTGGAAAGAGGCTCACGGGCGGCAACCCGTCACAACAGAGCCACGGATCATGGGCGTTGACGTTGCGGGCATGGGACGAGACTGTACTTGCTTTGTTGAGCGTCAGGGCTGTTGGGCTTCTGAGTTCAAGACACACAACAGCGGCGGCTCGGCTGACCACATGAAGATTGCGGGGGCTATCACAGACCGCCGCCGACATGAGATTGAAATGTACGTCAGCATTGACACAATCGGCGAGGGTGCGGGCGTGTTCTCCCGTTGTGTTGAGAATGAACGGCGTGAGAACTCTCATTACATCATCAGTTGCAAATACTCAGAGGGAGCGAAAGGCTTCAACGGCAAGAACCTGACCGACACAACGGGTCAGTATGAGTTCCTGAACATGAGGGCGTATCTCTTTTGGGCTGTGCGTGATTGGCTGAACCCGAAGAACGAGACGGGTGCCATGCTGCCCCCTGACCCTCAGTTTGATGAAGAGGCGACAGAAATAAAATGGTCTTTCAGGTCAGACGGGCGCATATACATTGAGCCGAAAGAAGACATCAAGAAGAGACTCGGACGAAGCCCCGATAAGTTTGACGCTTTCGCGAACACGTTCTATCCGCTCAGAGGAAGCCGCCGTATTGACCTGAACCGTATCGCCCGTATGGTACACAGATAATTCAAGTTTAACAAATAAATCATCAAAGAAAATGACTATCGAAGAAATCCTTGCCTCACTCAGGACAGAGGCTCAGAAAATAGCCTTTCTGAAAGAGAAGACTATCAACGTCCCATTGTGGCGTGGTCGCTTTGGTCTCATTCAAGAATTTGACCCGACAAAGCACCCTGTTATGAACAAAGCCAAATACCCTGATATTGTCACGGACAGCGGCATTCAGGAGGTAACCCGTGTGACGTGTGACTTGCAGCGGCTCGCCGTGAAGCGCATGACAGAACTTGTTACGGGCATACCCGTGAAACGTGTTTACAGCCCTGAGAATGACCGTCAGAAAGAAGTGGCGGGCTATCTTGAAAAGATATTTGACAAGAACCGCATTGACAGCGTGAACATCGAACGCTGCAACATGCTATTTGCGGGCTGTGAAGTTATGACGCTATGGTACGCCGTTGAACAGAAGCACACGACCTACGGTTTCTCTTCAAACCTGAAATTCCGCTGCCGCAACTTCTCCCCTATGCTCGGCGATGACCTTTACCCGCTCTTTGATGAATACGGCGACATGATAGCCATGTCAGTGGCTTACACCCGTAAGAGCGGAAAGAAGACCGTTCAGTACTTTGACTGCTATACTGCGACACGCCACATCAAATGGTCAACAGAGAGCGGCGAATGGGCTGTCATTGAAGATGAACAGATAACTTTGTTAAAGATACCGTGCATCTATATGTGGAGACCGACCCCGATATGGGAGGACACCTCAAAGACCGTCTATGAGATTGAATGGTCGCTGTCAAGAAACGGTAATTACCTCCGTGAGAACTCAAAGCCTATCTTCGTTGTTCTCGCCGATGATATTATTCAGTTCGGCGATGAGAAAAGTTCAAATGAAGAGGCGAAGAGCGTCATGCAGTATCCGAAAGGTTCAACGGCTCAATACGTCACATGGCAACAGGCGACAGAAAGCCTGAAATACCATGTCGACACCCTGAGAAACCTTTTCTTCACTCAGCTGCAGTTGCCTGATTGGTCATACGAGAAGATGTCGCAGCAAGCCCTCTCAGGTGAGAGCCGCAAGCAAATGTTCATTGATGCGCAGCTCAAAGTCAAGGACGAAAGCGGTCGTTTGATTGAGTTCTTTGACCGTGAAATAAATGTCGTGAAAGCGTTCTTGAAGATTGCCCTTGGGGAGGCTTATGCCGCCGACATTGACGCTCTCCCCGTTGAGACCGTTGTCACGCCTTTTGCTATCACAGACAAACAAGACTTGGCGAACTACCTCATGTCCGTGAACGGCGGCGAGCCTATCATGTCACAACGTGAGAGCATTGAACGCCTTGGCGAGAGTGACGATGTGGACACCACCCTGAAAGAAATTCAGGAACAGAAGACGGTGGACGTGTTTGAACCGACAGAATAACGTGAGAGCATGGCACCAACAAGAAGACCCCCGAACAGAAAGAAGCCTGAGCAGCCGAATTACCGCTGCCGTGACTGCCGTCACAGTTATGATTGGCACAGCAAGGCTCTTGACGGTCATTTGATTTTGTGCCGCTGCCCTCATGATGAAAAGACAGAACACGGGCGGTGGTGCAAATTCCTGAATGACCCTCAATGTGATAAATTTATTCTGAGAGACAATGGCACTCAATAAATACGACAAACAGCATCTGCGCAACCTGACAGCCTACGAGCGTCAGGTTGACGCTATATACAGGGCGGCGGTCAAGGAAGCCGCTGCCCTTGGGCTTTCTATCCGTGATTTAGACCCGACACGGCTCTTTTCTTTCTCTGACTATCCAATTACACGCAAAAGGCTCGAAAGTCTCTTAGAGAGCCTAAAAAGCAGGTTGTCGGCTGTCATAGTGAACGGCGTAAACCATGAATGGACGCTCGCCAACAACAAGAACAACGAGCTGTGCCGTCAGGTCTTCGGCGATAACGTGGGCAAGCTCTCAAACGCCCAATATCGCCGATACTTCAAGAACAACGAAGAAGCCCGTGACGCATTTCTCGCCCGCAAGGTTCAGGGCTTGAACCTATCTGACAGAGTTTGGAAATATACAAATCAGTTCAAAGAGGAAATCGAACTCGGGCTTGACATCGGTCTGAGAAGCGGCAAGGCGGCTGAACGTCTTCAAAAAGACTTGCAACTGTTTCTTCAACACCCTGACATGCTCTTTCGCCGTGTCAGGGACGAACACGGGCAGTTGGTCTTGTCAAAGCGTGCGGCGGCTTTCCACCCTGGGCGTGGTGTGTACCGAAGCTCATATAAGAACGCCCGCCGCCTCGCAGCCACAGAGACGAACATCGCATATCGGTCGGCTGACTTCGCCCGTTGGCAAGACCTTGACTTTGTTGTCGGTATTCGTGTTGTCAGAAGCAACAACCACCCCGTGGAGGACATCTGCGATGAACTGAGCGCACCCGTGGGGAGCAAGGCTGTCAAGGGTCAGGGCTGTTACCCAAAGGACTTCAAGTTCACGGGATGGCACCCTCATTGCCGCTGCCACGCTGAAACAATTTTGAAGACAGAGGAAGAAATGATGCGTGACAACGAAAGGCTGCTCAAAGGCGAAGAACCTCTGAAAGAAAGCGTGAACACGGTTACGGACGTACCTCAGGAGTTCGATGATTGGCTGAAAGACAACAAAGAGAGGGCGAAAAGAAGCACGTCTATGCCTTATTTCATCAGCGACAACGAGAAATACTTGCCTGAGGGTTACAAGAACTTGTACGCCCTGAAAACGCCGTATGAAACTTATGCTGAATATGAAGCCGCCATGAGATTTAACAAGAAGCACGCTGACTTCACGCCTGAGGTCTTGAAGAACATCAGAGATTTAGACCAAGCTCTCCCCGTGATGCAAGGCAAGATAATGAATTTCACAGAGGCTGACAGAGGTCACGCCAACCCACACTTTCCTGAGGCTAATTCAAAAGAGGCGGGCTATCATGATAATTGTCAGACTTGCACAATGGCTTATGAATTAAGGCGCAGAGGTTTTCCCGTTGAAGCCGTACCGAACCCGATAGCGGACGGGTATAAGAACATGAGAGATTTTTCACAATTCTGTGCCCGCAACGGCATAGAGTGGACTGACAGATATTTGACCGCTGACGGGAAAGCCGCAGATTACGCTTGGTCTCATCGCCTGACAGAAGACACGGTAACAGCAAAGAATGCGTTCATAGAGGCGCAGACAGCAGCTCATGGGCGGTATGAGGTTTATTGCGCATGGAAGACGGGTAACGCCCATGTTTTCATTGTTGAGAGACAGAAGAACGGCGAACTGCTTTGGTTTGACCCTCAGACAGCCCGCCGTGGTAAGTCTTTCAATGATTCGTTGGCTTTGATGATTAAAGAGCAAATTGGGGTTCTCAGAATTGACGATAAAATAATCAATCCGAAGTTCGCTTCAAGGTTATTGAAAGCGTCCCGCTAATTCTAAGCCCTCTTCGCCACTCACAAATTTTGTTTTGCCGTCTTTCAGGAGAATGAGCGTTGGCAACCCCTGAGGGACGGCAATTCCATTCTTGCCGATATTTGAACAGCCGAACACCTGAAAGCCGTCAAGAACCCCGACAAAATTCACGCTGTTGCAGCCGTTTTCTTCGGCTGTCTGTTTTACGATTTTTGGTATTTTCATACGTTTTCTCTGATTAAACACGGGTTTTCTCGTAGAATATCCCGCTATAAGTTATTTTTCTCGAATTTGACGCACACGGGCTTTGGTTTTCTCTTTGGTGTAATTATTCACTTAGAAAATTATCGCCCGACAGAGAGCCGCAATCGTCTTTTAACCCTGAAATCGAAACTAAGTTCTGATTTTATCAGGTCACGGGGCAAAGATAAGCCCTTTTGCTGAGATAACGGCAAAAAGCCCGATTTATTGTCTCGGAGGGTCAAAAACGGGCGTTCAGGCTGCAAGTACAGTTACGCTTAAACCTGAAACAAGCCCGATTTGCCCGTTTTTAGCCCCGCTGACGGCTTTTTTCTTGTCATTGGTGTAATTTATCATCTGACGGAGTAAAACACGCTGTACGGGCTTTATTTTGTCTTTTCGTGTGAAGTGGTTCACGGGTCACGGTTGTTTTCGCCCCCGTGTATGGGTTGCCGTCTGAAACGCCGATGTTCCAAAGGCGGCTGACCTTGCACCCGATTTGTTCAGGGCTGAAACGCTCATAGATAGCCGAGAGAGACGTGAAGAAGAAATCCCGTTCCCCCGTCTGTTCGGGTGGCTCTCTGAATGTCACTCGGTAGATGAACCCGCAGCGGGCTTTGTCTTTCTCTTCCCCGCCTGTTGTCTGTCTGTTGTCTGTCATTTGTTTTTCGTTTTGCTCGCCTGACTGTCTGAGGCGAAAATTTAACTTCAATTCAAGAGGGCGAAATCGCATAGTACGTTAGTACTTTTTCTCTCCTTTTCTTTGCTCTCCTTTATACGCGCGCAGGTAGCGCATTTTCTCGCAGAAAACTTGGGTTTTCTCAGAGATAACCACCCGTTATCTACGAGAAAATTAAAATTTTTAACAAATAAAACTACTTTTCCCCGAAAAGAGTTTTGAGTGAATAGAACGGCGAGAAGCGTTTAATGCGTGAGGCGGCTTCTTGACCCCATATCGCCGCTATCAGGCGGATTGCGTCCACGTCCCCGTCAAAGGCGATGAAACTCTCATAATTGTTGAACTCGTAGCAGTAAACCTCCTGAGGGTCACACTCTGTTCTGATTCGGTTCTGAACCTCATTCAGGTGGGCGAAATACTTGTTTACCCCGTCTTCAACCCCGAAGCCACCGCCGCCGAACGAAACAAGTTTCTCGTTGGGTTTCAACTTGATAGACCTCTGACCCTGTTCTAACTGTTCCTGAGAGAAAGCGAAGAAACAGCGGAACATGCTCACGTCTGTTTCATCACGCTCACGGCATAACTCCTGATAACGGTTCAGGGTCTTTGCGTTCTTCCAAACCAACATACCGTCATTCTCCCAATTCTGACTAAATTCAAATGTCTTGTTTTTCATAAATATAAACTTTGTTTTGATTGATTTATTACCTTTCGACTTGTGAAGCCCGTCAGGGGCTTTCTGCGGCTCTCTGACGGGCTTTTGTTGTTCATGCTTATAACTCTCGCAGAATGTCATTGAAAGCCTTTTCTGCGGTCTCTTTCACGCCCTTAGGGTCTCCGTAGAACTTCTGAGCGGCTTGAAGAATTATCAACATCGCCCGTCCGAGGGCTGTCATAATGACTGACGGGTCGTTTGTTCTCGCTTGAAGAACTTTCAGAACCTCTTGATACAGGTTCTCTTGATTGCTGTTCATTGTTGCCATTGTGTCTTTGATTTATTTGTTCAACTTTACTCGGTTCATCAACTGTCCTGAGAGTTCATGCAGCTCACGGCTTCTTTCAGGCGTGAGTTCACGGGCGTGAGCCGTTATCGCCTGAGTGAGCTTCCAAAGGGTTGCCCCGCCCTGAACGCCGTCCTCGGGGTCGTTGCGCATCAATATCTTTTCGACCTCCTTGCTCTCTTGTTTCAGAAGACCGCCGCTGCTTGTCAGGCGTTTCAGTTCATGTTCGAAGTCAACATCAATTTCCGAAGCCCCCTGTATCTCAATCGCCTTTTGCATGAGATTGTCCTTGCTGAACAGACCCTTTGTGAGGTCTTTGACAGCCGAGACGGTTGTCTTCGTGTCGAGTTCATAGGTCTTGTTGGATAGCTGCAGATTGTCAGGCAGCTTTGAACCCAAGTGAACTTGCTTCATAACGCTCTCCCTGACCATACCGTTAAGGCAAGCCCCGTTCAGGAGAAAGGCTCTCATATCAACAGCCCCGTCCCCGTAGTCAGAGGTTGAGAAGCGTGCGCCCGCAAAGATTGTAACAGTTCCGTTCTTCACGGTCGGTATCTCAATCGGTGTCGGAAGAATTGTCTCCGCCCATACCTTTGTGTCGTTCATATAAGCGTCAGAAATGACTGCGCCCTGACCCGCTGCCTCCTGAACAAACGCCGTGAGAATTTCAACTGAGTTCAGGCGGCGATAACTGTCAGAGAGAACGCCCCTCACTTGCTGCCCTACGGTTCTGACAAGAACACGGCTGCGCTGCGTCCAGTCGCTATGTTGGTTCAAAAGATGTGCAGCGAGGGCTATTGCCCAGGGCTCGCCGCTTGCAAGCCCTCTGAGATAACGCTGCGGTATGCCCATGCGCTCGGCGAGCTGTCCGATAGCGTTGTCGTGGAGAGAAAACTGACCGTCAGGCATGTTCATCGTCAGAGGCTGTGAACTTATCTCTTCAACCTCTGTGAAGCCGTCTGTCGGCTGACCGCCCGAGAACGTGATAACGGGCGTGTGGCTCTTCGCTTTCAGGTTCACGCCGATAGGTGCGATATAATCCTGAGCGATTTTGCCCTCATTGATAAGGCGTTCCATTGTAGCCTTAACACCCGCCGCCTTGCCGTCTATCATTCTGTGAACTTTGTTCATTACTACCTCGTTCAAACCTTTCTGTAAGTCTGTTGTTGCTGTCATAATTTTGAAAATTTATATGGTTATTGAATATTCGATAAAAACTCCTCCGCCTCTTCAAAGAGTTCATCAGGGGTCAGGCTCTCAGAGCTTGGCTCGAAGCCTGAGAGGTAAGCCGCCTCTATGATCGTGCTTCTTTCACTCATTGCGCTGCCCTCCCCTGTTTGAGTTCATCACAAATGGCGAGACGGTGTCCCGCTCTTATCAGTTTCGGCAGATATGTGTCAAGGGCGTGATGCGGGAAGCCCGCTTGACGGTCGCCCGCCTTGTCTCTTGTCAGGGTTATGCCGAGTATGCGTGATGCGCTCTCTGCGTCTTCCTGATAACTCTCATAGAAATCCCCGCATCTGAATAACAGCAGAGTGTCGGGGTGCATCTCTTTCAGTTTTGTGAACTGTTTCTTTTTTGCTTCTGTCATGATTTTGACCTCCTGTTTCTGATTATTTGTAGTAGAAAGAAAACTTGATACCTCTGTGAAGCTTGCAGACACAAACATCGTCCATGCATGCAAATGCCCTCTTCAAAAGTTTGTTCAGCATCTCAACGCCGATGAGAGCTATCGCTCCCGCAACGCCTACGAGCTTATGAACCTTGCGTCCCTGAGCGTCAACGCCGCTTACCTTGATGCGGAAGTTTCTGTTGATGTCCTTTGAACTGTAAGCGAGACCGTTCTTGTTATTGTTTGTTGAGACCTTAATCATTTTTCTTTCGATTTTAATGTTAAACTTATGTTTGAATGTGATTACCTTGAAATCACGTTGCAAAGATAAGTGGAGTATTTTGGAAATAACAAACTTTTCTCCGAGTATTTTTAACCAAACGGGTAAATTTAACCTTTGTTAAGAGTAATCACCCGAATTACACCCTTATATAGAAAATTTCCATATAACCAAACATTTTGTGATTATTATGTAATCATTTCGAGAAAATATCGTATCTTTGTCGCAGTTTACCGTACAGTTAAATATTTCATAATTATGAGAAAAGCAATTTTAGATGCGCTGAAAGCCAAATTTCAGGGGGTCAGCGAATCAGTCTTGAACAGGATTGCGGACAAACTCTGCAAGACTGTCACAACCGCTGAACAGGTTCAAACCGCCGTTGACGGGGTGACAATTCAGCAAGTAATCGAGGGCTACGCCGATAGCCGAGCAACAGAGGCTTCACAGACCGCCGTTCACACTTACGAACAGAAATACGGTCTCAAAGACGGCGCAAAGGTTGAACAGCCCTCAGGGGGCGGCGGCTCAGGTCAGGGCGGCGCACCCGTTCAAACACCACAAGGAGGGGGTACAGACCCCGTGCTGCTTCAAACGCTTCAATCGCTTCAAGAGAGCAACAAAAAGTTGTCTGAGCGTCTTGACCGTATGGACAGCGAGCGTACAACCTCATCACGCAAACAGCAACTTTCAGGCATTATCGCCAAGTTGCCTGAGAACCTCAAAAAGGCATACGAGCGAACACCCGTTGACGGCTTGACCGATGAAGAGTTCAACACTCTCATCGGAGAGGTCACAACAGAGGTGGACGGCATTGTTCAGGCGACACAACAGAAAGGGGCTATCTTCGGTCGTCCGTCAGCCACGGGCGGCTCAGGTTCTCAGGGCGGAGAACTGACCCAAGAGCAAAAGGACGCTATCGCACATCGTGATAACAAACCCGCCTCAGGTGGTCAGCCGTTCTAATGTTTAACAATCAAAACAACAAAGAAAAATGGGCATGCAAGTAAACAGACGTAAGGACGTGAGAACACCCCGTGTCCTTATGCACCGTATCGCTGACATCAGAGGCGGCGTATCTGTCAAGGCTTCTGAGCTTGGGGGCGATTTCCTCTATGAGGGAGCTGTCCTGAGCGCAGCCGATGAAAAGGGTCTTTGTCACGTTGTGAAAATCGCTCATGTTGTTGCAGAGGTCGGAGCGTCCGACAAGACAATCAAAGTGAAGAAAGGTCACAACTTCGCAAAGGGCGATTTCATTATGACAAAGGTCGGTGGCGTGGCTTATGACATCACAGCCATAGACACAGAGGGCAGCAAGACCTTTGACACAATCACAGTCAGCACCACCCTCGGTGCAATCTCAAAGGACGGTTTCATCATTGAGGCAAAAGCGGAGTCAACCACCACAACCTCAGAACTGAAATACGTTCCTCAGTCAATCAACGGAACGGGCAAGCCGTTTACGCCGAAGTCAAACCTTGACACGGACGCTTGGCTTTTCGCCGTTACAAAGGGCAACCCGCTTCCTGACTTTATCATGGCGTACCTCAAAGGTGTCGTTAATTATTAATCGTTAAAAGTTCATCATTTATATGGCAACAGTAGTAAACACTCTCATTCAGGGTCTTACCGAGCAGATGGTTCAGTCACGTGTGGATTCGGCTGACGCATCGGGCTTTCTGTTCGGAACTTATTTCCCCGTGAAGAGAGTTCAGGGCTTCCAGTGGAAGACCTTAACAAATCAGCTTGCTAAGAGGAACGTAGCAGCCGATCTCCACACCGATAACGGCTCTATTCTCCGCAAGCAGCGTCCTATCTATGAGAGCGCAAGAGGAGATATCCCTTTCATCAGCATTTCCCGTGAGATGAAACGCAATGAGATTAAAGAGTATCAGACCGCTCTCGCTTTCGCTCAGGATGAAGACGCAACAAAGCTCGTTCAGTATTGGGGCAATGACGTTGATTTCTGTTTCAACGGCGTTCAGTCAGAGTTGGAGTACATCGCATGGAAGCTCGCTTCCCGTGCGGGTCAGTTGGCTTTCACAACAACGACCAACGCAACATACGCCAATGAGTTCGACTTGGATTATGACGTTGACCCCGAGGCAAAGGTCAAGACTTCTTCCGATTGGGCAAACGCTGCTTCGGCTGACATTCTCGGCGATTTCCGCACAGAGATTAAGAAAGCCAAGGCAAGAGGTCTGAACCCGAAGTTCGCCTTTGTCAACCTTGACGAGTTCTATAAGATTGCTTCGTCTGAGCAGATTATCAAGGCTTGTGCGTCATTCGCTTCAAACGCTCTGAATATCTCTCAGACCCCTGACCTTACCACCGTCAACTCAATGCTCGCCCGCCAAACATGGCTCAACGGCATTCAGTTGAAAGTCATTGACCAAACCATTACTCGTGAGTTCACTGACGGCTCTCAGGAATCAGGCAACCCATTTGAGGACTGCCGTTGCGTTCTCTCAGAAACAGAACGTCTTGGCACCACTCAGTATGACATCCTGACTGAGAACGAGAACCTGATTTTGCGTGCAGAGCGTGCTCATACTATCATCAAGAAGTACGGCACAATCGAACCGAAGTCAGAGGTTACAATCGGTCAGGCTGACGCTGTGCCTGTCTTTGACACGGCTTACCGCAACGTCTATATGAGAACAGACGGTAAGGATTGGGAATAAACATTTAACTGAGGCATAATATGGCAGCAACAGTTCTTGAAGCATTAAAAAGCATTACCGCTTACCCCGTTCCGCTTCGCACCCTCGTAGAGACTGCGGAGCGGCGGGGTCTTTCGCTTTCAGATGAAGCCACGCAAGAGAAGCTGAAAGGCAAGGCGTTCAACCTCTCAAAGGCTGACACGCTTCTGTGGCTCTCTCTCGCCCCGAATGTCACTCAGGGCGGGCAATCATACTCTTTCACAGATGAACAGCGCACAGAGTTCAAAAACAGAGCCTATAAACTGTTCAATGAGTTTGAGGACGAGGCGGTAAAGCCCAAACCTATATACGGATATAAAGGTTCGCGATTATGATAATAACCAACGGAACAATCGAAGTGAAGAGAAAGACGGCGGGCGGCATTGACCCTGAAACGGGTTTCCCCGTCAAGTCTTCTGAGGTCTCTTGGGGTAGTCCGATAGACTGTCAGTACACAGCAAACAAGTACAACAAGCTCGGCAAGGTCAATGGGGAACACTTCACGGTGGCGCAGTATTCAATTCTGATTGAAGAACAGCCGCTCGGGGAGTTTGACCAAATCAGGCTTACAGACAGTTTGACAGGAAAGAGCCTCGGGGAGTTTTCTGTCATTCAGGTTGAGCCGTTGGAAGCCGTCTGCGAATTGAGAATAATGGTCTAACGGCGATTGCGGCTCTATGTCGGCTTTACTTTTTCTGTGCTTATAATCACACCATGAAAAAGAGTAAACGCCACATATGTCAAATTCGCCAAAAATAACTCAGAAACAATGCCAATAAGACAACTTTCCCCCATGTCTGAGATTGACCGATACACAGAACAGGAGTTGAAAAGGCTTCAAACGGTTCTGATAAGGTCTTTGCAGTACTGCGGGGAACAGGTTCTGAATAAAGCCCGTTCGACCAATTCATATAAAGACCAAACGGGCAACCTGAGAAGTTCACTCGGCTATGTCGTTGCCGTGGACGGACGGGTTGTTTATCAGTCAGACTTTCAGACCGTGAAACAAGGTCGTGACGGTTCAGAGAAAGGCGCAGCGTTCGCGAAGAAACTTGTCAGGCGTTTCCCTCACGGGGTCTGCCTGATAGTTGTTGCAGGAATGGAATACGCCGCTCACGTCAAGAACAAAGGCTACGATGTGCTTGACAGTTCAGAACTGCTTGCAGACAGAATTGTGCCGAGTATGCTGAAACAGCTTGGCTTTACTTAACATTAACAAGAGACAATGGCAAAGACATCAAAACAAGTTCAAGGGGACGTGTACAGACTTCTGAAAGACAGCACCCTTTATTCGATGATTTCAGGTGAGGTTTACAGACAAGGCTACCGTCCTCGCGACAGCCGTCTTGAAGATGCTGTGGTTATATTCACAGCGGGTCTTCCTGACCAAATTCAGACAGGCGTGGTTACGGTTCACATCTATTGCCCTGACATTGACCCCTACGGGAACGGCGTACTCGTTGAGGACGGTCAGCGCACAGAAGAACTTGAAGCCCTTGCGCAGCGTTGGGTTGACAGTCTCACGGCTGAGGTCTCTTGTTATAAGTTCAAGTTGCAGCAGACGATCTGCACAGACTATGCCGAAGACATCAATCAGCATTTTGTCGTTGTCTGTCTGAAATATAAGTATTTCGGCTCTGACGATGAAACGCTGAATATCCCTCAGGCGGCTGTTATTGTTACCGAGGACGGCGATTTGCCGATAACGCAGCCTGTCATAAAGAAAAAGAATGTTTAACAATTAAATTACGTAGATTATGTCACAACTTTCATGGGGTAAGTGCACCATTGAGAAAGCTACCTCGACAAAAGGCACTCCCGCAGAGCAGTGGACAGCTATCGACACCCCTAAAGAGGGTACAACGAAGCTGACCCCAACAGCGGGAACAAGTAAAGAAGCCACAGAAGAGGGTGGCGAGTTGGTGGATTCAAGAACAGGAAAAAACAAATTCACATTTGAATTTGACCTGTTTGTCAAAAAGGGCGGCACACGTCCGTTTGAAGATAATGACGGATTGATTGCGGGAGAGTGGGCTTTCCGTCTCACGCCTGAGGACGAAGAGTGCGAGGGCATTCAGATTGACCGCTCAACAGTCAGATGCGATGAGAGTTATTCAACGGAAGACGGTAAGTTGCTTCATTATGTTGCAACAGTTCTGAAACCCGCAACGGGCAAGAGCGTGAAGCCGTACACAAAGACTGCCTCCAAATGACTGATGGGCGTAAGGTTCTCAACCAACTGAGCTTTGCGCCTTACAAACGGAGGTTCGTTTCGGTTCAATAACCTGAATGTTCATCTGCACTGAGGGAGCGAGGCGGTCAGGCGCAACCGCCCCTCCCTCTTCAAGGGTCAGAGGTCACAAAAGAAAGACGCTCACGGCGGTTCGTTGCCGCCATGACCCACTTATACAACAATAAAAGTTTTATCATCATGGCAGAAGAAAAGACTATCGAACAGAAAGCCGCCGAGACCATTCTTCAAACACCCGTTGAAGTAAAGGTCGGCAGCAAAACTTATATGACAGCCCCGCCAAGCACAGCAACGCTTATTCTCGCATCAGAGGCTGTTTCTCACTTACCACACGTTGTTCTTGACCCGAAGAACGTTGTGGAAGAAAGCCTGTCAATCGCAAAAGATTGTCGGGCTTTAGGCGATATTGTCGCGATATTCATTCTCGGTGCCAAGAACCTGAAAGAGAAAGTCAAGGTTCAGAAGAGCCGAGAGAAACGCTATCTGTGGGGGCTGTTCAAGCGTCAGGTCGTTGAAGAGGTCGAAGAGGTCATAGACCGCAAGGCAGAACTCGCCCAAGAACTTCTTGAAGAACTCACGCCCGTTGAACTTTATGACCTCACGGTTACGGTTCTCCAAAGAATGAACCTGACCGATTTTTTCGGTCTTACCACTTTCCTGATAGAAATAAATCTGATGCGGCAGACGAAAGTGGAAACAGAAGCGACAGCCCCTGGGCAATAATCGCCGCAACGGTCAAGGCTTACGGGCTGACCTTTGAAGAGGTTCTGTACAACATGAGTTATCCCAACCTGATATTGTACAACGCCGTTCTGCCGTCTTATAACACAAAAGACAAGTCAGACGGCTCAGGCTCAGGCTCAGGGCAAGAGGTAATCAAGGCTGACGACCCGAGAAATAAAGAACGAGTTAAACAATTCTTTGACAGTATCGAATAAATGGAGAACGAGAACGGAAAACTTTTTTACGGAACGGGGCTTGACAACAGTCAGCTCCGTGTTGGTGCTGCGGAAGCGAAGAGACTTCTTCACGGCATTGGCAGCACGGCTTCAAGTGAGGGCGACAAGATAGACGACTCAATGAAGAAAATCGGGAAAGCCGTTGCGGGTGTCTTTGCCGTTTCTCAAATCAAAGAGTTCGTTTCTCAGGTCGCAAACGTCAGAGGTCAGTTTCAGCAACTCGAAATGGCTTTCAAGACCATGCTCGGCTCTGCTGAAAAGGCTGACGCACTCATGCAGCAGCTTATCAAGACAGCCGCCACAACGCCCTTTGGAATGACTGACGTTGCTCAGGGCGCAAAACAACTTCTCGCCTACGGCGTTCAGGCTGACAAAGTGAATGAGACCTTAATCAGGCTCGGAGACATTGCGGCGGGTCTCTCAATTCCTCTGAATGATTTGGCTTACCTCTATGGCACAACCATGGTTCAGGGACGTTTGTACACGCAAGACCTGAACCAATTCTTGGGACGTGGTATTCCTCTGACAGATGAACTTGCCAAGCAGTTCGGTGTTGCCAAAGATAAGGTCAAAGACCTTGTTACTGAGGGCAAGGTCGGCTTCCCTGAGGTTGAAAAGGCGATCATCGCCATGACCTCTGAGGGCGGCAAGTTCGGCGGTCTTATGGAAGCTCAGAGCCACACGATAACAGGTCAGATTTCAAACATCGAAGACAGTATCAACCAAATGTTCAATGAGCTTGGCAAGAAGTCTGAGGGCCTTATCTCTGACGTTCTGAGCCTGACATCAAAAGCCATTGACAACTGGGAGAATATCGGCAAGGTTCTTCTTGTCGTTATCAGCACATACGGGGCTTATAAAGCCGCCGTTATCGCTGTTGCAGCCGCTCATAAAATGGCTGCTATATGGGGAGAGGTTTCAGCCTTTCTTTCTCTGACAAAGAGTATAACGTCAGCCAAGGACGCAATGCTGCTTCTTAACATGGCAACAAAGGCAAACCCAATAGGGCTTGTTTTAGGCGTTGTCGCCGCCGCTGCAACCGCTTTCGGTCTGTTCTCAGACAATACAAGCAAAGCGGCTGAAATGACAAGCAAATACGGCGAGAAAGCGACCACAGCCATAACCCGTGTTCAAAGCCTTTCAACAGCCCTGAATGGTCTCACTGCGGGCAGCTCAACCCACAAAAAGGTTATGGACGAGCTAAACGGTATTCTTGAAGACTACGGCGTTCAGGCTGTCAAAGAGGGCGACAGCATTGATACCGTGAACGAGAAGCGCACTCAGGCTATTGAACTAATCAAGCAAGAAGCCATTGAGCGTCAACGCCTGAACGACATTGCCTCGGGCAATGACACATACGCCAAGGCTCTTTCTGACGCACAGAACGAAATGTTTCAGAAACTTCAAGGGGCTGAGACAGGCGGTGTGTTTGCGGGTCTTGTTTGGTCTTCTGACAATGAAGAGATACAAGAAAACGCTGCCGCCATTTCAACCATTATCGCTCAACAGGTCGAACAGAACATCAACCTGATAGCGGGCAAGACGGGCGAAGAATACGAAAAGGGTCTGAATAAGATTTATGCCAATATTCAAGACAAGATGCGTGCTATCGGCATAAGTGAGAAGACAATCGCCAAGACTTGGTGGGATGACGGCTTTTTCACAAAGACCAACATCGTACAAAATTATATAAACGGCGTTCAGTCAGCAGCAGAGGAACACGACCGTTACACAACAGCCGTGAACAAATCTGCCGCCGCTGAACAAGCCGCTGCCGACAGTTCAATGACATTTGCCGACAAGGTTTCAGCCGTTGAGAGAAGCCTACAAAAGCCAACGGACGGCGTTCATCAGTTGTATGAGAATATCAAACAACTCATGTCGCAATACTCTGAGAATACTATCGGCTTTACAATCAAGTTCAGCGGCGAAGTTCCCGCTTGGATGGATAAAATGGGTATTGATGAACTGACACGCCTCGCGAAGCGTTTCGCCTCTATTGGGTCTTCACTGAAAGACGGTCAGGTGGCTTTAGTGAACGGCAAGGCTTACACAAAGCAACAAGCCTTACAGCGCAGCGCAGAATACGCTCAGGCAGCAGAGAACAAACAGACCGCCGCAGACAACAAGAAGAAACAAAACGAAGCGGCTGCAGAAGAAGCGAAGAAACACGCCAAAGAACGGGCGAGAAAAGCCGCACAAGCCGCTGAGGACAGAAAGCGGGAGCGTGAACAGATTGCCGAGGAAACGGCTGAGAGAAACAACCAAATCGCCGAATACGGGCAGTCTGTCATTGAACAGACTGAGAAAACCGAGCTTGACATCAGACAGGCTAAGATAGAACTCATGGAAGAGGGTTATCAGAAACAAAAGGCGCAGCTCGACCTGAACTATGACCGCCTTATTTCTGAGAACAAAGAACGTGAGCGACAGATGCTTGAAGCCCTTGCCGACAAAATGGTTCTTCAATGGGAGAACAAACACCCCAAAGCAAAGAACTCTGAGAAACAGGCTTACCGCAGCTCTCTTCTGAGTGAAGACAGCGACACCCGCCTGACACGTCAAGACCTGACAACAGAACAACGGGCGCAGCTCGAAGCATACGAGAAGATAGCCGCCGACACCCGTGTCAAAGGAAATAAAGAGGCTCTGAACACCATGCTGCAAGACAGCCTGACATACGAGCAGCAGCGTGTCAAGATTGCCGAAGAATATCAGAATAAAATCGAAGCCCTCTATGAGCATGACAAAGACGGGAAACGTGTCAAAGATGAAAACGGAAATGACAAGTGGAACGAGGGTGTCACTCAGGGGAACTTCGATGAACTGAATTATCAGCAAGAACAGGCTCTGAACGCCATTGATGAACAGTTTGCGCAGCGTGAAGAGACATACAAAGCATGGTGCAACGAAATCGCCAATCTGACCCTTGAACAACTTCAAGCCCTCTTGGATAAAGCCGAGGAGGAGTTGAAAAAGGTTGAGCAAGACAAGAAGAACGGCACAGCCACTTCACAGCAAGTTGCCGTTGCCCGTGCAAAGGTCACAACCGCCAAGAATAATGTCGCTCAGGCAAAGGCGAAAGCCGACCTGAACCCTGACAAACGTTCAATCAAACAATGGCAAGACCTCTACAAGACCTTGAATGAGGTAAACAAGTCATTTGAAGAGATTGGCGACACAATCGGCGGCGTTGCGGGAGACATCATCAAGACGGCGGGGCAAATATCAACCTCTGCCCTTACGATGATAAACGGCATAATGCAGTTGACACAGAACGCATCTACGGGCGTTCAGGCAACAGCGACTGCCTCCTCAAAAGCAATTCAGACTGTTGAAAAGGCTTCTGTCATTCTGACAATTATTTCTGCCGCCTTGCAGATAGCAACGCAGATCGTGAACCTCTTCAACAATGACGACAAGAAGCAAGAGGAAATAGAGGCTCTTCAAAGACGCATTGACCAACTGCAGTGGGAACTTGATAACGCCGACATCGTGCGCATACAAGAGAAGAGCGGAAAGGCTATTGACCTCGTGAAAGCGAAGCTGAAAGAGACACGGGACGAAATGTTGAAAGACATTGAGACCCTGACAGGCTTTGAAGCAATGTGGGCAAGGCTCACGCTGAAAGTCTCACGCTACGATGAACTGTTGAAACAGTCAGCCGAGAAGATTGCCAAGGCTTACGCCAATGTCGCTTACACGGCTGACAAGGCTCTCGGCGGCAAGAAGTACAGTGAAGCCCAACAGCAGCTTGAAAACATCGCACAGCAGCAGTTGCTCATTCAAGAACAGATAGACACAGAGAACAGCAAAAAGAAGACTGACCACGGCAAGATTGCCGATTGGGAGCAGAAGATTGAAGAACTGGGCGCAAAGGCGATTTCAATCATAAATGAAATGGTTGAAGACATCATGGGCGGTACAAGTTCTGACATCGCAGAACAACTCTCTGACGCTTTCTTTGAAGCCTTTCAGAACGGCGAGGACTACGCAAAGGCGTGGGGCGATAAGGTCAACGAGATAATCGGCGACATAACAAAACGCCTTTTGGTTCAGAAGTTCTTGGAAGAACCCCTCGGAGAGGTCTTTGACAAGTACAAGGCTCAGTGGTTCAAGGACGGCAAGTTCATGGGTATTGACGCTGTTCTGAACAGTCTCTCGGGCTTGACAAATGACCTGAACCAAGTCGGCACAGATTGGATAACGATTTGGGAGGCTCTCCCTCAACAAATCAAAGACATGATTACAGCCGCACAAGACTCAACCCGTGAGACCTCTTCAAGTGGTATCGCCAACGCCTCTCAGGACAGCGTGGACGAGCTGAACGGACGAGCCACGGCTATTCAGGGTCATACCTATTCAATCAGTGAGAACACAAAACTGCTGCTGAATACGGCGAACCTGATTTTGCAATCAGTCTTGAACATTGAGAGCAACACAGACGGGCTTTCAGACCGTGTGGCGGGCATTGAGAACAGCGTGAAAGAGATTAAGGACACAGTAAACGACATCGCCCTCAAAGGCATAAAGATAAAATGACATGAAAGAAGTTATCAGACAGATTTACACACAGGCAAAGCTCCTCGGGGCTTGCCCGTTGTTCAAGGGGACAGAACAGACTGTCGAGGATATTGTCAGGCTGTTTGAAAGCCCTCAGGGTATAGAGTTTTGTATGAAGAACCATTTCCCGAATATGGCGACTTTCAGGCTCTTTAAGCCTCACGGGGTTGAGAAGTACGGCATCTACATTGATGCGGGCACGCTGACCCTGAAAGACCCCTCACGGGCTATCCTGATAGGAAGAACCTCTGCGACCGTCTTCTGTTCAAAGACAGAACGGCACGAAATCATTCTTCTTCACGGGGCGAAAGCGATAGTGAATGCAAACAAATGGGCTTGTTGCCGTGTTCAGTCAGAACAGGGCTGCAGCGTCATAAAAAATACCTCTGACAATGCGATTATAATATGATTAACAGACTTTTCATAGACGGTAACGATGCATACTTGCAGTATGGCGTGTATGTGACGAGCGGCGGGTTCAATGAACTTGTCGCCTTTCCGCCGTTGAAGTCTGTTGACAGTAACGATTGGCAAGAGGAAGACGGCGTGGAGGCAGACCTTTCAGCCCCTGTTCTCAACACCCGTGAAATTCAGGTTAAGTTCGCTTTTGGCGGGCTTTTCAGCCGTTTCTGCGCTTTCATTGAACTGTTGTCTGACGGTGCTTACCATGAGTTCTATTGCGCCCACATACAGCGCACGTTCACGCTCAGAATGACACAGCAGCCGAACCTTGACGTGGCGAGAATGTTAGGCACGGTAACGATCAAGTTCTCTGACGATTTCCCGATGAAAGGCTACAAGTATAAAGCCCCAGTGAGTGAGGTCACGCCGTCAGACGATTATTCGCTTGACAATACGCCATTGACCGATTACGGCTGTCGGGTTCTGAAAGGCTCTCTGTCTGAGGTTATGAAGACCGCACAAGTGAAACAGAACCTTTTGCGGAACATCAAGACGAAGACGGGTGCCATATATGACGGGAAGCGGGTCACGTTCAAGACAAAGGACGTGAAGTTGTATTGCCTCATGCGGGCTGAGAGCCTGACAGAGTTGTGGCGTAACTATGACGCTCTTCTCCATGACCTCATTCAACCCGAGGAAAGGCTTCTGACGGTCAGAGAACTTGAACAGGATTTCCCGTGTTACTACAAGTCTTGTCAGGTCTCAGACTTCTTCCCTGACGGCAAAATTTGGTTGGAGTTCACTCTGACCCTGACTTTCACGGGGTCTTTCAGGCTTGACGACAACGATTTTATCCTTGCAACGGAAGACGGTATCATCGTGTTCACAGAAGACGGCGAGAACGCAATAGAAATGTTGCCTGACAGTTTCTCTGCCCGTTCTATGCAGTTGGTAAATGACCGTTCTCACATACGTTTCATCAACAATGGCAATATAAGGTTCAACAACTAAAAAATAAAAGACAGATGAAGAAAATAAAAATTTCGGAGTTGCCCCTGTATCAGTCTTTGAAAGGGCTGTTTGTCATGGGAACGGACGTGAATAACAGAAGCGTCAAGGTAAATTTGGAGTTCATTGAGAGCGAGACCACAAAAGCCGTCAAAGACGCTGATACAGCAACGGCTGCTGCTGCAAAGGCTGCGGGGCTTGCAGATGAAGCGACAAAAACCGCCAACGCTGCCGCCCTGAGAGCGGACACGGCTCAGGGTCAGGCGGCTCAGGCAGCAAAGACTGCGGCAGACGAAGCAACAACCCTGACAAAAGCCGCCACAGAAGCCTCAGAGAAAGCCACAGCCGCCGCAAAGTCAGCAACCGATAAAGTGCTTGACACGCTCGGAAAGATTGTTCCTACGGGCTTGTTTGTTGAGAGCGTTCCCCGCCTGACCCTCGGCAATGTCAACCCCGTTTACCTGAAAGCCGTTTTAAGCCCCGACACGGCTCTGAAAAACCTGATTTATATCAGTGACAACCGAGCGGTCGAAGTCGGCTTAGACGGGCGCATTTCAATCTTAAACAAGGGCGTGAGCCGTGTTCACATTATCCCCACATGTAACACAGCCCTTGCCCGCACCGTTCTGATTGAGGTTGGCGAACCGACCCTGAGGCTTGTCACAACACGCCGACAGATGCGCTTCACACAGTCAGGGGCTTTGCGTATGAATTAACAGAATGTCGAACCCGTTAAACAATGAAGAAACATGGGAAAGAAAGGTTACATCAGTGAATTTATGGGCGGCGGTCGAATTGTCTCTCACGGCAAAATCGCTGACCTCTCAAAGGGCTTCAAGCTCCCGAGCGGAAATCCGTTCTCGGTCTATGTCAGACCGAAGTACAGCGTATCAACTCTTGACACGGTTCTGACCGTGCGCTGCTCTCAGGACGAGAGCCTGACAGAAGCCCCCGTGCCGTTCAATGATTGGTCGCCGTTGGCTATCTCTGAGATTGCCCCGAACTCAGAACTGTTGAAGACAAATGACGTTTATTGGGGCAGCGGTTCTTATGAGGGGGAGGACACACCATGATAGTGTCGCTGTTCATCAGTGTTGCTCGGCGCATCAGGACATGGACAGCCGCCCGCCGCAACAAGAGAAAAGACCTCAGAATGAACACAGCGTCCTCGGTTCGGTTCATCAACAAAGGCAATAAATCGTATTTCAAATTCTTAAATTAAAAGTTATGGCATTAACAACAGAACAAGAAGAGAAAGTCGCTCAGATAATTGAGGCTTTCGAGAATGGCAAGCGTTTGTCAGACCTCCCCAACGTGTCAGGCACAAACCCTTATAACCTCTTTTGTGAGGTTCTTGACGAAGACGGAGAGAGCAAGAAAGCAGCCCTCGCAACGCTTCTCCCTTACACAGAAGAACAGAGTTCCTACGGCGTTCAGTTTGACACGGCTGTTTCAACACCGACTTGCACCCGTGTCGGCTCTTCTGACCTCCACAAAAGCTGCCCCGTTCAGAACCGTATGCGTGGCTGTCTGCTTGACGATGATGGCAACGTGGTTGAATACCTTGACCCTCGCGATTGGACGGGTCAGGTGCGTGACGGTTCACGAGGTCAGGTCATGGTGGAGATTCCTCTTCACTACCGCAAGTTTGAGACTGACGGCACAAAACTGACCGTCCGCATTTCTGAACTTCCTCTCCCTGGCTATCATCAGGTGCCAAAGTGTTATGTGTCGGCTTACGAGGCTTCCCTTGACCGCTCAAACAACAAGTTGGCTTCCGTCTGCAACGCCACAGAACAGTACAGAGGCGGTAACAATAACGCCAATTATGACGGCACATACCGCTCATTCTTGAACCGTCCCGTTACAGCAATCAGCTGCACGAATTTCAGAAACTACGCCCGCAAGCGCAAGTCAGGCAGCACCGAGTGGAACTGTATGACTTATGACATGCAGAAGACCCTCTATTGGCTCTTTGTCATTGAGTACGCCACACTTAACTCTCAGGCGGCTTACAACGCTTCGCCGACTGCTGAGGGCTTTCATCAGGGCGGCTTGGGTAACGGCGTGACAACATTCAGCGGCAACGATTGGAACACGTTCAACGGTTATTACCCGTTTGTTCCTTGCGGTATCTCTGACAGCCTCGGAAACAGAACGGGCGTTGTGGATTACACGGTCAACAATGAGGCTGAGAGCAACCCGATAACAAAGACATTCCAAGTTCCTCGTTACAGAGGCGTTGAGAACCCATTCGGGCATATTTGGCAGTGGACGGACGGCATTAACGTGCGTATCAGCCCGAACGCCGACAAGGGCGGAGACGGTCTTTCAAAGGTCTTTGTTTGCTCTGACCCCGCAAAGTTCAACGACAGCAATTATGAGGGTTATTCTCATGTTGGCAATGAAGCCCGTACAGAGAGCTATGTGAAAGAGGTCATTTTCGGAGAGGGTGGCGAGATTATGCCAAAGACAGTTGGCGGCGGTTCTACCACTTATTTCTGTGATTATCATTACACAAACATTCCAACGACTGAAACACTCCGTGGGGTTCTGTTCGGCGGTTCTGCGTTTTCCGGCTCGTTTGCGGGCTTCGCTTTTGCGTATTCGGGTAACGCCCCCTCGAATTCGGGTACGTACTTCGGTTCTCGCCTTTGCTTTTTCCCCGCAACAGCGTAACACGCCCCTCGTTCATCGTTTAACCCTTTAACTCAATCAAGAGACAATGGAAGAAAATAAGAAGCCCGATGACGGTTCACTTGCCTTTCTGAACATACCCCGTGACGAAAGCAACCGTTCTTTCAACTGTGACGAGACAACCCAATCAAAGTTGGTCAACACCTCATTTTGGGTCTGTGACTTCATAGAGGACGTGCCGACAAGGTTCAGTAAGACAAAAGGCACAAAAGGTCAGACGCTTGTCAAGATTAAGCCCGATAAGAACAGCCCTGAGGCTGACGCTAAGAAGTTCTTCACAGGTTCAGCAGACATTCTCTACGTTTGTCAGGAAATCAAGAAGCGCAACGCCTTTCCCCGCCGTGTCACGTTGAGAGGAAACGGAAACCGTTATTGGTTTGAATAAAGAGACATAAAAAATATTAAGGTTGGTCGCTCCCGTGGGGTTCTGTTCAGCGGTAATGCGAATAACAGCTCGAATGCGGGCTTCGCTTATGCGAATTCGAATAACACCCCCTCGAATACGAATACGAACATCGGTTCTCACCTATGCTTTTTGAATATTTTCATCAGGTGTCAAAGCCTGAAAAAGATATTAAGGGCGGCAACCGTACCTCTTGGTAAAAAACTTCTGAAAACTGAAATGTGTCGGTAGGAACGCCTGTTGTATGGGCTACCGAAGACTCAAAATAAGAAAGCAAAGAAACATGAAGCGTATTGACAACTTATACGACAAGATAATCTCGTTAAAAAAACTCCGCCTCGCCGATGAAAATGCGAGACGGGGGAAGACGAACACATACGGGGTCAAGGTTCACGACAAGAACCGAGAACAGAATTTGTTGGCTTTGCATGAAGCCTTGCTGACAAAGACGTTCAAGACCTCTCCGTATGACGTGTTTACGATCTACGAGCCGAAAGAAAGAATTATTTATCGTCTTCCGTACTATCCTGACCGTATCGTCCACCATGCTGTCATGAACGTTCTTGAACCCATTTGGGTGCGGCTCTTCACTTATAACACGTATTCTTGCATCAAGGGTCGTGGTATTGAGGGCTGCGCCCGTAGGGTTGACAAGATAATCAAGAGTTTTGAGGGCAAGCCTCTCTTCTGTCTGAAAATTGACATCAAGAAGTGCTACCCCTCCATGCGTCACAGGGTTCTGAAACGGCTCATACGCCGAAAGATTAAAGACAAAAACCTTTTGTGGCTTCTTGATGAAATCATAGACAGCGCATCAATGGATGATACGGGCAGACCGCTAACAGAGGCTGACAAGGCTCAAAGCGACCCTGAGGACGCTCACGGGCTTCCGATAGGCAATTATCTGAGCCAATACCTCGCAAACCTCTGTTTCTGTTATTTCATGCACTGGGTAAATGAACAGCTTGCAGAACTTGTGAAAAAGGCTCTGAGGCTGACCGTAAAGCCCCGCATTGAATGTACTGAATACGCTGACGATATAACGTTCTATGCGGAAAGCAAAGCCGTTCTGCATGAGGTTCTGAAACTCATTCGGGTTCAACTTGAAGACGGTCTGTCCTTGAAGATAAAAGGCAACTATCAGATATTCCCCGTAGCGAAGAACCGTTATGACAGACACGGGCGTGCGCTTGATTATGTCGGTTACAAGTTCTTCCGAGAACAGAAGTTGATGCGCAAGTCAATAAAACAGAATTTCTGCCGTGAAGCCGCCCGCCTGAACAAACGGGAGAAGCCGTTAAGCCAAAAGGCATACAAACAGGCTGTCTGCCCGTGGTTGGGTTGGGCGAAACACAGCAATTCAAGACATCTTTTGAAAACAATTATTAAACAGAAGTATTATGGCATTCTATGACAACAAGCCCTCCAAGTTGGAGGCAGTGGGTAACGGTTCTTACTTGTACCGTTGGAATATTCAGGAGGTAAAGCCTGAGAGCGTTGAAAAGACCTCAGAAGAGGGCGCAGAGGCTCAGCCAGAGAAAGTCCCTCAGTTCTCATGTGAAGAGGTCTCAGTGTGGGAACCGCTGACCTCAAACAAAATCACAGAGGCGGTAATTACCTCAAAGTGGGACGCTAATTACGAGCAGAAACTTGTCAACGAGTACAACGCCGCACAGCTTGGTTTATACGGCGCAAAGACATCTGACGAGGCGAAAGCCCACATTAAGGCTTACACAGATTATCTTACAGAGCGTGCCGCCCTGAAAACTCAGGTAGATGCGGACTGCGCCGAGTTCGGTATTCTCTAACTCTCTGTTTCAGGAGTGAGGGGCGGGCGGTTCAGGCTGTCAGCCTCTCTACTCTTTGAAAAATGGCGGTAACTCATTCTAAAGCCCCACAAAGCGTTTTTGAAGTGATTACCTTATAAGCATACCACAGAGAAAAGTAAACGCCGTGTGCGTCAAATTCGCAAAAAATAACTCTCAAATAAAACGACAATGATAATTTACAACGACAAAGGCAAAAAGCTCCTTGAAATTGAGGTTGACGATAACAGTTATCGCCACAGAGTTATCATGGGCGATTATAACCTCACGCTTTATTACAGCCTCGCAGAACACGTTGAGTTGCCCGTGGGCTGTTATTGTGACTATCAGGGAGAACGCTTCACGCTTGAACGCCCTGAGGCTTTCAAGATGAAACACAGCCGCAGTTTTGAATACACCGTGACAATGGAGAGCAGTCAGGCAAAGGCAAAGATTTGGAAGTTCAGAAACCCCGTTGACGGGCGACTAAAATTCAGCCTGACCGCCAAGCCCCATGAGCACCTCCAAATGTTCGTTGACAACATGAACCGCCGTGACACGGGTTGGGCGGTCGGCTCTTGTGTGTCAGGCGATGAAGTATGCATATCGTACAGCCACGCTTTCTGTTATGAGGCGTTGGAACAAATGGCTTCAACCCTGAACACGGAATTTGAGTTTAACGGCAAGACCGTCTCGCTCCGCAAAGTTGAATATAATAAGAACAACCCGCTGCCGCTCTCATACGGGCGGGGTAACGGGTTCAAGCCCAATGTGGGGCGTTCTAACTATGGGGAAACGCCACCGACTGAAATTCTCTACGTTCAGGGCGGTTCAGACAATATAGACCCGAGCAAATACGGAAGCTCAGAACTTCTTTTGCCGAAGTCTCAGTCAATAGGCTTTGACGGCGTTTACTTTGAAGACGAAGAGGGCTTCAACGCTGACAACGCCCGTTACTATATGACTGACGATTTGGGGTTCTCAATCAGAAGAAAGGACAAAGACCTGACAAGCCTCGCCGAGAGCAGTCTTGACTGTTCAGACATTTACCCGAAGCGTGTCGGCGAAATTTCTTCTGTTGTGTGTGTTGACAAAGACAAGAACTTTTACGACATCATAGACAACTCAATCCCTGAGAACCTTGATTACGAGAAATGCCTGATAGACGGCGAGACCATGACGGTTATCTTTCAGACGGGCATGTTGGCGGGTAAAGAGTTTGAAGTGAAATACTACCACAACTCAATTCTGAACCCTGACGGCTCTTTGAAGAAAGCCGCCCGCCGCTTTGAGATAACGCCGCAAGAGATTGACGGGCAGACCATGCCGAATGAGACCTTTTGCCCACGGGCTAACGAAAAATACGCTGTCTTCAAGTGTATGTTGCCTGACGCTTATATCTGCGACAACGCCACAAAGTCAGGGGCTTCATGGGACATGTTCCGTCAAGCCGTGAAAAGTCTCTTTGACAACGAGGAGACAAAGTTCACGTTCACGGGCGACCTTGACGGCATTTGGGCGAAGAAAGATTGGCTGAACATAGGCGGGCGTATCAAGCTCGGCGGGTATATAAAGTTCTCGGATGAACGCTTTCAGAAAGACGGCGTTCTCGTCCGCATCACGGGCATTAAAGATTATATCAACAAGCCGCACAGCCCCTCTCTTGAACTGTCAAACGAGACGAAAAGCGCATCTTTCTCTTCAAAGTTGAAGCAGCTTGAAAGCGAGGAGGTGGTCATTGAAGACAACCACCGAGAGGCTATTCAATTCACAAAGAGACGGTTCAGGGACGCGAAAGAGACAATGAGCATGTTGGAGGCTTCACTTCTTGAAAACTTCACTCAGAGCATAAGCCCTATCGCCATACAGACCATGCAGATGCTTGTCGGCGATGAAAGTCTTCAATTCCGTTTCGTCTCTTCAAAGACAAACCCGACACAGGTCAGCCATACAATAAACTACGATCAGGAGACAAAGACCCTGAAAGCGGCTGCGGGTCTCATTCAGCACCTGACGCTCGGCGTGTCTTCTTTGAGTTCATCGCATAAGCCCGAAGAATACTTATATTGGAACGTTGAAGAGTTTGAGAGCGCAAGACTTGAAGACGGGTCAAAGAAGTATTATCTATACGCAAAGGTCAGCAAGACAACCGACAAGGGCGTTTTCTTTCTCTCTGAGAGCGCAAAAACGCTGAATGGTGTTGACGGTCACTACTGCCTCCTTGTCGGCGTTCTGAACAGCGAATACAACGGAGAGAGAAGTTTTGCCACGCTCTACGGCTTCACAGAGATATTGCCAGGGCGAGTAACGACCGACAGAGTTGTGTCAGGTGACGGCAACTGCTATTTTGATATGCTCGCCAACGCCATGAAGCTCGGGGACGCTCTTGACTTCAATTCAGCGGGGGACGGCAAGCTAAGAATAAAAGGAACAATCGTTCAGAGCCAAAGCGGTCAAGAAAGCTATATCGGCTGTTATAGGGGCGAATACAACGCCTCATACACTTATTATAATGGCGATGAGGTCATTTTCACTAAGGACGGCAATACGTCAACATACAGAATGTTCAGTGACACGCCTGTCAAGGGCGTTGAGCCGACAAACTCTCTTTATTGGCAAGTCGTTGCTCAGGGTTCAAAGGGGGCTGACGGCACTTCTGTCAAAATCAAGGGTCAGGCTTATGCACATTATTCAACAAAGGAAGAATGGGATCAAGACAGAAGAAAGCCCGTTGTCCTGATTGATAAATATACGCTGACATCGGGAGAAACGACCGAGGATAAATATTGTGTTGTCAAGAAGCTCGGAAGAACCTTTGCGGGAGCGGCTGAGGGTTGGATGACCGTTTACGCAGAGGAGGGAGACGCTTATATAATGAACTCAGACGATGAAGCCTTGAACGGTTGTATGTATGTGCCTCAGACAGACAAATGGCAAAACGTTGGTCGGATAAAAGGCGACAAAGGCGACACGGGTCAAGAAGGCGCAGCGGGTAAGTTTACTGAGCTACGTTACGCCAAGAACGGCTCAACAACAACGCCGCCCGCCCTCTCAAAATCAAGCCTGAACCCGTCAGGGTGGACTACTGAGGTGCCAACGGTTGCAAGTTTTGAATATCTGTGGCAGACAACAGCCGTGAAGTCAGGTGACGGCAAGACGCTTCTTTCTCAGTGGTCAAACCCCGTGAGAGTAACACCGTACAACGGCATTGACGGTCAAGACGGCGCAGACGGTAAGGACGGAACAAACGGGCGTGGTATAAGAAGTGTGACAGAGTACTACGGGGTCAGTCAGAACAGCAATGTTAGACCAACCGTTTGGTCTATTTCTTCTGTGCCTACACTCTCTGAGACAAACAAGTATCTTTGGAATTATGAACGCATCTTTTATACTGACGGCTCTTCTGTCACGACAACCGCTGTTATTATCGGCTGTTATGGCGACAAAGGGCGTGGCATTGTTTCAATAACAGAAATGTACCTTGCCACGAACCTCTCAACGGGCGTGACAAAGAACACTATTGGTTGGAGCAGTTCTGTTCAGGATATTTCTGCCTCGCGCCCGTACTTATATAATTATGAGATTATAAAGTACTCAGACAACACAACAGAAGAGACAGACGTTGCCCTGATTGGACGTTGGGGAATGGACGGAGAGAACGGTCAAGACGGAGCATCGCCCGCCCCCGTATTCCGAGGAAATTATTCTTCAACAAAGTATTATTATGGCAATCCTCATAGAGTGGATATTGTCAAATATAACTCTGTCTATTATGTGGCAAGAATTGACGCTCCAAGCGGCTCAGGCGGTTTTGTTGGTCAAGCCCCGACAAACACGAACTATTGGAATCCCTTTGGGGCTTCTTTTGAGAGTGTCGCAACACAACTTCTGTTGGCTGAAAACGCCAATATTGCGGGGTGGGTTTTCAGGAACGGGAAACTGTATTCTCAGAACAATTCCTGTTACCTTGACGGGAAAACAGGAGACGTGAATATCCAAGGTAACTTCACGGGTAAAATATCAACCGTTAATGCGGGTAATAGAATTGTGATTGACCCGTCTTCAAATTCAATAATAATATATAACCAAATTCTCGGAAAAGATATTGAAATAATGAGAATTGAGGCTGAGGATATTGGTTTTGGGTTACGCCGTCCTAAGATAACAATGAATGAACTTTCAACTGAAACAGGCGGCGATATAATGAACAAACTTATAGTTTCTGCCTATGAAATTGGACTTTATCGCCATGGGATAGGAGATAACCTTGTCCCGATGTTTCAGGTAACAGGAGGTTGGAATACAAAAAAAGTTATTCTGTCAGATTATGTTTTACCGTCTTCAAGACCCTCAACAAAAGG
>OHKI01000072.1_pt1 | contig 37846 bp, 36 predicted proteins | sample 1568771 | NCBI WGS metagenome assembly OHKI01 (sample SAMEA3879540, study PRJEB24766) | human gut metagenome | biome: human-associated habitat; feature: feces | place: USA | collected 1985/1987 | reverse complement strand
GTCCCGCCGTGCCTCTCCCTTATTATATCCGCAGAAGCGGCCATCAGCACTCCACCGCTACCTTGATCACGCCGTCCCGCCGGTTCTCGAAAAGCTCGTAGGCCTCCTCGATGCGGCTAAGGGGGTAGGTGTGGGTGATGAGGGGCAGGGTGTCCAGCTTACCCTCTGCGATGAGGCGCAGGGTCTCGGCACAGTTGCAGCCGTCCACGCCGCCGGTCTTGAAGGTCAGGTTTTTGCCGTACATATCCGGCAGCGGCAGGGTCTGCGCCCTGTCGTAGAGCGCCACCACGGTCACGATGGCGTTGGGACGGGCACACTCCCACGCCAGACGGAAGGTGGCCTCCGTCCCCGCTACCTCCAGCACCACGTCCGCGCCGCCGTGGTCGCTGTGGGACTGTACAAAGGTCAGACAGTCCTCCGGCGCGACGGTGAGCACCTCCGGATAGTGGCGGTTGAGGAAGCGGACGCGGCTCTCGTCCTTCTCGCACACGATAATGCGCTTGGGCTTCTTCAGCATCACGCACAGCAGAGTGCAGATGCCGGTGGGGCCTGCCCCAATGACCAGCACCGTGTCCTCCGGCGTGATCTCGGAGATGCGCGCCGCCCAGAAGCCAGTGGCCAGCACATCGCCCACCAGCAGCGCCTGCCGGTCAGTAACGCCGTCGGGGATCTTATTCAAGCCCTGATCGGCAAAGGGTACCCGCACATACTCCGCCTGTCCGCCGTCGATGCGGCAGCCCAGCGCCCAGCCGCCGTTTTTGTCGGTGCAGTTGTTTACATAGCCCTTTTTGCAGAAAAAGCAATCGCCGCAGAAGGTCTCCACATTCACCGTTACCCGGTCGCCGGGCTGCACATGGGTCACGGCGCTGCCCACGGACTCCACCACGCCCACCATCTCGTGGCCCACGGTGATGCCCGGCACGGCCCGGGGAACGCTGCCGTGCTTGATGTGCAGGTCGCTGGAGCAGATGCTGGCCAGCGTCACCTTCACGATGGCGTCCCGCTCGTGGAGCAGCACCGGCTTGGGCTTTTCCGTCAGCGCAAATTTTCCCTCTGCAACATATGTATAAGCCTGCATTGTGTTATCCATCACTTTCTGAAAATTCATTTTGGGGCGGCGCTGCGGCGTGGCAGTCCGTACTGTGTCCTATCCTATCACGGTTTCCCGCAAAGCACAAGCGCCGCCGGACAGGTGAGCGCTTCGGCGCTTTCGGAGGCGGGGTGGGAGGTTGACACCGGGTCGGAAAACTGTTACACTGCCTGCATCCCCATCAATTTCGGCGTATGTGACAACTTGGAGGTAGACGATGGACCAGATCCGTATTGTTGCAGATTCCAGCTGTAATATTCTTGCGCTGGACGGCGTAGAGTTCGTCAGCGTTCCCCTTACCATTCGCACCGACACGGAGGAATTCCGCGACGATGCCGCCCTCGATGTAAATGAGATGGTCACGGTGCTTCGCAGTACGAAGGGCCGTTCTTACAGTGCGTGTCCCAATATCACGGATTGGGAGGAGGCCTTCGGCGACAGCGGCGATGTGCTGGCGTTTACCATCACCAGCAGCCTCTCCGGCAGCTACAACGCGGCCTGCATCGCACGGGATGCCTGTCAGGAGCGGGATCCCTCCCGCCGTATCTATGTGGTGGATTCGCTGTCCGCCGGGCCGGAGATCGGCCTGCTCATCGAAAAGGCGCTGTCCGAGGTGCGCGCCGGCGCGGACTTTGGCGCGGTGTGCCGGGCGGTAAAGGCGTATCATGAGCGCACCCACCTGCTTTTCGCGCTGGAATCCATGCACAACCTGGCGCAGAACGGCCGCATCAGCAAGCTGGCGGCGACAATGGCCGGCGTCCTCGGCATCCGCGCCGTGGGACAGGCCAGCGCGGAGGGTACCCTTGAGATGCTGGAGAAGTGCAGGGGCCTGCGGAAAACGCGGGAGTTCATGCTGCACGCCATGGAGGAGCTGGGCTACAAGGGCGGCAGTGTCCGGATCGGGCATTGTCAGAATCCGGCGTTGGCGCTGGAGCTTTGCACGGAGATCCAGCAGAAGTACCCCGGCGCGGACGTAAAGAGCCACGGGCTGCGCGGTCTGTGCAGCTACTACGCCGAGCGCGGCGGGATCATGCTGGGCTTCGAGACGTAAGGACGACATACGAATAAAAGCGGCGGCGCTGCCCGACAGCGGCGCCGCTTTCTGCTTGCGGCGGACAAAAATGAACAGTGCCGGAAGCCCTTGTCTGAATGGACTTCCGGCACCGCTATGGCACCCCCGGCGAGACTCGAACTCACTACATTCCGCTTAGGAGGCGGACCCTCTATCCCGGTGAGGTACGGAGGCATATATGAACCGGTACAAACGCCATTGTACCCCAGAGACGGGCGGTTGTCAACGGCGGCAGAAAGAAAAAGTTGTGGAAAAGGCTTGCATTCGGCACTTTGAGAGCATATAATACAAAGGTTAGTGAATTTACCCGAGAGAAGGGGGTCATACCTTTGCAGAACGAGAAATTGAGAAATGTGGCGATCATCGCCCACGTCGACCACGGCAAGACCACACTGGTGGATCAGATGCTCAAGCAGGGCGGCGTGTACCGTGAAAATCAGGATACCGTGGACCGCGTCATGGACTCCAACGATCTGGAGCGGGAGCGCGGCATCACCATTCTGGCCAAGAATACAGCCATACAGTACGGCGACACCAAGATCAACATCGTGGATACCCCGGGCCACGCCGACTTCGGCGGCGAGGTAGAGCGTATTCTGAAGATGGTCAACGGCGTCATCCTGCTGGTGGACGCCGCTGAGGGTCCCATGCCCCAGACCCGCTTCGTCCTCAGCCGTGCGCTGGAGCTGGGTCACCGGGTCATCGTGGTGATCAACAAGATCGACCGTCCCGACCAGCGTATCCATGAGGTCATCGACGAGGTGCTGGAGCTGCTGCTGGATCTGGACGCCACGGATGAGCAACTGGACAGCCCCATGCTGTTCTGCTCCGCCCGCAACGGCACCGCCAGCTACTCCCCGGATGTGGTGGGTACGGATCTCAAGCCGCTGTTCGACACCATTCTGGACTATATCCCCGCGCCGGAGGCCGATCTGGATCAGCCCTTCCAGATGCTGGTCAGCGCCATCGACTACAACGAGTTCGTGGGCCGTATCGCCATTGGCCGTGTAGAGCGCGGCGTGCTCAAGCAGAACCAGGAGATCGCGGTGTGCAACTACCACGATCCCGACGCGCCGGCCAAGCGTGCCAAGGCCGTCAGTATGTATGAGTTTGCCGGTCTGGGCAAGGTGCCTATCACCGAGGCGGAGGCGGGCAATATCGTCGCCATGTCCGGTATCGGCGATATCACCATCGGCGATACCATCTGCACCCCCACCTGTGTGGAGCCGCTGCCCTTCGTGAAGATCAGCGCACCCACCGTGGAGATGACCTTCTCTATCAACGATTCCCCCTACGCAGGGCGCGAGGGCAAGTTTGTCACCTCCCGCCAGCTGCGGGAGCGGCTGTTCCGCGAGACGCTGAAGGACGTGTCCCTGCGGGTCACCGAGATTGAGGGCTCTACCGACGCGTTCAACGTGGCGGGCCGCGGCGAGATGAGCCTGTCTATCCTTATCGAGACCATGCGCCGTGAGGGCTACGAGTTCCAGGTGTCGCCGCCCCGCGTGCTGTATCAGACCATCGACGGCAAGAAGTGCGAGCCCATCGAGCGTCTGGTGGTGGACGTACCCAGCGAGAGCGTGGGCGCGGTCATCGAGAAGCTGGGCAACCGCAAGGCGGATATGCTGGAGATGACCCCGGTGGGCAGCCGCATGAAGATCGAGTTCCTCGTTCCCAGCCGTGGACTGTTCGGCTATCGCAACGAGTTCATGACCGACACCCGCGGCGAGGGCATCATGGCCAGCGTGTTTGACAGCTACGCCCCCTACAAGGGCGATCTGACCCGCCGGAATACCGGCTCCCTCGTCTCCTTCGAGACGGGCGAGAGCGTGGGCTACGGCCTGTTCAACGCCCAGGAGCGCGGTGCGCTGTTCATTGGGCCGGGCGTGCCGGTGTACGAGGGCATGATCGTGGGTGTCTCCCCCAAGCAGGAGGATATCACGGTCAACGTGTGCAAGAAAAAGCAGATGACCAATATGCGCGCCGCCGGCTCCGACGATGCGCTGCGTCTGGTACCGCCCCGGAAGATGAGTCTGGAGCAGTGTCTGGAATTTCTGGCGGATGACGAGCTGCTGGAGGTCACGCCCAAGAGTCTGCGGATGCGCAAGACCATCCTGAACCATGAGAAGCGGATGAAGGCCACCCACGGCGGCAAGAAGAATTGACCAAATATAAAAAGAGACGGCGTCGCCGTCTCTTTTTGTGTCAGAAGATAATCGCGTATTTGCTGTGCGGGAGGGAAATAATTGCCCCAAAGCAAGAAAAAGCAATGTACATTTCCGGAAACACATGGTAGACTGAAGCTGTAAGCAGAGAGCCCCGGAATGGGGGCGGAAGATATGAGGAGGAGCGTTATGAAACGGGTAGGAAAGAGCCTGATGGCATTGGCACTGGCGCTGGTGATGTCGCTGACGCTGCTGCCGGTGCAGGCTATGGCTGCGGAGGTGACCGCGGAGACGGCATCCGACGGCGCGTTGCTGGATGGCTATCTGTACCAGCTGGCAGGCATGGACATCGCCGACTATGAAAGGGGCTTTGACACGGCCGGCACACCGGCCATGTACGCCGCATCCGGGAACCTGACGGCGGCGGAGCAGGCGGCGTACAACACCCTGAAGGAGCAGCTGATCCTGATCGCCAACGGACAGCGGAAGGACACGGCGATCCAGATCACGGGCACGCTGCCGGATCAGACCTCGGCGAACAAGGTGTGGCAGGCGCTGCTGGCGGATCTGCCGTATGCGCTGTACTGGCACGACAAGACGGTGGGCATCGGCTATTCGTATATACCGGATAACGGCTGGAAGAACATCACGTTCAAATTCGCGGTGGCCGCGGAGTTCCGCGGCGACAGTCTGTACACCACCAATATTCCCAACGTGCCGGCGGCGGTGGCGGCAGCCAAGCAGGTGGTGTCTGCCAACCGCGGCAAGACCGACTATGACAAGCTGCAGGCATACCGGCAGTATATCTGCGACCAGGTCTCCTACAACTTCACCATCAACAAGGACACAGCCTACGGCAATCCCTGGCAGCTGCTGTGGGTGTTTGACGGCAACGCCAGCACCAATGTGGTGTGCGAGGGCTACGCCAAGGCGTTCAAGTACCTGTGCGACCTGACGGAGGAGAGCAACGGCTGGATCGGCTCCGTGGAGACGCTGGACGTTACCGGCACGATGAATGGCGACAGACATATGTGGAACGTGGTGCGCATCAACGGGACGAACTACCTGGCGGATGTGACCAACTGCGATCAGGGGACGGTGGGCTACCCCACAGAGCTGTTCCTCTGCGGTATCCAGACCAACGGCAGCAGTATGTACCATCAGGATACCAAGACCACTTATATCTACGATACCGACACCAGAAACTCCTTCAAGGCGGCGGATCTGGCCGTCTCCGCCGAGGGCTTTGATCCCGGCGCGGCGACCGTCCCGGCCAATGTGAAGCTGGTGAGCGCCAAGGTCGTTAGCGGCGGCATTCAGGTGACATGGAACGAGGCGGACGGCGCGGTAAAGTATCGGGTGTACCGCAAGGATGCCGTCAACACCGTCTGGAAAGTCATCGCAACCGTGACCGGCACCAGCTATGTGGATAAGAGCGCTGCGGCAGGCGTGACGTACAGCTACACCGTCCGCGGTGTCGACGCAGACGGAGAACTCAGCCCCGGCTTCGACAGAACCGGCGTCAGCGCTACCATTCCAAAACCCACCGTCCCGGCCAATGTGACGCTGGGCGATGCCAAGGTGGTCACTGGCGGCATTCAGGTGACATGGAACGAGGCGGACGGCGCGGTAAAGTATAAGGTCTACCGCAAGGATGCCGCCAACACCGTTTGGCGGGTCATTGCAACTGTAACTGGCACCAGCTATACGGATAAGACCGCTAAGATCGGTACGAAGTACAACTATACGGTACGCGGCGTCGGCGCTGATGGCAAGACTCTCAGCCCCGGCTTCGACAGAACCGGCGTCAGCGCCACCATCTCCGCACCCACCAATGTGAAGTTAGTGGGAGCTAAGGCTGTCAACGGCGGCATTCAGGTGACATGGCAGCAGGCAAACGGCGCGGTGAAGTACAAGGTTTACCGCAAGGATACTGCTAACACCGACTGGAAGGTCATTGCGACGGTGAGCAGTGCCAGTTATGTGGATAGGACTACCAAGATCGGTACGAAGTACACCTATACCGTCCGCGGCGTAGCTGCCGACGGAAAGACCCTCAGCCCCGGCTACGACAAGACCGGCGTCAGTGCCACCGCGACGCCCGCCAGAGTAGCTCTGGTGGATGCCAAACGGATCACCACCGGGACAAAGGGTATTCAGGTGAGGTGGAAGTCGGCTGCTAATGCCCAGACATACAACGTCTATCGAGCGGCCAACCCGCCGTCCGGAAATGTACCTGCCTCTGCATGGGTGCTGGTGGGCGAGAAGGTCAACGCCTTGACCTTCAAGGATACCACGGGCAAGTCCGGGACATTGTACGCCTACACCGTGCGTGGTGTGGCGGTGGACGGCAAGACCCTGAGTGCCGCCTACAACAAGTACGGTGTGCGGGTCACCATGCCCTGAGCGGCAGGGAACAAGAGGAAAAGGAGGACGTCCGCGGGGCGTCCTCCTTTTTGCGGCTCAGAAGGGGATCGGCGCGATGGCAGACACGTCGGCGGGATCGGTGAACAGGACGCCGGCAGGGGGCAGGATGCTGAACAGGATGCAGGCGATGGCCGACAGAAGCAGGGCGGCGTACCACAGCAGCTCGCCGCCCTGTAAGCGGCGCAGCAGCAGGACATAGGCCGTCAGGGCGGCGGCAAAGGACAGCAGGTACAGGATAGCGGGGGGCAGACCCAGCGGGGTCAGCGCGGCGGCCAGCACAGCCGACAGCAGCACGGCGGCACACAGCCCGCTGCGGGAGCTGCCGGGCTCCAGATGATGCAGCACCAGCGCCGCGGGGAGCATGGACCAGAATGCCAGCTTTCCCAACTCCCACGGACTGCCGTTACGCGGGGCCAGCGCCCGCGTCAGTGGGTCGGGAGCCTTGAGGTACAGACAGTACAGCAGCACCGCGCATACGGCGGCGGTGAGAAACGCGAAAAAACAGCGCAGACAGCGCATGGTATGTCACCTCCCTGTCCACACTCTATGCGTGGATGAGGCGGAATATTTCCCTTGCACATTGACAGGGAATAGCGGAAAAGAGTATACTGAAGAAGATATTCTGAGAGGATAAGGAGAACGATATGGCAAAGAAAACGGGCCGTAAGGATACCGCCTCTGCGATGAAGCTGACGCAGGAACTGCGGCACCCTTGGCTGACGCCGGTGCTGGCGGTTTTTTATTTCTTCGTGACCTGCCTGATGCTGCAGGGCTGCAACAAGGGCATTACCATGCTGCTGCTTCTGGCGGCTGTGACAGCGATCATTGTGGCGGGAGAAAGATTGGGGCAGCGTATGACATGGCCGGCGCTGATGCTGGGGCTGTACGTTTTGATGGATGGGATATCCACCCTGTACGCACCGTCGGGCAAGTTTGCGCTGTATGAGTTTTTGAAGGTGGCGGCGGCGGCCTGCATGGCGCTGCTGCTGACGGCGTTGGAGCCGGAACGGCCGGGCCGTACCGGGCGCTGCGCCGCCACGGTGCTGGAGACGGCGGGGGCATTGGCCTCGCTGGTCAGCATCGACATGGTATCTACGCAGCTTCTGTACAAGCTGCTGAACGGACTGACGGCACCGCTGGGCGCGCCGGTGATGCTGGAAAATGTGCTGCAGGAGCAGCGGCTCAAGACGATTTTTGAGAACCCCAACGTGTTTGCCGGATGCGCCGGGGTGGCGATCCTGCTGGCGCTGGGTCTGGCGGTGAACACCGATGACAAGAAGGCGCGGTGCCTGCATATGACCTGTCTGCTGCTGAACAGCACCGCCTTCCTGTTGGCGGTGAGCCGCGGCGCCATGGGCGCCATTGCGGCGGCGTTCCTTGTGTATCTGCTGCTGGAGCGGGGACAGCGCCGTGCCGTTTCCTTTGTGCTGATGGTGGAGACGCTGGTGCTGTCGGGTGCGGCGGCGCTGTGTACCCTGCCGGCCTATGCGGAGGCGGGACAGACGGTGCAGGTGCTGCCGTTGCTGGCGGCGATCGCCGCAGCAGCCGTCCTGTGCGTGCTGGATATTTTTGTGGGCCGCCCGCTGGCACTGCGTATGGCGCAGCGGATGAAAACGGTGAATATCGTGCTGCTGGCCGCTCTGGGCGCCGTGGTGCTGCTGACTGCTGCGGCGGTGAGCTGGACCGGCGCGATCACGCTGCAAGGCGGGGAGCGCATCACACGCGGCGCCTATCTGGGTGAGGGCGAATATACGCTCCATGTAGATGCGGACGGGCCGGTGAAGGTGACGGTGCAGACCCAGACACAGGAGGATGCCGTGATGAACCGGAAGCAGACGGTCTATCGGGGCGAGGCGGACGGCGCAGCGTTCACCGCACCGGCGGACAACCGCTCTGTGACGTTCCTTATCAGCGCCGACGAGTCGGTGCATATCTCCGCCATCCGCTACGAGGGTACATCCTCCGGGGAGCTGAAGCTGAAATATAAGCTGCTGCCGGAGGCCATTGCGGGTCGTATCCAGACCCTGCGCTCGGAGGGCAACGTGGTGCAGCGCTTTGTCTATGTCAAGGATGCCATGCAGCTGTTCCGCCGCAGTCCTGTGGTGGGACTGGGCATGGGTGCGTTTGAAAACGGCATCTATAGCGTACAGAGCTATCACTACGAGACGAAATATGTCCACAATCACTATGTGCAGACCATGGTGGACACCGGCGTGATCGGTCTTGCTTTGTGGCTGGGTCTGCTGGCCACCAGTGCGGCGGCGATCATCCGCCTGTGGCGCCGGGAGCGTACCAAGGCGCAGTCGATGGCTCCGGCACTGGGCGCGCTGCTACTGTTTTTGATGATCCACGCGGCGGTGGAGATCATATTCTCCAGCGGATACTTCCTGCCCTTCGGCATGGGAGCGCTGGCGGTCATTAACCTGACCTGCGGGCAGACGCTCCCTCTGCGCCGGGCAGGGGACAAGACGCGGCGCTGGATGGTGCGTGCAGAGGGGCTTGGACTGGTAGTATTTGTGGTGCTGCTGACCATGAACCTGTGGGCGGCACAGCTGGCGCAGCGCGGCACCTACGACGCGGCGGCACAGGCGGCGGAGGTGGATCCCTACGAATGGGCGGATCACAAGCTGGCCTATGTATATAATGCCTCGGCGGAGGAGGCGCTGCCGGAGAATATGCAGGAGACGCTGGCACGGTACATGGCGGATCTGGAGAAGCTGAATTCCAACGCCGTACCCAAGTATCTGGCGGAGGCGTATTTTAATCTGGGTGACGTGGAGAAGGGCTTTGCTATGCTGGAGAAGTATGTGGACTACACATCCTCTGACCCCGCCACGTGGGATACCAGCTTCCGTATCGTCATGCAGCACAGCGATGACAGCGCGGCATTCCGCCAAGGCGCGGCACAGCTCCGGGATAAGCTGGAGCGTTGGAACCGGCAGAATCTGGGTGCTATCACGCTGTCCGAGGATGTGACGGCGTATCTCAACGAGCTGCTGGGCGACGCGTGACCTGCGGCGGGGAACGCAATATAGAATATAGGAGGAACGGTCATGCCATCTGTACTGTGTACGGCATCTACATTTTCCCATATCATCAACTTTCATCTGCCCTACCTGCGGCGCTTCCGCGAGCTGGGGTGGCAGGTCAGTGTGGCCTGCGGCGGCGATTGGCGGGATATCCCCTATGCCGACGAGACGGTGGTGCTGCCGCTGGAGAAGAAGATGTCCTCTCCGGCCAACCTCCGGGCGGCAGGAATGCTGCGGAACATGATGGAGCGGGAACACTACGACCTTGTGATCAGTCACACCTCGCTGGCGGCCTTCTTTACACGCTGGGCGGTGCGCGGGCTGCGCGACCGGCCCAAGGTCGTCGACGTGGTTCACGGCTACCTGTTCGACGACGAGACGCCGGCGGCCAAGATGCTGCTGCTGACCCGGGCGGAGCTGCTGCTGGCGTCAAAGACCGATCTGGTGCTGACCATGAATGCGTGGGACACCCAATGGGCCGCGGCGCATCACGCGGCGGCCCGGGTGGAGGAGATCCCCGGTATGGGCGTGGAGCTCCGCCGCTTTCAGGCGGCGGGGGAGACGCGGCAGACTATGCGGGACAAGCTGGGCTTGTCGGAGCAGGACATTGCGCTGATCTATGCGGCGGAGTTCTCCGAGCGGAAGGCACAGTCGGTGCTGCTCCGCGCCCTGCCGCTGCTGCCGCCGCAGATCAAGCTGCTGCTGCCGGGCAGCGGCGCACGGCTGGAGGCGTGCCGCGCCTTGGCTGATGAGCTGGGCGTGGCGGAGCGCGTGCGGTTTCCCGGTCAGGTTCGCGACATCCCCGTGTGGCTGGGTGCGGCGGATATCGCCGTATCCTCCAGCCGGTCGGAGGGGCTGCCCTTCAACATCATGGAGAGCATGGCCTGCGGCTTGCCGGTGGTGGCCAGCGACGCAAAGGGACATACCGATCTGATCGGGCCGGAGAACGGGCTCCTGTTCCCACGGGGGGATGAGGCGGCCTTTGCCGCCGCAGTAAGAAAGCTGGCGGCGGATGCCGGTCTGCGGGCGCGGATGGGACAGGCCGGACGGGAGAAAATGCAGCGGTACGCACTGGATGCGGTACTGCCGCAGGTGATGGAACAATACCTGTCCGTGACAAGATAAAGGAGAGCGGATATGATACGGGAAAATCAGCAGTTACTCAATCAATTCAACGTCTTTACGGATGCGGTGGCGGCCTTTTTAGCCATGCTGGTGTCCTACTGGCTGCGCTTCAGCCTGTTCCGCGGCATCAAGGGGCTGCCCTTCAACTACTACGTCTGGCTGGGTGTGGTGGCGGCGGCGCTGACGCTGGTGGTGTTCGCTGTGGCGGGGCTATATGAGTCCTTCCGCACCGTGCGGTTCCATGTGGAGGCCGGGCGTGTAGCGGTGCTGGAGCTGCTGGTGGCGCTGATCATCATGGCCGCCATGTTTGTGCTGCGTCTGGGCGAGACATCCCGCTGGTCGGTGGTGTTCTTCTACGGTATCGCGACACTGCTGCTTCTCGGCAAGCGCGCCTGTATCCGGCTGCTGCTGCGGCGCTATCGCGCCATGGGTTATAACCAGAAGCGTGTGCTGCTGGTGGGACACGGCGAGAGCGCCGAGGCCTACGTCAAGCGGGTGGCGAATGACCGAAACTTGGGTTATCAGGTGCTGGGATATGTGGCGGACAACAGCAAATGGGGAAAGCTCCCCTACTGCGGCACATACGGCCAACTGGAGGAGATCTTCCGGCGGGAAAAGCCGGATGAGGTGGTGGTGGCCCTGCCCACAGAGGAGGGGCGCTGGATGAAAAAGATCATCAACGCCTGCGAAAAGGACGGCACCAAGCTGTCCGTGATACCGTCCTACGTCAAGTATATGCCCGCCAATCCGCAGGTGGACAGCGTTAACGGCTTGCCGCTTTTCAACCTGCGCCGCATTCCGCTGGACAATGTGGGCAACGCCTTCATCAAGCGGACGGCGGATATTGTCTGCGCTCTGCTGCTGATCGTGCTGACCTCGCCGCTGATGCTCATCGCGGCCATCGGCGTGAAGCTATCCTCGCCGGGGCCCATCATTTTCAAGCAGGAGCGGGTGGGCAAGGATAAAAAGCCGTTCTATATGTATAAGTTCCGCTCCATGAAGGTGAACAGCAGCCAGAACACGGGGTGGAGCAAAAACGAGGACAACCGCAAGACGTGGTTCGGCTCCCTCATCCGCAAGTGCTCGGTGGACGAGCTGCCTCAGTTCTTCAACGTGCTCAAGGGCGATATGAGCCTCATCGGGCCCAGGCCGGAGCTGCCGTTCTTTGTGGAGCAGTTCCGGGAGGAGATCCCCCGCTATATGGTGAAGCATCAGGTGCGGCCCGGTATCACCGGCTGGGCGCAGGTCAACGGCTACCGGGGGGACACGTCCATCTCGAAGCGCATTGAGTACGATCTGTACTACATCGAGAACTGGTCGCCGGCCTTTGATCTGCGGATCCTGCTGATGACGGTGTTCTGTATGTTCAACAAGGAGAAGATCAACTCGCACCGGGATAAAAAAGAAAAATGAGAGAAAAAAGGCAGGCGCACAGGCGCCTGCCTTTTGTATGTCACAGCTTCAGCTTTCCGGCGAGGAACGCCTCGTACCGGTCGCAGATGGCCTGCACGTCGCTGCCGAAGGCGATCTGCCGCCCCTTGTGAAGCCACAGCACCTTGCTGCACAACTCACGGATCTGCGTCAGGGAGTGAGACACCAGAATGCTGGTGGCGCCGGAGGAGAGGATCTCCCGCATCTTGGCCTCGCTCTTTTTGCGGAATGCGCCGTCGCCGACGCTCAGCACCTCATCCAGAATGAGAATATCCGGCTGCACCAGACTGGCGATGGAAAACGCCAGGCGGCTCTTCATGCCGGAGGACAGTTGCTTGAACGGTCTGTCCTCGAACTCTTTCAGCTCCGCAAATTCGATGATCTGCTCGTACATCTCGTCCATGAATTTCCGGGTGTAGCCCAGCATGGCACCCCGCAGATAGGTGTTCTCCCGCACTGTCAGGTCGCCGTCAAAGCCGCTGGCCAGCTCCAGCAGCGCCGCAATGGTACCCTCCCGGTGGATACTGCCGCAGGTGGGCTCCATGATGCCGCTGACGACCTTCAGCAGCGTGGATTTTCCCGCGCCGTTGGTGCCGATGATGCCCAGCATATCTCCCTTTTCCAACGAAAAGGTGATGTCCTTGTCCGCCCAGAACTCCTGCACATGGTAGTCGCGCTTCAGCTTCCGTACCACATACTCCTTCAGCCCGATGTCCTTGAAGTCGCCGGTGATGTAGCGGATGGAGACGTTGTTAACCTCTAAAATGCTCATGTCCGCCTCCTTACACATAGTACAAAAACCGGGTGTTGTACTTCTTATACATTCGGCAGCCCAGTCCCAGCACGACCAGTACATCAAACAGCATCAGCAGGTGGAACCAGACGGAGGGGATGGTGGCCTCGATGACGATTTTTCGGAAGTACCGGATGTACAGGTAGATGGGATTCACCAGAAACAGGCACTGGATGTTGTAGCTGTAATGGTCAATGGTGTAGAAGATAGCCGACATATACATCAGTAACTGGGTGAAGATGCTCCACAGGTACTGGATGTCCCGGAAGAACACGAACAGCGCCGACAGCACCAACCCTACGCCGATGTTGAACAGCACCAGCAGGCAGATGGGGTAGAGCAGCAGCAGGAACTTCCATGTGAACGTGATGCCGTCAAAGGCGCAGAACACGAAGAAGATGCACAGCGTCAGGCCGAAGTTGATGAGGGTCTGCACGTTCTTAGAGAACAGGAACAGGTACTTGGGGACATTGACCTTTGTGAAGATGCGGGCGTTGCCCATCAGGGACTGCATACCCTGAGACGTGGATTCGTTGAAATAGGCGAACACCAGGTTGCCACAGAATAGGTAGGTGGTGTAATGCGCCATGTTGCGGCCAAAAAACTGGGTGAACACCAGCTTCATCACCAGCAGCATCAGCAGCGGCGACAGCAGGCTCCACGCCATGCCCAGCACCGTGCGCTTATATTTCTTTTTGAAGTCGCGCTTCACCAGCTCCTCAAAGAGGAACTGATAGCGCAAAAACTTATTTCGGATCATGTGACGATTTCCTTGTGGTTATTGGTAAAGATTGGCGTTGGTACGCCGCGGCGGTCAGGTGCGCTCGATCCGCGCACAGATGCGCCCGATCCACTTGTCATACCGCAGAAGGGATTTGAGTTCCTCCAGCAGCAGGGAGATGACCAGAGAGACGACGGTCAGCACTGCGATGATGGGGATAAAGTGCCTCCACGCATAGATGAAGTCTGCCAGATATATGCCGCGGATAAACGTATGTACCATAAAGATGTTCATGGAGTGATGTCCGAGGAACTGGAGCACCTGCCGGACGCTGGGGATGGGGATCACAAACTCCACAGCGAACAGGACGAGCACCAGCGGGAAAAGTCCCCATTTCAGCTCCCAGTATTGGGCGGTGGGAATACTGCCGTAGGACAGATAGCCTGCCGCCAAAAGCAGAAGCTCCACAGCGAAGCGCAGCCATCTGCGCCGGCCGTTGACGATCCGCTCGATGAGGTTGTACTCAGCGCAGAGCATTCCCAGCACAAAGCAGAAGAGGAAGGGATATGGACGGCTTCCACCCCTGGCGAAGGGATCGAGTAAAAGCAGCCGCGGCAGGATCACTACTGCCGCAAGGCAGATGGGCAGGCGTTTTTCACCCGCGCCGTTTTTGACGCCGCACAGGAGGATGGGAACCAGCATGATATACACAAAGCAGGCGCTCATGTACCACCAGACGCCATCCAGTGTGCCGGTTTGAAAGAGATTTGCCAGACCCAGAAAGTCGAGGACGATCTCGACCAGTGAGTTCCAGATATTCCCCTTGAGGAATATACGGGCAAACCGTCCGTCTGCGAATTGAGTAATGATCGCGCTCAGGATCCAGATCACCCAGTAGCCGGAGAAGGTCTTGATATACCGGGAGACCGTCCATTTCACCGGGGTGGTGGTGCGGCTGCGGTAGCTGAGATATAGTCCGTAGCCGGAGACGAGGGCGAACAGAGACACGCAGATCTTGGACAGCGCGGCAGCGTATACCACCCCCCCTTGCTGGAAGGGCCAGAAGGAGATAGTATAGTCTGCGAAGAGCGTCGCCTTGCGGAAGCAGTGGTGGAACAGCATCAGGAGGATGGCGATGCCCTTTACCGCCTGAGAGGCATCCTTATCGAAGCGGAGCGAAGTTTTTTTCATGCGGGAATCCTCCTGTGGCGCAGTGGTATCGAAAAATTAAGTGACCAGCTTTCGCAGTCCCGGCAGATACGAGCAGATGACAACGGACACGACGGTCAGCGCCCAGACGATCAGTGTATAGCAGACAGCCGACCACCACGCGCCGGTGCGGGAGACCGTGACACCGAAAAGCGTAATGTTGGCACCGAAACACCAAATAAATGTCTGGTGTAGGAAATAAATGCCGATAGCACGCTCCGCCAGCCATGAAACGGCACGTCCCAGCTTTTCCGGCATCGCCTGAAACCAAGCTTTCCCGCGGTAAAACAGGATAAAAACGCCCGTTCCATAGCAGAGGGGGCCGATGCTCAGCTCGGAGAAATACTGGTGGGTGACATCGCCGTGCTTTGAGAGATACAGTCGGCACAGCAGCGCAGTGAGGCCAAGTCCCAGGACGATCAGCAGTCCGGCGGACTTTTGCAGGCGGCTGTCTGCGGGCATATAATCGTAGATATAGCGGCCGAGAAACAGAAATCCCATAAAGCCGATATAGAATATCTGTACAAAGGAGTGGGAATAGACGGTGCCGCCCAGATCGAAGACTTGGCCATAGCATGCCAGCAGGCTGGGGAACAGCAGCGAGATCACAATGAGGCGCCGCTGCCATGCACGATCCAGCGCCGCATGGAGCTTGAAGAAGAACGGTGCCAGCGCATAGATCCAGACGAGCTGATAGGAATACCAAAGCGGTGTGGACGGCCCACGCTTCACTGGGATGGAGGCGAACGACCGGAGCAGCGCCGCCAGGCTGTATGTGTCTCTGTGGTGCAGCAGCATATCCAACACGATGTAGAAGGCATTCCAGAACACCAACAGTACCAGAAAGTGTACCAGCTTTTTCAGCCATTTTTTGGTATCCATGGGTCTGCCGAGCACAAAGATGCCGGTGGTCAGCAGAAAGACCGGAACAGCACAGCGGGGGAAGATGTTTAACAGGAAATAGGCGAGCCAGTTGCTGTCACCGCCGGGACCGCGGTTGTACACCGTACCTACGGAGTGGATCATGACGATCAGATAGGATGCCAGCAGCTTCAGCACATCCAACCAGCGCTCACGCTCCTTGGGGGCGTGAGGCACCGCCGACTCCCGCAGCAGCAGCCACACCGCCAGTGCCAGCTCTACGGCCAGCAGTGCCGTGGCGATGGCCAGCCGCACGGCCTTTTCCGTGCGCTGCACGGAGACCGGCGTATCCGGAAGTGCTACTCGAATGCGGGTGTCCTTCGGCGCATAACAGTCGACGGTCTGCACCTCACCGCAGCATTCGACCTGAACGATACCCTTGGCGCTGTTGCCCAGGAACTCCAGATAACGGTGAGAGCCGGCAGGGAGCGCTACTGTGAAGCTCCGGGAGGCCTGACCCGACACATAGTTTTTATTGGCACTGTCGTACCATTTGTACCAGTTTTCGTTCAGCCAGCTGTCCTCACCTGTAACGTGAATGGACTGGGAGTGGCCATTGACAAAAACACCGGTGAGGTAGAGTGTGGTCTCATGGGAGGCGCTGTTTTTTTCGTTCAGCGCCGTGATGGTCACGGTGTCCGCCTGCGAAAGACCGGACAGAGGCAGCGCGTCGACGGCGAGCCAGTTCACGCAGGAGCAGCCGACTGTGAGCAGAGCGATCAGAAGCAGGTACTTACACCGATTCTCTCTCTCTCTCTCTCTCTCTCTCTCTGCGCGCCCTGCCCTCATCAGCGCCAGCGCGGCCGCCAGCGCGCAGAGGAGCGACGCGGCGATCTTACCGAAAAGCATCATTGGCCGTGCTCCTCCAGCAGACGATCCAGACGGCTGTTCAGGGCGGCTACCTCCGCCTCCAGCGCGGCGATCCGTGCCGCGTCAAGACCCGTCTGCTCGGCGTAGATGGCGTTTACCACGTGTTCCTTGATGCGCTGGCCGCTCTGTCCATCGAAATAGGGGATATGAGACTCGAAGGCGGCCCTGCGCTCTGCCTTGCGGGGATCCTCGCCCCGCAGACACTGCTCGGTGAAGGCGATCATATCCTCGGTGGTCAGACCCTGATAATAGCTGTCAATAATGGGCTGCACCGCGTCAGTAAGCGGCTCGTAGTAGTCCTTGTTTGCCATGAAGAGAATGGGGTAGCCGGTGACATCGGCCTCCACCATCAGGGCGCTGCGGTCGGTGATGAGGAAGTCGCCGTGCAGGATGGTGGGGCGGTAGTCGTCCGACCAGTCGATGTAGGCGTTTTCCATCTCGCCCAGCATATCCACCAGCTTTTTGGCGTGTACGCCCAGCTCGCCTTCGCCGTCCAGAAATTTGGGATGCGGCAGCAGCACCGCGAAGATCTCATCCTGCTTGGAGGCCAGATAGCGGGCAAACCGGAGATACACCGGCAGCTCAGGCGTGACCATGATGCCGGTACCGTCAGGCTGCGGGGTGATCTTGGGAAAGTGAACGTGCCAGACGAGGATCTTCCGACCCTTGGCGCGTTGGGCGATCTCCGGGAGCTGGGAGAACTGCTCCTTGTGATAGAGCGCGTCGAATTTGGGATGACCCAGACATTTGACGGCGGCGTAGTTGGTGCTGTAACGGCGGTAATCCGCACGGATGGACTCGGAGAAGGTGAAGACGCGCCATGCGTTTTTCACCACAGCATTCAGGAAGTGGGCGTCCCGCGCATGGGCGGTGTCCGACAGCTCGATGCCGTAGGGAATGTAGATGATGCGGGTACCCTTTTTCTTGAAGGCAGCGGAACGGACGTGGGGACGTCTGTGGCCGAAGTCGTAGGGCGTCTGCATCACGGTGATGTGGGGCATGAACTGGCAGAACAGCTTGTCGCTGTACGGTGTGTAGGCGATGCCCTTCTCCTTCAGAAACTGCTGGGCGGTCAGCATCTGCGTGGTGTCGCCGTATAGTTCGTCCAGCAGCGTGAACTCCACACGGATGCGGGGATCGTCCTTGCAGGCGAGATAGAAGCTCTCCCAGCTGGGCCAGAAGGAGGCCGCCTGAAACAAAAACAGTACGCGGATCAGTTCACCCTCCTGATAGGGGATGAGATAGTCGTTTTCGTTTCCGCCAGAGGAGAAGCGGATCGTCTCCTCCAGATCGCAGATAACATTTCGCATCAGCTTATAGGTTACCTTGCGCATAAATTCAGCCAGCGGTTTGAAAAGACGCTTGATCCCGTATTTGATAGACATGAGTGATTTTCCCCCTATAAAGTGATTCGCTTTCCCTCTCTTGCGGGTTATTTTTTCAGATGGTCTTTCCCGCACAGGTATTTGTAGAACATACTCATCATCAGGTGGTCGAAGATCATGTGGATGTCCTCGGTGACCTGCATACTCATCACCGGCGCGTGCAGCGAGATGTCACACAGCTCCTTGAGCTTGCCGCCGGTGTAGCCGGTGATGCCGATGACCTTGTTGCCCTGCGACTTGGCGTAGTCCACGGCGTTGAGCACATTCTTGGAGTTGCCGCTGCCGGAGATGGCCACCAGCACGTCGTTGGGCTCCAGATTGCCGCGGAGCTGGAAGCGAAATACCTCCTCGTAGCCAATGTCGTTGGCAATGGCCAGCATGGTGGCCACGTTGTCGTTGAGGCAGTGGAAGCGGAACGGCACCTCGATATACTCGGAGACGCCCTTGTTGAAGTCGTTCTGGAAATGGGAGGCGGTGGCGGCGCTGCCGCCGTTGCCGCAGATATAGATCCGGCCCTTCTTCAGTCGGGTCTCATCCAGAAAATTCAGGCAATCGTTGATCGCGTCCACGTCCAGCTGGCTCAGGATCTCCTGTTCCAGCGCGATGTACGCGCGGATGTCCTTCGTATAGTCCATGGTCAACCTCCTATGATCTGTTTCACGACGTCCAGCAGATCCGCGCCGGTGCGCTGGGGCTGTACGTCATATTTCCCGTCACGCCCGGCCTCGCCCGTCAGGACAAGGGCGGTGTGGGTGCCGGCGTTCAAGCCGGTCTGGAGATCCACGGTGGTGTCACCCACCATCCACGACTGGGCAAGATCAATATTGAACCGCTCCGCGCAGGCGGTGAGCATACCGATGTCCGGCTTGCGGCAGCGGCAGGGGATCTTGTAGGCGGGATTTTCCTCCGGATAGCCCTTGTCGGGGTGGTGGGGGCAGAATACGATGCCGTCCAGATAGGCGCCCTCCTGTCCCAGCAGTGTAGACAGCTTTCGGTGGATGTTCTCCACATCCTCCACGCTGCACATACCGCGGGCTACCACCGGCTGGTTCGTCACCACAACGGCCAGATAGCCGGAGCGGTTCAGCAGACGGATCGCCTCTGCCGCGCAGGGCTCCAGCTCCAGCTGCTCCGGGGTGGAGATGAGTCCGCGGTACTGATTGACCGTGCCGTCCCGGTCGAGAAATACGCATTTCTGCTTTTTTTCCAGATTGCGGGCGGCTACCACACCGCGCTCCAGCTCGCCGGCTGCCGCAGTGATGCGCTCCGGCGTACCCACGTCCTTGATATACTCCGGGGACAGGTAGGCGTATACGGCACCGCCCTGCCGCGCCAGCGGCCAGAGAACCTGCTTTTCGAGGTCGGTCTTTTCGCCGCGGACGATGCGTCCGCACAGCCGCTTGTTCACAATGTAAAAGCCGGCGTTGACGCAGTTGTCATACCAGTCCGTCCGCGTATCGTGCTTGGAGAGAAAGCCGCATACGCGCTGTGTCTCGTCCCGCAGAACGATATCGGAGTCAAAGGGGTGGGAGTTGGGGTGTACAAACAGAGTGGCCTCCGCCTGCTTTTCACGGTGGAATGCCATCATGCGGGGGATGCTGATGTCGAAAATGGTGTCGCCAAACACCAGCAGGAAGTCCTCCTCCAGCCGGTCAGCGACCTCCGCCAGCGCACCGGCAGTACCCAGAGGCTGCTCCTCCCGGAAGTAGTCGATGCGGACGCCGAAGTCGGCGCCGCTGCCGAAATATGCCTCGATCTTCTCGCCCAGATAGCCGATGATGAGAAGGATGTCCGTGACACCGCTGCGGCGCAGACATTCGATCTGCCATTGCAGAATGGGCTTGCCGGCGATGGGCGCCATGGGCTTGGGGATCTCGTCATTGGTGATGGAGCGCAGGCGGGTACCCTTGCCGCCTGCCATGATGACCGCCTGCATTACAGGACCGCCTCCACCGTTTTTGCCACCGCCTCGTCACTGGTCAGAGAGGTGCTCCAGCCGGCGGCGTGGATCTTGTCCAGATTGTAGGCAAATACGGGGACATCGCCCTTCCAGCCGCCTCGGCCGCCGGTATACTCAAAGGGAATGCCGGTCAGACCCATCTTCTCGCAGACGATCTCCGCGATACGGGTGACGGAGGACTGGGTCTCCACGCCCACGTTGTACAGCGTGACACCCTTGCCGACGTCCTTAAAGCGCATGATGGCGTCCACCAGATCCAGCACATAGATATACGGTTTGGTCTGGGTACCGTCGCCCAGGATCCGCAGGTGGGAGGGATCATCCTTCAGCCGCTTGACAAAGTCAAAAATGACGCCGTGCGTCAGCCGGGGGCCGATGACGTTGGGGAACCGGAACACCAGCACCTCCAGATCGTTCATGTAGGCGTAGGCGGAGATGGCAGCTTCAGAGCCGAGCTTGCAGCCGCCGTAATAGGAGATGGGGCGCAGCGCCACGGCGTCCTCGGATACCTCGCGGCCCATCTGCTCGCCGTAGACGGCGGAGGTGGACGCGAAGAACAGCTTTTTCACGCCGTTGAGCCGCATGGCCTCCAGCAGGGAGAACGTGGTGGAGTAGGTGTTGTGATATTCAATGGCGGGGTCGTTGGCGCTGGCCTGAATATCGGAGTTGGCCGCCAGATGGAACACATAGTCCACCTGCTCCGCCCGGAAGATCTCGTTGACGGCGGCGAAGTCCGCCAGATCCTGCTCGTACAGCTTGAAGCGGGGGTTATCGAGCAGGTGGGTGATATTGGCCTTTGTGCCAATGAAATAGTTGTCCACGCAGACAACGTCGTGGCCCTCGGCCAGAAGCGCGTCGATGAGGTGGCTGCCGATGAATCCGGCGCCGCCGGCTACTAATGCCTTCATATTCTTCCTCCTTTAATCCCAGTATTTGTCACCAATATACGCCACAGAGGTACCGTCCTTCTCGAAGGAGAAGGGGAATTCCTTTTTCCGCAGAGCAACGCGCAGCTGCTCCTGCTTGTCGGGCTCACAGTAGAACAGCAGGAATCCGCCGCCGCCGGCGCCCAGCAGCTTGCCGCCCAGTGCACCATTTGCCATGGCGGTCTCGTACGCCTCGTCGATGGCCGGATTGGAGATGCCGCTGGCAAGCGTCCGCTTCAGCTTCCAGCCCTCGTTCAGCAGGTCGCCGAAGCCGGAGATGTCGTCCCGCTCCAGCGCCGTGCGCATATCCTCCGCCAGCGCGCACATCTGGCGGAGATTGGCGGTCTTGTCCGCGGAGCCCATGTTCTTCTTCTGCTCCGACAGGATGGAGTTGGCGGAGCGGACGTCGCCGGTATAGAACATCATCAGATTCTGCTGGAGGCGGCGGTATGTCTCCGAGCGCATCATTACCGGCGCCACGGATACTGTGCCGTCCCGGTGGAAGCAGATGAAATTCAGGCCGCCGTAGGCAGCGGCGTACTGATCCTGCTTGCCGATGGGACTGCCCAGTTTTTCGATCTCGATCTGGCAGGCCTTTTCCGCAATGGCGCCCTTGGACATATACTTTCCCTGATAGCAGTTCAGCGTGTTGATAAGACCCACCGTGAACGTGCTGGAGGAGCCAAGGCCGGTGCCGCCCGGCACGTCCGCCGTGGAGACGATCTCCACGCCGTGGAGCTTCCGCTCGTTCAGCACACAGTTGAAAATGCGGTGCCGGATCTCGGAGAGGTCATTGACCAGCTCGTTTTCGGAGTATTTCAGAAGCGTTTTGTTCTCGTCGAAATACGGATGGATGGAGATGTAGCAGTAGCGGTTGATGGAGGTGCTCAGTACGCAGCCGCCGTACTGCTCGTAAAAATCTGCCAGGTCACTTCCGCCGCCGGCAAAGCTGATGCGGAAGGGCGTTTTCGTCATGATCATGCGGTTTTCCCCTTTTTTCCATGTTTTAATGTGCGCCGGAGCTTTTTGGCCGTGTGCAGGAGATACGCTGTGGCTGTCAGGCCGGTAAGCCGCAGTAGAAGGCGCAGAAGCCGGACGAGACGGTCGCGGCCGCCGGACAGGATCTCCCGGGCGTTGGCAAAAAGCTGCCGTCCCGCCGTTCTGTCCGCCGCCGGTATCTCGTAGATCTGCGCCATATTGAGAACATATTCGAACTGGAGCTGCGCCGTCACGCAGTCCGAATAGGGCAGGGCCGCTTCCCGCAGCCGCCGGATGGAGCGCTCCAGTACGAACACGGTATCCTCCAAACGGCGCAGGGTGGGCCTGTCCATCAGGGATGTGCCGCGCCCTACGGCGTATCGGTAATACGGCGTATGATAAAAGGCAGCGTCCGGCTGTGCCAACAGGACGCTGGTGGTGTAGTCCATATCCTCGCTCATGCGGTTTTCCAGAAATGTGATACCGTTCCGCTCCAGAAAATCACGGCGGTAGATGAAGCGCCACACATTCCAGAAGCACTGGTGCCGCCGCAGCATCCGGTCGATGTGGGCTACACCCTGAAAATCACCACCGGCGCCGATCTGGAACCGCGGCTCCAGACATCCGGTGCGGCGGTTGTCGTGGTAGAAGTCGAAGACGTACAGCTCCTTGGGGGCGGTATCCTCCCGGATGCCCTGCAGCGCATGGGCGAACAGCGCCGTGTCCACCAGATCATCGCTGTCGATATACAGGACATAGGTACCCCGTGCCTCGCGCACCGCGCAGTTGCGGGCGTTGGACAGTCCCTTCCCATCCTGCCAGAGCAGATGGATGTTGGCGTGCTGCCGGGTGCAGCGCTCTGCGATGGCGGTGCTGTCATCGGCGGAGTGTCCCAGAGAGAGGATGATCTCATCCGCCGCCGTCAGCGCCGGAAGTATACTCTCCAGACAGGCGGACAGATAGGACTCCACGTTAAAAACGGGGACGATCACGCTGAATGTCACACGATCCGATCCCAATAAGCAGCACGTCCTTTCTCGCATTTTTTGCAGGTAAAACGCCGGAAAGCATACTTCCAAGCATAATACCAGACCGTAAAAGAATAGCATATTTTCTCCGCTTTTGCAATAGACTGCACTGAAATTCCGCGGGCCTTTCGACGGAAATGCCGGGATATTTCCGCGTTTTTTGCGGTTTCTGTATGCTGCGCCGCCCGACAGAAAAAATACCCGCCCGTACCGCCCCTGCCGCCGAGGGAAGGGGGATGCGCACGGCGGCAGGGGCGGTGGTACAGAGCGTGAGAAAGCAGCCATTTCCCGGAGAAAATGGCTGCTTTTCATGTGTGATCAGTTCTGTGCCGGTTCGCCCTCCGCCGCCAGCACGTCCTCTGTGTCGGCGCCGCACAGGCGGATGAGCTTTTCCGCCAAGATTTTGGAGAAGCCTGCGATCAGCGCACTCTCAATGACCAGCAGTTCTACGGCGTTGTCGGTGCTCTGTCCAGGCGTATGGATACCCTCTGCGCCGGACTGCACCTGCTGGTTGAAGAACAGCGCCAGCCGCCGGAACTTCTCCGAGTAGTTCTCGTAGACCACCCGTACCTCCTCCTCGCTGCTGTCCGGCGGGATGACCTTCTGCACGTCGCTGATGCTGATGCTCTGCTTCATGGTCAGGATCATGATGAGGTAGGCGATGTGTACCCGGTGGTACTTGCGCTTTACCGGCGCGGGCATGATCTTCAGGCGTACATAGTTGTTGATGGTGGAGGAGGTCACAAAATGCTCCTTCGTTCCGGCGGGAGAGGGAATGAAGCTGAGATACTGCTCCAGCAGCACGATGACCTGATCCATGTATAGGCCAAAATCCGGGATAGTCTCCCATTCCGGCAGGTGATAGTCGGTGATAAACTTGTCCCAGCGCCGCAGCTTGTGGGCCACTAAGTCCTTGTCGTATTGCATTTCGCTGCCTCCTTACTCGTAGACGTAATATACTATATCATAAGGCGCTTTTTTTGACAAGAAAAACATGATGTGGTAGCTTGACGCGGCGTATCTAATATGCTATATTATATAAAAACGCCAAGGAGGATATACGATGGAACGGGCGTATGTATACGGAGATTCTCTGCTGAAGGCCACCATGCCGGATGAGACGATGCGGTATCACTTCCATCTGGCGGAGATCATGGCGCAGTACCCCACGGAGCGGCTGGAGGTGGTGAACCGCGCCAAGATGGGCTCGACGATCAGCAAGGGGTTGTCGCTGGTGGAGCACGATGTGCAGCGGGGCATAGACGCACGCTGGGCGCTGGTGGCCTACGGCGGCAATGACAGCGACTTTGACTGGGCAGGCGTCGCCGCCGATCCGGAGGGGGTGCATAAGCCCCGCACGGAGCTGCCGGATTTTCGCGCCAAGCTGAAGCAGACGGTGACGGAGCTGCTGCGAGCCGGGGTGCAGCCGGTACTGATGACGCTGCCGCCTATTGACGGGAAGCGGTATTTGGATTATATTTGCAGAGACGGGCTCAGCCGGGAGCGCATTTTACAATGGCTGGGCGACGAGGGCCGTATTTACCGGCATCAGGAGCTGTACTCCGACACGGTGGCTGCCTTTGCCTTAGGCGAGGGGCTGCCGCTGATCGATGTGCGCCGCCGTTTTCTGCCGCTGCGGGAGCTGCCGCAGATGATCGCGGCGGACGGCATCCACCTGACCATGCTGGGATACAGGCAACTATTCGATACATTGGCGCAGTGGGTCACGCCCCAGCTGTAAGGACGGCCCGCGCCGGCGGAAGCAAAAGGAGACACTTATGGTACATATCATCACGGACAACGCGGCAAATCTGCCCAAGGCACTGCAGGAGCAGTACGGTATTGAGGAGCTTTGCCTGACCTATACGGTGGACGGCGTACCGGCGGACACCTCGGTGGAGTTCGATGGCCGCGGGTTTTACGACGCGCTGCGGCATGGCGCATCGGTGCAGACCTCCATGGTCACGCCTGATGCGGCGCAGAAGGGCATGGAGCCGTATCTCATCAACGGTGAGGACGTGCTGTATGTGGGGCTGTCCAGCGGTGTCAGCGGCACCTGCTGGGGCGTGGGGCTGGTGGCCCGTGAGCTGGCGGAGAAGTATCCGGAGAGGAAGATCCGGGTGCTGGATACCCGCGGCGCCTCGCTGGGTGAGGGACTGATCGTGCTGGCGGCCGCCAAGCTGGCGGCGGAGGGTCGCGTGATCGAGGAGATCGTGGTGCGCTGCGAGGAGCTGTGCGGCAAGATGCGCCAGCACTTTATGGTGGATGACCTCAAATTCCTGCGCAAGGGCGGGCGTATCTCGGGCAGCGCGGCACTGGCCGGTACGCTGCTGCAGATCAAGCCCATCCTACAGGGCGACGAGGAGGGCAAGATCGTCCAGCTCGCCAAGGTGCGGGGCCGGAAGGCCGGTATGGAGGAGCTGGTGGCGCTCTACGACCAGATGGTGGAGGACAGGAGCGCACCGGTGGGCATCTCCCACGCAAGCTCTCCGGCGGATGCACTGCACATTGCCACGCGGCTGCGGCAGGTGGGCTGCACCGGCGAGATCCTGACGGTGTGCCATGAGCCGGTCACCGGCGCCCATGTGGGGCCGGGGATGCTGGCGGTGTACTTCTACAGCGAGACGTGGCGGTGACGGCTTCCACGTAAAAAAGAGCATAAAAAAGTGACCGGGAGGCATCCCGGTCACTTTTTTATGCGTTGCAGCGCGGAGAATCACTTGGTCAACGTCTCCACCCATGCGGAGTATTTGGCGAGGTTGGCGTCCCGCTCCGCCGCGTCCTTGCCGAGGGTCAGGATGTAGACCTTGATCTTGGGCTCCGTGCCGGAGGGACGGACCAGAATGGTGGTGCCGTCCGCCAGCTCGTAGCGCAGGACGTTGCTGCCGTGCAGCTCCATGGGGGTGACGGCGCCGGTGGCGCAGTCCACGGCGGTGCCGTCGGCGTAGTCCTTGCGGACGGCGACGGTGATACCGGCGATCTCGGTGGGCGGCGTCTGGCGCAGACGCTTCATCAGCGCGGCCATCTTTTCCAGACCGTCCACACCGGGCATCACAAGGTTGTGGGTCTTTTCGCCGTACCAGCCGTACTTGGCGTACAGCGTCAGCAGCGCGTCGTAGAGGGTCATGCCCTGGGCGGCGTACCAGCCCGCCATCTCCGTGATGAGCAGGGAGGCGGTGACGGCGTCCTTGTCACGGACATAGTTGCCCAGCATATAGCCGTAGCTCTCCTCGTAGGACATGATGACCTCACCTTGACCGGCAGACTCCAGCTCGCCCTTCTTCTCGGCCATGAACTTGAAGCCGGTGAAGGTGTCGTAGCAGGCGACACCGTTGGATTCCGCTACCTTGCGGGCCATGTTGGTGGTGACGATAGACTTGAGGAACACCGGCTTCTCCGGCATCTTCCCGGCACGGCGCAGGGCGCCAATGAGATAATCCAGCAGCAGCACGCCGGTCTGGTTGCCGGTGACGGCGATGAACTTACCGGCGTGGTCGCGTACCATGATGCCCACGCGGTCACTGTCGGGGTCGGTACCCAGAATGAAGTCGGCGCCCACCTTATCCGCCAGCTCGATGGCCAGATAGAAGCCCTCGGGATTCTCCGGGTTGGGGGAGTCCACCGTGGGGAAGTTGCCGTCCAGCACCATCTGCTGCTCCACGCAGTACAGGTGCTTGACGCCCAGACCCCGCAGCGCCTCCGGCACCAGCTTCCAGCCACAGCCGTGGAACGGGGTGTAGACCACCTTGAAGGTATCGGCCACCTTCGCCATGGATTCCCGGTCGTTGACCATGGCCATGACGTTCTCCATGAAGGCGCGATCCGTCTCCTCACCCATGATCTCGATGAGGCCGGCCTTCACCGCCTCGTCAAAGTCCATGCGCTTGATGCCGGTGAAGATGTCGATCTTTTCCAGCTGGGCGGCGATGGCGTCGGCGTGCTGGGGCGGCAGCTGGGCGCCGTCAGACCAGTAGACCTTGTAGCCGTTATACTCCTTGGGGTTGTGGCTGGCGGTGACATTGATGCCCGCCTGGCAGCCGTAGTAGCGGACGGCAAAGCTCAGCTCCGGCGTGGGGCGCAGGGACTCGAAAATACGGACGTGGATGCCGTTGGCGGCGCAGACCTCCGCGGCGGCGTGGGAAAAGAGCATATTGTTGTTGCGGCAGTCCATGCAGATGGCAACGCCCTTCTTCTTGGCGTCCTCGCCCTCGGCGGCGATGACATTGGCAAAGCCCTGGGTGGCCCAGCGGATGACATGGATGTTCATCTGGTGCAGACCGACCTTCATGGTGCCGCGCAGACCGGCGGTGCCGAACTCCAGCGGGCCGTAGAAGCGGTTTTCGATCTCCTTTTCGTCACCGGCGATGCGCTCCAGCTCCGCGTGCTCGGCGGGGGAGAGAGCATCGCTGTGGAGCCAGCGCTCGTATTCCTGTTTATAGCTCATATAGGTACTCCTTTCAGGGTGATTATGTACTTATTCCTCGTCTTCCACGGGCTGGGCAGTCAGCAGTTCCTGCGCCTCCTCCAGACGGGAGGCGGGGACATACAGGCTGACGCCGAAGCCGGAAAAGCCGTTGATGACCTTGCCGGCGCCGCCCTCACGGTCGTAGTACTTGAAGCAGGGGACACCATAGGCCGACAGCAGGGAGATGACCGTGTCGGCATCGGCGGCGGAGTCAAAGGTCTGCTTCAGCAGGACGGCCTTTTCATCCTGTCCCGCCGCGTCCTTGGGCCATGCGGGGACATCCGGGTTGCCGGTAAAGCTCCAGTTTTCCATGGGAATGACCTCCTATTTGTGATATTTGGCGCCGCCGGCGATCTGGTATGCTCGGTAGATCTGCTCCAGCAGCATGATACGCGCCATGTGGTGGGGGAATGTCATGGGGGACATGGACAGACGCCAGTCGGCCTGCCGCTTCAGCTCCTCGTCCAGACCGACGCTGCCGCCGATGAGGAAGGTGATCTGGGTCTTGCCCTGTACGCCGAAGTCCGTGAGGCGGCGGCTCAGCTCCTCGCTGGAACAGGGCTTGCCCTCGATGCACATCGCCACCAGCACGCCGCCCTTGGGCAGCTTTTCCCGGATGGCGGCGGCCTCCGCCTGCAGGGCGCGGCGGATCTCGGCGGGGGAGGGCTCGTCTGGCAGGCGGCTCTCCGGCAGCTCCACGATCTCCAGACGGCACAGACGCTGGAGGCGCTTGACATACTCGGCAGCGGCGTCGATATAGAATTTCTCCTTCAGCTTACCGACGCAGAGGATCGTTACCTTCTGCACGCGATCACCTCCGGCGCATAGCAGGCGCTCAGCTCATTCCGCGGCGCGACCTCCACGGAGACGTCCAGATCGGACAGCGCCGTCTCCATGACTTGCAGGGCGCGGGCGGGGGTGCTGTTCTCCCGGCTCAGGTGAGCCAGCACAAAGCGGCGGGTGCCGCACTCCGCCATGTGACGGGCAAAGGCGGCGGCGTCCTCGTTGGACAGGTGACCCCGCCGGCCGAGAATGCGCTGCTTCAGGGAGTAGGGATAGGGGCCGGACTGGAGCCAATCTACATCGTGATTGCTCTCCAGCACCAGCAGATCCACACCGGTGAGGGCGGCGGCAGCCGGCTCCGGCACGAAGCCGGTGTCGGTGAGGATGCCGACGGCCTCGCCGCCGCAGTCGATGCGGTAGTCCACGCTTTCCCCGGCGTCGTGGCTGGTGGCGAACACGGTGATCGCCGCGGGGCCGATGTAAAAGACGCTGCCGGGAGAGACGGGGCGCAGGCAGCCGTCCAGTCCGGGCAGGCGGCTGCGAAGATAGAAGGCGGTGCCGTCGCTGGCGTACAGCGGGATGGCGTGATGCTTGAGAAGCGTGGCAAGACCCGCCGTGTGGTCGGTATGCTCGTGGGTGATGAGGATGGCGGACAGGTCGTCCGGCGTCAGGCCCAGCTGGGCAAGGGACTGCTTGATGCGGCGGGCGGAGATGCCCGCGTCCACCAGCAGGTGGATGCCGCAGGCAGAGACCAGCATACAGTTGCCCTCGGAGCCACTGGCCAGTGTATACAGTGAGATCAAAACGGTATGTACCTTTCTAAAACAGCAGCGTCCGTTGCAGCAGGCCACAAAGGCTGCGGCCTATTGCAGCGGACGCTGTTCAGCATATGTCAGCTAATATGGGACTCGACCTCGCCCTCGTCGGGGATGTCGATCATGGAGATATCCGCGCCCACGGCACGGAGCTTGCCCACCAGATCCTCGTAGCCACGCTCGATATACTGCACGCAGCTCAGCTCGGTGGTCCCCTTGGCAGCCAGTCCGGCGATGACCAGCGCCGCGCCGGCCCGCAGGTCACAGGCCTGGATGGGAGCGCCCACCAGCTGGTCGACACCCTCGATCACGGCGACCTTGCCGTCCACCTGAATGTGGGCGCCCAGACGCTTCAGCTCGTCCACATACTTGAAACGGTTGGCGCCGTAGACACCCTCGGTCACAAGGCTGGTGCCCTGTGCCAGAGACAGCACGGCGGCGATCTGGGGCTGCATATCTGTGGGGAAGCCGGGATAGGGCAGGGTCTTGACGTTGGCCTTTTGCAGCGGCTCGCTGCGGCGCACCAGCAGGGTGTCGTCGTTCTCCTCCACCGCTACGCCCATCTCCATCAGCTTGGCGCTGATGCAGTCCATGTGCTTGGGGATGATGTTCTTCAGCAGGAGCTGACCACCGGTGGCGGCCACCGCCGCCATGTAGGTGCCAGCCTCGATCTGGTCGGGGATGATGCAGTAGGTACCGCCGCTGAGACGCTCCACGCCGCGGATCTTGATGGAGTCGGTGCCGGCACCCTTGATGTCCGCACCCATGGAGTTCAGGAAGTTGGCCAGATCCACGATGTGCGGCTCCTTGGCGGCGTTTTCGATGGTGGTGACGCCGTCAGCCAGTGCAGCGGCCATCATGATGTTCATGGTGGCGCCCACGGAGACAACGTCCAGATACACCGGCGCGCCGGTGAGACGGCCGTTCTTGGCGGCGGTGTGGATGAAGCCGCCCTCCACGGTGACGTCAGCTCCCATGGTGGTGAAGCCCTTGACGTGCTGGTCGATGGGGCGGACACCGAAGTTGCAGCCGCCGGGCATGGCCACAGTCGCCTGTCCGAAGCGGCCCAGCAGAGCGCCCAGCAGGTAGTAGCTGGCGCGGATGCGGCGGGCCAGATCGTAGGACGGGCGGGTGCTGTGGATGGCGTGGCAGTCGATCTCCACCGCGTGACGGTTCAGCACGCGGATGTGGGCGCCCAGCTCCTCCAGAATGGAGAAGAACAGGGTCACATCGCTGATCTGGGGAATGTTTTCGATGCGGCAGACACCGTCCACCAGCAGGGCGGCGGGAATGATGGCGACGGCGGCATTTTTTGCACCGCTGATGGTCACTTCGCCAAACAGCGGACGGCCGCCATGGATAATGTATTTGTTCAAAGCAAGTCCCTCTTTTCAGGTGGTCAATAGGCTCTGGTAACAGTGTGTCCAGAGCGCGGGAACTTCATACCGCGGAGCGCGGCAGAAGATGATCTATATGCAGACATGGATAGTATACCATATTTTTTGCCAAAAGCAATAAATGCGTAAAAATTTATTGGGAAAGCACAAAAAAAGATGGGGTAATGCAGGAGAACATGAGGATGTTTACATAATTTCAAGAAGGGAAAAAGCACAGCGCGTGTTATTTTCCGTTCCCGCACCGAAAAGTGCAACCGGATGGGTGGTTCGGGGGGAGAGGTGACATTGATCGAGGGAGGGAAAGGTATATGATCCAATTTAAGGACTGGCGGCTGGAATGGGACGGCTCGCCGGTGGCGATGCAGTTCGACAATGACAGTGTACGGCTGGAGATCGTGGGGGAGATGCCGACAGGGTACGATTGGGAGCTGTTGATGCGGGAGCCGGAGGGCGGCATGGACATCCTGCCGTTGGAGGAGCAGCCCGGCGGCGTAGGTGTGCTGCTGAAGCGGGAGAATCTGCCGAAGTGGGGGACTTACGCCTTACAGCTCAGGGGGACGCTGCAAGCTGACGGTACCACCCAACGGCACAGCACGGTGGCGGAGGTGCTGGTGCCGGAGAGCCTGTCGGGGGATACGGCGTGGCCGGAGATCCCGGCGGCGTTCCGCCAGCTGGAGGCGCGCCTCAAGGAGCTGACGGCGCATCCGCCGAAGCCGGGGAGCGAGGGGTATTGGCAGCTGTGGGACGCAGAGGAGGGCACGTATCACGACAGCAACCTGCCGGTGGGAACCGGCGGCCCCGGTGCGGAGGTGTTCTACATCGACCTTGCGGGCGACTACCCCAATTATACCTGCCCGGTGGCGCTGGCCGACATCAATGCGGCGTATGAGGCGGGGAAGGTGCTGGAATGCCGGTGTAAGATGGGAATGTACACCGCAACGCTGCCGCTATTCATCCCAGTGCCTGAACTTGGCCGATGGATATTCTCCGGCTCCGGCGAACTGGCGGATATGGGCTTTCCGGCACAGACCTTTACGGTAGCTGTTACCGGTTTTGGTGTGCAGGCCAGCAACGCGAAGCTGGCGACGACGGAGGATAAGCTGCCGAACCCCAACGCGTTGACCATCACCAGCGGTAGCAACAGCGTCACCTACGACGGCAGCGCGCCGAAAAGCATCGATATCCCAGCAGGTGCAAAGGGCGACAAGGGAGATCCCGGTGCAAAGGGCGAGAAAGGCGATCCAGGTCTGCAAGGGCCTGCGGGAGCAGTATACAGCCCCAACCTGCTGCGAAACGGTACGTTTGCAGACGGCTGCATCGTGAACCAGCGGGGGAAGACGAGTTACGCGGGAACCGGCTACGGTGTGGATATGTGGTATACCACCGGCGCTACGCTGTCTGTGGACGTGACGGCGGAGGGCGTCAAGCTGTACAAGAACGCCGCCTCCGCCAACCCTGCATGGGCGCAGGCACTGGAAACGGACGCGGCGGTCGGGCAGACGGTAACGGTCTCTATGCTCTATAAGGGCAACGGAGAGGGCGCCTCGCTGCGCGTAGCACAGTCCGGCGGCATCGTGACGCTCTCCAATGTGTCCGACTGGACGCTGGTGCAAAATACGTTTACGCTCGAAAAGTGGAGCGTCGGCGCGTTGCAGGATCGCGCCATCGTGGCGATTCAGTGCTTCGAGAACATGGCGGCTAATCAGGGGCTGTACATCAAGGCCATCAAGCTGGAGCTGGGTGAGCAGCAGACGCTGGCACATCAGGAGAACGGCGCGTGGGTGCTGAACGAGCTGCCGGATTACGGCGGGGAGCTGCTGCGGTGTCAGCGGTACTATCAGGTCTACACAACGGCGGCGGCGCGTCCCGCCAAGGCACTGGACTGTCGTCCCGTTATGCGGACGGACCCCGTGCAGAGTACGGTGAGCGTGGGCGGTGCGACGCTGTACGCCAACAGCGCGGAGCTGTAAGGAGCGGCGGGATGGAGATATGGACGAATGTCGGCGTGCCGCTCATTGTGGCGCTGCTGACCTCCACCGCCCTGTGGGGCGTGGTGAGCAAGGTGATCCTCAAGCGGATGGAGCTGACGGCGAAACGATCCAAGGCCGACGAGGCGGAGCGGAAGATGCTGGTGGGACTGGCCCACGACCGCATCATCCACCTCGGCATGGTGTACATCGAGCGGGGCTACGTCACGCAGGACGAGTACGAGAATTTGCAGGTGTACCTCTACGAGCCGTATGAAAAGATGGGCGGCAACGGCAGCGCACGGCGCGTCATGGAGGAAGTGCGGAAGCTGCCCATACGGTGAGGCATAAAATGGAACAGGCCGACAGGCCGGAAAGGAATTTGTTATGAAGCTGAACAACAAGGTATATGACATCCTCAAGTGGCTGGTCATCATCGTCATGCCCGCCGTGGCTACGCTGTACGCGGCGCTGGCGGGTGTGTGGGCGTGGCCTTATGCCGACGAGGTGGTGACCACCATCACCGCCGTGGACACGTTCCTCGGCGCGGTGCTGTGCATCTCTACGGCGCAGTACCACAAGGAGGCGAAGAACGATGGCTAAGCGGGTGTATCTGTCCCCCAGCGACCAGCGAAGCAACAGCTATGCGGTGGGCGACACCACCGAGGCCATCCAGTGCGGGCGCATTGCCGAGGCTTGCAAGGCCGCTCTGGAGCGCTCCGGCGTGGAGGTGATGCTGGGGCAGTACGACACCATGCAGAATCGTGTGGCGGCGTCTAACCGCTTTGGGGCTGATCTGCACGTGCCTATCCACTCCAACGCCTGCAACGGCAAGGCCAGCGGTACGCATCTGTTCTGTTACAGCGGCGACCGGAACAGCGCCGGATACAAGGCGTGTCAGGCGGTGCTGGATGTGCTGGGGCCTGTGACGCCGGGTGCGCCGGATGTCATCCGGGCGTATCCCGCACTGTACGAGGTGAAGCACCCTGCCGCCACGACGGTGTATATCGAGACGGATTTTCACGACGTACCCCGTATCGCGCAGTGGATCATCGACAACACGGAGCTGCTGGGCGAGACCATCGCCAAGGGGCTGTGCAGCGCGCTTGGCGTACCCTTTGTGGAGAGCGCCAACGCGCCGGTGCCGGTGCCTGCACCTGCGGCGCAGGATGTGACCATCCCTATGCAGGTGCGGATGCTCAAGCGCGGCATGGAGGGCGCGGACGTGAAGACGCTGCAAGCGGCACTGATCGCCTACGGTTTTTCCTGCGGTGCTGCCGGTGCGGACGGCGACTTCGGCAGCGGCACGGAAGCGGCGCTGAAGAAGTTCCAGACCAAGTACGGCCTCGGTGCTGACGGTATCGCCGGGAAGGGGACTTGGGGCAAGCTGCTGGGGGTGTAACGTGAAAAAGATATCCCGCACCGAAACGGTGCGGGATATCTTTTTTGTTTATTTGTTCTTTTCGTACAGCACAGCCAGCCCATTCAGCAGCAGATCCTCGTTGAGCAGGATCTCGTGCTGGCAGATGGGGACGATACAGCGCGCCAGTCCGCCGGTGGCCACCACAGTGGCCTTCTGCCCCAGCTCGGCTTCCATGCGGTCGATCATGCCGTCCAGCAGCAGGGCGGTACCCAGAATGCTGCCGCTCTTCATGCAGTCCACCGTGTTGGTGCCGATGGCCTTGGGGGGCGCGTCCAGCGAAATGCTGGGAAGCAGCGACGTGTTGGACGCCAGCGCGGACAGCGAAAGCTGTACGCCGGGGATGATGGCGCCGCCGCGGAACGCGCCGTCAGCGTCCACCACCGTTACGGTGGTAGCGGTACCCATGTCGATGATGATCAGGGGCGGCTGGTAGATATCCAGCGCGCCGACAGCCGCCACCAGCAGGTCGCTGCCCAGTGTGGCGGGATCGTCGATCTGTACTGTCAGGTCGGAGCGGATGGTGCTGTCCGCCACGAGGGGGACAACGCCGGTCAGCATCTTTACCGCCGCGGACAGGGAGCGGGTCACCTGCGGCACGACCGAGGAGATGATGGAACCGTCAATGGCGTCCGGCGCGATGTGGGCGAACTCCAGCAGACGGCTCATGGTCACGGCATACTCCGCATCGGTGGTCACACGATTCGTGGCCATGCGGCAGAGATACCGAATAGTCCGGCCCTCCATGCAGCCCATGACGATATGGGTGTTTCCGATGTCCAGTGCAAGGAGCATGGTCGTTACCTCACTTTCCGTTCTGCACGGCGGTCTTGCGGGCAGCCAGCTTGCCGCGGCTGAACACCACGGCCTTGGCGATCACGGCACCAGTGAAGAAGCACACGATGGCCTCCACCAGACCGTTGATGCCTACAAAGGCGATGATGAACAGGAACGGGTTGGCGCTGCCCAGCGCCTCCACAAAGCCCTGAATGAAGTCGGTGCGGTAGAAGCCCAGGCACAGGGTGGACATAAACAGCGCGGTGTTGCTCAGTGCGCCGCACAGACCGGCAGCGCCGAAGGACCACAGATTGCTCTTGTCCAGCTTGCTCAGACCCTTGAACACCAGACCGCAGATCCAACCGGCCAGAATGCGGGTGGGGACGCAGACAAGGAAGGTGAGGAAGGGGTTGATGCCCATCAGCACCACACCAAAGCTGCTTTTGCCAAAGCACTCCCAGAAGCTGATCAGGCCGAACACACCGCCCAGCAGCGCACCGGCGGCGGGACCCATGACAATGGCGCCCACGATGACGGGCACCAGCATGATGGTGATCTCCAGACCGGCGGTCTTGATCATGCCGAGACCCGTCAGCTCCAGAAGGAGCAGGATGGCGATGAGCACAGACAGCTGCACCATGTCCTGCACGGAAATTTTCGTGCGTTTCGTTTCGTTATTCATATGTTACCTCCTGCTGCCGCCTCCGTCCAGCAGAGTGCGGCGCGCTTATATGATACTATATTTTTCTCCATTTGCAAGAGAAAATTTGCAACAATTTACGGGATCAAAGACATGGCGGGATTTGACGGGATCGTCAAAGTATTGTCAAAGTGAGGGGGATAGACGGTGGGGAAAACGCAAGGAGAGACGGCGGAGCCGTCTCTCGTTTGCAGTCATCTTTTACAATAGGTGTTCGGGGCTGACGATAATGGGCAGTCAGGTACTCTCAGAAGGAGCCCTTGATCTCCATGATAGCCACCACGACGCACAGCAGGCCGAAGGCCACGATCAGCGTACCGGCCAGCTTCTTTTTCTGCTTGAGCTGGAACATCATCACGCCCACCAGCGCCATACTCAGCGCCAGAAGGATCATGCTCAGACCCGGTATGTACAGGACGTTGAGCTTCCGCAGCACCCACAGCAGCATGGACAACACCAGCAGCACGATGGCGATATTCTTCTTCGTATTCATGGACATATCTCTCTACCTCCCCCGGCGGGTGGGCCGCCTGTTGTCAGTGTACCGTATCCGGCGTGGAAATACAAGGTTTTTCCGTTATTGCTCCCGGAGAATTTTGCCCTTCAGGATGGCGGCCACCGTTTTGGCGTCGGTCAGCGTGCCGTCCATGCACTGACGCACCGCCTCATCCAGCGGGACACGCAGCGGCTCCAGAAACTCGTCCTCGTCCGGGTGGGTGGCGCCGAAGTGGAGATCCTGCGCCATGTAAAGGTACAGCGTCTCACCGTAGCAGCCCGGCGAGGGGATGAGCGTTCCAAGCTCCGTCCATGTGTCGGCGGTGGCGCCCACCTCCTCCTGCAGCTCCCGCTGGGCGGTGATGAACGGCGGCTCTCCCGGCTCGCGCTTGCCGGCGGGGATCTCCGTCAGGACACGCTCGAAGGGATAGCGGTACTGGCGCACCAGCAGTACGCGATCCTCACTGTCGATGGCCAGGATCGCCACGCCGCCGGGGTGCTCCACCACCTCGCGGGTACCCTCCTTGCCGTTGGGGAGACGCACGGTGTCGAATCGCACACGGATGATGCGGCCCTTGAATACCTCGCGGCTGTCGATGGTTTTTTCAGTCAGTTCCATGCTGAACGCTCCTTCCGTCGTTTTTTCGCAGTATAGCACACCCTGCGGCAAAATACCAGCAAAATACCTGCTGACGCCCCTCTTGCGTCCCAGCGTAAAATGTGGTATAATCCCTCCCAAATCCGGAAAGGAGGTCCGCCATGGAAAAGTCCGGCATCAAGCTCGCTGCACAGAACCGCAAGGCCCATCATGACTATTTCGTGGAGGACCGCTACGAGGCCGGTATCGAGCTGTTTGGCACAGAGGTCAAATCCATCCGCAACGGCGCGCTGAACCTGAAGGACTCCTTCTGCGTGGCCAAGGACGGGGAGATCTACGCATACAGCCTGCACATATCGCCCTACGAGCAGGGCAACATCTTCAACCGCGACCCGGATCGTCCCAAGCGTCTTTTACTGCACAAGCGGGAGATCCGGAAGCTCCACGACCTGCAGAAGCAGGACGGCTATGCCCTGATCCCGCTGTCCGTCTACTTCAAGAACTCCCGCGTGAAGGTGGAGGTGGGTCTGTGCAAGGGCAAAAAGACCTACGACAAGCGGGACGCCGTGGCGAAGCGGGACGCCAAGCGGGAGATGGAACGCGCCATGCGGGAGAAAAACCGCGGCTGACACAACGACAGAAAAGAGGAAACGGTTATGGCAAATAATCCTATCGTCACCATCGAGATGCAGGACGGCGGCATCATCACCTGCGAGCTGTATCCCGATATCGCGCCTCAGAGCGTGTACAACTTTATTTCGCTGGCAAACGCCGGGTTCTATGACGGCCTGATCTTCCACCGCGTCATCCCCGGCTTTATGATCCAGGGCGGTTGCCCCGACGGAAACGGCATGGGCGGCCCCGGCTACTGCATCAAGGGCGAGTTCGATGCCAACGGCGTCAGCAACGACCTGCGCCATACCAGAGGTGTGCTGAGCATGGCCCGTGCGCAGGCCATGGACTCCGCCGGCAGCCAGTTCTTCATCATGCACAAGGACGCGCCTCATCTGGATGGGCAGTACGCCGCCTTCGGCTGCGTGATGGACGGCATGGATGTGGTGGATCGCATCGTCAACCAGCCCCGGAACATGATGACCAACAAGCCTAAGAAGGATCAGGTCATGGCTAAGGTCACGGTGGATACCCACGGCGAGACGTACCCGGAGCCGGAGAAGCTGGCTGATCCGTTCCGGAGATAAAACACATTTCACAGCATTTGCACCGGCGGGGAGTTCCCCCTCCCCGCCGTCCCATACGGGGCTGTACCGGTTTCGACGGGGGTGTGGAGGCAGGATAAGCGGG
>OHKI01000065.1_pt1 | contig 38916 bp, 27 predicted proteins | sample 1568771 | NCBI WGS metagenome assembly OHKI01 (sample SAMEA3879540, study PRJEB24766) | human gut metagenome | biome: human-associated habitat; feature: feces | place: USA | collected 1985/1987 | reverse complement strand
TCCATCACCGCCATTGAGCAGTATGCCACCTTTAAGGTTCGTCCGCTGTTCGTGCATATGAGCGGCTGTGCCTATCATGCCCTTGTTGGACTGCCATTTTTCATTGTTTTGCTTGTGATCAGCTTCATTTCACACAGAGGCATCAACATACTCCTGCTGCTTGCTTCGCTGGCGCTGGCAATTCTGTTTCTCTCTGCTGCCTCTATGGTGTTGGGTGGGCTTTTCCGCAATCCCAATATCGCGTCGCCTGCAATCAATATGCTGTATATGGTGATTGTTATGGTCACGCCCTTTTACAGCGACCTTGCCGCCCTTTCGCAGCCCGCACGGCTGGCGTATTGCTTCAACCCCTTCGCCCATGCGACCTCTTTGATCGGCGGGAGCTTCGGGCAGCCCATGCTGTGTGACCCGCTGATCTCGGCGGCAATCCTCTTTCTTCTGACCGCCATTCTTGGGGCGCTGTCTGTGAAACGCTGGTACAGCAGCCACGCGGCAGAGAAGTTGGGTGTTTTCTAACGGTTTCAAACTATCCTATCACACAGAAAAAGATTGGCATATATAGTTTGAAATACTCAAAAATATATTTTCGTTTTCTCTTTTTTACTTGTAAGATTTTTCGTTTTTCGCAGTCTTATAAGTGAACGGGACAAGGAGGTGAGCAGGTGACGGACTTTGAACAGATATACAAGGACTATTTTCGGGATGTGTTCCTCTATGTGCGGCGGCTGTCCGGCGGGGACGAACGGCTGGCAGAGGATATTACCAGCGAAGCCTTCTTCCGTGCGCTTCGCCGCATCGACAGCTTTCGGGGGGATTGCGACATCCGGGTGTGGCTGTGTCAGATCGCAAAGAATTGTTACTATACCCATCTGAAACAAAGCCGCAGGACAGAGCATACAGCGGATATGGAACAGCTTATATCGGAAGCGGAGGAATCACCGGATGAAATGCTGCTGCGCAGCGAGAATGCCCAACAGGTAAAACATCTGCTGCATGAGCTTCCCGATCCGTACAAAGAGGTTTTCATGTGGCGTGTCCTTGGCGAATTGAGCTTTAAGGAGATCGGGAAGCTGTTTCACAAGCCGGAAAACTGGGCGTGCGTCACCTATTACCGCGCACGAAAAATGATCCAAAAAGGAATGGAGGCTGACGAAGATGAAAAATGAGTGCAGCATCATCCGCGATATTCTGCCGCTGTATGTGGAAAACATGGTATCGGAGGATACGGCGGAGTTTGTAAAGGAGCATCTGGAAAGCTGCCCCGTCTGCCGTGCGGAGCTTGAAAAACTGCGGGGGCCTGTGGAGGTGCAAACAGAGCCGCAGCCCGACATGGACGCCGCGCCGCTGAAACGGCTGAAAAAGGCACTGCTGATGAAAAAGGTGCAGACCATCCTATGCACGGCGGCGGTGCTGCTGGCGCTGATGCTGTCGGTCATCTCCTTTCTGACCGCGCCGGAATACTTCGCCTATTCGCCAGAGCTGGTGACTGTGACGGAGGAAGCAAACGGTGCGGTGACGCTCTCTTTCAGCAACGAGGTCACGAATTATAAGCTCCAACAAATCGCCGACCCCGATGATCGCAACACTGTCTACCATCTTGAGGTGTGGACCTCCGTATGGGACAGAGCGTTCCATAGACCCGGCGTACAGGCTGTGACCGCAGCACCGGAGAGCGGCAAGCCGCTTCTCGTTTATTTCACGCAGTTTATCAACGGACACGCCGAAAGCTCCAGCGATAGCTCGGTGTGCATCTACGGCACTGCGCCCGACAGCGGCGGCTGGGTCGCTTTGGCGGGGCTTTCTTTGGGCTATTGGCTGCTATTCAACATCGCCCTGTTCCTGATCCTTACCGGGGTATGGTTCAAGCTGCGTAGGAAAGAAAAATCCCGCCGCCGGGTGGAGCGCCTGCTCCCGATCCCTATCGCATACGGGCTGGGGCACTTGTGTGTCATGGGCTTTCGCACTGCATCCTGTTCGGAATGGCGCGACTTTCAACTGATCCTTGCAGTCGGCGTTCTGTTCTACTGCGCTATGCTGCTGGCATTGAGTATTTTTTATAATGTAAAAGAGCTGCGGGGTATAAAAAGAGAGGGTGAGAACGAATAGCGGTCTGACCATTTGGAGAGTAGGTGTACCATGAGAAAACTTGTGATCTTTTGCTTTGCCGTCTGTATGACCGTGCTTTCGGTACTATCCCTGTTCAATTTTGCACAGGACGCAGAGGAAAGCATGATACTGGATAAGCGGGCGGTAATCCTCGAAAAGCCGGAGACATTGAGCAACCGCGAATTTTTGGGACAGATAGATACTACACTCGGAAAGATCGGCGCAGACATTATGTACCGCTACGCGGAGCTGGATGGGGACAAGCCACTGTACCGCTACTATAAGACCAGCCATACCGACAGCTTTCTTTCCGTTTCTACCGGGAAAGGGAGCGTGAGGCTGGAATCGGACGAGTTCTTTTCCACTGCAAAGCAGCCGGGAGCTATGGCGCTGCATCTGTCCTCGCTGTTTCAAGATACCGCCATCTATCCACTCATGCAGGCGCAGCAGCATGACTTGACCGCCGCGACCTGGTATGTGGCGGAAGAACAGCTTGACGCGGTGCTTCATGCGCTGAAAGGCTTGGGCTATTCCGTAACAGCAACCAACGAAAGGCTTTTGTCTACCAAACTGCCGCTTTATTTCCTGTTCATTCCTGCCTTTATGCTCTGCGTCAGTATCGTATTCTACACCCTGTCCGCAGGCAAGAAAAATGTGCTGAAAAAAATGGAGGGCTATACCACGGGGAATATCCTGCTGGGGGAGATCAAAGCCTTTGCCCCTGCTTTGTGTCTTTGCTTTCTGCTGATTTTTGCCGCCGCCATGATTTGCGCCGTGTGGCTTCATCCGGTGGCGACCTGGCAATTTGGGCTGTTCCTGCTGGGGGATTGTCTGTGGCTGCTCGTTCCTCTGATACTGGGCATTCTGCTTTCCCTGCTGTTCCTCTCCGGGCAGCGCAGCGCGGAGTATGTGAAGGGCAAAGTTCCAAAGCGCGGGATCTACATCACAAACACGCTTGCGAAAGCTGCTTTTCTAATCTTTATTCTATTCTCTCTCACCATTGCCATGCGGAACATCACGCAGATCTACAACACCTTCCATGCAGCGGAGTTCTGTTCGCAAAAGACAAAGGGCTATGTGACTGTCCCTCTGAACAATGTTAATTCCGGTAGAGCACCGGAGGGCGCGGATTATCTGGCGTTCTATTATGCCACAGTGGATCGCTACAATGGAATACTCATGGCGGCCAACGATTTTAATTACGACCTGTTTGAAGGGAAAATGCTGGGAGAGGCATACGGTCAGGATTATGCCCACATCAACCGAAACTACCTTGCGTTCAACCCCATCTATGCGCCGGACGGGGAGCAGATCGGTGACGCTCTGCTTTCCGATACCCATGTGAATATTCTGCTTCCGAAGTCCAAGGAATACAGGCGGGATGAGGTACGGGAGCGCGGCGCGAGCTGGGGAAATTCCGGGGATGTGAATATTGTCCTCTACGATGATAAAGCGTCTGACATATACTCCTATAACGCCAGCACAGGGCTTGGGGGAAACGGCGCTCTGCCCGCGCCCATCCTTGTAGTCAAGGAAGGTGACCTGCTGGACGGGCTTTTCATCGAAGCATGGTGTTCACAGGGGGCGTATTTCCTCTATGTTCCCACCGATGATCCGTATGCGGAGCTGCTGCCTATCCTGCGGGAAACGGGTATTGACGCGGCGACCGTTTCCACACCGACCGTCGCCGCCACCTTTGATAAAATGCTCCATCATCTGACCTATATGCTGATGATTTGGGGCGTACAGGCTTTGGTGCTGCTGATTGGGCTGTTCTGCCTGATCTTATTCGGCGCAAGGCTCTATTGCGACAATTACAGGGACAGGATCGCCTGTCGCCTGATTGAAGGGCATTCCCTATTAAGCTGTATTCGCACCCATCTCGTGCTGACGGTGCTGTACTATGGGGCGGTAGCGGCAGGGCTGCTGCTCTTAAAGCTCGCCATCGAGCTTGACTACAATATCCTGCTGGGTACGCTTCTCGCGGAGCTGCTGATCACGCTGCTTGCTTGCGGCAGCATTGCCCGGAAGAACCTCTATCAGATTGTGAAAGGAGCGGAAGCATGACTGCCATTACTTTATCCAATATCAATAAACGCTTCGGGGAAAAAGTCCTGTTTCGGGATTACTCGCTGCATATTGAAGCCGGAGAGTTTGTCGCCATCAAGGGCGAAAGCGGAGCCGGAAAAACAACGCTCCTGAACATCATAGGACTGCTGGAAACGCCGGACAGCGGCAGCGTCACCCTCTGCGGCGCAAAGAACCCGTCCTTTTCCTCCCGCGCTGCGGTTCATCTGCGGCGGCACAAGCTGTCCTACCTGTTTCAGAATTACGGACTGGTGGACACCGACACCGTGGAAGCCAACATGAAGCTCGCCACCCGGTTCGGTAAAGCAAAGGGCAAGGCAGAGAAAGAACGCATCGCGGATGCGCTGGCACAGGTGGGGCTTTCAGGCTATGAGCGTCGTAAGGTCTACACCTTGAGCGGCGGTGAGCAGCAGCGGGTGGCGCTGGCAAAAATCATTGCAAAATCCCCCGACATTATCCTTGCGGATGAGCCTACGGGCAGTCTGGACGAGCGCAACCGCAGCTATGTGATGGATATTCTCAAAGAGCTGAACCGACAGGGGAAAACCATTGTTGTTGTGACACATGATCCCTATGTGAGCGATTGCGCCACACGGCACATTGCGCTGTGAGAGGACGGAGGGTAAAGCTATGCGAAAAAAGAACTGGGCTGCCTTACTATGCTCGATCCTGATTCTTGCGAGCATAGGGCTTGGCGTTTCCATCATTTACTCGGACTACTATTTCAGCCCCGTGTCGGGCTTGCAATCCTTTACTGTCGCGGACTTCTCCCGGATATACCTTCATCCGGAGGAGGACGCAGGCACGCCAAGCGCCGCCGTGCCGTCCGATGAACTGTATGCGCTTCTGGAACGCTGGGCATTGGAAAACGAGGCGACAATCCTATACAAGAACGGGTTTGCCGCAGGCTGCGGCATCCTGGACGGTTCGGATTGGCTCCGTGAAGCCATCGGGCTTTCGCTGCCTTGTGACGCGCAGGGCGTATTAACCGCAGAGGACGCGGCTTTTTCTGATGCCTATGTGCGCGATGGACGGTTTTTGCCGGACGTGCTGGGGCTGCCTGTACTGGGAACCTATCGGGAACAGGATGTGCCTTCCGTTATCTCCAATGCAGGGTTTCTCTATCCGTTGTCCATGAGCGGGGCGAAGGATGGAATGTACTTCACAGATGGCACGGACACCAGTGGTCTGACGGCACTATTTGAGAATAGCGGCTATACGGTCACTGACCAGCGGCAGCGTTTGAGCCTTCCCGCGCTGGCGGCGAAGCTTCTGACGGACAGCGTTCTTTCCAGAGCGATTTCCGCTGCCATGCTCGGTTTGATCTTTTGCTTCTCCTATGTGGTGCTGACCATGTATCGGGAAAATGACCGCCGCTATCAAATCTATCATTTGTTTGGGCTGTCAAAAGCACGGCTGTTCCTCCGCTCCACCCTTACGGCGATGGGTATTGCACTGACTGCTGCTCTGCTTTTCGGCGTGGCGCTGTACCAGGGGCTGACCTATATGCCGGACAGTGATCTGACCGTGCTGCTGATAGGTACTACGGTAGGGTTTGTACTGTTCTCACTGATTTTGAACTGGGCGGGCTACTGCGGAACAGCCGCACGGTTGGGGAAAGGGGGAAGATGATATGACACTGATCAGGCAGGTGGTCCGGGATTTGGTCAAGGATGCCGGATGGGTCATTTTTTACGGCTTTTTAACCGCAATGTCCATAATGGCTTTCGTGCTGGTGGGATTGAGTTACCAGCATGTCGCGTCACAAAATGATGCAATCCGTCGCTTTACACAAAACGATGTGAGCATGGTGCGGGTAAAGGATTTGAGCAGTCTTATGACAGCGGCAGACCGGGAAACTACCGCACAGCCTGTCAGAACAGGCAGCGGGCGGCAGCAGAGCCTCGTGGAGCTGTTTCAAAAGCATGACAACCTTGGCAGCCTCGTCCTTCTCCCCGGCATCGGCGGGTATCAGCAGACCATCGTTTATGTGGGCGCCTATACCCGGCTGACAGCATTCCCGTTTCCGGCAGGCAGTGATGCACCCATCGCCGCAGTTTCGCCGGACTGCGCCGCGGACGAAGGAAAGACGCTCCGCATCGGAGATCACGAATGCACTGTAACCGTTGTCCCATCCGATATGGACGTTTACCATCCGCTGCACTACAGTCCCCCCGCATCGGAGAATCTGAAGAAAACGCTCTATGTTTTCTCGCCGTCCTGTGAGGATGCCCTTTCCCTCGCGGCGTTTCCGCACGTATCGGTGGATATGTTCATAGACCGTCTGATTCTTGCCGAACCCACAGAGGAAAGCGCCGCCGATGTCAGGTCGTTCCTGTATCAAAACTATTCCGCCTATGCGGAGATACAGTCAACGGAAAACTTTTTGCGGCTTTCCGCCGCAAGCAGCACCCGCACCCATCAGGCGTATCTTCTGTTCTACATCATGTCCACGCTGGTTTTATTCGGCGCGCTGCTGCTGAGCACCTATCGCATCCTGCGACGCAGGATCCCGGAATATGCGGTGCATCATCTGTTTGGCGCAACACAGCGGTTTATCTTTGCAAGGATGTATCTGTTCGTGTTGGGATACCATGTGATCCCGCTTGCGGGAACGCTCCTGATCCTGTCATTGAACAGGCTCGCGTCGCCGCTGAATCTTCTCATGGTATTCGCAGCCACCATGGGCTCGGCGTTCCTTGTCACAAGTATTGTGCAGCAGCGTTTTGTATCTAAATTTTCACAGGGATTAAGGAGGGAATGAACTATGCCGGGAATCACCGTTACACAAGCCTGCAAGAGCTATGAAACCAGCCACTACACCGTAAAAGCGGTAAATCACGCCAATCTTTCCGTGGAAAGCGGCGAAGCCGTCGCCATTGTCGGACCTTCCGGCAGCGGCAAGTCCACACTTTTGAACATTATCGGTCTGATTTTGAAGCCGGATTCCGGAAGCGTCGCCGTGGGCGGAGAGGAAGTTCTGAGCATGAACGACAGACGGTGCAGCGCTTTCCGAAATGCCTCGTTCGGCTATATTGTGCAGGACTTCGCCCTGCTGGACGATGAAACCGTATATCACAACATCCGAATCCCCTTGCTTTACAACAGGCAGATCAAGCGCAGGGAGCACAAGCCCCGAATCAGGGAGATCGCGCAGAAGCTGGACATATCAGACAAGCTGAACCGCAAGGCAGGCAAATTGTCCGGTGGAGAGCGGCAGCGGGTGGCAATCGCCCGTGCAATCGTCTGTGACCAGCCGATTATCCTTGCGGACGAACCCACCGGATCACTGGACGCGGCGAACAAATCGAATGTCATGGACATTCTCATGCGGCTCTGCAAGGAAAGCGGCAAGACGCTGATCATCGTTACGCACGACCCTTCGATTGCCGAACGCTGTGACAGGATCGTTCAGATGACGGATGGCCGCATTGAGGGAAACGGAGAAACCTTGCCGTGAGAGGGTGTGCGCCCATTACCATGGATTTCAGAGTCAAACAGCCGCAAGCCACCATTTTTGATGACTTGCGGCTGTTCTGTTCAGCAGCTCTTTTGGTAACTCTCCATCTTGTACGCTTTGCTTCACCGAAGCGCTGGAAATGCACGATCTCCCGCGCCCGCAGGAACTTGATGACGTCGTTGACGTCCGGGTCGTCGGACAGACGCAGGATGTTGTCATAGGTGACCCGGGCCTTTTGCTCGGCGGCCAGATCCTCCGTCAGATCGGCGATCAGGTCGCCCTTCACAGCCATAGACGCAGCGTTCCACGGGAAACCGGAGGCGGCGGCCGGATAAACACCGGCGGTGTGGTCCACGAAGTACGCCTCGTATCCGGCCTTCTTGATCTCCTCCGGCGTCATGCTCCGGGTCAGCTGATGAACGATGGTGCCAATAATCTCGAGGTGCCCGAGCTCCTCCACGCCGATGTCCGTCAGCAAAGCCTTCAGCTCCGGATATGGCATGGAGTACCGCTGACTCAGATACCGCAGCGATGCACCGAGTTCCCCATCCGGCCCACCTGATGGCAAAAGGATATAATTAAGTGTAGAAGTATATGGCCAGGTGCCGGCTGGCCTTTTCATAGGTGATATGGTCAACGACGGAACGGAGGACCTCATTTTTGGCGCCTTCATCGGCGGATGTCTCCAGGAAGCGGAGGATGTCCGCCGCTTTTTTTCCATAAGCGGCCTTATCCAAGGATTCCGGGGCCGCAGCAGCTGAAGCGGCCTGTTCTTCTATGCGGCGGATACGCTCCTCCAACCGCGCCTTGTTGTCGCGGTATTCCTCCAGAGTATCTACGCCGGCCTGGTAGGCGTCCTTGCAGCGGGCCAGCCTTCGGCGCTCCTGCTCCAGCAGACGGCCATAGTCTGCGGCACGGGACGGGGCGGACGTCAGGTGGGGGACCATATGGAAGGTCAGCGTACCCACACAGCGCCGCAGGCCCGCCAGCACGGCGGCGTTGGCCCTCCGCAGGGATAAGGAATGGGACGTGTGACACGCGCCCTTGGCGTAGCTGTGGCACTGGAGAAAGGGGCAGGAGGAGCTTCGGCCGGCCATGATCAGCGTGGCTCCGCAGGCGCTGCAGCGCACCAGGCCCCGCATCATCCAGGCAGCGGGAGCCTGACGCTGGTACCTCCCGTAGGCCGCCTTGCGCTGATCCATGCGGCGCTGCACAGCCTCCCACAGGTCCATGGAGACGATCGGCGGGTGCTTGCCGTCCACAACCTCCACGCCGTCCGCTATATGTACGCGGGAATACCGGGTTTTGTGTCCGGGCGTCCAACGGATCTTCCCGATGTATACGGGGTTGCGGAGCATATACTCCACAAATCGGTTGTCCGGTCGGTTGCCGCGCCGCGTAGTGATCCCGGCATCACCCAGCTGCACGGCGATGTCCCGGAGCCCGGCGCCATCGGCGTAGGAGCGGAACACATCGCACACGATCTCCGCCCGTTCCGGATCCACCGTGAAGGTCTTGTTGGCACTGTCGATGCGGTAGCCGAAGGGCGCTGTGCCCATGGCTTCGCCCCGGAGAAACTTTTCGCTCATGCCGCGCTTGACCTCGGCGGACAGGTTGATAAGGTAATATTCGTCAAACCACTCGATGATGCTTTCGATCAGCGTGCCGAAGGGGCCGTCCACGGCGGGCTCCTTGACGGAGATCACGGAAATGCCCTGTTTGCGCAGCAGACCCTTGTACAGCACGCTCTGCTCTCGATTGCGGGCAAAGCGGCTGAACATCAGCACCAGGATCGCGTCGAAGGGCCTTTCTTTCTCCTTGGCCAGGGCGATCATGCGGTTGAAGGCCGGGCGCTTCCGGGCGGTGGCGGCGGAAATGCCGTCATCCTGGAACACATATTCCTCCGGCAGCAGGTATCCGTTCTTCCTGGCATACTCCCGGATGAGCCGGACCTGGCTGTCCGGGGAGTACTCCTCCTGGTCGTCGGTGGATACCCGGATATAGGCGGCGGCAATTTTCAGATCACTGGTGGGCATGGCGTTTCTCCTTTCACTGTGTCCGAATCGGGTACGGGTGTGGCTAACAGTAACACAAAAACAGCGATCATGCAGTCGAAAAGGCGGCGACACCTTGAATCCAGGTGAGTCCCGGTGCGCGGAAAATGCTGCCCCCGTGTATGCAGCGGAACGCTGCGAACGGGATAGGACATCCCACCCGGCGCATAAGCTGGATGGGAGGTGTATCTCATGGCAGGAGAGACGCGGCAGCCGCTGACGTGTGTATTTTACCTGATCGACCGGGAGACCGGCGAGACCAAGCGGATCGACAAGGTTCCTCCGGAGGCTCTTGAGAAGATGAGCAAGCGCCTGAGCGAGAATATGAGCGCTTACTACACCCGGCATATGGACGAGTACGTCCGTCTGGAGGTGTAACCTGAGATGAACAGAAGAAGCCGCCCGAAGGCGGCATGGGACGATGCCGATGTGCTTTGGCGGGTCTGGCCGCAGCTGGATTCGCGGACGCGGCAGCTGCTGGAGGACAAATATGTCCTGAACATGAGCGATGCGGAGATTGCCTCTGCCCTGGGCGTCAAGCCCAGCAGTGTGCGGATGCTGCTGACAAGGGCCAGGAGCAAGGCGCGTAAGGCGATAGAGAAGAAAATGTGAACAAAACTAAGCCTCATATATAAGACAGGTAAGCTGTTATACCCGTCTTATATATGAGGCATTTTTATGGTAAGAGGGACTCAGTGGCGGTCAGGCCCGTCATGCGGCTGAAGCTGTCGTAGGTGTAGTTGGCGGAGATGGCACCCTCCGTCGCCTTGGTCAGCCGGTTGTCCTTGTCATAGGCATAGGTGCTGGTGTCCGGACGTGGCCGTCAAAAGACGGCCACGTCCGTCAGCCGGGACGATTATTCACTCTGGTCGGGTTCCTGGTTCTTAATTGCTGTCCCAAGGCATGAAAATCATGCACGTCAAGATCACCAGGAAAAAGATTCCAACAAGGCATGCCCCTACTATGCCCGTTCTTGCGTCCTTTTTCTTTCCGCCTTTACGACAAACATGGACGATAGAAAGCGTGAGGAGCTCAGCGCCGCCTCCACCTAATCCAATTCCAATAACAATCAAAATGCGGTAATATCGCGCCGGGAAAAAGCCGATTTCATTAAAGGCCAGCAATCCCAATCCAAGCGGCATCAGGAGCATAGCAATAGCGGTGCCTATGGGATTCCGCGGATCATGTTTATATTTCCGGGAAAACAGCATCCAAAGCCCTGTTATCATGCAGCCAATAGAGACGGTCACTGCAACAATAAAGCCTATTATGGAAATATTACCGATCATGTTTTACCCTTCTTCTTGTATGCCTTTAGGCATTGCTCTTTAAAAAAATAACATCCAAAGTCAACCAGTGTACCGAATAGAGTGGCTGCAAGCATCGCTGGAAATGCGTAGAGGTTGGCGGCAAGGATACCTCCTATCATAATACATATAACTGGGTTTAATATATCCACAAAAACTGATAGGGCAACCCCCAATCCTTCATAGTGTTTAAAATCAGAAATAATGCTGGCAATTGTAAAGGGGAGAGCAAAAGCTGCCGAAACAACTTTTGAACTCTTAAGTGCTTTAGGGAGCGGTCCAAAGTTCTTTCCCTCCTTAAGCACTGTATCGGGAACCGGAACCACCTTGGGCTTCAATGTCTGTTCCGTTACGGCGTTGACAGCAGAACTTGCTGTACCTGTTCCGATGGGAATGGCGGCTGAATATTTTGGCTTTGGGGTGTTGCCGCCAGTATCTGTCATCATTGTCATGGTATTGCGCAGCGGATAGGTTCCCTCGGAATCCTTATAGTTCACCGGATTATCATTACAATACGCAAACATATTGTCCCCGGTAAATCCCTGCCCCGTGGAAGCATAGCCATCCGCATTGATAAACCTTCCCCAGGTGGGATTATAATACCGGCTGCTGAGGTAGTACAGGCCCGTCTCGCTGTCGTAGACGTACCCGCGATAGCGCAGGGGATTCACAGCACCCAGCGTGGCGGCCATAGTGCCGTCGGTGGACATGGGCGCGCCCCAGGGGTCATAGGCGTAGGACACCACCTGGGTGCCGCTGGCATTGACAAGACCGGTGACATCGCCTTGGGCATTTTTCAGGTAGAAATACCTGTTGCCGTTGTACGTCACAGACGCCGGGCCAGTGGAGTCGTAGGTAAAGTGCAACTTGTTGCTGCCCCAGGTCATCTCCGTCAGCTGATCGCCCAAGTAAGAGAAGTTGTACGTCGTGCCGTTGACTGTCTTGGAAATGCGCTTGCCATCGGCATTGTAGCCGTAGGTGATGCTGCTGCCGCTCTTGCTCATAGACGCCAGCTGGCGGCCGTGCTGCCAGGCGTAGGTCCATGTGCCGTCGGACAGGGGATTGCCTATGGCGTCGTAGGTGATGGACTTCCCATTGAACGCCGTCAGCAGGTCCGGCCAATTGGCGTCGCCGTAAGTATAGTTCACCGTTGCGGACAGGTAATAACCATAATCATCCGGGGCTGCCGCAACTATGACTTCTATTGGAGGTTCAACCGGCGGATCGACCGGTATGACAATATCGCCGCCACCGCCACCCGAACTCTGCTTGGGCTTGTAGATTACTTGCTGAAGAAGATTGCCTCCATCGTCATAGGTATAAACGCAGTGCTGCTTGGCCACGGGGTCGTATACATCCACAAGTCTGCCAAATGCATCATAGGCATAGGTGACCGTCTTGCTTCCATCGCTTATGGAGGTAATATTCCCCTTGTTGTCATAGGTGTACGTGTACGCAGCCTTGCCGTTGTTCCAGGTTTTCACCTGGGTAGAGGTGGCCGACGAGCTGGGGTCCACATAGGTGACGGCAGTGCTGACCACGGAGGTGCTGCCGTTTTTGGAGGTCAGGCCCGTCATGCGGCTGAAGCTGTCATAGGTGTAGTTGGTGGAGATGGCGCCCTCCGTCGCCTTGGTCAGCCGGTTATCCTTGTCATAGGCGTAGGTGCTGGTGTAGGTGGTGCCGTTGAGGGTCTGTGTCTGGGAGGACAGGTTGTTCTCGTCGTCGTAGCCCCACTGGACAATGTTGCTGTAGCCGTCGCCGGACTCCTCATACCGCATGAGCCGGTCCAGGAAATCGTAGCTGTAGCGGTTGACCCGGCCGGAAATGCCGTCGGTCAGCTGGCCCAGGTTGCTGTTGGCATCGTAGGCGTAGGACACGGTGCTGCCGGTGTCGCCGTAGGTCACTGCGGTGGTGCGGCCAAAGCTGTCGTAGCTGTAGGACACGGCGTCGCCGTTGCCGTAGACGGACCGGCTCAGCCGCCGGTTCTGATCGTTGGTATAGCTGTGGGAGATCAGGGTGCGGCTTCCGGCCTTCACCGCCGTGGTCAGGTCGAACACCCCATAGGTGAAGCTGTAATCCGTGCCGGAGGCGGTGGAAATGGCGGACAGCAGATCCTTGCTGTAGGTATAGTCCACCGCGGCAGTGCTCTGCTGGACCTTGGTGGTGCGGTACAGCTGGTCGTGGGTGTAGTTGGTGCGGGTGCTGGCCGTCTCGCCGGGAGCCTGGGTCCAGTTCAGAACGCCGGTCTGGGTGTCGTAGCCATAGGTGGTGGTCTGGCCCAGTGCGTCCGTGACGCTGGAGACCTGGTCCCCGTTAGCCGTGTACACCGCGCTGGCGGAAATGGTCTGGCTGCCGCTGCCCAGCTTTACGGTCTTGATGTTGCCATAGGTATCATAGGTGAACCGGGAGGTAACGCCCTCCGGGCTTACCGCCTTGATCACATTGTGGTAACTATCATAAGTATACGACTGACTGGCCCCACTTGGCAAGGTCATTTTTACCAAATTGTTGTTGGAATCGTAATCATATTTGGTTTTGTTCTTTTGCAGGTCTACCACGCTGATGAGATTGCCGTTGGAGTCGTAGTCATAGCTATGTCCAAACTCCTCTTTGAACAGCTGCACATTGTCGAAATAGACGGTGTTCAGTGTTTGGACATAGGCCGTGTAGATGCCCATTTGGGAGTAGGGCTTGGCTGCCTTGACCACGCCGGAAACAAACTGCCAACTGCTCTGGCTGTCTGTATCCGGATTGAACTTGATAAAGTTGTCGCTTGTGGTGCCATCTGTGTAATAGAATCGCACCATCAGGGCATACATCCGGCGATTGCTGTCGTCCGTATATACGCAGTCGCCCTTGGCCCAGCCGGCCACCGTATATACATCGCCTGCGGCCCCGCCAAGACCGCTCAGAATTTGATTGCCATACTTGTGCTTGTTGGGGTCACCGGTGATGCGCATAACCCGCTTGTCCGAGTTCTCCGTGGGAGAGCTGGTATAGGTGATGATCTGGTCCGTACTGGCGCAGCTGGAGTTGGGAGTCCAGGCGGAATTAAAGGAAAAGTCGCTGTTTTCCACCAGGTTATACCGGCTGGGCGAGGCGGTCTGTTCCAGCTGCAAGGCGTCAAAATAGGCGGCCGTACCGGAGGTGTTCTGCAGGAAGGGGAGAACCGAGGCATAGGCGCTTCCGGATGGCAGCGTATACGTCACCTGCAGCCGGGTCCAGGTGTTATTGGCCGGTGCGGCGGTGCTGACAACCAGGGGCTCCGTGCTGCCGGGCTTCAGCAATCCAATGCGGGCTCCGCTGGCTCCGGCTCTGACATAGGCGGAGAAGGTATATGTCTTCCCGGGCTCAAGGGCCCGCACAGCGCTGCTGACCGGCTTGAGGGTGTTGTTCTGAATGGACAGGGAGGTGCGGCCATAGTAGGCCTGGGCCTGGCTGTAGCTCCAGCTGCCGGTACCGGTGCCGGAGACCGTCCATCCGGTCTTGCTCTCGAGGCTGCCGCTTTCCAGCAGATTGATGACGGTATTCTGCAGCTTGGACGACAGCGTCAGCTGACTGGCCTTGGCCAGGTCCGTGCTGTTGGCATATTGGGAGAACTGCGCACGGCCCAGTCCATCCTGCACCGACAGGGTACTGCCGTAGCGGTTGAACTGCATGATCTCCTTGTTGCCGTTGTGATCGGTAAATGTGGTCTGGTTATGTGCATATTCCAGAGACAGTGTTCCGCCTGCGGTGCTGCCATCGTATTCCTTGATGGTCGCGATTCGGTTAGGCTGTCCGTTCGTGGTCGTGTTATAGGTATACGCCAGCTTATAGCCGTCAGCATCCTGCGCACCGGTCAGCAGATGTTCTGCACCATAGGAAAATGTCGCATTTTTCCCGTCTGGATATCCGATGGTCCTCAGATTATCGCCGCTGACCTGGTAGGTCATAGCGGACAACTCTGTTGTGCCGGTACCTGTAAAGCTGATCTTGGTCAGGTTGCCGCTGCTGTCATAGCTGAATCGGTATTTGCGGCCAACGCCATCCGAGATGACCGAGATGTGATCCTGCGATGCGTAGTAAATGGAGACACTGCTGGCTGTGGCCTGGTTATTGGAGAGTCCAGCCAGCCGTCCACTGGTATCGAAATAGCGTTTGCTGCCGCTCTTTTCTGTGATACAGAATTTTTTCGTTCCGCTGCCGATATCTGTCAGTTGACGTGTAGGCTCCAGTTCATCCACATACAGCCCGGCAGACTTTTTCATAAAATAGTGGCGGGTGCCGTCCTCATCTTCCCACCGGTAGTAGGTAGTGCCGCCTAAAGTGATCTGCTCAACGCGCTGGTTGTAATTGGTACGCCAGCCGTAGCCAAGACCGTAGGCCTTGTTGCCCTTGTCGTTTGCGTTATAGACAGCGTTGATGCTGACGGGCATCCGGTTGCCGGAAAAGCCCAGTCCTGTGTGGACCCACACCAGGTTTCCGGTGTAGTCATTGACATAGCCGGTACCGGCCCGTCCGGCACTGGAAGAGGTATAGTCCCAGGTGCTTTCCAGTCCGCAGTTGTTGATGTAGGAGATGACCAGCATGGGGCATTGCTGCGTGTTGCTGTAGTCAGAGGAATAGAAAGACGCTGTTTTTGTTGTCGTCCCACCCTCTACGGCTTCCGACATGCGAAGCATGACACCAGTATTCCCGGAGGGCTCATACCATTTTTGGGCAATGTTCGTAATATCCCAGCTATGCCAGGTTTGTCCGGCAACGAATTGATAATCTTCTGAGGTGTGGACATAGTCTGCCCGGTTAGCCCAGGTAATTGTCTCAGAGTCCCACATGCTTTTGACCTGATGCGCCGTCATATAATTGCCCGAGATACTACCGGAGCCGCTATATTTGTAAAGTAAAACCTTTGCGCCTACGACCACATCCGCTGAGGTCAAAGAGGGGATATTCTTAAAACGAATATAAATCCGCTCCCGCCCGCGGTTGGTGGAATATCCTGCATCCAGAGAAATGGCATCATAGGCCGGCGGATTGCGCTGGGTCACGGTCTTATCCCGGATGGTGAACGTGTTGGATACCGGCTGGACCACGGGGTCCATTACCACGGGATACGCAGCGTCTGCCATCCAATCCTGGGGCAGATGGTACCGCAACTCATAGCCCTTGTCGTTTTCCTCCAAAGTCACTTTGATATCATTGGAGTATGCGTTTTCTGCATCCAGCAGATACGGAGCCGGCATATAGAATACCGGTTCATCTTGGGGACCGGCGTCTTTGGCATAGGCCAAAATACGGTTGTCCTCCTGCAGCTCCAGCCGCAGGCTGTCCGTTTCCAGGCGATAGCGGTAGCCCAGCATTTCCTTCGGGTAGCTGCGCAGAATCAGGGACTCCTTCAACCGATTGGAGTCCAAGTCATAGGTCACATCTGTGTCGTGATAAACATTCTGATACAGGGCCTTACTGCGCTGATTCTTCAGCGCAGCCTCTGGCTGAAGCTGGTCATCGTCTGCCAAAGTGGAAGTGGTACTGCTGATTGCCGCAGTACTTTCGCCTGCGGGAACGCAGATCATATCCTCACCGGGCAGTTCCTCCCCCATGGAGGCGCTGCCGCTTTCCGAGATAGCGCCCCCGTCTTCAAACAACTGACCTGTCAGATAAAAGGATAGACTATATCCATTCCGGCTGACAGTGATCCCTCTGGCGGTGTTCAGTTCGGCGGGTACCGAGACATCCCACATACCGGCGACATTCTGATAAACCGTCTCGCCGTCCCGGGTAGTCGCAGGCAGAAGGCGATTATCGATATCCTCCCACCGGCCATCCTTTTGATAATGAACGGCTGCGGGATAGATAACTACCTGCCGCACGCCGTTGGCCAGCAGAAATTCTTTCTGGTTTTCGCCCCGTCGCTCCAGGACTTCTCTTATTACATCGGGAGGTGTTTCTGCGATGTTTTCCGTTGTCAGCGGCCACAGGTCCCCCAACTCTTCAGCCATGACCTGCACAGGGAGCAGGTATACGGTCAGAAGGAGCGCCAGGAAACAGGACAGTATGCGTTTCCACAGTTTCATTCGTTTTTCTCTCTTTCTCTTTGTATTCAGGCGCTGGTTTGTGCGTCTATTTATAGAACTGTCCCACTTTCTATTTTGCAACAAAATTCGACATATTTTGCAAAATTTGGAGCAATTGTCAATATACCGCATTGAAATTGGACCTTTTTGACTAAGAAAATTGTCCGTTTGAAATAACTGATGTGCCGCAGACCAATGCCAGGCGTCAACCTGCCTTCGCCGTTTTTACCGATTCTTATGTTTTGAATGGGAACTGCCGGGTTAACGTTGCAATTTGCGCCGGAATGATGTAAACTCTGCTTATATTATCAAAGCGTCAAGGGAGGACAGACTGCGTGAACTTGGATCTATTTCCCCACAACAAGGCTGCATACCACGCGGCAAGCCGAATGCTGGAGAATGAGGGAAAGGCTGCGATCGTGCATCCCACCGGCACCGGAAAATCCTTTATTGCCTTTCAGCTCTGCGCGGACCATCCGGACAAAACGGTTTGCTGGCTGTCTCCCAGCGCTTATATTTTCAGGACACAGATGGAGAATCTGACTGCTGTCACCGGAGGAGAGCAGCCGGAGAATATTCACTTCTTCACCTATGCAAAGCTCCTGTCCATGGAGCTGGAGGAAATGTCTGAAATTCGTCCGGACTACGTGATCCTGGACGAGTTTCATCGCTGCGGAGCGGAAATGTGGGGACAGGGCGTGGACCGGCTCCTGCATATGTATCCGGATGCGAAGCTGCTGGGCCTGTCTGCCACCAGCGTGCGGTACCTGGACGGCCAGCGAAATATGGCAGATGAGCTGTTTGACGGGAACGTGGCCAACGAGATGACCTTGGGCGAGGCGATCGTCCGCGGCATATTGCCTGCGCCCAAGTATGTGGTGGGAATCTACAGCTATCAGAAGGAGCTTGAAAAGTATCAGCGCCGCATTCAACGGGCCAAGTCAAGGCCTGCGCGGGATGCGGCCCAGGTGTATCTGGACGCTCTGCGCCGGAAGCTGGAAATGGCGGATGGGCTGGACGTCATGTTCCAGAAGCATATGACGGACCGGTCCGGAAAATATCTGGTGTTCTGCGCCAATAAGGATCATATGGATGAACTGCTCTGTCATGTGTCCCAGTGGTTCGGCGGAGTGGACCCGGAGCCCCATGTTTACCGGGCCTATTCGGAGGACCCGGAAACCAGCCAGGCCTTTGCTGCTTTCAAGGCGGACGGCAGTGCGCATTTGAAGCTGCTGTTTTGTATTGACATGCTGAACGAAGGCATCCACACGCCGGATGTTTCCGGGGTCATTCTGTTTCGTCCCACAGTTTCACCCACCGTCTACAAGCAGCAGATAGGCCGGGCCCTGTCCTGCGGCTCAGCCAGAACTCCGCTGATACTGGACGTTGTCAACAATGTGGAAAATCTATACAGTATCGGAACCATCCAGGAGGAGATGCAGGCGGCTATCACCTACTATCGGTATTTGGGCGGCGGCGACATTGTCCAGGAGCGATTTGAGATCATCGACGAGGTACGGGAGTGCCGGCAGTTATTTGCCAGGCTGGAGGATTCTCTGTCCGTTCCGTGGGAGCATATGTTTGTGTGTGCGGCGGCATTTTACCGGGCGTACGGGCATCTGAATGTGCCGAAGCAGTATAAGACGCCGGAGGGGTATTCTCTGGGGGCCTGGCTGCAAACCCAGCGCCGTGTGCACAGCGGGTCCGTTCCGGGTACGCTGACAGAGGAACAGGTCCGCCGGCTGGATGGCATCGGGATGGTATGGGACGTCCAGCAGCAGAGATGGGAAAAATATTTCGCTGCACTGAAAGCATACAAGGGTGCTTACGGTGATGTGGATATCAAGAAAGACTATGTGGATCCGCAGGGAATCGCCCTGGGGAATTGGGTATATAACCTGCGGGGTTATCGGGCGTCCGGCTTGCGTTTGTCGTATTTGACGGAAGAACGCATCCGGCAGCTGGATGAACTGGGCTTTATCTGGAGCAAGGTAGACAGCCAGTGGGAAATGAACTTTCAGGCTGCACAGGATTATTATAGAAAGCATGGGGACTTGGAGGTCCCTGCGGCGTATATTTCGCCGGACGGTCTGAAGCTGGGCGTATGGATACAGTCTGTGCGCTATAACCGGAAAAAGCCGGGAAAGGGCAAGCCCTTGACGGAAAGGCAAATCGCGACGCTTGACGCCATCGGCATGAACTGGACCGGGAAGCTGGACAGGAGCTTCGCCAACGGGATGGTCCACGCACAAGAATACTTCCGTGCAAATGGAGATCTGAATGTCACAAGATCCTGCTGCTCACCGGATGGGTTCCGGTTGGGCGAATGGGTCGCAAACCAGCGCGAACGATATCGGCGGGGAAGCATGCCAGAGCAGCACAAAAAGAAAATGGAGTCAATGGGAATGGTATGGGAACGACCAGATTCGTGGAATACAAAATACGCTATGCTGGAATCCTACTACAAAACGCACGGCAACATATCCATTCCATCGACTTATGAAGAAAATGGAGTATGGCTGGGACGGTGGCTTTCTGAGCAGCGACAAATATATCATGGGAAAAGGGAAGGAAAGCATCTTACGGAGAACCAAATCAATCAGTTAGACTCCCTTGGGATGCTATGGATTCCAAACAATGATACCAAATGGCTTGAGATGTTCCAATCGCTGGTTGACTACGGGAACCAGAATCATAATTTTGACGTTCCTGCTGATTTTGAGCAGAATCCCAGACTCAGACGCTGGGTGCAGAGGCAACAAAGCTTATACCGCAAAAACAGTCTTGCTGCATGGAAGGCAGAAAAGCTTTTGCAGTTGGGGCTGCTTCCATAATCTTATTGTTCTGTTATGTGACTTTGCAAGTCCCCTGCTTTCAGAGATGGAAGCGGGGGCTCCAACGAAATGTATTGCAAGCATAAAAAGTAACTGCTAAATTTAATTTTAAGGGTTACAATATTGCGTGTAAGTGAGGTAGTAAGTAGAGGGGCCCAAATCCCCTTCGCTTGTTGCCTCACTTTTGCTTCAAGCTGGTACCTTGACATGCTCATATCATTCATCAGATACATTCCCATAGCCTCCGCGAGAAGCGGGAGCGATGCAGCTGATACGCCGTGACATCCAAGGAAAACGGACTAGCGATTTTTGTCAGCTGCAAGTGCACAGCGGATCTGTGCATCGCCATGACCGGCTATGGGCACAATGATACGCCTGTCTGGCCATAATGTTGAGCGTTGAAGCGGGATTTGGAACGTGATCCGTCGTAACAAGTGGAGGCAGCTCGGAGAGATCCTCGGAGGGGCGTGATTCCCGTGGAGTTGGATTAAGCCGCCAACCGTCTGATGATTTCCTATAGGTCGGGGTGTCGGGGACAAAAGGACCGATTCGCAGAATAAAGACCGGCAGCATATGCTGTCGGTCTCCACATAAGTTGATGTGCCGAATGGGGGTGAAGTACACATGAACCACATATACCTGCGGGGCGAAATATACTACGCAGACCTTGACCCTGTTGTTGGATCGGAGCAGATGGGAACACGACCCGTATTAATCCTTCAAAACAATGTTGGAAATCATTTCGCGAGAACGGTTATTATTGCACCAATTACCAGCCGCGTACATGCAAAATCCAAGCTACCTATACACAGTTACATTGGTATGATCGGTAGAATGAAATATCCTTCCGTGGTCATGCTGGAACAATTGCGGACCTTGGACAAACGCCACATAGGATACTTTATTGGCAAACTTTCCGAAGAAAAAATGCGGGATGTGACCAAGGCGTTGTGTGTCAGTCTTGCCATCCGTCAAAATGATGTATATGGGGAATAGTACTGTTGTGGTAGCATTGTGCAGTATGAACAGGTACATTTATATCGGTGTGAGCCGAAATAGAATGTCACCTATTCCTGCCTGGGTGAGATTGGAGCAAGTGGAATGCTAAGCACGCAGACAAAATGCTTTGTCTGTGTGCTCGGCGGCTGTTGGGTTAAAGTCGGAAGGAATTGTTCATAATGGTAGCGGAGGTGGCGACACATGAACGATAAGAATGAGCAGCAGATCGGCGCGGCAATCTATGTCGTGGAGCGCGTATTCACCGGCACAAAAACCATCCAGGAAGTGGTAACAGAGGAAATCATTTTCACCGGAAAACAGGCCGCAAGTTTTGACCGGCAGGATAGCCGCATGGTATAATGGAGCCGTAAATGAGTGGTTCCGGGAAGGAGGAAACATGAGGAACCACATTCAATTAGCAGACGCCTACTACCGCCTTTCCGATGAAGAACGGAAGTATGGCGAATCGGCCAGCATTACCAACCAGCGTACTATTGTCCGGGAGTACTGCGAAAAGCATGGCATCATCCTGGTGGAGGAGTTCGTGGACGACGGCTTTTCCGGCGGGAACTTTGAGCGGCCTGGCTTCCAGGCTATGCTGGAACACCTGAGAACCGGCAAGGCCAACATGGTTATCACCAAGGACCTGTCCCGTCTGGGCCGTGATATGACGGAATCCAGTCATTACGCTGAGCGCTATTTTCCGGAACACGGCATCCGCTATCTGGCACCCGGTAGCAACTTTGACTCCCAGGAAGATAATCTGATGGCACCGTTTCAATTTGCCATGAACGATGTCTATCTGCGGGATACGTCCCGCAAGGTCAAGCAGACGCTGAACACCAAGCGCAACAATGGCAAGTATGTGGCCTGCCCGCCCTACGGCTACAGGAAGGCGGAGCGCACCACCGACCAGCTTGTGTCGGACGAGAACACCGCCCCAGTGGTGAAAAAGATTTTCGACCTGGCCGCCTCTGGTCAGTCCTGTCGCAGCATTGCTATCCGGCTCAACGAGGCATGCATTATGCCGCCGCTGAAGTACCGTGTGGAGTGCCGTGACAACTTTACCGAGCGGGGGGCCCAGCGGGCTTCCGATGAGTGGAACTACACCACGGTCAAGCGCATCCTGCGCAACCGCGTCTACCTGGGCCATACCCTGCTGGGTAAGAGCCGCAAGGTCAGCGTGAAGTCCAAGAAAAAGATCATCGTGCCAGAGGAGGAATGGGTGTTTACCAAGGATACCCACCAGGCGCTGGTGACCCAGGAGCAGTTCGACCTGGCCGCCCATTTCATGGGGGAGAACACCAAGGCCAACGGCGCAAACCCAGCCTTCCGCCACAGCATCTTCGGCGGCATTGCCTACTGCGCCTGCTGCGGCGCGGCCATGTGCTCTGGCGGCTCCGTCTACAACGGCGAACGGGCGAAATATTGGTATCTGGTGTGCAACAACCTGAGTTCCCGAGCGCAGACCCGCTGCCTGCGTGGGGCGCGTATTCGCTATGATGACTTGATGGAAGTTGTTCGCTGTGACCTCAACAAACTGCTGGCCTTTGGCGAGGATGACATTCGCACTATCACGGAGAACGCCGTCGAACAGGCCAACGCCTCTTTGGGCGGCGAAGAAGCCTCTGCGCAGATCGAGAACATCGACAAGCAGACCGCCCGTCTCAAGAAGATGATCGAGCGCTCCTACCGCGACAACATCGCCGGGATGCTCAGCGACGACATTCACGAGGAGATGGTCAAGAAGTTCGGCATGGAGATCGACGAGCTGGCCGTGCGTCGTAAAAAGCTGGTAGAGGGCGAGACCACGGCCAAGGAGATACGCAGCGCCTACGGATTGTTCTTCGACCTTGCCAAACGGTACACCTGCGTAGAAACGCTGGACAGAGATATACTGCACACTTTCGTTGAGCGTATTGAGATCGGTGAAAAGATCCTGCCGGAGGGTAGGAAAGTCGCTGGGCCGCGCACCCCATACCGGCAGAGCATCCGTATCTTCTACCGCTTTATTGGGGAGGCCTCGGGAGACAGTTTACGCCAAGTGCAGGCGAATAGAGATCGTGAAGAGACTGCCGGTGCTGCGGGAGCTTTTTGAGGTGGATACACATCCACCTCCTTGTAGGCATCCAAGGCAATCTTTGATTCGCTCTTTGCCTTGAAATCCTCCGAAGCGCAGAGATATACTTCATGCGCCTTGCCGTCTACGGTCACGTCTGCATGGATCAGTTGATAGGACAGATGAGGAATCCCCAATATCGTCAGCAGCCGGTCAACGATCAGCTCGTTCACGCATTCATGCCCAATGATGCCGCGTGCTTTATCAAAGTTTGAAAGCTTATAGTAAGTCTTTGTTCCGCCGAGTTCGGAGTACGCTTTCAGAAAAGAACCGCCAATCCCCAAAGAATTGCGGTTGGTAGACCATGACAAATAGGTCAGATCCTGCTTTTCCTTCATAAGCTGTGTATGCACATTTTCACCCCCCCAAAAAAATCACCCCGCTTCACTACTTGTCATACATCAAGTTTATTTTACGTCACAACTTGTCATATGACAAGTTGCATTGTAAAAACCGCCGCCCCGAACGAAAAATCGGGACGTCGGTTTCGTTATGCAAGGCTTCTCAGATATTCTTCCACATTCTGATACTGAATGCCCTCAACCACTTGGCTTTCCCCGCGATAGAGGACGAACTTTCCGGTGATCGGACCATAGCGGTGCTCGGTCTGGGCGCATTTTTGCTCGTCGATCAGATGGCGGTACTGCTGCGACGCAGCTTCTTCGCTGTGCTTGATCTCGAAAATCCGGCAGGAGCCTGCTTCCGGGTCAAACACCACCATATCAAACTCGCCTACGGGGAATTGCAGCACAAACACCTGCTTTTTCGGGTTCGCCAACTTGGTTTCCAGCAAAACGATATCCTCCAGCATCCGCCCTTTGATCTCGGTCAGGATGTGCTGCTGCACAGCGGTACGCTCCGCCAGAGACAGGGCACTGAACGTCTCATCCAGCAGCAGACTGCGGATCAGCGCGTCCGCCTGCGCATAGCGGAGTCCCGGCTGCGCGATCACCGTGCGTCCGGACTTCGTGCTGACATCCGGCAGATGCAGCACGTCGATCTCCTTCGTTAAGTCCAGCAAGTCCAGATACTCCTTGATCTCCGCCGCGTGAACATCGTCCAGCGCCACGGTCTGCTCTGCCCTGTTGCGGATCTCCAGCAGCTTCCGCAGGCTGTCGGTGACAAGCGCAAGGTCGATGCGGTCGAGGATGTCCGTCGGGTTCTTCCGATCCCGGCGCAGATTGCTGGCGGAAATGCCAAGGTCGTGGGACTTCCAAGCCTGCGACAGCACCTCCAGCGTGAAGCGGTGGTTGATGTCCTCCACCACCCGGTTGATGGCGCTGGTTAGCTCGCCCTTCTCGTATAAATCCCGCAGATGGCGAAAATGTCCCTCATACTGATAGCAGCGCAGGGAGTGCTGGATGTTGCGGGCAATGGCGGTGTCCACATATTCGTCGGTGCTTTCCTTGCTGGCAAACGTGGAGGTCTCGTTGTAGTGGACGCCGCCGAGACTCATGGTGCCGCCGTAGCGGATATACTCGTCGATGCCGTGAACGCCGAGGACAGATTCAAACTCGCGGTAAGGGATGAATGTGGTGTGCAGCAGGATGCAGCGGTCATAGAGCTGTTCATCCTCGGTAAAGAGAAAGCCCAGCGAGTCCGTACCGGAGAGCACGATCTTCATACCGCAGGCCGCAAACACGTCAGAAAACAGCGCTGCGCCCTCGATGAAATCCTCCATCAGCGTCACCTCATCGAGGAACACATAGCGAAAGCCCTGCGCTTCCAGTGCCTTGAGGTCGCGGTTCACGTCTGCCAGTGTGTCTTTTGCAGTGATCTGAATGAACGCTGCCTTGGCAAGCTCCGTGTCGCTCATCTCCGCAAAAATCTGGCGGATCATGGTGGTCTTTCCCGTCCGGCGCAGGCCGTAGAGGATGAACACCTTGTCCTGCGGCTCGCCGTAGACAAAGTCGTGCAGCTGCCGGAAGCACTCGCGCCTGCGATAGCCGCAAACAGACGCCGCGAAGGAACGCAGTGCCTCGCCGGTGCGGACATTGGTGGTAAACGCAGAAGGGTTCGCAGATTTCGCCTTGGGCAGCTGCTTTTTCAGCGCTTTCAGCTCCTGTTCCAGCACCTTCCGACGCTCGATCTGAGCACGGAAATTCTCCAATTCGTCAGCGGGAATATACTTCTCCCGCCGCTTTTTGTTCTCCGTCCAACGGTGGTAGAAATACTCCTTGCCTCTGACTGTTTTCTTCGTAATGGAACCGGCAGGCAAAGCAGAAATTTGCTGTTCCAGCTCTGCAGCCCGCGTCTGCGCTTCAGATAACTCCATAGCGCACCTCCTGTGAGATACTATTCTATGCAGAATTATACCCCATTATACCCTCGAAATCAAGGGTATAATGGGGTATAATTATTTTCTTCGAACTGTTTAGCCTTTGATATTTTAACAATACACTATTGCTTAACTACTAGGTAATATGATGGATGATTCCGTTTACACCGGATCCGTATGCAGCCAGCAGTCGTCGCTGTGGGCGTTGATGACGCCGATGGCCTGCAAATAGGCGTAGATGATGGTGGAGCCCACGAATGTCATACCCCGCTTTTTCAGGTCCTTGGAAACGGCATCGGACAGCGGGCTGGTGGTAACGGCGGGGTCATTTTCGTGGATAATTTTCCCGCCTGTCCAGCCCCAAATATAGGAGTCAAAACTGCCGTATTCTTCCTGAATGTCCCGGAAGATGCGGCTGTTTTTGATGCTGGCTCGGATTTTCAGCCGGTTGCGGATGATGCCCTCGTCAGAGAGCAGTTGGGCGATCTTTTCCTCGCCGTAGGCGCAGACCTTGTCCAAGTCAAAACCGTCATAGACCTTCCGGAATCGCTGCCGCTTGTTCAGCACCGTCTCCCAGCTCAGCCCCGCCTGAAAGGATTCCAGAATCAGCAGCTCATACAGGGCGTGGTCATCGTGGCACGGCACACCCCACTCCTCATCGTGATAGCGGACGTAGAGGGGGTTGGCCAGGTTGCACCACCGGCAGCGGGGCCTGGTTTTTTCTTCTATCATGGGAATCCTCCTGCGAGTTATAACACCTTCGCCGCATTCTCCACCATCTGCCGGTACTGCTCTTTTACGTCCGCCGGAGCTTTGATGCGCACCTTGCCCTCGAAGCCAAAGATCCAGTTGAAGAACACCTTGCCGACGGCAACTTCCTCAATGACCCGGAAATTCTGCAGATCTCCGGCGTAGGTGTGCACGTCCGGCCCGAACTGGTCGATAATCGCATCCATTACGCCGTTGTCGCAGAGCAGCTCCACCTCTTTGCGGGGAGCATTGTACATCCGGAAGGTGGTTTTTACATACTTTTCGACGGAAAAACCGGCCTTCGGCGGCACCACAGGCTCGTCGAGAATCTCCGGCTGCTCCGCAATGCGGTCCACCCGGTGGCTGCCGATGTTCTCGTACTTGTCCGAATAACCCACCACATAGTAGTTGTCGCCGTCCCAGACCAGGGAGTAGGGGCTGAAGGTGTATTTCTCTCCGCCGTGATGGAGCACACGCTCCTTCTTCACGTTGTATTCGATCTTCCGGAACCGAATCTTCTTATGCTGGTTGATGGCTTCGTTGATGGTGTCGATGATGTAGAAGATCTGCTTATTTTCCAGCTTTCCCCGGCCGTCCACCACCACATTGCGCTTCAGATCCCGAGCCTTATAAATACCGGCCAGAGCGGTGACCTTTTTGATGAGGGCATCGCTTTTTTCTTCGGGGATGAATTTGGAGGAGGCAATGGCGTCGATCATGGTCTTCAGCTCGGCGATCTCGAATTCACGCTCCAGGTAGCGATACTGGTTCTGGGTAGAGCGCCGCTCATCGATGCCGAACCCGGCTTGCTGCAGCACCTCGATGTCGCCCTTGATGGTGGTCCGGTGGGGCTCCATGCCGTAGCGCTGCTTCAGAATGCTGGCCAACTGGGCGGTGGTCAGATAGTTGTCCTCATCCGTGCGCTCCTGCAAGATCTGCAGAAGATACAGCGGTCTCAATTTGGCGTCGATATCCATGGTGTTACTCCTTGATTGGTTCGGGTGGTTTACGATTGTTTTTCAGTTGGTGTGGCAGGCGAAAAGTTGTTGCCATGTTCCTGTTATATGAGGGGGAACGTCATTCCATCAAAATTCTTAATATTGAACATTATGTGCCACTCTACGTCATCCTGAACCGGCTCGAAGTGCAGCGACGAGCAAGCAGCATGAAGCCTACCTTGTGATTTTTCTCCTGCCATAATCACTGTTGGTCCGTCAGCTCCACCGATAATGCCCACACAAACATACAGACGCACCCTTTGGTGTGCAAAAATATGGTTCGTTATCCGTGCGGCGTTCTACGCCTACGGTAGAAAGATCGATACCGGCCCGTAAAAATTTCTGATATGTTTTATCCATCCTGTTATCCCTCATTCCGAGTTATCCTTCACCTTCACAAATTTCTTCGCAAGTACACCATGTCCACCAGCTGCACTCCGGCTTCGTAGATGGGGTGGTCGTAGTGGTCGGTGAAGAAATTGGAGGTGCGGTGCGAGCGGGTAAAGCCGCATTTTTCGTAAAACGGTACGGTCAGCGGGCTGTCGCCGGTGCCCACCTGCAAGAAATCATAGCTGCCCCTATATTGGCACACAAGGAAGTCGATCAGCGCTTTTCCGTAGCCCTTTCTCTGCGCCTCCGGTTCCACGGCGAGGTTCTTGAGCTCCAGAATCCCGCCGCCCTCGTCAGTGACGACGCATTCTGCTTTCACGCCGCCGTCCTCCAGCACATACATGGTTCCTCGCTCCAGATAGCGGTCGATCATGTCCTCCTGCTCGTCCGCCAATAGCAGCAGCGAGAGGAATTGCTTTTTATTTTCGTGGATTTCTCGAATATTCATAAGCTGCTATTCTACCCAATCCTTTCCCGATTTTGTAGTTTTGGAATCAATCATACTTTTCTCTTGACATTTTCCAATATTCTTTAACACCCGTTGAAATTCTTCATCAGAGTATGAAAGGGCATAAAAATCTCTCGTTGTCTCGAATGAGTATAAACCCAATTTAATAAAAAGCGTTTCTCGATTAAATGGATCAATGTAGTTCCATAGGCGAACTGCTCGTTAAATCGCCGGTCGGCTTCCCGGCTGAGGGGCGTGTCCGGCTGCATCATGTCAAAGGCGTGCATATCGGAGCAGTATACGTCCATACTGGCCGGAATCCCGCTTTTCTTCAGGTTCTCGACATACTGCACCGTTTCGGCGTAGAACGGCTCTCCGTCCCCCACGAAGGTGTAAGCAGGCGGCAGGTCGGAAAAATCCGTCAGACGGGCGGGAGCGGCATAGGGCGACAGATCGCCCTGCTTCTGCCCCCGCAGATAACAGCACCACGCAAACCGGTTGCGCCGGGTGTTCCACACCTTGCCGTGGTTATCCCGGGAGGTCTCCGTCTCCCGGTCGTCCAGCATGGGGTAAAGGGGCATTTGAAAGGCGACATTCACCGCACCGGTGTCCCGGGCCTTAATGCACAGGGCAGCGCACAACCCGCCGCCTGCACTCTCACCGCCCACCATGAGCTGGTCGGCCCGAACGCCCAGCTCGGCGGCGTGGGACTTCATGTACACCAGCGCCGCATAGCAGTCGTCCAGCACAGCGGGATAGGGCGCGACAAAAGCCAGCCGATACCCCGGCGACACCACCGCCCCGAACTTTTTCACCAAATCGACCGCCCGGGACATATGCACCATTTCCTCCATGCCGAGAATGTACCCGCCGCCGTGAATCCACAGCACGCCGGTAGCCAGCACCGGAGCCTCATTCGGCGACAGTACCAGCGCCGGGATCCGGCGTCGGCCTGCGGGAATGGTGACTTTTTGTACCCGAATCTCCGGGTCTGGTCTCATGGATAACATGGCTTTCTCCTGCTTCAGTCCGCCGTAATGGCCACCTTGATGACGCCGTCCAGACGGTTTTCAAAGATGCGGTAGGCTTCCTCAATCTCGCTCAGCGGGAAGCGGTGGGTGATAAGCGGCGTAGTGTCCAGCTTGCCATGCTCGATTAGTCGCAGAATTTCCGCGCAGTCGTAGCCGTCCACGCCGCCGGTCTTGAAGGTCAGATTTTTCCCGTACATCTCCGGCAGCGGCAGCGTCTGTGCCTCGTCGTAGAGTGCTACCACCGTCACGATGGCGTTGGGGCGGGCGCAGCGCTACGCAAGCTGGAAGGTATCCTTGCCGCCTGCCACCTCCAGCACTACATCCGCACCGCTGTGGTCGCTGTTTGAGTGCACAAAGTCCTCGCATTCCTCCGGCGTGCAGGTCAACACCTCCGGATAGTGCGTCTGGACAAAGGCGAGCCGTGCCGGGTCCTTCTCGCAGACGATGATGTGCTTGGGGTCTTTCAGTGCCGCGCACAGCAGCGTGCATATGCCTGTGGGGCCTGCGCCGATGATTAGAACAGTGTCTTCGCTTTTGATCTCCGAAATTTTTGCCGCCCAGAAGCCGGTAGCGAGAATATCGCCCACAAACAGCGCCTGCTCATCGGTGACGCTGTCGGGAATCTTTTTGAGTCCCTGATCGGCATAGGGCACCCGGACAAGCTCCGCCTGCCCGCCGTCGATGCGGCAGCCCAAAGCCCAACCGCCATCGGGGTCGGTGCAGTTGTTCACCCAACCGTGCTGGCAGAAGTAGCACTCGCCGCAGAAGGTCTCCACGTTCACCGTCACCCGGTCGCCGGGACGCACGGTTTTAACCGCTGTACCGACGGATTCCACCACGCCCACCATCTCGTGGCCGACGGTAATGCCCGGCACGGCACGCGGCACCGAGCCGTGCTTGATGTGCAGATCACTGGTGCAAATGGAGCCCAGCGTCACCCGCACGATGGCATCCCGGGGATCGATGATCTCCGGCTCCGGCTTCTCCAGCAGAGCAAAATGGTTGTGTTCTATGTAAGTCAGGGCTTTCATATTGCCTCCTTTTGAAATGCCGCGGCACTTATTGCGCGGCGGTGTTCTTTTGCAGATGGATGTCGGATAGGATCACCGGGATCTCTTCATCGGCATCTTCCTTTTTCCACGCCACAACAAAGCGAACTTCGGCCGAGCACGGCGTGTATCCGTTTGACCGCAGACGGTCCAGTCGCTCCCGGCAAGCCTTGGACAGCTTTGCTATTTGGACAGTTCTGCCATTCAGCTCAGCAAGGAGATAATCGTGTTCCACAGAAAGCGCCATGCCGCTGCGGAGCTTTAGCAGTATCTCCTTTTTATCCTTGAAGAAATCGAGGACCACATCCCGATGCGTCAGCTGCAGCGTAAGCGATTTTGGCTCCTCGTATTGCCTTGCATCCTCTGTGTGCTCTATCCCAGGGAGGTTGCAGGCAGAAAATAAATCCGTGTCGCAGTGGATATACAAAGCGTTCTTTGCCCGGGTCATCCCCACATACAGCTTTCGCCGTTCTTCATCTGTTGACGCTGTATTTCCGGCCAGCATCATATACACATTGTCGAACTCCCGGCCCTTGGCCTTATGGATTGTAGACACATATACCGTTTCGCAGTCATCCCGGTAAAAGTCCTCATAATTGGATTCGCGGATGAATTCCTCAAGATCGGTGCGGTATTTTGTCGGATTTGTCGTTTCAAAATCCTGTATCAGATTGCCGCAGATTTCCAGGCATGTGCTTCCGGCAAAGGAAGCAAAGAGTTGCTTTTTTGCGGCATTCCAAAGGTCGTTGGAAATGACCGGCGACTTCAGGGATTGGTCAATCTTTTTCAGGAAAAATCGGATCTCTGCCAGATTATAAAGCCGGAACCCACCCAATGACTGAATCAGCTTTGCCCGGGCACCATTTTGCAAAAGCAGTCCCAACAGGCGGAGTGCTTCATCGTTGGTATTGGTCAGCACACAGCATCGCGCGGCTCCGCGGGTGGCCAGCAGTTCCTGAACGACGGCTTCCTCCATATTTTTCCCTGCGTGGTGCGTGATCCGCACGGTACCGCTGTCGCTACGGATTGCCTCGATGGGGGCGGTCTTCATGCGGTTTTGTATGGTTGCGGCAAAGGCATTGCTTAGTGTAACAATGGGCGGGCAACTCCGATAGTTCTCGGTCATCTCATACCTTGCCGCACCGTACTTTTCAATGAGTGTGCGCAGATGTCCGGAATCCGAGCCGCGGAACTCATATATGTTCTGGTCGTCATCCCCGACGGCAATCACGCGCATATCCTCATTATTCTGCATCAGTGCACAGACAAGATTAAACTCGTTGTCATCCATATCCTGCGCCTCGTCAATGACCAGAACGCTCTTTGTAATCTTTCCCTGCTCCACTTCTCCGTTTTGGATCAGTTCTGCGGCATTCCTCACCACATCGTCGACACCCTCCAGACTGCCGATTTTCCCCAGCAGGTCAAAGCAGTAGGAATGGAAGGTCTTGATTTCGACAAAATTTGCTGCATTGCCGATCAGCGCCACCAGGCGCTTTTTGAACTCTGTCGCAGCAGCGCGGGAAAATGTCAGCATTAGCAGCTGCTCGTGCTTGACATCCTCCAGAAGCAGCAGCGCCGCCAGCTTATGCACCAGAACTCTGGTTTTGCCGCTGCCCGGACCAGCGGCAACAACGATGTACTTTGAATCCGCATCCTGAATAATTTGTGACTGAATATCCGAAAGATCGCCGAACAGCTGATTGTACTTTTGCGGCGTGATATTCCGGTCGATCTCCCGAATGCGCTCTCCCTTGAAGTATTTCGAGATGAATTTTCGGAAATCCATCTGGAAATAGTCCTGCACGAACTGCAGCGCGGCATTGTAGTCACGGACCATGAGGTTTGCGTATTCGCCCACAATGTGGATCTGCCTAATCTTCTGTTTATAGAACTCATCCAGAAAACGATAATCATCTACCTTGTATTTGATTCGATTGTCCGTGACCAGACGCTTGATCTCCATACCGTTATACAGGACAAGAAAACCGCCCTCCAGTTTGAGTGCGCCGATTTTCGAAAGATAAAGTAGGGCATCTTCTACATCCGACAAAGATACCTCCTGTCGTTGAAGCAGGTTTGGGGATGCCTGATACGCATTGTGAAGTCCTACAAGAGAGAATTGAACCGGTTTCTCGCCCCTCTGGGTGGCATTCACCTGATCAGCTTTTTGATAAAGCACCCCCAGAATAAAGCGGCACAACTCTGTCCGGATGTGGAACTTTTCCAAAAGTTTAGAAGTATCCATGGTCGGAATGATCCGCATAGTCTGTGAAAAACCGGATTCCGACTTGCGCACATAGCTTTTGATGGTAAGAAAATAGAGGAGCGTACGCAAATTCTTCACGCTGGAAGTGGTGATGCCCTCTGCCAGTGCGCGTTCATTCAACTCCTTGAGGCTTATTTCGATTCCCTCCTCCGCCAATTGGCGCAGGAGAAACTGTTCCAGTTTGGAAAAACGATCCAACACTAGGGCGGATTTGTTTTCCGTATCTGTTGCCTGTATATAGGCTGACATATCCATGGAGTCGGCAAGTAGTCCATCCTGCCGCATCAGATTTACGCAGTTGATGACCTCTTCCTTTGACATGCCGAGTATATCGGCCAGATAGTCGACTCGGGACTCGGCATCATCATTTCCCGCTTTGGCGATACTGCGACTGGAGATCAGAGATTTGATGATGCGCTTCGCATTTGTTCGCTGCTGATCGGAGAACAGGACCGATCGGTCGATGCGAAAAGATGCTTCCTGCATATCCTTTGCCAGAATACTGGTGGCATAGACGTGCGGCATATTCCTTCCGCGTTTGATATATCCTGCGCTTTCCAGCGCCGCGATAGCTGTTTTAACGCGGGTTTCAATTTCGTTCACAGAGTCATCCCACCCTGCTTGCCGTGCAATCTCCAGCGGAGAGCAGCAAACGCTTGGCCGAAGCTTGGTGAGGTCTTTGATAGCCTTCCAGACCTGCTGGATCTCGCTGATACTCAGCTTTGTCTGGTTGAGCAGAATAAAGTGCTTATCTAAGTCGCTGTCGTTATACAGCACATAGCATTCTGCCTCCATAGACGGATCCCGCCCAGCGCGTCCGGCCTCCTGCACATAATCCTCCAAAGAGCTGGAGATGTCATAGTGGATAACTAACTTGACATCTTTTTTGTCCACGCCCATACCAAAAGCGGATGTCGCCACGATGACCTGTATCTCGTTACGGATAAACGCCTCCTGATTGGCGATTTTATCATTGGGATCCATTTTCCCGTTAAACGGTCTGGCCGGAAAACCATCTCCGGTCAGCTTTTCCGCAAGCTCCCGGGTTCGCTTGGTACGGGATACATAGACGATAGTAGGACAGTCCTTTTGCGCGATCAGATCACGGAGCGCTGCATATTTCTCCTCGTCTGTCTCTTTGTACAGAACCGTATAATGAAGGTTTTCCCGAGTGGCAGAGGATGCAAAGATCTCAAGACTCAGATCCAGCTTGCGCTTGAAATAGTCACAGATATCGCTGATAACCTTTTGCTTTGCCGTTGCCGTAAAACAGGAAACGGGGATGGGCTTCTTATCTGTTTTTTGCCGCTGCAGCTCCCGGATGAAATCACCGATGTACAGATAGTCCACGCGGAAGTCCTGCCCCCAGGCAGAAAAGCAGTGGGCCTCGTCAATGACAAAGCGGGCTACATTCCGGGACAGCAAAAGTTTTTCGATGGTTTTGGAGCGCAGCTGTTCCGGAGAAATGTAGAGAAGAGAGGCCGATCCGTTTGCGATCCGCTCCAGAGCGTTTGCCCTCTCAATCGGGTCCAGCAGACCGTTGACGGTCACTGCTTCGGTGATTCCGATGCTGTTCAGGTTGTCCACCTGATCCTTCATCAAGGATTGCAGCGGAGAGATTACAACAGTCAGCCCATGCACAGCCCTGCCTGCCATAAGTGCCGGAAGCTGAAAGGTAATGGATTTTCCGCCGCCTGTGGGGAAAACTGCCAGCACCGACTTGCCATCGACGGCAGCCTGTGCGGCTTTTTCCTGCAATGGTTCCCCGTTATAGGTGCGGAAGCTGTCGTACCCGAAAATCCGCTTGAGTTCCCGGTGAATATTCAGTGCCTCGCGGCAATAGGCACATCCATCTGCACAGGGTGTCCCGCGCAGATATTTGATTACATTTTCGATCTTGGGATAATTTCTCATCAGCCACGGAGGTGTGATGGAGTGCTCGTCCTTGGCCCCAACCAAGGCCAGAGCATAAGCCAATTCCACCGGATAGTGGCGAATCAGCGGGAGAAGCTCCGCATTGGAGCAGATCTGTCCTTCGTACTCCGCACGGATCAGTTCGGGCACATTGACTTGGTACGGCCGAAAGTTAACATAGCGGAAAAAGCCGTGAAACTCCGGGTGATCATACAGCAGGCAGCAAAAAATCTGCTTCACCTTCGACGGCAGCTCAAAGAAGGCATTAACCTCGTCGTAGAAAAGTGTAGCTGCCTTTTTGCAGTCATTGACCGGATCGTTCAGCTGATCGCTCTGCAGCTTATCGTCTTTCAGCAGAGCGTGATAGGGGCGTTTGGGAAATAAAAGCGGAGATAGATACAACGTGTCGATCTTGATAGCAGGTAGTTCATAGCCCAGTGCATTCTGAAGATATTTCAGGTCGTGATGGAGAATGTTATGTCCGCAAATGTACTCCGTTCCCTCCACAAAAGCTGCAAATTCACGAATATTGGCAGCATGAAAGCTGGCGCGGTCCTGTCGAATCGCACCAATATCATGGATTTTGTGGTCATCGACACCGACTTCCGTGTCGATAAAGGTAACGGATTTCGCCATAAACACATTGCCCCTTTGATGCTGCCGCTGCGGCAGAAGATTTACTCGAATTGGGATACGCTCTATGGTAAAGAAACTTATCGAATTTCCCACACGAAGGTGACGCTGTCGCTGACGTCAATGTCATCCGGCTCGATGTCCATAGCAGTCGGAGCGGCGCTGGCTCTCGCCATACAGGGCGGATCCATCTCGTAGTGGGTGAGAGAGTACAGATGCAGCTCGCTCCAGTTATAGTCGATGGAAACCAGTTCGCCCAGCGTCACGCCGGAGGCCTTGGTCAGAATTTCGGCCTTTGCCTTTGCGTTGGCGCAGGCGCTCTGCAGCAGGGCGGCATCGACTGCTTCCTTATCCTTCACCGTGAACTGCACATTCAGCTCCGGCTCGGCAATGCAGACTGCGATCGCTCCCAGCACCTTGGACAGCCGCTGGGAATCGAAATCAAACTCCAGCTTCAGTCCATGGGTGACCCGGTAACCAACAAAAATCTGCTTGTAATTCCCGTTTTTGTCACGCTCGTTCTCGTACTCCGTTCCCACATCAAAGCTGGTGGTTTTCAGATCATCCTTGGTAAAGCCGATTTCCGCAATGGCACTGCGCAGCTGTTCCAGATGCTTCGCTGCCTCGTCCATGGCCTTGTCATAGTCCGCACGGACGGTTTTCAGCGTCGGCGACACAACCGTTTGATCTGGCTTCAGGCTCAGCTTTCCGATACCTTTGATCGTGATGGTTCGATTCATGATGTGTCCTCCTGTATGATTGGCATTTCTGCACGAATGCTGTACGCTATTTGTCAGCGCATGACTTTGTCCATTAAAGCTTGGTAGCTGTCCACTACGTCATACACAACATTTCCGTTGCTGATTGCTTTGAAATGCTCTCTGGCACAGTGAATCTTTGATTCTTCAATGAGCCGGAGCTGCATAGAAGACATGGAGCCTTTCGTCTCAGCAACAAAGTAGATATGCTTGACGGTACCTTCATAGAAAGCTATCGCCCAGTCCGGATTATAATGCCCGACCGGTGTTGCGATATAGAAGCCGTCCGGCAGCTTCACATAAACCGCAACATCTGTGTTGGTGTCCAGATCGGTCGCAAAATCACGCTCGTTCGTGGAATCATACACGATATGATCGTATAGATGTCGCTGCGCTTTCATTGCATTTGTACCGAGCTTGCCCTTGATGGTCGGTTCGGTAAAGATGTCCGTATCGTAATGCTCATCCAGCACGTTGTAGGTAATATGCTGAATAATTGCAGTAGCTTTTTCATCATTGATCAGGGCGGCTGCTTTAATAATGAACTCTTCCGGATTGAACTTGAACTGCTCAAAAACGGATTTCTCAATGCCGGTCAGAATTGCAACGACTACCTTTCGCGTCAAGCCTGTCTCTCCGACCAGCTTGCCGATCAGATCATACTTCACGCTGCTGCCCACGCGGATTTGCTTGCTGCTGTTATAAGTAGAAGACTTTGACTTCGAGAATGCACTTCCGTCAAGAAGCGAGTCCTTTGACTTGATCTCATCCATCGCGCCGGTTTCAACTTTGAAGAAGATTTTCGGCACATGAAGATTTCGGTTGATGGAAGCAATCGCCTTGTTTACAAGCTCATCGGTATCAAAATCAACCACATACACAGATTTCGGGCTGATGCGCTTCCAGAGCGCTTTGAACTCCGGCATGGCAAGCTTATCGGGATCAACTTGCAGCTCCACATTCTTGTCACGGGCGTTCTCCGGCTGCATAGCGCGGCTGTCATAGACAGAGTCAAGAATATTGATCACAGAATCGCGGCTGTCCGCCACTTCCTCCGCAACCTGAATCGCGCCGTTTGCTTTGTCGGCATAATATTTGTCAGTCAGTACACCGCGCTTGACATATCCGTTGGAGATCAAATCCTCGAAGATTGCTTGCGCCGTATCGCCGTCCACAACCTGTTCGTTGCCTCTGGCATCCACAATGACCTTGCCCTTGAAGAGGTCGGCAGTAACCGCCACAGGGCGTCCTGCGACCGCATCGGCAAGCTCAGTCTGCAAGCCCTTTGCGAAGCTGTCATAGCTCTCACTGGCGATAACGGTCAGAACATTGATGGACTGCACATCATTTCCAAGCACGTTGGCGTCCATGCGTTCGCCGTCCTGATTGACACACAGGCGCAGACCGCGACCGACCTCTTGCCGCTTGCGAACCTCGCTGCTGCTTTGTTTCAGTGTGCAAATCTGGAACACGTTCGGGTTGTCCCAGCCTTCGCGCAGTGCGGAGTGCGAGAAAATGAAACGCACTGGGGATTTTTTCGGATCACGATCCAGAAGCAGCTCCTTATTCTTCATGATCAGGTCATAGGCGTCAATATCGTCGGAGGTGCCTTCCTTCTTGTCGGAAAGCTTACTGTCGGTCATCTTGCCCTTTTTGTCAACGGAAAAGTAACCGGCGTGGGTATCATGGGCAGAAATCGCGTCCAGATACCGGATGTAGTCCTCGTCACCAATCTCCCGCTGCATGGAGCTGAGAATGTCGTTGTACTCTTCCTCAAACATATCGGCATAGATGCCGTTAAACGGATGCCCAGCCTCGTCGTACTGCTTGTACTTTGCAACCTCGTCGATGAAGAACAGGGACAGAACCTTGATGCCCTTATGGAAAAGCTGACGCTCCCGCTCCAAGTGAGAAAGAATCGTTTCGCGGATCTGAATGCGGCGAAGCTGATCTTCGCTGACCTTGCCGATCACGTCTCCGGCAAAGATTTTGATGCCATTCAGGAACTCCACAGAGTTATCGCGTCCGTCAATGGACTTCACCACAAAGCCGACTTTGTACTCGTCCAGATTGCCGGAATTGTCGTAAAGATTATAACCGATTCCGACTGTTGCCGTTTTCTTGCGGATACCGGACGCACCCTTGCAATCAAACTGAATGGTCGCCGTCGGGTCGGCTTTGGAAAGGTTGATGCTTTCCAGATAGACAAAGCCTTCGGTTGCCGTGCTGCCGGACTCCGTGATGCCTTTAACGGCAATCTTCTTGACCAGCCGCTTATTGTACGCTTCCATCGCGTCAAGGCGATAGACCATATTATAGATGCTGTCTGCCTTATGAGTGGCGGAGTAGCGCAGCGTCAGCAGCGGAGAGAAAAGTTTTAGATTTTTCTTGGCAGCGGGGCCCTCAACAGACTGCGGCTCGTCAATAATCAGAATCGGGTTCGTCTTTGCAATGATGTCAATCGGGCGACGGGAGCGGAAATTATCAAGTTTTCTGAATATAATTGCTGCGTTTTTATCCGCTCTCTTGCCGCTTTCCAGCTTTTCATTCGCGTCAACAGATTTGTTGAATGCTTGCACATTGATAATCATAACATTGATGGCGCTGTCCGACGCAAAGCGGTCAATTTCCGTAAGCTGTGCAGAGTTGTAGATGAAGAACCGGATCTTCTTGCCGTATTCCTCCGCAAAATGCTCCTGCGTCACCTGAAAGGACTTATAAACACCCTCGCGGATAGCAATGCTCGGCACGACCACGATGAATTTGCTCCAGCCGTAATGCTTGTTCAGCTCATACATCGTCTTGATGTAGGTATAGGTCTTGCCAACGCCCGTCTCCATTTCAATCGTCAGGTTGTAGCGACCTTCCAGCTTGTCCGACGGCTTGATCTGATTGGTACGCTGTACCTTTTGCAGATGTTCCAGAATCAGCTTGTCGGAAAGCTCCGGCACAATGCGTTCATTACGCCAGCCGGTGAAGTCCGTATCATCCTCCAAGCCAATCTGATAGTTTCCATCACCGCGGTCCATCATATATGTGGGCGTGAGGTACGGCTGTCCGGCAAAGACGTCAACGACTGCTTTTGCTGCATCTGCCTGAAATTTTTGATGTTTGAATTGGAGTCTCATACTATACTCCCTGTACTTTTGTTCATAATATTTGATAGTGGTTTCTTATTTCTTATCCTTGATGAAGTTCCACAGTGCAATAATCAGAGAACCGATTATACCAGAAAAACCAACATTCCAGAAACGATCAACCCATATAGGTGATTCAAGTTTTTTATCCAGCATTACCGCGCCAAAATATATGCCGATAATCACGACAGTAATAACAAATACTGCAACTACATTCCGTCTGCTGATATACTTCTTG
>OHKI01000062.1_pt1 | contig 39140 bp, 34 predicted proteins | sample 1568771 | NCBI WGS metagenome assembly OHKI01 (sample SAMEA3879540, study PRJEB24766) | human gut metagenome | biome: human-associated habitat; feature: feces | place: USA | collected 1985/1987 | reverse complement strand
GACTTAAAATCTTAAAGTATTTCGGAGTTTTGAGGTAACAATATGACAACTGAATCTGCATTAAACGAGTATTTAAAAATCGCCGCTGGAATTAACAAAACGCTGGCAGAATACAGTGACAAGACGCACACGCGCAAGCATAACACCAGTATGCGAAAAATGCTGGGCTTTTATGAAAAATTACATACAGAGCCTGCCGTTGAGCGTGAAGTGTATTCTGCGCTGCTCAAAGAGGATGAGCCGTATTACAAACTGGTAGGGGCAATTAAGTGCTTAGAATTGGGTATGGCAACAACAGATGCTGTCGAAACATTAAAGAGGCTTCAGAACTGTACTGAACCGTTAATATCGAACAGTGCTTGCAGAAATTTAGAATCCTATATGTCCTATATGGAAAAAGCAGATGCCAGCACAAATTGGAGTTCTTGGAGGCTATGACAATGTCACCCCAGCCGGATCATCCGGCTGGGAATAGCCGCGGCGAATCGGCTCTTGTGCGAAAATCGCAGCGACGACGGCGGTCTTGAAACATTCTATACCTACGATGCGAACGGCAATCTACTGACGCACATAGTAGCCAGCGCGGACGGCATTGCGGGCAGCGCAGGGGTGAGCACATGAGCCCACGATTACGATGCGTTCGGCGTGGAAAAGAAGCCGGACCCGCTGGATGGCAATCCGTTCCGCTACTGCGGCGAATACTACGACGGCGAGACGAAGACCTACTATCTCCGCGCGCGGTATTATGATCCCAATATCGGCCGCTTCACCCAGCAGGACACCCACTGGAACACGGCGAACAGCATCTACGGCGACAATCCCCAGAAGATCAACGAGCGCGAGGATAAGCTGGGCCTGAAGTCGTACTCCTATGCACCGCAGATTACCGCCGTCATGCAGAGTGGTAATCTGTATGTGTATTGCATCAGCAACCCAGCGTTATACTGTGACAAACTCGGGAAAAATATTTGTCTTGCAAATGGCACTGCCGCAACTGCGATAGAGTATGCGCAAGAGATTTCGCAAATGGACGGGCCGCTCCCGTACGCGGATTTCATCGCAATTATAATAATACTTATTGGATTGCTCTGTGAAGCTGTAGATTCTGTTAAAGTTGCAAGGAAAGCACCACCTGCGCCACCTTCGAAACTGAAAGATGGCGAAAAAGTAAAAACGCCAGATACACATCCAGACGAGTGGACAAAGAACAAAGATGGAAGCTACACACATTCAAAAACGGGATGGAACGCTAAAAAAGATAAGTCCCAACACGGCGGACCGCATTGGGACATGAAGCCGCCAAAAGATTCTGGGCACATTAATGTCAGTCCAGACGGTAGGATTTTCGGAGGATCGAATTGATGTTGAACGTTGCTTTACCCGAACTGCAAAGGCTCATGAATCATGCTGGGCTGCAAATGAGTTACGACGGTATTGATGAGGCAATGCATTTTTCTGTCTATCATATGCACGAATGGCACTGCGGATATGATTCTGCAAGAATGCTGCAGGTCAAGCCGGATGGTATGCTTCAGCAGCCGACATATTTTGAAGGCCCACGGCGTGTGTTTTATGCAGACTTGAATGAAATGATGCGCTTTTTATTTGAAGTGCTTGATATTTTCAAAGAAAATCGCATAATTCTCGCCCCCTTTTTTCAGTACTATCCGTTTTCCCTATCGGCAGAAAGAAATGATATTTATCAAGAAACGCTTGATTTTTTACATCGGAACCATCTGCGTAAAAACAGTCGCGCAGGAGTTGAGCTCTCCTTGACGGAAGATCGTGATGTCATGACAATGGCTGTTGAAGGTGCCTTTCGAGATGTGACACAGCTGTGCTTTTTTGCAGAAAAAAGCGGCTTTTTAATCGCGCCGAACCATCATTTCGAGATCGTGTTCTATGCTGCAAATACAGTAGAAATTGAAGATGCCGCAATTTCCGTTCTTCAGAAATATCCCAATTTGTGTTTTTTCAAAAACTAGAAATGCCCATGTGTTTGTGTTGGAAGAAAAACAACATTGATAAACACCATTGCAGCAAATCACAATAACAGACTGAAATATCCGTGGGAGTATCCAGATACCGTTTTGCGTAGTGTCAGTGGACACTTAATACCCAAATAATAGCTGGGAGCGCACATTTGCCCTCCCGGCTACTGCGGCGAATACTACGACGGCGAGACGAAGACCTACTATCTCCGCGCGCGGTATTATGATCCCAATATCGGCCGCTTCACCCAGCAGGACACCCACTGGAACACGGCGAACAGCATCTACGGCGACAATCCGCAGAAGATCAACGAGCGCGAGGATAAGCTGGGATTAAAGACGTATTCCTATGCGCCGCAGATTACCGCCGTCATGCAGAGCGGGAATCTGTATGTGTATGGAGTTAATAATCCCGTTGCTTTTTGCGACAGAAGTGGCTGTGCCGGAGAACTAGCATTGACATGGACCGGCAGTATGTGGTGGCTGCCGGCAATAGATGGTATCCTGCCAATTGGTGACATCATTTATCTAGGCGGCATTGGAGTAACAGCGGCCATTGACAGCATTGGTATTGACAATATTGCCAGATTTTTCAGTGAAGTTCCCAATGCACTTCAACAGCTTATTCAGCAAGCCGGGGATAAAGCCAAGACGATTTCCGACGCTGTACAGCAATCTGCATCCAGCAATACTCCATCTCCTGGTGACCCTAATTGGGGAAAAGACTTCAAGAATTTTAGAGCATTGAAAAAATACTTAGGCTCTCCAGGCGAGGGAAATGAATGGCACCACATTGTTGAGCAGTGCCAGATCAAACGTTCTGGTTTTGACGCAGAAACAATTCAAAATGTTAACAATGTTGTAAATATATCAGCAGAAACGCACAGAAAAATATCCGAATTCTATTCAAGCAAACATAGTTTTACTGAGGGCCTAACGCTTAGAAACTGGCTGGCTGGTCAGAGCTTTTCTGTACAATATGAATGGGGATTACGCATATTGAAAATGTTTGGAGTTGATATTTCTTGAACTTGCATCAAGTAACTGAGGAGTTCACGGCACTTTGTTCACGGCTATGTAAGGATAGTCATAGTTATACCGCCATAAATGTAAGACGCCATAACCGGGCGATGCAGCGACTCTCTATATGGGCAATGAGACTCAGCTATGAAGCGTTGGCGATTCAAACAGAGGTATATACGCACTTGCTTCAAAACGCCGACGAGATTGTGAAACTAAATGAGGCAAGTTTTGCACTGAAATACGGTGTCTGCAAAGATATGGCGGTCTCAGTATTAGAGCATTTGCAACTCGAAGCCATGCCATTGGTTGCGTTCGATGCAGAAATGACCTTAAAGGTATGGCGTGGGGAGTTCCCGGGACGAACTCTTTGATAATACTTTCACGTATGAACGTTGGGACTGCGGCAACCGGACAAACTTCACGCTTACGCAGAATGGCGAGGTACTGCAATCTGTCACCTATACCTATGACGGCCTGAACCGTCTGATCCATGAGGCCGAGACGGGCGCGCTGACGCAGGGTTACACCTATGATGCCCGCGGGAACCGCGCGTCGATGACAGTCTCCGGCAAGGAGCGTTACACCGTCAGCTATGCCTATGACGCCAACAACCGCCTGCTGACCGAGCGCATTGTATGTCTTTATGACCTGACTGCTTTCATTATACTCGTATTTCGCTGTAAAGGGAAAATTTTTGACAAGCGCAAGCCGGGTCTGTGAAGCATGCTTCACAGACCCGGCTGCATGATATGCAATTACTTGAGCTGCAGCTTGAGGTCGCCCTCGCGGATCCAGCCGATCTTCCGGAAGAACAGGCCGAACAGCCACGTCAGCACCGCCGGAAGGACGAAGCAGATGAGCGCAAGGCCGATCCAGTCCATTGCAGCCGGAGCCATGGCGGCCGCGCCGTTGGCGATGGCCTCCTCACTCGGGCCGAACCAGCCGGTGATGACACCGATCTGGCCGCACAGGCCGCAGGTGCCCATGCCGGAGTTGATGGGCGCGCCGTTCATCTGAAGCCGGAACACGCACGTTGCGAGCGGGCCGGTGATCGCCGAGCTCAAGATCGCCGGCAGCCAGATGCGCGGGTTGCGGACGATGTTGCCCATCTGGAGCATCGAGGTGCCCAGACCCTGCGCCACAAGGCCGCCCCAGCGGTTTTCGCGGAAGGACAGGACGGCAAAGCCGACCATGTTCGCGCAGCAGCCCGCGACGGCTGCGCCGCCTGCCAGACCCGTGAGACGGAGCACCTGACAGATCGCCGCCGACGAGATCGGCAGCGTCAGCGCAATGCCGACCAGAACCGAGACCGCAATGCCCATCCAGAACGGCTGAAGCGCCATCGCGGTCTGGATCAGCTTGCCGAACGCGCCTGCCGCCGTGCCGATGGGCGGCGCGATCCACTTCGCCAGCACCACGCCGACGAGGATCGTCACCGCGGGCGTCACCAGAATGTCGATCTTGGTTTCCTTGCTGACGGCCTTACCGCACTCCGCGGCGACGATCGCAATGAGCAGTACCGCCAGCGGGCCGCCTGCGTCGCCCTCGGCGTTGGCTGCCCAGCCGACAGCCGCCAGAGAGAACAGCACCATCGCGTCCGCCTTCAGCGCGTAGCCGATGGCGACCGCCATCGCCGGGCCGGAGACGGCCATCGCGTAGCTGCCCACGTCGATGAGCAGCTGTACGTGAAGCTGCGCGCCGAGCGTCTTGATGATCGTGCCGATCAGCAGCGAGCAGAACAGACCCTGCGCCATCGCGCCGAGCGCGTCGATGCCGTAGCGCTTCGCGGAGATCTCAATGTTCTTCCGCTTCAAAAATGCCTTGACTTTTCCCATTTCCATTCCTCCTTTTTTCGTTTTGGCAGCGCCGCACGATCACATCTGCGCGTCCGGGCGGACGGCTTCTGAAATGGCGCGGCGCTGTGTTTGGTAAATGTCTGGGGCTATTCTAACAGACTTTCCGGTATTGTCAAGCGAAATGCGCTTTTTGTGTCTGTGCAACGTGAAACACAATATATTGTGTTTCACGTTGCATCGCGCACTAAATACCGGAAACTTGTCCTTGACATACGCTGCCTTTTCGGGTATATTAGCACTGCACGGCGCTCGGCGGCACAATATATTGTGGTCGCCGTGCAGCAAAACATGCAATATTTAGTTTTGATGCAGGATATCCGTCATCCTGCAAGCCGATAACACCCGAAAAATAGAGTGAAAAAGCAGAAAAGAGAGGAGCAAGCCACCATGAAGATCATCAAGCGAAACGGCTCTGAGGTGTCGTTTGATATTATGAAGATCATTTCCGCCGTGACGAAGGCCAACAACGTCGTCGCCGCGGATCACCGTCTGAGTCCCATGCAGATCCGCCGCATCGCCGAGAGCGTGGAAAACAGCTGCACCACGATGAACCGTGCGCTGAACGTTGAGGAGATCCAGGATCTGGTCGAGCATCAGATCATGGCGCACGGGGCATACGAGGTCGCCAAGGAGTATATCACCTACCGCTACACCCGCACGCTCGTGCGCAAGTCCAACACCACCGACGACAAGATCCTGTCGCTGATCGAGTCGAACAACGAGGAGGTCAAGCAGGAGAACTCCAACAAGAACCCCACCGTCAACGCTGTCCAGCGTGACTATATGGCGGGCGAGGTGTCGAAGGATCTCACGGCCAGAATGCTGCTGCCGCGCGAGATCATTGAGGCGCACAACGCTGGCATCATCCATTTCCATGACGCCGACTATTTCGCCCAGCACATGCACAACTGCGACCTCGTAAATCTTGAGGACATGCTGCAAAACGGCACCGTCATCTCCGGCACGCTGATCGAAAAGCCGCACAGCTTCTCCACGGCGTGCAACATCGCTACGCAGATCATCGCGCAGATCGCCTCGAACCAGTACGGCGGCCAGTCGATCTCCCTGACGCATCTGGCGCCGTTCGTGGACATCTCCCGTCAGAAGATCCGCCGCGCCGTGCAGGAGGAGATCAAGGCCTTCGGCGTGCAGCCCTCGGAGGAGGCGATCTCGAAGGTCGTCGAGACGCGCCTGCGCGACGAGATCCGCCGCGGCGTCCAGACCATCCAGTATCAGGTCGTCACGCTCATGACCACCAACGGCCAGGCGCCGTTCATCACGGTCTTTATGTACCTCGGCGAGGCCCGCAGCGAGCAGGACCGCAAGGATCTTGCCATCATCATCGAGGAAACGCTCCGCCAGCGCATCGAGGGCGTCAAGAACGAAAAGGGCGTGTGGATCACGCCGGCCTTCCCGAAGCTCATCTATGTGCTGGAGGAGGACAACATCACCGAAGACAGCCCCTATTGGGAGCTGACGAAGCTCGCCGCCCGCTGCACCGCCAAGCGCATGGTGCCGGACTACATTTCCGAGAAGAAAATGCGGGAGCTGAAGCTTTCAAAGGGTGAAACGCCGGGCCATGGCGACGTGTACACCTGCATGGGCTGCCGCAGCTTCCTGACGCCCGACCGCTCCGGCACAGGCTGGGACAACATCGCAAACGCCGGCAATTATGAGCCGGGCAAGCCCAAGTATTACGGCCGCTTCAATCAGGGCGTCGTGACCATCAATCTGGTCGATGTGGCGCTCTCCTCCGGCGGCGCGCTGGACAAGTTCTGGCAGATCTTTGACGAGCGCCTCGCGCTCTGCTATCAGGCGCTCATGTGCCGCCACAACCGTCTCAAGGGCACGCTCTCTGACGCGGCGCCGATCCTGTGGCAGTACGGCGCGCTCGCCAGACTCAAAAAGGGCGAGCCGATCGACAAGCTGCTCTACGGCGGCTACTCGACCATTTCGCTCGGCTATGCGGGCCTGTATGAGTGCGTCAAGTACATGACCGGCAAGTCGCACACCGACCCCGCTGCCACGCCGTTCGCGCTGGAGATCATGCAGCACATGAACGACGCCTGCAAGCGCTGGAAGGAAAAGACCGACATCGACTTCTCGCTCTACGGAACGCCGCTGGAGTCCACGACGTACAAGTTCGCCAAGTGCCTGCAAAAGCGCTTCGGCCTCATCGAGGGCATTACGGACAAGAACTATATCACAAATTCCTACCATATCCACGTGACCGAGCATATCAACGCCTTCGACAAGCTCGCCTTTGAGTCGCAGTTCCAGGCCCTCTCGCCCGGCGGCGCGATCAGCTACGTCGAGGTGCCGAACATGCAGCAGAATCTGGACGCGGTGCTGGAGGTCATGAAGTTCATCTATGAGCACATCATGTACGCCGAGCTGAACACCAAGTCCGACTACTGCCAGGTCTGCGGCTTTGACGGCGAGATCGAGATCAGGGAGGACGCAGACGGCAAGCTCGTCTGGACATGCCCGCAGTGCGGCAACACCGACCAGTCGAAGATGAACGTCGCCCGCAGGACCTGCGGCTACATCGGCACGCAGTACTGGAATCAGGGCCGGACGCAGGAGATCCGCGACCGGGTGCTGCATCTGTAAGCAGGAAATATAAATTACGCCCGCCGCGAAACGTCAGATTCCGCGGCGGGCATTTTGTGTGTCAGAGGCTTTGCAGCGCTCAGGCGTTCTTGAGCAGATCGTCCACGCGGTCGATGCGCTCCCACGGCAGATCGAGCTCCGGACGGCCGAAGTGGCCGTATGCCGCGACCTGCTGATAGATCGGGCGGCGGAGATCGAGCGTGCGGATGATGGCGGCCGGACGCAGGTCAAAGCACTTGCGAACCAGCTCGGACAGTGCGCCGTCGGAGAGCTTGCCGGTGCCGTAGGTATCGACGAGGACGGAGACGGGCTGCGCAACGCCGATGGCGTAGGCAAGCTCGAGCTGGCACTTGGAGGCGAGGCCTGCCGCAACGATGTTCTTTGCGATGTAGCGCGCCATATACGCAGCGCTGCGGTCAACCTTCGTCGGGTCCTTGCCGGAGAACGCGCCGCCGCCGTGCGCGGCATAGCCGCCGTAGGTGTCAACGATGATCTTGCGGCCGGTCAGGCCGGAGTCGCCCGCAGGGCCGCCGATGACGAAGCGGCCGGTGGGATTGACGAGGAAGCGCGTGTCCTTGTCCATCAGGCGCGAGGGCAGGTTGGGCTTGATGACCTCCTCGATCACGGCCTCGCGCAGCTCGGAGATGGCGATCTCAGCCGCGTGCTGCGTGGAGACGACAACCGTGTCGATGCGCTCAACGGAGCCGTCGGCGGCGTACTGAACGGAGACCTGGCTCTTGCCGTCGGGGCGCAGCCACGGCAGGCGTCCGTCTTTTCTGGCCGCGGTCAGCGCGCGCGTCAGATTGTGGGCGTAGGAAATGGGCGCGGGCATCAGCTCCTTCGTCTCGTTGCAGGCAAAGCCGAACATCATGCCCTGATCGCCGGCGCCGGTCTGCTCGGCCTCGTCATAGGAGTTGTCAACGCCCATGGCGATGTCCTCGGACTGCTTGCCGATGGCGGTGAGGACGGCGCAGCTCCGGCCGTCAAAGCCGTACTCGGCGCTGTCGTAGCCGATGCGGACGATGGTGTCGCGCGCGATGCCCGCGATGTCCACATAGCAGTCCGTAGTGATCTCGCCCATGACCAGCACGAGGCCGGTCGTTGTGGCGCATTCGCAGGCAACGCGCGCCTGCGGGTCTTTTTCGAGGATGGCGTCGAGCACGCCGTCGGAGATCTGGTCGCAGATCTTGTCGGGATGTCCCTCGGTCACGGATTCCGAGGTGAAAATTCGCTTCTGTTCGTTCATAAAATTAGTTCTCCTTTCGCGTTGGGAAATGAAAAATGCGCTTTGCGGAAGGCAAAGCGCACGAGATTTCGATTTCCTCATCTTTCGATCACTTCGCCGGATTTGGCACCTTGCACACGCAGGTTGCCGGACTTCATAGGGCCGTTCCCTCAGTCGCTCTTGATAAGGGGTATTCAGTTGCGGCGGCGGAAGCTCCGCGCCGGCGGCCATTACAGACCTTCGCGTATTATATAGGACACAGAGGCGCTTGTCAAGAGGGCAAATGTGTATTTTTGCGGGAGTCTTGTCCATACTTGGGATAGAATTCACAAAATATCTGTAGACTTTGCAGGCCGCTTTCGATATGATAAAAGGACGAAACACCGGGGGTATTCAAAATGGAGAACTTTCGCAAAAAAATGGAGCGCTTCTTCCTGAGAAACAGGAACAAGGGCATCCCGAATCTGATGATGTACATTGGCATCGCGAACGTCGCGGTCTATCTGCTGTCGATCATCGACCCGAGCAATGTGGTCTATGCGCTGCTGCGCTTCAGCCCTGCCGCCATTTTGAAGGGGCAGGTCTGGCGGCTCGTCACCTACATCCTGACCTATATGGTCGATGTATCGACCGGCTCGTTCGCGGGGCCGCTGCTCGGGCTCGTCAGCCTGTTCTGCTATTATCAGTTCGGGCGCATCCTTGAGAGCTATTGGGGCAGCTTCCGTTTCAATTTGTATTATCTGACGGGCCTTGTGCTGACGGACATCGCGGCGATGCTGCTCGGCGTGGGCGTCAGCTCGTCGGCGCTCAACCTGAGCCTGTTCCTCGCGGTCGCGACCATCGAGCCGGACGCGCGCGTTCTGCTCATGTTCATCATCCCGATCAAATTCAAGTATCTGGCGTGGTTCTATCTGGCGGTCGAGGCGCTGGACGTGGTGCTGGGCGTGCTGGGCGGCGGCTTTCTGGCCTTCCGCTGGGTCCTGCCGCTGGTGCCGCTGGCAAACTATTTCTTGTTCTTCGGCAGAGACATTCAGAACCTGTTTCCGCAGTCGTGGCGCCGTCCGAGCCGCCCGAAGCAGACCCGCGCCCGCCCGAATCCCAACTGGGCCAGCTCCTATCAGAGCAAATCCGGCGAGCGCCCCTACCGCCACAAGTGTACGGTCTGCGGACGGACGGACACGGAGTATCCGAATCTGGAGTTCCGCTACTGCTCCAAGTGCAAGGGCTATTACTGCTACTGCATCGACCACATCAACAACCACACGCACATCCAGTGAGTGTGTGTCCCGACGGACAAGACGCCCTGCCGCGATGAGCGCGGCAGGGCGCTTGTGCTTGCAAAATCCGGCGTTTTGCGAGGCACTTCAAAATGTTGCAATTTCACATCGGATTTCCGTAAAAACGGGCATTTTCCGCGGGCGGACAGAGTCGTCCGCCCCTACGGTGCGAAATCGAAAATCAACACGGATTCGCCGGAAAAATGCCATAAAGCGGGCATTCCTGGCGGGCGGACGCGCATGCAAAAGCCGGGACAGAAAAAAGATTCTCATTTTCCGAAAGCTGTGGTATACTGAAAACGGAAACAGCAAAATTATATGGAACTTGAAATGGAGCGGTTTTTATGAAATACATTCTCAAGGGCGGCACGGTCGTTGGCAGCAGCGTTTCGTGCGAGGCAGACCTTCTGATCGACGGCGAGAAGATCGCCGCCGTCGGAAAAGACCTTCTCTGCGAGGGCGCACAGGTCGTGGATGTGACGGGAAAGCTCCTGTTCCCCGGCTTTATCGACGCGCATACGCATTTTGATCTCGACGTCTGCAACACGACCACGGCCGATGATTTTGCCTCCGGCACGCGCAGCGCGCTGCGCGGCGGCACGACGATGGTCATTGACTTCGCCTGCCCCAACAAGGGCGAAACGCTCGGCTGCGGGCTGGCGCTCTGGCACGAGAAGGCCGACGGGAGATCCTCCTGCGACTACGCCTTCCACATGACCATCGACGACTGGAACGAGGGCATCCGCGCCGAAATTCCCGCGATGTTCGATGCGGGCATCCCGTCGTTCAAGATGTACATGACGTATCCGGCGATGATGATCGGCGACCAGGATCTCTATTCCGCGCTGCTGGAGCTGAAAAAATACGGCGGCATCGCGGGCGTCCACTGCGAAAACGCGGGCGTCATCGACGCGCTCATCGCGCAGCACAAAAAGGACGGGAAGCTTTCGCCGGCGTCCCATCCCGAATGCCGCCCGAACCCGCTGGAGGCGGAGGCGGTGGCGCATCTGCTGCGCATCGCCGAGGTCGCGGATGTGCCGGTCGTGATCGTGCACCTGAGCACGAAGGAGGCGCTGGACGAGGTGATGCGCGCCCGCGCAAGAGGGCAGAAGGTCTATGTCGAAACGTGTCCGCACTATCTGCTGCTGGACGATGCGCTCTACCGCCAGCCGGAATTCACGGATTCTGCCCGCTATGTCTGCGCGCCGCCGCTTCGCACGAAGGCCGATCAGGCGCTTTTGTGGAAGGCACTCGCAAACGGCGCGGTCCAGACCGTCTCCACCGACCATTGCAGCTTCACCCTCCGGCAGAAGGACGCAGGCAAAGACGACTTCACGAAGATCCCCGGCGGCCTGCCCGGCGTGGAGACGCGCGGCGTGCTGCTCTATTCCGCGGGCGTGGCAGAGGGGCGCATCACAAAGGAGCAGATGTGCGCGCTGCTGTCTGAAAATCCCGCGAAGCTCTACGGCGCGTATCCGCGCAAGGGCGTGCTGGCCGCAGGAAGCGATGCCGACATCGTTGTCTACGACCCCGCGGCAGACACGACCATTTCTGCCGCCGATCAGATTTCCGCCGCCGGCTACACGCCCTTTGAGGGCTTCCGGACGCACGGCTCGATCGCGCAGGTCTGGCTGCGCGGGCGGCTTGCCGTCGAGCGCGGCGAGATCCTGACCGGCGCCGTGGGCGAATACATCCCGCGCCGTCCGGGCGCGCTGTAAGCCGGCCGGGAGAAAACGAGAGAAAACGAGAGGAAACGAGAGGGAGGAACAGGCACATGTATGAAACCGACCGCCTGCCGCCGGAGCTGCGGCCGCTGTCCCCGTGGACGTATTTCGGGCTGGAGATCCTGTACCTGATCCCCGTGATCGGGGTGATCTTCCTGCTGTGTCATGCCATCGGAAGCAGCAACGTCAACAAGCGCAATTTTGCGTGCAGCCATTTCTGCGGGCTGCTGCTCGTCTTGCTCGTGGTGCTGGTCCTTGCGTGCACCGGTGCGCTGACCGGCCTCGGCTATGCGCTCGGGCAGTATTTCTGAGCATCCGGCTGCCTGCGGCGCTGGAAGGAGCCTTTATGTTAAATGTTGAATTATCGAATATCTGGAGCTGCGTGTCGCTGCCCGACCTTCTGAGCCGGGAAAAGGAACTTTTTGACGCGCATCTGCATCTGCGGAGCAACCAGCCGGGCTTTGCGCAGTATCTCGGCTGGCTCGGCCAGTCCGACGCGCTGACGGCGCGGATGCTCCATGCCGTGCGCACGGCGGAAAAGGCGATCCGCGCCGCGGGCGACACGCTCGTTGTGCTCGGAACGGCAAGCGCCTGCCGCGCGGCACAAGCTGCGCTGGCGCTGCTCGGTGACCGCGGAAAGGGCCGTATGCGCGTGTTTTTCGCGGGCGACAGTCTTTCCTCCCGGAGCTGGCTGGAGCTCTGCGACCGGCTGGAGGGGCATGATTTCTGCCTGCACATCGTCTCGCCGCTCGGCGGGGAGATGGAGACGGCGATCGCCTCGCGCGCCGTCCGCTGGATGATGGAGCGGCGCTACGGCGCGGAGACGAAAACGCGCATCTACGTCTCGGCGCAGCCGAACACCCCGGTGGCGCTGATGGCAAAGGAGGAGGGCTACGCCTTTCTGCCGGTGCCGACCCAGCCCGGCGGCGCATACAGCGCGCTGACCTCTGCGACGCTTCTGCCGCTGGCTGTGGCAGGGATCGAGCCGCTGGAGGTGCTGGAGGGCGCGGCGGAGGCCTACCGGCAGTACGATCTGCGCGCGTTTGAAAATCCCGTCTGGATGTATGCCGGCGCGCGCTACGCGCTGTACGGCAGGGGCCGCACGGCGGAGCTGCTCGGCACGTTCGACCCGGCGTTTTCCGCCTTCGGAACGTGGTGGGCGCAGTGGGTCTGCCGCCATGCCTGCCAGAGCGGAGCGGGCGTCCTGCCGCTGCCGATGTGTCTGACGCGCGATCTGGACGCAGTGGACAACATGCTGACCTCCGGACGCTATCCGCTGTTTGAGACGATGCTGCACGTGCCGCCGCTCTCCGCGCAGCGCGTGAACGTCGAGATGGACTGGAAGGACTATGACGGGCTGGACTATCTGGCGGACAAGTCGGTGGCAGACGTGGCGGCGGCGACGTATCAGGCGATGCTCGACACCCACGCCGCGGCGGATGTGCCGGTCATCGTGATCGAGGGCGAGACGCTCGATGCGGCGCACCTCGGCGAGCTGTTTTACTTCTTCGAGCTGGCAAACGCCATCTTCGCCTGCGCCTGCGGCGTCGATCCGTTCGACCTTCCGCAGGAGCTTCCGACGCGCCGCGCGGCAGCGGAGCTGCTCGGGTGGCCGGAAAAAGCAGAATAAAGCGTCATTTTCTGCGAAAAACGAAATATGCTATTGTGCTTTTTGAAAAAGAGTGCTAAAATACACTCGAATATCCCTTGAACCGAACAAAGGAGGAGTACCCTATGGTTCACATCATCATGGGGCCGGAAGGCTCCGGCAAAACCAAAAGACTCATTGACGCCATCCACCAGGCTTTGAAAGACGAGACCGGCAGTATGGTCTGTATCGAAAAAGGCCATACGATGCGCTTTGACGTCGATCACCGTGTGCGCCTGATCGACGCGGGCGAATACGCGCTTGGCAGCTATACGTTCCTGAAGGGCTTCATCAGCGGCCTTCATGCGGGCAATTTCGACATTACCCATATTTTTGCAGACGGTCTTTACAAGATCGCGCACTGCAAGGATGACACCGACACCGAGGCATTCCTCAACTGGTGCAATCAGTTCTCGCTGGCGAACAACGTCTCCTTCACCTTCACGATGCAGGGTGACCCCGAGACCGCGCCCGGCTACATTGCAAAATATCTTTGATCGAAAATTCAAGGGCAGTCCCATTCGGGACTGCCCTTTTTGCATCTGTTCTCAGTATTCAAAGCAGCTGCCGCCGACAAATTCCCGGACGATCGAATCGCGCGGGACAAACGGCGTGTCGAGCGGCGGAAGCTCGCGCACGACCTGCATCAGAACGCCGAGCCCGTGCGCCTCGACGAATTCATCGTCCAGCGCGTCTGCAAACTCGGGCAGCTCGCGCAGGTATTTTGCGAGGATGCACAGCTCATAGTCGTGGAAGGTGTCGATGTGGACGCTGGCGTTCGGCTTGTTGGGCGCGATATACTGCACCTCACCGCGGTCAACGTCCTGCGCGCGCTCGACGGTCGTGCGCAGGGAGTTTCCGCGCCCGCGATAGTCGCGGATCATGCGGCGGGCAACGCGGATCTGCTCCGGGCGGACGATGCGGTCATCGCCGGTGATGATGCGCGTGCGCGGCGCGACATAGATGCCGGTGGCGCGGTCGCGGATGCGGTCAAAAATGATGGGGTTCAGCATGTGGATGCCCTCGACGAGAATGATCGCCTCGCGGCTTCCCTGCACCGGACGGTAGCCGCCGGTCTTGCCGCCGGCAAAATCATACCACGGCACCTGCGCCGTTTCCCCGTTGGAGAGCGCCTCCATGCAGCGGCAGAGCTCTGTCCAGTTGACGCACAGCGGCGATTCCCAGTCGGTCAGCTCCTTGGGCCGGTCGGCAAGCGAGAGGAAAAAGTTGTCCATGCTCAAAAGGCAGACCGGCACGCCGAGGTTCTCCAGATACGCCTTCAGGCGCATCGCGGTGGTCGTCTTTCCGGAGCCGGACGGCCCGGTCAGCGCGACGTAGGGGCGCTTGGGATAGGCGCTCAGGATGGTAGAGGCGGCGGCGCTGATCTTGTCGTGAAAGACCTCCTCACAGCGCAGGACAAAGCGCGTCTGGTCGCGCATGGCGACGGTGATGTTTTCAAGATCGATGACTCGCATAAAGCAGTCTCCTTTCTTTAAGTGGTTTGTACGGTGGGAGCGGCCTGCTCGAGCTTCCGGCGGATACGTTTCCAGAAATATACAAAGCAGAAGACGTGCATGGCCGAGGTGAAGACCCAGCTGACGGGATAGGAGAAATAGAGCGCGGGCAGCGTGTGGTCCCACACAAAGATGGTGTAGATCCAGACGGTGCGCAGGATGCAGGCGCCGAAGATCGTGACGACCATCGGCAGCCACGATTTTCCGAGCCCGCGCACCATGCCGCAGCAGACCTCCATTGTGCCGCAGAGGAAATAGGGCATTGATATATAGTATGTGCGGATCATACCCATTGCGATCACGGCGTCATAGGCCGGGTCGCTGCCGGAAACGTAAATGCCGAGCAGCTGCGGGCCAAAGACCGTGGTCAGCGCGCAAAGCGGCACGCCGATGATGAGCACGGCGAACTGGCACGCCCAGAAGATCTTCCACACGCGGTCATAGCGCCGCGCGCCGATGTTCTGACTGGTGAAGGTGATGGCGGCGTGGAAGACGGAGTTCATCGCCGTGTAGGAAAACGCGGCGATGTTGGACGCGGCGGTGTTCGCGGCGATGACATCCGCGCCGAACGAGTTGACGCAGCTTTGGATCATGACATTCGAGATGTTGAAGACCACGGACTGAAGCCCCGCCGGAAGGCCGATCTGGATCATGCGCATCGCCTCGGTCGGGTGCAGGCGCAGCTCCCTCAGCCGCAGGCGCGACGCGCCCTCCTGCCGCATCAGGCAGGCAAGGATCAGCCCGACCGACACATACTGCGACACGACCGTTGCGATCGCGACGCCTGCCACGTCCATCCGGCAGAGAATGACGAAAAAGAGATTCAGCAGCACGTTCAGTACGCCGGAGACGGCGAGGAAGATAAGCGGCCTTTTCGTATCGCCGTAGGCGCGCAGGATCGCCGCCGCGAAATTGTAGACGAGCGCGCCGGGGATACCGATGAAATAGATGCGCAGATAGAGGCTGGCCAGCGCCAGAACGTCCTCCGGCGTTGCCATCAGCTCCAGCAGCGGTGTGGACAGGAAGAAACCGATCAAAAACGTGATCACGCCCAGAATCAGGCTCAGCGTGATGGCGCAGTGTACCGCGCGGCTGACGCCTGCATCGTCGCGGCAGCCGACATAGCGCGCGACGAGAATGTTGACGCCGACCGAGATGCCGATGAACGCGCCGGTCAGCAGGTTTATGAGCGACGAGGTCGCGCCCACGGCGGCCAGCGACGTGCTGCCCGCGAATTTGCCGACGACAATGACGTCGGCCGCGTTGAACAGAAGCTGCAAGATGCCTGTGAGCGCCAGCGGAAGCGAGAACATCAGGATCTTTGGCAGCAGCGCGCCGTTCAGCATATCAAATCTCTTTGCCTTAGCCATGTTCCTCTCCTTCATATTTCCTGTAATATCGTCTGAAATCTCCGCCACGGAGCAAGCTCCGGCGGCAAATGCGAAAACTCGGCCGCAAGCCCCGTCTGCGGATGGAAAAAGCGCACCCTGTACGACCACAGCGCGATCGGAAAGTCCGTCTCCGCCGCGCCGTATTTCCGGTCGCCCGCGAGCGGCATACCGCGCGAGGCGAACTGCACCCGGATCTGGTGCGTCCTGCCCGTGTGCAGCCGGATGCGAAGCAGCGACAGCCCCTCCGCCGTCCCGAGCACACGGTAATCAAGAACCGCCTCCCGGACATCCTTCCCCGGCCCCTGCCCGACACGCGCCATCCGCGCTGTTCGGTCGTAAAAGAGCCAGTCGCGCAGCGTACCCTCCGCCGCCTCCGGCCTTCCCGTGACGACCGCAAGATATTCCTTTTCAAATCGGCGCTCGCGCATCTGCTGCGACAGCAGCTCCGCCGCCACCCGCGACCGCGCAAACACCATCACCCCGCCGACCGCCGCGTCCAGCCTGTGGACCGTCCGCACACACGCCCTCTCATCTCCGAGCACCGCCCGGATCTGTGCGGGCATACCGCCCGGCTCGTCGGTGGAGACGATGCCGGGGGGTTTTAAGCATACAAAGACCCGATTATCTTGGTACAATACTTTCATAAGAAGTCCGGCGGATCTTTTCCGCCAATACTGCGTTGGAAGCGCCTCGGAGTATACCCGATACGCCGTCGGCGCTTCGCCTTGTCTTGGCGGAAAATCTCTCGCCGGAGCGGTGAGGGGTGTTTTCCGCCAATACTGCGTTGGAAGCGCCCCGGAGGAAGTCCGATGCGCATTTGACGTGTTGGTCTCATCATTATAACACGCTTCGCGGAAAAGTCATAGCTTGGTTTTACGAAAACGGAGCGGAAGTTTTACAAGACGGGGCGGCTTCCTTAATAATTCTTAAAAACCCCGCAAAAGCGCCGCATTTGCGAGAGAATTATGATACAATACAGAAAAATGGTATTGTAGGCGATGCAGGAGGAGACCGATATGGAACAGAAGAACGAACAGAGCGCCCTGATTCTCGTGGTGGACGACGAGCCGGACATCCGGCGTATCATCCGCATTTTGCTGGAGTCGGGCGGCTATCGGGTCGCCGAGGCGCAAAACGGCCTTGCGGCGGTGGAATACGTGCGGAAGCAGCCGGGTGTCGATCTGGTGCTGATGGACATTATGATGCCGGGGCTGGACGGCGTATCCGCCAGCCGCGAGATCCGCGAGTGCTGCGCCGCGCCCATTTTGTTCCTGACCGCCAAGACGCAGGAGCAGGACAAGCTGGAGGCCTATCAGGCCGGCGGCGACGACTATCTGGCAAAGCCGTTTTCCCATGCGGAGCTGATGATGAAGGTCGAATCGCTGCTGCGGCGCTACCGCGTGTACAAGGGCAAGACGAACGGACAGGTCCTGCGGGCGGACGTGGTGCTCGACGAGCCGGGGCGGCGCGTGCTGCGCGGCGGGCGCTCGGTCGAGCTGACCGAGACGGAGTTTGAGATCCTCTGCTTTCTGGCCGCGCACCGCGGGAGCGTCGTGTCGGTCGAGCAGATCTACCGCGGCGTCTGGCGCGAAAAATACATGCCCTCGTCCACAAACACAGTCATGGTACATATTGTGAATCTGCGCAAGAAGCTGGAGGAGGATCCGACCAATCCCCGCCTCATCCGCACGGTCTGGGGGAAGGGGTATCAGATTGACTGAGAAAAAACGCTTCCGCTCGCTGCACTTTAAGCTCATGCTCGTGATGCTGGCGGGCTTCGGCCTGGGCGTTCTGACGTATGTGCTGACGGTGCAGTGCGGCAACTGGTTCATCGAGTCGCGCTATATGAGCGACGAGTCCGTAAGCCGCCGCAGCATGTCGGCAGTCGAGAGTCTGCAAACGTACATCCGCGACAACAATCTTGCCTCGCGGGACACCGAGCAGATCGCCCGCTGGTCGATGACGCAGAAGGACACCTACATCCTGTTCTACAAAAACCGCCATCTGGCGATGGAGGCCGGCTGGTGGGGCATCGACGACAGCGCCTCCATCCGAAGCCGGGAGCTGAGCGAGCAGACAGCCCTCACGATCTACCCCGTGAGCTTCCGTGACGGCGTGTTTCAGGCCGTCGTGTACGATTTTTCCGAGGTGAAGCTCTATGACGCCATGCAGGTCATCGGCATCGTGCTGGCGTGCGCGCTGTTTGCGCTTTTGATGCTGCTGTACAACAGCCGCATCACGCACGCCATCATCGACGTCTCGCGCGAGATCCAGGAGATCGGGCGCGGCAATCTCGACACGCAGATGCGGCCCGTTGACAACGATGAGCTCGGGCGGCTGACGCAGAGCGTGGACGCGATGCGCCTCTCGCTCATCCGCAAGACGCAGGAGGAGCAGGCGGCGCTGAAAAAGAACAGCGAGCTCATCACCGCCATGTCCCACGACATCCGAAATCCGCTCACGGCGCTGCTGGGCTATCTCGATCTGGCGCGCGGCGGGCAGTACCGCTCGGAGGGCGAGCTGAGGCAGTACCTCGAGGCCTCCTACTCCAAGGCCGAGCAGCTCAAGACGCTGACGGACGAGCTGTTCCGCTATGCCCTCGTGTTCGGCGGGCAGGAGCTGAATCTCGACATGCAGGAATACGACGCCGAGATCCTGCTGGAGCAGCTCCTGTTTGAGCCGATCATGGCGCTGGAGCAGCACGGCTTTCATATCCAGACCGCGCACCCGACGCTCCGGTGCCGCATCCGGCTGGACGTCACGTATTTTCAGCGCGTGCTCGACAATCTCTTTGACAATCTCCGCAAATACGCAGACCCCGCCGCGCCGGTGGCGATCACGGCGATGGAGGAGGACGGCTGGCTCCAGCTCTGCATCGGAAATACCCGCAAAAAGGACCCCGGCGTGGTCGAGAGCAACAAGATCGGGCTCAAGACCTGCGAGCGCATTCTCGCGCAGATGGGCGGCCAGCTCCGCCGCTATGAGCAGGGCGAGCGGTTTTCCGTGGAGATGTCGCTGCCGGAGCTGCCGGACGGCACGGAAGAAGTTGCAAATTAGTTACAAATTTCCCGAACAGCTTAAGAATTTCTTAAAATTGGGCGCGCAGGGGTTTCGTTTTTGCCAAAACCCTGCTAGAATAGCGCCAGAACAGACGCAACCCACCCCCCGAGAAAGGAGGAACCCTATGAAACGACGCATTCTTGCGCTGCTGCTGACCGCGGCAGCACTGACCGGCTGCCTTGCCGCCTGCGGCAAAAGCGAAAAGCCGGATGCGGCCGCGCCTCCCAACGCTGTGCAGGGAAAGCGCATGGAGGCGGAGACCGTCACCTCAAAGTACGCCTATTCCGCAGAGTACATCGACCTGCCGGTGGACGTGGACTACATCACCACGAACTGCGTCAGCGGCAATTATTTCTATTTTACCGCCAGCGTCAAAAGCGGGACGGACAGCTTCGTTGACCCCGACTCCGGCGAGGGCTATTCGTATGACACCTACGACCTCAAGCTCATCCAAATCGATCTCAGCACGCGCGAATGCACAGAGCTGGACGCGCTCGACGCCGTGCAGGCGGAGGGTGAAGAAGGCTGGCGCCGCGACATGTATGTTCAGAACATGACCGCCGCGCCCGACGGCGGCGTCTGCGTGTACGTTCAGACCAACAGTTATCGCCTCACCACGCCGGCGGAGGGCGATACGGCCAATTTCGGGAGCTACAATTACGAGGGCGGCACGCAGCAGAATCTCATTTTGTTCGTCGGCGCGGACGGAAAGACCGGAAAAACGGTCGATCTGAGCGCTGCGCAAGGCGGTGATTTCTATCCCAGCAACTTCCTCTCCGATGCAAAAGGCTACCTCTATCTGGGCGACTTTGACCGCGTGCGCATCTGGGACAAGGACGGCAATTTTGTCACCGAGCTGGAGCTTGGCCCCGAATACAGCAATCTCATGCAGTACGGCGCGGACAAGATCGGCGTGGTGACCTACGGTCAGACGCACGTCTTCAAGGTCATCGACCCCGTGAAGAAGGCCTTCGGCGAGACGCTTCCGCTTCCTGCCGATGCGTATCAGATCTATCCGGGCGACAACATCTACGACTTTTTCTATGACAACAGCGGCAAGATCTACGGCTACATCAGCCAGACCAAGACCGCCGAGAAGGTCATCGACTGGCTCGAATGCGACGTGGACAGCAACAACATGACCTCGTTCAGCATCCTGCCCGACGGGCATGTGTTTGCCATGACGCAGGAATACCGCCGCGGCCGCCGCGGAAGCAGCGTCCAGCTCATCCTGATGACCCGCGTGGACGCCTCGACGCTGCCGCAGAAGAAGAACCTGACGCTCGCGTGCATGTATCTGGACTCCACGCTGCGCAGCCAGATCGTGCGCTTCAACCTCCGAAACCCGCAGTACCGCATTGTGGTCCGCGACTACTCCGAATACAATACGGAAAACGACATCTCCCTCGGCATGACGAAGCTCACCACCGAGCTTGCCGCCGGGACGATGCCGGACATGCTGCTCACCACATCCCTGCCGGTGCGGCAGTATGAGGCGAAGGGGCTGCTGCGCGATCTTACCCCGATGCTGGATGCGGACAGCACGCTCAGCCGCGACGATCTGATCACCGAGGTGCTCGACGCCCGCGCGGTTGACGGAAAGCTCTACCGGATGCCCACCAGCTTCATGATCTCCGCCGTCGCGGGGCGCGCGGACATCGTCGGCGGCTATGAGACATGGACGCTCGACGACGTGCAGGACGCCATGAAAAAGCTCCAGCCAGACGCGACGGTTTTCTCCGAGTTCTATACCAAAGAAAGCGTCCTGTCCAACTGCGTCAGCGACTATATGGACGCCCTTGTGGACTGGGAAAACGGCGTCTGCCGTTTTGACGGCGAGGAATTTCGGAGCCTGCTCGCGTTTGCAAACCAGTTCCCGCTGGAATGTGACTACAGCCGCGTTGCGTACAATGAGAGCGATTTTTCCCGCATGAAGGCCGGAAAGCAGCTTCTTATGTTCCTGACGTTCCACGGCTTTGACGCCCTCAACGGCCAGTTTACGCTGATGGACAACGCCCCCTGCTTTGTCGGCTTCCCGGTTCCCGCCTCCTGCGAGCGGGTGCGCAGCCGCTTCATCCTGCAAGGCGAGCTTGCCATCACTGCCGCCTGCTCCGAGCCGGACGCGGCGTGGGCGTTCATCCGCTCCGTCCTTGATGAGGACTACCAATCCCAGATCTGGAGCTTCCCCATCCTGAGATCGGCGTTTGACGACATGCTCGCCGAGGCGATGAAGCAGGAGTTCTACACCGACGCAAACGACAGACGCGTGGAGCGGCCCAAGGGCGGCGTCAGCTACGGCAGCGACGAGATGATCGACTGCTACGCCGTCACAGAGCAGCAGAAGGACATTCTCATGGAGCTGATTCGCTCCACAGACCGCGTCAGCGAGTATGACGATCACATCATGAGCATCGTCATCGAGGAGACCGGCGCGTATTTTGCCGGCCAGAAAACGCTGGACGAGACCGTGAAGGTCATCCAGAACCGCATGAATCTCTACGTCACGGAGCAGCGCTGAACGCAGCGCGTCCGGACACGACACACCAAATCAGGAAACAGGTAATGCCTATGCAGTCACTCAAGCAAACAACACGCAAAAAAACGGCGGCCGCGCCGCAGGAGGAGCGCCCGCCCAAGCGGCGCAGCCGTGTGCGGGAGCTTCTCCACTCGCTGTTTTTCTCCGGGCCGAGCTTTCTGGGAATGCTCATCTTCTTTGTCATCCCGTTCGGCGTGGTCGTGTACTATTCGTTCATCAACGGCGCGCTCGACCACGGCTTTGCGGGGCTCAAGAACTATGTGAGCGTCATGCAGAACGGCGCGTTCCGCATCGCGGTCAAAAACACGGCCGTTTTCTCGGCGCTGTCGGTGCCGCTGGCGGTTATTCTGGCCATGGCGCTGGCGCTGCTGCTCGAGGCGCGCATCCCGTGGAAAAGCCAGTTCCGCACCTTCTTTTTAAGTCCGATGATGGTGCCCATCGCATCGATTATTCTGGTCTGGCAGGTGCTTTTCCACGACAACGGCGTCGTCAACGAGCTGCTCAAGAGCCTTGGCCATGACAAGATCTACTGGTTTTCGTCCAACGCGAGCCTTGTCGTGATCGTGGTGCTGTTTTTGTGGAAAAACCTCGGCTACAACATGATTTTGTTCATGGCGGCGCTCAACAACGTCCCCAAGGCGATGCTCGAGGCCGCCGAGGTCGAGGGCGCGAGCGAGTGGACGCAGTTCGTCCACATCAAGCTCCGCTATCTCTCGCCGACGATCCTGTTCGTGACGATCCTCTCGATCATCAACTCCTTCAAGGTCTTCCGCGAGATCTATCTGCTGACGGGCAATTACCCGTATGACTCGCTGTACATGCTCCAGCACTTCATGAACAACATGTTCCGCCAGCTCGACTATCAGAAGCTGTCGGCGGCGGCGGTGCTGCTGGCCATCGTGATCGTCATCCTGATCGCCATCCTTTTTGCGGTCGAAAACTACTTCGGAAAGGACGTGGAGGGATGAAGAAAAAACGCTATTTTTCGCGCGGTATGCTGACGCTGCTGGCGGCGGTGTTCGCCTTCCTGTTCCTGATGCCGACGGTCCTGACGATCACAAACTCGTTCATGGCGCAAAGCGAGATCACCGCCAACTACGGGCAGGTCTTTGCCAGCGGAACGAGCGGCAGCAGCTACATCTCAAAGGTCATCAATCTCAAGTTCATCCCCGACAAGGTGAGCTTCACGCAGTATATCACGGTGCTGCTCAAGAGCCCGGAATATCTGCTGAAATTCTGGAACGCGGTCATTCTGGTCGCGCCGATCGTGGTGGGCCAGCTTCTGGTCGCGTCGCTCGCGGCCTACGGCTTCACGCGCTGGCGCGGCAAGATCCGCGACACCATCTTTTTCGCGTATGTCATTCTGATGCTCATGCCGTATCAGGTCACGCTCGTCCCGAACTATCTGGTCAGTGACTGGCTGGGGCTTCTGAACACGCGCTGGGCGATCATTCTTCCGGGCATCTTTGCCCCGTTCTCGGTGTTCCTGCTGACGAAGTTCATGCGCCGCATTCCGGTGTCGCTGATCGAATCGGCAAAGCTCGACGGCGCGAACGAGTGGCACGTATTCTGGGACATCTGCCTGCCGCAGTGCCGCAGCGCCCTGTATTCGGTCGCCATTCTGGTGTTTATCGATTACTGGAACATGGTCGAGCAGCCGCTCATCCTCCTGCCTGACGCGGAGATGCAGCCGCTTTCGGTCTATCTTTCCACCATCAATGCCGGTGAGATCGGCATTGCCTTCGCCGTCGCGGTGATCTACATGATCCCCGGACTTCTGATGTTCCTCCACGGTGAAGCGTATCTTGTTGAGGGCATCGCGCATTCCGGCTCTGTGAAAGGATAAAGGGGTAGAAGCTATGGAAACAAATGTGAAACGCAGAGAATGGGTCAAAACCGCCGCCATCATTTTTCTGGTGGTCATGCTGGTGCTGACGTTTTTCTCAAACACCATTTTGAATCATTCGCTGCCGGAGGTCGCCACGGCAAACGTGACCTCCGGAACGATCAACGCCAAGATCCGCGGCAGCGGCACGGTCTCCGCCAACGAGACGTATGACGTGACCATCAAGCAGACCCGCAAGGTCGCAAGCGTCAAGGTGCGTGTGGGCGACAGCGTCAGCGCGGGCGACGTTCTGATGACGCTCGAGGCCGAGGAGTCGGACGAGCTCAAGCAGGCGCAGACCGAGCTGGAGTCGATGGAGCTGAGCTACGAAAAGAGCCTCATCGCCGCCTCCACCGAGGCCGCGCGCGAAAACCGCGACGTGCAGAAGCTCCGCGAGGCCTATAACGACCTGCTGGCGCAGTATAACCAGTACAGCACCATGGATGCCCGTCAGGTCGAGCTGGAAAAAACCAAGGCAGAGGCAACGCTCAAGGAACTGCAAAAAGACTTGGCTGCGCTGCAAAAAGCGTTGGAAGCGACAAAGACGGAGAAAGACTATACACAGGCACTTGCGGATAAAGAAAAATATGAGGCCGAGGTCACAAAGTTGGAGGCTGAGGTCGCAGAGATTCAGAAAAAATATGACGCAGCAGGTAATGGCCAGAGCGTTGAAGAACAAATTCGCGATTTAGAGAAACAGGTCAATGAGAAAAATGCACAGGTCGGCGCCAAAATCAGTAAAATTGATGGACTGAAAAAGGACAAGAACTATGCCGCCCTCAAAACGTTGGCGAATGACGAAGAAACCTATATGGCAATCTACGTCACTGATCGAGCAGCACTTGAGAGAAAAATCCTCGAAACATGGCCGATGACGCCGCAGGAGGCGGCGGCACAGGCGAGCGCGATGATTGATGCTTATAACGCAGTAGCAGTTGCACAGAGCGAACTTGAAACGCTGCAAGCAGAGCTTGCTGACCTTCAAACGGAATTGGAGGCTCTGCGCTCCCAACAGAATACCTATACAAGCAAGCAGGAACTTGCTAGGCAGCTCGACAATGCTAAAAACAAGCTGAAAGACGCCGACATGAAGCTGAACTCTGCCAAGCGGATCGTGGACAGCTATGAGGCGGAAATCGAAGCACTGGAAGGCAAGATCGAAAGAGCACAAAATGCAGTTGACACCCAGCAGGACAAGGTAGACCGGCTCACCAGCGCGAACACCCTCGCCGAGCAGGTCAAGTCCGCAAAGCAGGCGTTGGAGGACAAGATCTTTGAGCAGGGTCTTGCCGACGGCTCGGCGCTCGATCTCGAGGCCGCCAAGAAGGCCATCGACGAGAAAAAGGCCGACATTGAAAAGCTGACCCAGAACGCCGACGAGGTCGAGGTCAAGGCCAAGGTCGGCGGCACCGTGAGCGCCATCAACGTCACCGCCGGCAACAACGCAGGCGCCGAAACGCCGCTCATGACGCTCAACCTGACCGACCGCGGCTACACCGTCAAGATCTCCGTCACAAACGAGCAGGCCAAGAAGGTCCGCGTCGGCGACAGCGCGGAGCTGGTCAACTACTGGTACGGCGGCGACATTCAGGCGACGCTGGAAAACATCACGAACGACCCCTCGAACCCCGGCAAGGCGAGACTTCTCGTGTTCCGGCTGACGGGCGACGTGGAGCCTGACACGAATCTGACGCTCTCCATCGGTCAAAAGAGCGCGAACTATGACTGCATCGTGCCCAACTCCGCCATCCGCACCGACAGCAACGGCACCTTCGTCCTTGCCATCGTCGCAAAGAGCACGCCGCTGCGCACGCGCTACACCGCGACGCGCGTGGATGTGCAGGAGCTTGCAAAGGATGACACCGTGACCGCCGTGACGGGTCTGTCGTCGGGCGACTTTGTCATCACCACCTCGACCAAGCCCATTGAGGCCGGCACGCAGGTGCGTCTGGTGGAGAACAACTGATGCGCGGGCGCGGTGGAAAATACGTCAGAAAGACGGCGGCTCTGACGAAAAAGCAGCTCGTCTGGCTGCTCGTGAACGCCGGACTGGCGGCGCTGGCGCTGCTGTGCGTGTGGGGGCTGAACGCCGTGACGGGGGCGCTGCCGACGCAGTCGGCGGCAAAGGCATGGCGCGGCACGAGCGAAATGCGCTTCGCGCAGGTCTCGGTCTTTCTGCCGGAGGACGAAAAGATCGACCAGTCCTCCGTCGAGAGCTTCCGCAGGACGCTCGACCAGAAGCTGATCGACGCCTCGCTGGAAGCGCCCGAGGGCGGCAGGCTCTATGACGACGCCTATTCCGGCGTCACGACCGTCGCGGTCACGAGCGGCAAGACAACGCTCTCGGTCAAGACCGTCGGCGTGGGCGGAGATTTCTTCCTGTTTCACCCGCTGACGCTCCGCTCGGGCAGCTACCTGACCGCCAACGATTACATGAACGACCGCGTCCTGCTCGACGAGGAGCTGGCGTGGGCGCTGTTCGGAAGCTATGACGTGGCGGGCATGAGCATCCAGATCGGCGAGCGCACCTACCCCGTGGCGGGCGTGGTGCACCGCGAGGACGATTTTGCCAGCAAAAAGGCCTATCAGGACGGCCCCGGCATGTTCATGAGCTATGACGCGCTGAACGCCATCTCCGAGACGAAGCTCAGCGCCTACGAGATCGTCATGCCGGACATGATCTCCGGCTTTGCCGAGAGCATCGTGAAGGCCGCCTTCACCGGCGGCAAGGCGGCGGTCGTGCAGAACACGGGGCGCTACGGGGCGCTGCGGCTGTGGAAGGTGCTGACCGCCTACGGCGAGCGCTCGATGAACACGCGGGGCATCATCTATCCCTACTGGGAAAATGCCGCGCGGCTGACCGAGGATTACGCGGCGCTGCTGCTGCTGTTTGCGGTGCTGCTTGCCGTCTGTCCGGCCGTGTGCGCCGCGATCTGGCTCGTGCGCACCGTCAAGCGCCTTGTCCTGCGCGCCGCCGGTGCAGCCGGCCGCAAGATCGGCGAGAAGATCGAGGAAGAAAAAGAAAAGCACTATGTCCGCAGCGGCATCTGAGCGGCTGCGGCAGAAACGAAAAAAGCATGATATTCGGCGGAGCCGCGCTTCCATGGAGGCGCGGCTCCGCGTTTTCATGCAGGACAAGCGGAGCGGGCGGCTGTCCGCGCAAAATATACAGTTCTGCGGCGTATGTTTATACTAAAGCCTAATTAAAACAATTGATTATCCAGCTGCGCCCTGTAATGCTCTTTATCGTATCAGAGGTCAAGGTGCAAATGGTATCGCAAAGCCGATCTACTACCTTCTCCAAAGTAGCAAACACTTCATTACGGAAGCCTGTGATTCGGAGCTCTTTCCATATCTGCTCGATGGGATTCATCTCAGGCGTATACGGTGGAATGTAAAACAACTCTATGTTTTCCGGGATATGAAGCTTGTTAGACTTGTGCCATGCTGCACCATCACAACACAGCAGGATCAGATCATCCGGGTATTGCTTGGACAGTTCCTCAAGAAATATGTTCATACAAGTAGAATTGCAATACGGCATAACAAGAAAACAGGAGCTTCCCGTTACTGGTTCAACAGCTCCGTATGCATACCGATATTCACGAATGTGATGGCAAGGTACCGATGGACGAATGCCCTTTTCACACCAGCAGTATTTGGGCTTATTGATTCGCCCGAATCCTGCTTCATCCTGGAACATAAGTCGTACTTCTTGATGTGGATGGCCAGACTTGTTTACATAATTCTTTAGTTCGCCGATTCGCTTGTTAATTTTTTTGAGGTCTCGATGACCTCATCACTGGCTTTCTTCGGATGCTTGCTCCTTGGCATGACTTTCCTCCAACCGTGGCGGTGGAGGACGTAATAGATCTGTGATGTCCCTATGGAATGACCTACAGCTTCCCGATATGCAGTCTCAATATCATGCACCGATACCGTTTTTCCTGCATTTAAAGCCTGACGAAACGGCTCCAGGAGCGCTTCCTCTTCTGCATAACTCAGGTTCCGGTGGTTTCCGTGATAGTGGCTTTCTGTGATACTTGCAAGACCATTGGCTTTATATCGGGAAACCAGCACGGTAATATATTGCGTGTGGAAGCCGGTTTTTTCACGAATTTCTTTGTTCTGCTTCCCTTCTGCTCGCATCTCAAGTGCTGCCAGTCTTTTTTCAACATTTTTATCTCGATTCTTTTCCCTCGCTGCCTTGATCTCTTGCGCTTCCTCAAGCGTGAAAGTGTATCTTTTCATTTCTCATCACCATGTTCATTATACAACAACGACGATAAATCATCAATCTTATTAAAAAGATATTAGTATTAGCGCCGAGATGGGCATCGACCCCTACGGCGCGGAATGAAAACCAACACGAATTCGCCGGAAAACCGCCATAAACCGGCGGCTTTCGGCGGGCGTCAAGACGGTCGAAAGAAAACACATCCCGTCGAAAAAGGACTTGAAAAAAACGGGTGCTTCTGATAAATTAGATACGTTCTTATTATGTAAATCAACTGCCGGACGACCGGCTTTTTTGGAGCGTTCTGATATGGTCTTTTCCAGTCTGCATTTTTTATATCTGTTCCTGCCGCTGTGCGTGCTGCTGTATTTCCTGATGCCCTCGCTCAAGGCGAAAAACGCCGTCTTGCTGGTATTCAGCCTTGTGTTCTATGCGTGGGGCGAGCCTGTTTATGTGCTGCTCATGCTGGGCGTGGCGGCGGCAAACTGGGCGTTCGGGCTGCTGATGGAGCGCATCAGCAAAAAGGCGGTCCTCATTGCGGCGCTGGTGTTTGACCTCGGCTGTCTGGCGATCTTCAAATATGCAGGCTTTTTGACGGAAAATCTGAACGCGCTGACCGGCATGCAGCTTCCCGTGCCGCAGATCGCGCTGCCCATCGGCATCTCGTTCTACACCTTCCAGATTTTATCCTATGTGGTGGACGTCTATCGCGGCAATGTGCGCGTGCAGGTGTCGTATCCGCGGTTTTTGCTCTATGTCAGCCTGTTCCCGCAGCTGATCGCCGGCCCCATTGTCCGCTATGCCGATGTGGAAAAGGAGCTGGCAGACCGCCGCAGCGAGCCGCAGGAGATCTTCTACGGCATGACGCGCTTTTGCATGGGCCTTGCGAAGAAGGTGCTGCTGGCGGACTACGCGGGCAAGGCCGCCGCGCAGCTTCTGGACGGCAATCTCGCCGCACAGTCAACGCTGGGCGTCTGGTTCGGCGTGCTGCTGTATACGTTTGAAATTTACTTCGATTTCTCGGGCTATTCCGACATGGCAATCGGACTTGGACGCATCTTCGGCTTCAGATATCCGGAGAACTTCCGTCTGCCGTACATGTCAAAGTCTATCACGGAGTTCTGGCGGCGCTGGCATATCTCGCTGAGCAGCTTCTTCCGCGACTATCTCTACATCCCGCTGGGCGGAAACCGGCGGCATGTGATCTTGAATCTCGCCATTGTCTGGGCGCTGACGGGCCTTTGGCACGGCGCAAGCTGGAATTTTGTGCTGTGGGGCATGTATTTCTTTGTGCTGCTGGTCATCGAGCGGTATACAAAAACGCTCCGCGAGAAGATCCCCGGTATGATTCGCTGGCTTGTGACGTTCGTGCTGATCGTGGTCGGCTGGAACATTTTCTACTTCACGGACGCGGCGCGGCTGGGCGAGAGCTTCCGCGTGATGTTCGGCGCGGCCGGAACGGGCTTTGCCGACGAGCAGGTGCGCATCAGCCTTGTGAACAACCTGCCGCTGCTGATCCTGTGCGCGATCGGCAGCACGCCGCTGCCGCAGATCGTCGGCAGCACACTGGGCATGCTCTGCGCGTCCAAAAACGGCGAGGGAAAGCAGTCGCGCGCGTATGTGATCGTGATGTTCGTGTTTGATCTGCTGCTGCTTGCGCTGTGTACCATTGCGCTGGTCAGCACCACCTTCAACGCGTTCCTGTATTTCCGCTTTTAAGGAGGCGCTGCGTCATGAAAAAGCTATACAACGTTTTATTGTGCACAGCGCTTGCGCTGCTGCTCGTGATCGGCGTCTGGTCGCTCTTTGGAAACGGCGAGACGGTCTCGGCGGTCGATGGCAAGACGCTGGCGGAAAAGCCGGAATTCACATTTGCCTCGCTCTTTGACGGCAGCTATCTGCCTGCACTTGAGCGCAGCTACAGTGACCACTTCCCGATGCGTGACATGATCCTCGAGGTGGGCAAGACCATGAACCGCTTCTACTACTATTCCGGCAGCGACGAGAACGCCGTGCTCATCATCGGCGGCTCGACGGGCGCGGAGCAGGGCGGCGAGCGGCTTGACACGGCGCTCACGCCGCCGGTCACGCCGCCGACGCAGACCCCGACACCTGATGAGCCGCCGGAGGAAAAACCGGATGACACGCCCGCAGAGCCCGCTCCGGAGGATACGCCGCAGCAGCCGGAGGAGCAGACCCCGCCGGAGCTGGACGAGCCGGAAGAGGAGGATGCGACATGGGCAGGAAACGTCATCGTGGTCGGCACGCGCGCAATGGAGATCCCGTCGGCAAACGAGCAGATCATTGAAAGCTATGCCGATGCAGTCGGACGCCTGGCCGATGCAATGGGAAGCGGCGTGCGCACGATCTCGCTGGTCACGCCGAACGGCGGCGAGTTCTACTCACCGCAGAGCATGCACACGGGCATCCACAGCCAGAAGGCCATGATCGAGCACTGCTATGCGTCGATGGACGCGGGGATCGTGACCGTTGACGCCTACAGCGGCCTGCGCGAACATGCCGACGAGTACATCTACTTCCGTACTGACCACCACTGGACGCAGCTCGGCGCGTATTATGCCTATCAGAAGTTCTGTGAGGCGGCTGGCTTTGAGGCCGTCGCGCTCGACCGCTTCCAGACCGGCGTGTATGAAAATTTTGTCGGCTCGATGTACACCTTCACCAAGGGCTATCCGCAGAGCGAGACGCTCTACAATAACCCGGACACGCTGACCTACTATCTGCCCATCTACGAGACGCACGCGAAGTATTACGCCGATGCCTCGCTCCAGAACGGCGTGGCGGTGAGCGTGGTCTATACGCAGCTTCCGGAGTCAACGACGAACAAATACCTCTGCTACATCGGCGGCGACACGCCGGTGTGCGTGATCGAGTCGGCAGCGGAGGGCGGCACGTGCATCGTGCTGAAGGAGTCGTACGGCAACGCCTTTGTACCGTTTTTGACGAGCCACTACAGCAAGATCATCGTCATCGACCCGCGTGAGTTCAACCGCGACGGCAAGCCCTCGCTCGATCTGGCGAGCTTTGCCGCCGAGCAGGGGATCGACGATCTGATCGTCATCAACTATCCGTACATGATCAATAACACGTCTTACATCGCGTGGCTCAACCGTCTGGCAGGCGGAAGCGCGTCGTAAGCAGCAAAGCGCCGCGCGGAGCCTGTACTCTGATATGCTCCCTCCATGTTCGACAGTTTGTTTTTTCACTGTCTCTCATGGAGGGAGCATATCATACTCCGCGCGGCGCTTTCAATATCTATTCCCCGGTATAGCTCCTGCAAAAAGGCCGGAGCGTGCAGCGCTCGCAGGCGGACTTGCGCGCGGTGCAGACGGCGCGGCCGTGCAGCACGATCCGGTGGCAGAAATCGGACGATTCCTCCGGAGGGAGAATGGCGCGGAGCTGGCGCTCGACCTTCTCCGGCTCTTTTCCTTCGGCAAGGCCGAGCTTGTTCGAGATGCGGATGCAGTGCGTGTCGCAGACGACCGAGCCGGGGACGCCATAGAGGTCACCAAGCAGCAGATTTGCGGTTTTTCTGCCCACGCCCGGAAGCGTCAGCAGATCGTCCATCGTGCCGGGGACTTTTCCGCCGAAGCGGCTGAGAAGCATCTGGCAGGAGAGGACGATGTCGCGCGCCTTGTTGTGATAAAAGCCGCACGAGCGGACGTATTCCTCGACCTCGGCGATGTCCGCCGCTGCGAGACTCTCGAGACTCGGGTAGCGCGCAAAAAACGCGGGCGTGATCTTGTTGACGCGCTCGTCGGTGCACTGCGCCGAAAGCCGCACCGCGATCATCAGCTCATAGTCCTTTTTATATTCCAATGCACAGCGCGGGTCGGGGTAGGCTTCCTTCAGCGCCTCGACCACGCCGCAGACACGGTCGTGAATATCCATCGTGCAGCTCCTTTATATGTATATGTCGGCTTGGTCCCGTCAAGATTTATGCGCAAAAAGATTTGCAGGCTCCGGCTGAGTGAAGTCAGCCGGCAATAGAGGCATCGTCCAGAGCCGCCTCCAAGTGCTTCATGTTCATGTATTTCTTGCTGCCCCACTGGGTACCCGCCACATGGCGCAGCCTCGCGCAGACCAGCATCAGGGCGGAGTTCCCGTCAGGGAACGTCCCCACCATGCGCGTCCGTCGGCGGATCTCCCGGTTCAGCCGTTCGATCACGTTGTTGGTGCGGATGCGCGTCCAGTGCTCGCTGGGAAAATCACAATAGGTCAGCGTCTCCTCGATGCCGCCCTTGACCCTTTGCGCCCCGACCGCCCAAACGTAACCAAGGGGGCGCCGAAGCACCCCCTATAATAGATTTCTGCCAGATACCAGAATCAAATTTGCGCATAAACCTTGACACTACCGGTTTTTATGTAAGCTGATGCAAAGCGGAACGGAGAAGCTCCCAGTCGAATGCGCCCCCCGCGACTGCGACGCGCGGCCAGGAGGGAGTAAGGCTTTCTATCTCAATGCCAGAGCTGCCGTAACTCCAAAGATAATTTACCGTGCCGGTCAGACGTGCGAGTGTCCCATTGGGGAGAAGATAATAGTGCTGCTCGTGGATTTTCGGTGTATCGTCGTCCGGCTCGAGCCAGTATTCCGTCAGGCAGACGCTTTCCTCCGGCAGCTCCGGGGACAGCGGTGCGCCGGTATAATCCGGAAAAGCCGCGCTCTGCCCGACTTCCCCAAACAGTGCGCGGAGCAGAACGAGCGCCTGCGCCCGGTCGAGATCGGCGTGAAGCTCACCGCTGCGGAGGCACAGCCGGTAATCCGTGTCGAACCCGGCGTGCCAGCCCCAGTCGTCCGCCGTCAGGGTCTGCGGCGCAGCGTATTTATAGGCAAGCGCACTGAGCCGGAAGAAATCCTCGGCAGCGTCCTTCGCGAAAACCGGATATTCCGTGGTGGTTTCGCCGTCCGTCACGGTCAGAATGAGATTGGGAAGGCCTTCTTCAGTTGAAGAAAACGCGGAATTTTCCAGCAGACCGAGAATGTAGGCGCGATCCTCCGTGTCCGACACGGGTGTGGAATCCCAGAAAACGAGTGCGCCGGTGGACCACTCCTGCCGGAGCCGCAGAACCGGCGCAGCCTCGCCGGAAGGCGTGCCGGAAAGGGGGAAGTCATGCGATAGTTCCTCGCTCTCGCTCGTCACCCACCGGAGCCTTACGCTGCGCGTACCGTCATCCTCCGGCAGAACATTGCCGGAGCAGTCCACATCCAGAATGTGTCCGGCCTCCGGGAAGGAAAGCTGCGATTCACTCTCTGATGGAGCCGGAGCGGCGCTTTCCGAGGGCGCAGGCGCACCGCTTTCCGAGGGCGCAGGCGCACCGCTTTCCGAGGGCGCAGGCGCGCCGCTTTCCGAGGGCGCAGGCGCACCGCAAGAGCAGGCGGAGAGCAGCAGCGCCGCCAAAATGATGCAAATCAAACATTTTCTCATTCAAACACCACCCCAGTGACCATTGTTGGATTTTTGTAACCGCAACCTTTGCAGTAATAGTAGTTACCGGATTGAATGTAGTTGTGAGATAATCTATAATAGCGTATTTCCGTTTGAAAAACTAAATGATCTGAATTAATGTCATCATAATAAGGACAATCTATCATCTATTTGGAGTATGACATACATAATACGAAACGTCAATAGATAAAGCAAAAAAAGAACCGTATCATGCCAATTTGCACGCAAATTATTTTGTTTCGGAATCCTCCTTCGGGAAAACTGTATCGGCCAGCTTTTCCCGAAGAGATAGAAGGGTCTGGTAGATTTCCTCCGGGATACGGTCGTAGTAGTTGCTCTCATAGAGCGCGATGGCATCGTCCATGTTCACGACGGCGTAGCGCTGCTTGGCCTCCGGCCCGAAGCCGACCGTCGCAATTGGTGTGTAGCCGACATCCGTCAGGGTGGTAACGCCGCTTGTATGGTCGCGCGTGAATTCCAGATTCAGAATAAGGGAGGCGTTGACGCCGCCCTCCTCCGTGGTGCAGTAGTCGCCCAGACTGTAGGCAATCACGGCCTCCTTGGAGGAGCCGTCGGAGGCGTAGACCGTGCGGCGCTCGACCGCCTGCCGCGTGCCGGAAAATGCGTTCTCATCCGGAATCGGATGACCGGCCTCCACGATGCGAAGGCGCGGCAGCGCTCCGCGCGCGTGTCCGTATTTCGTGATGACGATGCCCTGCGTGACCGGAGTCTCCAGCGCTGCACAGGCGGCGTGGGCCATCTGCCACGCGGCTTTGCCCGCTGCGACCAGGATCACCCGTCCGGGGAAACGGACGCCCTTCAGCGCGCGCTGCACCGCTGCATCCGGCAGCACGGCCCGAATGGCCGAGGCAGTGATCGTTTCCGCATCCCGGCGAAGCGTGGTTTTCAGCATCTTGTCCATATCTGCCTCCGATTTTTGTGCATGTTTCCTGCGTTCATGGTCATGATAGCATCAAGGCGCTCCGTCGTCCTCTGTCTGCGCGTATGCGGCGCGGTAGGCGGTCGGGGAGAGCCCCGTGCGGCGGGAAAAGACCTTGGAAAAATACAGCGCGTCCACATAGCCCACAGAGTAGGCGATCTCGCGGATCTGGAGCGCCGTCCGGGTCAGAAGCTGCATGGCGTATTGCAGGCGGATGTCCTCGAGGTACGCCAGCGGCGAAACGCCGAAGCGCCGCTGAAAGCCGCGGTAGAGCCAGCTTCGGCTGACGCCCGCATAGGCGGCGACGTCGTCGATGGTGATCTGCGCGGTGTAATTGTTGGAGATGAACTCCGCCGCGCGCTCGACCATGTCCGACGGGGAGGCGATCTCCTCATGTCCCTCGATCAGCTTGCCGAGCAGCAGGTAGGCATAGCCCAGCATCTGCGTCCGGCTCCACGCCGACTGCCCGCGCGCGTCATAGATCGCGGTGATATAGTGCTGGAGACTGCGGCCGAAGCCGACCGTCCGCACGGGCGCGTCCGGGCGGATGCCGCTTTGGGCAATGAGGGCGGCGGCGTCCGGCCCCGTGACGCCCAGCCAGTAGTATTCCCATGGATCGTGCTCGTCGGCGCAGTAGCGGATGAGCGTATTCGGCCACGCGAGAAAGACCTGCCCGGCGTGGACGGGGTAGGACTGACCGCCGAGCGTGTATGTCCCGCAGCCCGAAACGACATAGTGCAGCAGATAATGGTCACGCATACCCGCGCCCCAGTGATAGCCGGGCGGACACTGCTGAAAACCGACATTTTTGACCACGAGCGGCAGACCGGCGGCGCTGGATTTGTACGAATGCTTGAAATATTGCGGCATCATGCGCCTCCTGTGTGCCTGATACGGACATTCTAGCACAGGAAGCAACAAAATTCCATATACAAAAAAGATTTTCCATTGAATACGCAACATAAACACCTACAATGGAATCATAAAGGATCAAAATCGAAAAAAGGGAGACGACAAACATGTACGAAACGCTGAAAGAAGCATTTTGCGGCCGGTTCAGCCGGGAAGCGGAATACATCTTCTCCGCACCCGGACGCACGGAGCTGAGCGGCAACCACACCGACCATCAGCACGGCTGCGTGCTGGCGGCGGCGGTCACGCTGGACACGCGCGCGGCCGTGGCGAAAAACGCGGACAGACGCATTCGCATCCAGTCTGAGGGCTATCCCCTTTGCGAGATCGCGCTGGACGATCTGACGGTGCGCCCCGAGGAGATCAACACGACCGCAGCGCTGGTGCGCGGTGTGGCGGCGCGATTCCAGCAGCTTGGCTGCGAGGTCGGCGGCTTTGACGCCTATGTGACCTCGACGGTTCTGCCCGGCAGCGGCCTATCCAGCTCCGCCGCCTTTGAGGTGCTGACCGGCACGATCATCAACCACCTGTTCTTTGCGGAGAAGGCAACGCCGGTCGAGATCGCGCAGATCGGCCAGTACGCGGAGAACGTCTACTTCGGAAAACCCTGCGGCCTGATGGATCAGACGGCAAGCTCTGTCGGCAACATCATCACCATCGATTTTGCAGACCCCGAGCATCCCGCGGTCGAGCGGCTGGATTTTGATTTTGCAAGCTGCGGCTACAGCCTCTGCATCCTCGACAGCGGCGCGGATCACGCCGAGCTGACCGATGAGTACGCCGCCATCCCGCGTGAAATGAAGCAGGTCGCCGCCGTGTTCGGCAAGAATGTCCTGCGTGAGGTGGAGGAATCGGAGTTCTACGCCCGCATTGCAGAGGCGCGCAAGGCCTGCGGCGACCGCGCCGTGCTGCGTGCGATCCACTTCTTTGAGGAAAACCGCCGCGTGCTGCTTCAGGTGCGCGCGCTGCAAAACGACAACTTCAACGCATTTTTGCACTATGTGACCGAGTCCGGCCGTTCGTCCCAGCTCTACCTGCAAAATGTGACGCCGCTCGGCGCGAGCGCACATCAGGACATGGCGTTCACGCTGGCACTGGCAGAGAAGCTGCTGGACGGCCACGGCGCCTGCCGCGTCCACGGCGGCGGCTTTGCGGGCACGGCGCTGGCCTTTGTGCCGAAGGAGAGATTGCAGCAGTTCCGCGAGGGCTTTGAGGCGGTCATGGGCGAGGGAAGCTGCCACGTGCTGGCGATCCGCGCCGAGGGCGGCGTGCTGTTGGAGGCGTGCAAATGAAAATGAACGAATCGATCTTCGGTCTTGTCGATTATGCGGTCCGCTGTGAGCTGATCGAGGAGGACGACCGCCTGTGGGCGCTGAACCGCCTGCTGGAGGTCATGGGGCTTGACGGCGTCGAGCCTGCGACCGCGAGCGGTGCGCCGCTGCATGTGCTGCTGGAGACGCTGACAGAGGACGCCGTTGCACGCGGCGTCTGCGAGGACAATCAGGTTGCCCGCGACCTGTTCGACACCAGGCTGATGGGCGTTCTGACGCCCGCGCCGCGCGAGGTGCGCGAGCAGTTCCGCGAGCTCTACCGCGAAAGCCCATGGCAGGCGACTGACTGGTTCTACAAGTTCAGCCAGGACACCAACTACATCCGCCGCGACCGCATCGCGAAGGATCAGAAATGGGTCTACGAAGGAAAATACGGCGCGCTGGACATCACCATCAATCTCTCGAAGCCCGAGAAGGACCCCCGCGCCATCGCGGCGGCCAAGCTCGCGCCGCAGTCCGGCTATCCGAAGTGCCAGCTCTGCCCGGAAAATGAGGGCTACGCCGGCCGCATGAACCATCCTGCACGCCAGAATCATCGCATCATTCCGCTGTCGCTCAGCGGAGAGAGCTGGTATTTCCAGTATTCACCGTATGTGTACTACAACGAGCACTGCATCTGCCTGAACGCGGCGCATGTGCCCATGACGATTTGCCGGGAATGCTTTGAGAAGCTGCTGGACGTCGTGACGCTCCTGCCGCACTACTTTGTCGGCTCGAACGCTGATTTGCCGATCGTCGGCGGCTCGATCCTGAGCCATGAGCATTTCCAGGGCGGGCATTATGTGTTCGCGATGGAAAGAGCCAAGATCGGCACCCCGCTCACCTTCCGCGGCTTTGAGGACGTGGAGGCAGGCATCGTGAACTGGCCGATGTCCGTCATCCGTCTGCGCGCCGCCGACCGCAAGCGCCTTGCTGCGCTGGCTGAGAAGATCCTGACCTGCTGGCGCGGCTACAGCGACGCGGAGGCGTTCATTTTTGCCGAGACCGACGGCGAGCCGCACAACACCATCACGCCCATCGCACGCCGCCGCGGCGATGATTTCGAGATGGATCTGGTGCTCCGCAACAACATCACTACGCCGGAGCATCCGCTCGGCGTCTATCACCCGCACGCAAAGCTGCACCACATCAAGAAGGAAAACATCGGCCTGATCGAGGTCATGGGCCTTGCGGTGCTGCCCTCGCGTCTGAAGGGCGAGCTTGCGGCGCTGCGCGAGGCGATTTTGAGCGGCAGCGACATCCGCGCCGACGAGACGCTGGCGAAGCACGCCGACTGGGTCGATGAGCTGAAAACGCGCCATACCTTCACCGTAGAAAACACAGAGCAGCTCCTCCGTCAGGAGGTCGGCGCCGTGTTCGAGCAGGTGCTGGAGGACGCGGGCGTATACAAAACGGACAAGGCGGGCAGGGAAGCGTTCCTGCGCTTTGTTCAGGCGGTCAATCAATAAGGGAGGTTTTCAAAAATGAAGGTTCTTGTTACCGGCGGTACGGGCTACATCGGCAGCCACACCTGCGTGGAGCTGCTTGAGGCAGGGCACGCGGTCGCCATCGTGGATGATCTTTGCAATTCCCAGGCGTCGGTCGTGGATAAGATCGAGAAAATCACGGGCAAGCGCCCCGCGTTCCATGAGGCGGACGTGGCGGACAAGGAAGCGCTGCGCGCTGTGTTCGCGGGCTTCAAGCCCGACGCGGTCATCCATTTCGCGGGCTTGAAGGCCGTCGGCGAAAGCTGCCGCATTCCGCTCAAATATTACCGCAACAATCTCGACAGCACCCTGACGCTGCTGGAGGTCATGGAGGAGTTCGGCTGCAAGAAGATCGTGTTCTCTTCCTCTGCGACGGTCTACGGCCCGGAAAACCCCGTTCCGTATGTGGAGACGATGCCCGCACACGTCGCGACCAACCCCTACGGCTGGACAAAGACGATGATCGAGCAGATCCTCCGCGACTACGCCGTCACGAAGCCGGACTTCACGGCGGTGCTGCTGCGCTACTTTAACCCCATCGGCGGCCATGAATCGGGCCTTCTGGGCGATGACCCGAACGGCATCCCGAACAACCTGATGCCCTACATCGCGCGCGTTGCGGCAGGGAAGCTCGAAAAGCTGACCGTGTTCGGCGACGACTATCCCACGCCTGACGGCACCTGCCTGCGCGACTATCTGCATGTGGTCGATCTGGCAAAGGGTCACCTCAAGGCACTGGAATACGCCGAGACGCACACCGGCGCGGAGGCGTTCAACCTCGGCACCGGCAACGGCGTCAGCGTTCTGGAGCTGCTGCACGCCTTTGAGAAGGCGAACAACATCCAGGTCCCGCATGTGATCGGCCCGCGCCGTGACGGCGATCTGGCGTGCTGCTGGGCGGACACGAAGAAGGCAAAGGATGTCCTCGGCTGGACGGCAGAAAAGACCGTGGAGGACATGTGCCGCGACAGCTGGAACTTCGTCAAGAACAACAGCTGAGAAAGAAAATCCGAATCTCACGAAAACAAGCGGCGGCCCGAACG
>OHKI01000051.1_pt1 | contig 41297 bp, 25 predicted proteins | sample 1568771 | NCBI WGS metagenome assembly OHKI01 (sample SAMEA3879540, study PRJEB24766) | human gut metagenome | biome: human-associated habitat; feature: feces | place: USA | collected 1985/1987 | reverse complement strand
CGGGCGCATCTACTTACCTTGTTTTCAGTCGCAATGCCCGCATTGCTCCTTCAACTAAGGTGGCGTATCTGCATCCCGATAGAATATTTCAAATGTAAAAATAATTCTGACCGCCTACTTAGCGCCGAAGATCGTTTCACCATTTCAAAAGAAAAGACAATATGGAAAAAACAATATCAACCCCCTCCACCTGCCGGCCCTTTGCGGCCGACACGGTGACCGTTCCCTTCATCACGGGCGACGGTATCGGCGTGGAAATCACGCCTGCCATGCAGCAGGTCATTGACAAAGCCGTGGCCGAGGCTTACGGCGGAAAGAAAAACATCCGTTGGATGGAAGTGCAGGCCGGACAGCGCGCCTACGACACCCTCGGCACCTATCTGCCGGAAGACACCCTCAAGGCCTTCGCCGACCACCATGTCGGCATCAAAGGACCGCTCACCACGCCCGTCGGCGGCGGCATCCGCTCGCTCAACGTGGCCATGCGCCAGGGACTCGACCTCTATGTCTGTCTGCGCCCCGTGCGTTATTTCAAGGGCATCGCCTCTCCAGTGAAACATCCTGAAAACGTCGACATGGTGGTGTTTCGCGAGAACACCGAAGACATCTACGCAGGCATCGAATGGAAGGCCACTTCGGCTGCCGCCCGCCGTTTCTATGAATTTCTCCACGACGAGATGGGCGTTGACAAAGTGCGCTTCCCAGAAACGTCGGCCTTCGGTGTCAAGCCCGTGTCGAGCGAAGGTTCGAAGCGCCTCGTGAAAGCCGCCTGCCAGTATGCGCAGCGCCAGGGCAGCAACCATGTCACGCTGGTTCACAAAGGCAACATCATGAAGTTCACCGAAGGTGGCTTCAAGACCTGGGGCTATGAGGTCAACGAGGAAGACTTTGGCGGACAGGTGCGCATGGACGACTGCATCTGCGACGCGTTTCTCCAAAACGCCCTCATCAAGCCCGAAGCCTACGACGTGATTGCCACGCTCAACCTCAACGGCGACTATATCTCCGACATGCTGGCCGCACAGGTGGGGGGTATTGGCATCTCTCCGGGGGCCAACATCAACTACGAGCAGAACCGCGCCGTCTTTGAAGCCACCCACGGAACAGCGCCCGACATCGCCGGCACCAACCGCGCCAACCCGTGCTCGCTCATCCTCTCGGCGGTGATGATGCTGGAGCACTTCGGATGGGACGAAGCGGCGCAGCGCGTGACGGCATCGCTCGAAACACTCTTCGGAAAGGGCTTCGCCACGGAAGACCTGGCACGCTTTATGGAAAACGGGAAGCCGCTCGGCACGCGCGAGTTTGCTGCAGCCCTCTGTGACTTGATATAAGATATAACGCATACGCCTATGACACTCAACAGCAAAAAAGAAGAATACTTGATTTACAAGTTGGCCGACAATATGAAAAACTGCATCAAGATTGATGCAGACCTCTTCCGCAAACTCGACGTCAAGCGCGGCCTGCGCAACGATGACGGCACCGGCGTCTTGGTGGGACTCACCAATATCGGTAATGTGGTGGGCTATGAACGCACCGAAAACGGTTTGAAGCCCATCGAGGGCAAACTCTATTATCGGGGCTATGAGATTTCCGACCTCGTGCATGCCGTGCTCAACGAGCAGCGTTTCGGATTTGAAGAAATCGCCTATCTGCTTCTCTCTGGCGGTCTGCCCGACGCGGAGGAACTCGAGCAATTCCGCCACCTGTTGGTTGGCAACATGCCGCTTATGTCGAAAACCATGCTCAACATCGTGGAGCTTGAAGGACGCGACATTATGAATATTTTGGCACGTAGTGTGCTCGAACTCTACACCTACGACGACACGCCCGACGACATCTCGCGCGAAAACCTCATGCGGCAGAGCGTGGAACTCATCTCGAAGTTCCCCACCATCATCGCCTATGCCTACAACATGCTGCGCCACAAAACCTTCGGGCGCTCGCTCCATATCCGCCACCCGAAAGACAACTATTCGCTGGCGGAGAATTTCCTCTACATGCTCTTGGGCAACAACTATACGCCGCTCGATGCCCGCACGCTCGACCTCCTGCTCATCTTGCAGGCCGAACACGGTGGCGGTAACAACTCCACGTTCACCGTGCGTGTCACCTCGTCGACCTGCACCGACACCTATTCCTCCATCGCCGCAGGCATCGGTTCGCTCAAGGGTCCGAAGCATGGCGGTGCGAACATCCGCGTCCACCACATGATTGAACACCTCAAGCAAAACATCCGCCATTGGGAAGACGAGGCAGAGGTGAGCCGCTATCTCCACAAGATTGTAAAGAAGGAGGCCTACGACCGCACGGGCCTCATCTACGGCATCGGTCATGCCGTCTACACGCTCTCCGACCCGCGTGCCGTGCTCCTCAAGGAGATGGCGCGGAAGTTGGCAGAAGAGAAAGGCCGCATGGAGGAATTTGAATTTATGGAGCGCATCGAAAAACTCGCCGTTGAAGCCGTTTACGACATCAAAGGCACGTCGAAGAAGCTCTGTGCCAACGTCGATTTCTATTCCGGCTTCGTCTACGACCTCATCGGCCTCCCCATAGAAATCTATACGCCACTCTTCGCCATGTCGCGCATCGTTGGCTGGTGTGCCCACCGCAACGAAGAACTCGGCTTCGTTGGCCGCCGCATCATCCGTCCGGCCTACCGCTGTGTGGCCGACCTGCAGGATTATACGCCGGTGGGGGAGCGGTGATACGAGGGGAATAAGTAAACGCGGCGGTTATGGCGCTGGGGCACAGTGCTGTCGCCGCAGTAGCATAATATAGTCTGCGCCCTGCAGGGATAAAAGTAAGAATCAATGGTTCGTTCATACTTTTTCCCTTGCAGGGCGCAGGCGTTTATGTACTGGTACCCAGGGAGTTGGGGCGTGGAGGCGCTATCCTTTCAGGTAGGGCGTTCAAAATCGAAATATTAAAGATTAGCCGTAGCGCCCTCGCAGCGGAGATTTGCACTGGCCGCACAATCGTCTGTTGCGGCGCCAGCATTGTAGCTCACTTTGCTCGCAAAGTGAGGGCCACGAACACGTAGCGAACATGACCAGCGCTCCAGGACATGATTTTGTTGTATTTTCAGCCCGTGCTTGGCCGCCACAATATTCGTCCCCCTCACTTTGCGAGCAAAGTGAGCTACAGTGCTTCGCCTCAGGGCTTCGCCAAATGTCCGCGCAGCGCCCCTTGTAGCGGTGCCGCAACTGCCATGTTATTTGGCTCAAAACCGCACAGAGACTTTTCTTGATTTTGAACACCCTACCTTTCAGGGCACGGTGGCATCATTTCTTATGTGAAACCGTGTAGAGCACCTTGCCCTCTTTGTCGATCATGTGGAGATTGAGTTGACTGGCTGTGGCAGAGATGATGGAGAAGCCTGGTTCGGGAGAGCAGAACTGCGTGCCGTCGGTGGGCGTCACTTTGCGGGAGAGCGAGGCAGAAGAGTTGACCACGTAGTCGATGTTGTCGGCTTTCTTGCGGATGTGCTGGAAATTGTGGATGTGTCCGCAGGCATAGATGGCCACATTCTTGTATTTGTGGAGAATCGGCATCACCTTCTTCTGCATGTCGTTACGCTCATCTTCAGGCTTGGTGGTCTGGGCGTAGATGGGGTGGTGGCCCACCACGATGACCCAGTCTTCGTGGGCGTTGCGCAATGTTTCGTCCAGCCATTGCAGCTGTTCGTTTTCATTCTGTTTGCAGGCATCGGGATAGACGTCGGCATCCGTGCGGTAGCGGTTGATGAGCGGCGTGGTGTCAATGAACACCACACGCAGAGAGAGGCCCTTCTTCTTGAACACTTTAGAGAAATAGCGCGAAGGCATCATCCAGCGGCGGCTGATTTGGTGGTAGTCGAGCACGGCCTGCGTGTTTCCTCGGTATTCGTGGTTGCCAAGGACGGGAAACCAGTCAATCATCAGTTCTGGATGGGAATAGATGTTCTCATAGTTGGTGGTCCAGAGCGGGTCGTTGACAGAGGCGACACCATTGAAATGATGGATGTCGCCAGCGGCAATCACGCATTTCGGTCCCACCGTTTCCGCCATCTCCCCCATCAGTTCCGCGATGGGCTTCTGTTCGTAATAGCCGTTGCGGCCGAGGTCGTTGGCCATGTAGAGCGTGATGTCGCCCTTCAGCGTTTTCCATTGTTCTGGTGTCTGGGCAAAGAGGTTGGCGGTTGTGCAGCAAAGGAAAAGCAGTGCTGCCAGTTTCTGAAGAATGTTGCGTTTCATTTTTATGGTGTAGTTTAGGGGGAAATAGAATAGAAATATCTGGATTCCCCGTTGTTTTTTTGTATGGAAAAAAACGCAGTTGCAAGTAGCGTCTTGATGGTAGTTGGGTTATCTAATCAAAGTAGCGCTTTAACCATCTCAGGGGCTACGTTGCAGACTGCGGAGAGTTTTATCCCTTTAAGTAATGGTGAATCACTTCGGCTGGATACAAGGGATGTCAGAGATTAATTTTGATACCAGCGTTGACCTTCACGCCATAGTATTCCACCTGCATGGTGCGGTTTTTCTCGCCTTGATAGTAGCGGAGCGGCTGGTTGAGAAGGTTGTTGGCGTTGGCATAGACCGTGTATTTCGTTTTCTTTCCCCACGTGTAGCTGGCGTTGAGGTCAAGGTAGTTCACCTTGTCGTAATAGCGGTCGAGTTGGCGGCTGGTGCTCATTTCGTCGATGAATGCCGAGGCAAAGTTGTATGACAGGCGGACGCTGGCTCCCCATTTTTCAAAGAAGAGAGAGGCGTTGGCCGTGTGTTCCGGCGAGCCAGCCACTTTGATGTCTTCCCCTTGCTGCACATTCAGGCGCTCTTTGAAATTGTGTGTGCTGCTGTGTGTGTAAGTATAAGTTGCATAGAATCCGAGGCATTTCAAGGCCGGGTCAATAAAGCCGAAGTCACGTTGATAGGCCGCTTCCACGCCCAGCACGCGGGCATCGTAAGCGTTGATGTTTTGCTTGACCTTCCAGTTTTCCAAGGCCAGGTCGCCCGTCAGTCCGAGGTCGCTGCCAAGGTATTTGTTTGACGACCATTCGATGTTCACGTTCTTGATGTCCTTATAGAAAAGACACAGACTCACCATGCCGACACTCTTGAAATAATAGTCGGCAGAGAGGTCAAGATTCAGTGCTTTCGCTGGCTGCGTGTTAGGGTCGCCGATGGTGGCTGTCAGGTCGGCCGTGCTGTAGCATTTATTGGCAATCAGTGCCGAATATTTTGGGCGCGAAATACTCTTCGTTGCCGAGGCACGCAGGTTGCCGTCTTCGTTGAAGCGATATTTCAGCAAGAGGCTTGGGAGAAGGTCGGTGTAGTGGTGCTTATAGGCGCCAGTCGGCGTCATGGTGGCATCCCCTTCTTCAGGCACCGTCACGTTGAAACCATTGGTGTTGAGGTCCGTGCGTTCAACGCGCAAACCAGCCGTGGCCGTCAGGCGTTTGCCGAGTTTTTGGTCGAAGCGCAGGTAGCCGGCCGTGATTTGCTCGCGAATGTTGTAGTTGCCAGCTTCCTCCTCCAGGTTTTCAGTGCCGCTGTATTGGTTGAAATTGATGTTGCCCAGCGTCTCCTTGCTGATGAAGGCCGTTCCAGCGGGATATTGCGAGCCAGGCATGAAGCCATTTCGAATTTCGTTGGTCGTCTGGTTGCGCCAGTTGTTGCCGAGCACCTCTTCGATGTCGTAGTCGTAGAACGACTTGTTGAGCGTTTTGTGTTTGTTGGTGTATTTCACTCCAAACTTCAAGGTGTTGCCATACAGGCCGTTGCTGATTGGCAACGTGAAATTCAGTTTACCCTTCCATTCATCTTCGGCAATGTTTTGGTTGCTGTTGGTCAGGTCGGCCAGCTTCCAATGGCTATCGTCGAGCGCCGGGAGCTGGAGCGCGTAGTAAGGCTGCTTTTCGCCTATGTCCTCAAACCCAGCGGCGAAGTCCTCGCCTTTCAACTGGTAGGAAGCATAGCGCTCGTTGGGACGGTCTTCCGTTGCCCGCGAGAAGCTGCCCGCCCAGTCGGCCTTCAACAAACCGAAATCGTGTTCGCCGCCAAGGGTGAAGTCCATCGTTTGCTGTAATTCAAGTCGGGCATCCTTATGGTCGGAAGATCCCGCCTTCGTCTGCATCACCACCGACTGCTTCGAGGGGTTTCCGTTCAGTTTCTTATAAGAGATGCGATAGCGATTTTCCCAGTCGCTCCGGCGGTTGTACATTCCCTTGAAGAAAATCTTGTGTTGCGGGTTGAAGAGATAGTCGAGGGCAAGAGAATAGCTCTGACGCTCGCGAGTGACATAATACTGCCGCACCTGCGCCTCCTTCAGCGCAATCGTCTTGTCGTCGTTTTCCACATATTCAAACTCCGTATTGTCCGACCCTCCCGGTGCATATTGATAAGAGGCCGAAGCCATCACGCCGAAGCGGTTGTTGAAGAAGCGGTTGCCAAAGGTGGCACCCAAATCCCATGTCGGTTTCTTGCTGATCCATGAGAAGCCGCTTCCAGCGTTGAAATTTAGCACGCGGTGGTTGGGCGTGTTTTTCGTGACGAGATTGATTTCGCCGCCGATGGCATCGCCGTCCATGTCGCTTGTCACGACTTTGTTCAATTCGATGGTCTGTATCATGTCGGCCGGAATCAAGTCGAGCTGCACGTTGCGTGTGCCCCCTTCCGCCGAGGGAATGCGGTTGCCGTTGATTGTGACCGACGTGAGGTCGGCAGAGGTGCCGCGCACCTGTCCGAAGCGGGCTTCCCCTTGGTCGTATTGCACGTTTACACCATTAATACGTTTCAGGGCATCGCCGATGTTGGAATCGGGAAATTTTCCCACCTGGTCGGCCGATACCACGTTGCTCACGCCCATCGTTTCCTTCTGCACCTGCAGGGCTTTACGTTGCCCGAAGAACGTGCCAGTGATAACAGCCTCTCCCAGCGTGCTGGTTGTGGTGAGTTCCACGTTTTGAAGCAGTGCGTGTCCGTCGTATTTGACGGTGATGACCTTAGGCTCATAGCCCACGTACGAAATCTTCACCTTGTAGGTGCCAGGCTTGAGGTTGGAAAAAGAATAGTTGCCGTTTTGGTCGCTGGTGACCACCGTATGCAAACTTTCAATCAGCACTGCTGCTCCAGGCAGGGCTTGATGCTCAGCATCTGTCACTTTTCCCCGGATGCTTCCCGGACTGTCGATTTCGTTGCCCGTGGCAGGGACGGCCATAGCGGTCATGGTGAGCGCCAAGAGCGGAGCATAGAATGGTTTTTTCATAAAGTGTTGTTTGGTAATGCTTTGTTTTCTGCGTGCAAAATTACGCGGAGCATATTACGAAGACGTGAAGGCAGAGTGAAGGTTGTGCTACAAAGGACAAAGTCCCATCATCGCTGTTGTCGCGATGACGGGACTTTGGAGCAGGGGAGGAAGGTAAATGCAGCGTATCTGCATCCCGATAGAATATAAGAACTTATTCTTTCACCATTACTTAATAATTCAAGCCGAAGCACCACAGCGGAATGATATTGCCGTGGCCAGTTTCTATGTCGTCTTTCACGATGTAGGCATTGTCCAGACCTTCAATCTGCTGTTTGCCCTTCTTGCGTCCACCAATCTCGAATGTGTATTTGCCAATGACGAAATCAGACTGGCGTGAGGCTATCACCTTATTGCGCACACGCATTTGATTGTAGAAGAATGTCTCGCGCAAATTTCCTATATCTGGTGTACCGCCAGCAAGAACCGTCATCAAACTCGGATTGTCAATGTATGCCTTCTCAATCTTTCCAAGGTTGCGTATGCCTGAAGTGTCATCGTGCAGCAAACCTATCATACCAGCCTTCTCCAGATATGTCAGATAATCAGGTATGCTGTTCTTGCTTGCGCCTATCTCCGATGCCAGACTGTCGGCAACGGGTTTGTAAGGAGCCAGATGCGAGAGAATGGCCAAAAGACGTTTCAGCTTGCGTGCGGTGGAAGCTTTCATGTCGGCATACTGCGGAATGTCTACTTCGATGGTTTGCGCCACCACCTGCTCCATACGCATCGGAAAATCGCCTTGGATGGAGAATGGATAGTAGCCGCGGCTCATATAGTCGCGAAAGAGCGGCAGCGGATGGTCTACCGCGTCAAGCACGGCCCGGTTGTTGATGATGTCATCGAGCGTGTAGACCGGACTTTCGATGCTGTGGAAGAATGACAAGTATTCTCGAAACGACAGGCCATACATGAAATAGAGTAAGGCGCGACGGCTAAGGTCTGATTCGCCCCGATAGATGTCGAGCACTGAAGAACCCGTGAAAACGATATGTAGCGAAGGGTGCATATCATACATCAGTTTCAGTTCTTTACTCCAACCGCTGTATTTATGCACTTCGTCTATATACAAATGCGTACCGCCTTCTTTCACAAAATTGTCTGCCAGGTCAAAGAGCTTATGCTCGGCAAAATACATGTTGTCGGCTGTGACGTAGAGACTATGGTTTTCTGGCGTGTTCTTAATACGCTGCAAGACCATTGTCGACTTGCCGACACCTCGCGGACCGAGTATTCCCACCAAACGACTGTCCCAACTAATATCATCATACTTATAGCGCACGAATTTGGTGGGCACTTGCCTCAGCATTTCGTGCATGTACTCAAAAAGTTTCAATTCAATCATAGCCTTATAACGTTGGATTAGTCTTGCAAATATAGGAAGAAATCCCTCATTGAGGGAGAATTTCGGGAAAAACGTCCCTCATTGAGGGAGATTTTCGCCAAATTTCTCCCTCAATGAGGGATTTCTGTATAAAATGGGCTATTTATATGCTGCGAAACTCCTTAGTTATGGTGAGCTTGAGCTCACCATAACTTAAAGCTTGATTTGTTTTTCCAGTCGGATGTCTTGCGATGAGGCCCCCACCTTGATGATGAAGGCACCCTTCTCGAAGACCCAGCGGTCGGCCTTTTCGCTGTAGTATTCAAAGTCGCGGGCCGAGAGATGGAGCGTGACGCGGCGCGTTTCGCCTGGTTGCAGCCACACTTTCTCAAAGGCTTTCAGTTCCTTCAGCGGTCGCGGTTCTTTCGATTTCACGTCGGCAACGTATAGCTGCGTGACTTCTCCGCCTGCCATTTTTCCCGTGTTTGTCACGTTGAAGCTGACGGTGACAGTGGCGCGTGACCTGTCGGTGATGCGCACGTCAAGGTCGTCATATTTATAAGTGGTGTACGACAGGCCGTAGCCGAAGGGGAAGAGCGGGGCGATGTTGCGTTTTTCATAGCCCCGGTAGCCCGTGAAGATGCCTTCGCGATAGTAGATTTTCTTTTCGCGGCGCGTCTCGTCGTAGTTGCCCGCCGCTGGAGAGTCGGCCCATCGGCGCTCGATGGTGAACGGCAGTTTGGCCGACGGGTTGACCTTTCCCGAAAGGATGTGGGCCAGGGCATTTCCGCCCTCTTCGCCTGGATAGAAAGCATGGATGGCGGCGGCGCAGCTGTCAATCCAGGGCGTCATGTTGATGCCACCTCCAGCGTGTAGCACCACCACCGTGTTGGGATTCACGCGGCAGAGTTCACGGATGAGGCGGTCTTGGCCGTAGGGGAGGTCGAAAGGACGGTCGCGTCCTTCCAGTTCGATGCTCCCGTCGAGCCCCGCGCAGAACACCACGACATCCGCCTTCGCCGCGATGCGTTTCGCTTCAGAGAAATCGAGGTCGCTGTCGTTGCAATAGCCCAGGCGTATTTCAGAGGGATGTGAGCGTTGGCTACGATATTTCAAGAGAATTTCCAGGCGGTCGCCCTTTTCGGCCCATACGGTGGGCGAACTGAAATGGAACGATTGCGAGCGCGAAGCATCGGCGAGGAGTTTCCCGTTGACAAAGAGTTCGTAGGCCCCTTGGGCATCAACAAAGAAGCGTAGGCTGTCTGTCTTCTGTGCATCGACAAATCCAGTCCACTCCGCTCCATATTCATCGCCGAATTGGTATTTCCCGTCGGGCGTTCCCCACCATTCGAAGTTCACCTGTCGGTCGGTGCGGCGCATGAGGGTGTCGCCTTTTCCCGCCGTAGCAGCAGAGACGGCCTGCGTGGTTTCGCGCCCTGCCGCTTTGGCCTGCTGGGCGAGAACATCGGTTGCCGGTGTGGCAGCATGGTCCTTTCCGATGGAGAAATAGCGAGCGTCCAGTCCCTGGCGGCCGTCGGCCGTTTTGAAGACACTCGACTGGAAGAGCCGACGGCGGAACTGGTTGGAAATCCCTTCTGCATACAAGACTTCAGCCTCCGGAAACTCGTTTTTGATGCCCTCCAAATCGTTGACCACATGCCACGGGTGTACCCTCGAACTTCCACCGCCGCCATAGACGATGCCGTTGGTGTTGAATGCACGGTCGTTGATGAGCGGCGGATTGGCCGTCGGGCCGATGACAGCGATGCGGCGCGGTGACTTCAGCGGCAGCAGGTTTGAGTTTTTGAGAAGCACCATGCCCTCCTCCGCTCCTTTCAGTGCCATGCGTGAGGCGGCAGGGTTATAGAGCGGGATGGTGTCAATGCGTTGGTCGCGGTCGAAGAATCCCATTTCGATGCAGGTTCCGTAGATGCGGCGCACCTTGTCGTTGATGGTGGCTTCGCTGACGGTGCCGTTTTTGATGAGCGGCAGAAGACGTTGGCGGTTGAACCAGTCTTTGCTGCCCATTTCAAGGTCGAGGCCGTTGTTGGCCGCTTTGTCGGCTGAATAGGTGCAGGCCCAGTCCGACATGAGCATCCCTTTGAATCCCCAGTCTTTCTTCAGCACGTCGATGAGCCATTTGTTTTCTGTGCAGTAGGTGCCGTTGAGCGGATTGTAGCCCGTCATGACGGCCTTCACACCAGCTTCTTCAACGGCTGCGCGGAAGGGTCGCAGATAGATTTCATGCAGCGCCCGGCGCGACACCTCCGTGCTGACGGTGTAGCGGTCGAACTCCTGGTCGTTGCCAGCAAAGTGTTTCACTGTGGCGATGACGCCGCCTTTTTGCACTGCCTGAATGAAAGGCACAATCATTTGTGAGGTGAGCACAGGGTCTTCTCCGTAGTATTCAAAATTGCGGGCCCCCTTCGAGGCGCGGTAGATGTTCACTCCTGGTGCGAGCATAAAGTGGAGACCGCGGGCCCGCCATTCCGCGGCATACATCTCACCGATGCGGTAAGCCAAGTCGCGGTTCCACGAGGCGGCCACCGACAGGGCGGCGGGGAAAGCCGTGGCGCGTCCCCAAAGTCCCCACGAAGCCACGCCGAGCGGACCGTCGGCCATGCGGAAGGCTGGGATGCCGAGGCGGGCGCAGGGGTGCAGATAGAAATCGTTGTAGCCAGCGAGCAGGTCGATTTTCTCTTCCAACGTCATGCGGCTGATGAGGTCTTCGGTGCGTTCGCTGGCAGAAAGATGGGCGTTGCGAAACGGATAGTCGGGTTCGGAAGTCTGTGCCTTGCCACCCCAGCAGACGAGGCTGGTCAAGGCGATAAATATGAACTTTTTCATGGTCGTGGATTAGTAATGGTAAATTGCTCAACTTATTCTTTCACCATTATTTAGAAGTGTCGTTGCGACAAAGGTAATAATTTCTCAGCACATAGAGGCCATCGGCAGAGCGGCCTTGCGACGTTGCATATACAAAGAGTGTTCAAAGCAGAGTTTTCAGAGCGTGGCCCTTAATATTTCTAAAAATCCGTGTCTGCATCGGTTGCCCTCCTGCTTGTTTGGTGGTAGATTCGTAATTTTGCACTGCCTTTCCCAAAAGGCAGTATGGAAAACTTTTGGGAAGGGAGAAATACCTAAGTTTAACCATCTGATAATGAGTAGTAACAAAACAAAGGGTGCTATTTATGGCTGCATATCAGCCGTGAGCTACGGTCTTAATCCGCTGTGCGCCAAAGCGCTTTACGCCGAGGGCGTGAACACCAACACCGTGCTGTTTTACCGCTTCGCCTTTGGCGTGGCCATCTTGGGACTGATGATGCTGGCGAGCCGCCAGAGCTTCCGTCTTACGCGGCGCGAGGGCCTTGTGCTGACGTTGCTTGGCGCCCTCTTCGCCTTTTCGTCCATCACGTATTTCATCAGTTTCCACTATCTCTCTGCCGGTGTGGCCGCCACGTTGGTGTTTGCCTATCCGGTGATGGTGGCCATCATCATGGCGCTGTTCTTTCGGGAGCGGTTGGGGTGGCCGTCGTTGCTGGCCATTGCGCTCACGGTGGGCGGTATTGCGCTCCTCTATCAGGGCGACGACGGGAAACCAATTTCGCTTCCCGGCTTCGTCATCGTGATGGTTTCCGCGCTGGCCTATGCGTTGTATATCGTGGTGGTCAACCGTTCGAGAATCGTCATGTCGAGCGTGAAACTCACCTTCTATGCGATGCTCGTCTGCCTTTTGTGCATAGCCCTCTTCTCATTGATTGACCGTCAGCCACTCACGCTGCTCCAGTCACCGACGGAATGGATTTATGCCGCTCTGCTCGGATTGGTGCCAACGGTCGTTTCACTGGTTTACATGGCTAAGGCCATCCATCTCATCGGTTCCACGCCGACCGCCATTATGGGCGCTCTGGAGCCTGTCACCGCAGTGGTGGCCGGCATGCTGATGTTTGGCGAAGTGTTGACGCTACGCCTCTCTTTTGGCATTGCACTGATTCTTCTGGCCGTCATGTTCGTCATCACCTCCGGCACGTTGCAGCGTCGTTTGGCCATCGGGCAGATTGTGCGCCGCGCAGAGCGCCTCGTGCTGAAGCGGTGGCGTTGGAGATGAGCGTTGCGCTGTCGGTTTGCTTGAGGGAGATGTCAAGAAAATCAAACATAAAAAAGGGCAAGGGAACCACAGATGTTCCCTTGCCCTTTATGGTTATTGGTGGACGTGGGGAGGTTCCTCCCTTGCGTCGGTGGCGTTTGCTTGCAAGGCCGTTGCGGCATTGTTTATTCCACGCCCAGCAGCGTCAGCAATTTTTTGACACTCTCTTCGATGGAGAGTTTCGACGTGTCGAGCGACAAGGCCGGGTGTTCTGGCGCTTCAAATGGTGCGGAGATACCCGTGAAGTTTTGGATTTCGCCACGGCGCGCGCGGGCATAAAGTCCTTTCACGTCCCGCTGTTCGCACACCTCAAGCGGTGTGGACACGAAGATTTCCTTGAAGTCGTCTTGCCCAATGATGTGTTCAGCCATTTGGCGGATTTCCTCCGTTGGGCTGATGAAGGCGGCGATGGTGATGATGCCCGTGTCGACAAAGAGTTTGCCCACTTCGGCGATGCGCCGAATGTTTTCGCGGCGGTCTTCGGCCGAGAAACCTAAGTTGGCGTTGATGCCCGAGCGGATGTTGTCGCCATCGAGGATGCGGCAGAGCAGTCCGCGCTCTTGCAAGGCGCGTTCCAGGGCGATGGCCACGGTGCTCTTTCCGGAACCGCTCAGTCCCGTGAACCAGAGCATCACGCCGCGTTGCCCGAGCAACTGTTCTTTGTCTTCACGCTTGAGCATGCGGTCGTAGATGGGGTAGATGTTATTTTGTTGTTCAGTCATTTTTTAGGTGCTTGTTTCTATGCAGGGGCGTGCTGGCGAGGTGGGGGAGAGGCTGAAGTGGGTAAATCAGTTTTGCCCAAGTCCGCCTGTTCACTTGTCAGAACGCTTCTTGACTAATATGAGAGCTTCGTTCACACGCGTCACGATGATGGGGGTGCCTTCGTTGATGAATCCGTCTTCCGACTTCACTTCCACATCGCAGTCCGCGATTTTGGCGTTGCCGATGAGGGCAAGGCGCGTGGTGGCCACTCCCGTGTCGCCCGCTTTCACGGAGAGTTGCGACGGCGTGGCAGAGGTTGAAGAGATGGTGCTGTGGAGCGACATGCGGTCGAGCGTTTTCGAATGGGCAAACCACCAGAAGAAGAGCAGGACGATGGCTGTGGAAATCAAAACAGCCAGGATGGCGGCCTGCGTTCCATATTCCTGGTAAATCATGATGTCGGCAACGATGACGCAGACACCTGCACAGATGCCGGAAATGCCGTGGCCCGGAAGGATGAGCGCTTCGGCTGCGAAGAGCAGGAGCGCCAACACAACGAGCAAGATGATGATGAGCGTGGTTGACATGATGGTGGAATTTTGTAATAGTCCATTACAGTGATGGTCGAAACTAATAAGCCGCGCGGTATTTCCCTTCCTCCTTGTCTTCCAGGATGGAGAGGTAAGAGGCATAGCGCGTTGGGGCCAGCTGGTGGTTTTCCAATGCTTCGAGCACGGCACATCCCGGTTCGTGCGTATGCGTGCAGTTGCCGAAGCGGCAGTTGGCCGAGAGCTTGAAAATGTCGCGGAAGAAATGTGCCACTTCCTCGCGTTCCATGTTGAACGTGCCGAAACCTTTGATGCCCGGGATGTCGATGACCGAGCCGCCGCCTTCACCTGGAAGGTCAAAGAGTTCGCTGAAGGTGGTGGTGTGCATGCCCGTTCCATGTGCTTCCGACACCTGTGCCGTTCTGGCGTGCGCCTCCGGCACAAGACGGTTGAGGAGCGTTGATTTTCCAACGCCCGAATGTCCTGCCAGCAGGCAGATGCGGCCCTGCATGTCGCGCGTCAGAGCGTCGATGCCGTCGCCGTTGAGGGCGCTGACGGCATAACAGGTATAGCCGATGTCGGAATAGATGGCCATCAGATAGTCAGCGCGTTCGCGCTCTTCCTCGCTGAGGTCGTCCATCTTGTTGAACACGAGCGCCGTTGGCACGCGATAGGCCTCGGCCGATGCCAGGAAGCGGTCGATGAAGGTGGTGCTCGTTTCGGGGCGTGCCATCGTCACGACGAGCAGTGCCAGGTCGACGTTGGCCGCCAGGATGTGGCTCTGCTTCGAGAGGTTGGATGCTTTTCTGACGATGTAGTTCCTGCGGTCGTCGATTTCCGTGATGAAGAGCGTCTCGTCGTGTTCCACCTGAAATTCGCCGCTGTCGGCAGCCTCATTCTTCTTGCGTCCCTTTCCTTTCTTGCCAGATGTTTTGGACGTGGCTTTCTCCGTCGACTTCATGACGGTCACGCCGTCGCCCACCGCCACAGGACTCGTGGAGCGGATGCCTCTCAGGCGGAAGTTGCCTTTCACCTTGCATTCCACCTCCTGTCCGTCGTCGGTGCGTACCACATAGCTGTTTCCTGTATTTCGTATAACGATGCCGTGCATGAAAAACTTTTGTTTTGGGATGGTTGGGGTTATGGGGGGAGGCAAAATCCAGAAAATTTAAGTGAGTGGAGATTGTGCGGAAAAGCTTTGCTTGCGGCCCTGCACGCCCTGAAGGGGCAGCAAGTTCATAGCCCAGGGCAACGCCCTGGGTACTATGTCCCATTTCCCTACGCCCTGAAAGGGCAAAAGTAGAAATCAATCGTTCGCCCATACTTTTGCCCTTACAGGGCGTAGGCGTTTGTACGCTGATACCCAGGGTGTTGCCCTGGGCTTGGGACTGACTGCCCTTTCAGGGCGCTCCTTTTCGCGCTTTGTTCGTTTATCATGTGCGCATGCTTTGCCACTTGTTGTTTGGCAAAAAAAACGCGCAGAGATTTTTCTGGATTTTGAACACCTTAGTTTTTTGGGGGTAGAGTCTTTGGGACTGGCGGCATGAGTGTGCTTGCCGTTTGTCGCCTGTCGGAATCCCAAGAAGTTTCCTATTTCCTAATTACCCCGTTGCCTAACTAAAAAGCCCTATCGTTGTGGCGGTAGGGCTTTTGATGAATAATCACGGGCAGGCCGTTTTTAGACCGTCATGATTTCCTTGTTCTTGAGTGCCAAGAGCTCTTCAACCTTCTTCACCTGCTTGTCGTGGATTTTCTGCAGTTCGGTTTCAGCGTCCTTCTCGACGTCTTCGCTCAAGCCGTCTTTGATGGCCTTCTTGAGTTTCTCGATTCCGTCGCGGCGTGCATTGCGGATGGCCACCTTGCATTCCTCAGCTTCCTTGTTACACTGCTTCGTGAGGTCGCGGCGGCGGTCTTCCGTCAGAGGCGGGATGCCGAGGCGAATCACTTCACCATTGTTCTCTGGCATGATGCCGACATTGCTGTCGATGATGGCCTTCTCGATGATGGGGAACATTTTCTTGTCCCAAGGCTTGATGGCGATGGTGCGCGCGTCGGGCGTGGTGATGGCCGATACATTGTTGAGCGGCACCATTGAGCCGTAGCTGTTCACGCGGATTTCGTCGAGTATGTGTATGTTGGCTTTGCCGGCGCGGATGTGTGAAAGCACATCTTCGAGGTGGAGCACACTCATTTCCATCTTTTCCTCGCAGTCGGCGAGGCATTTCTTAACGTCTAACATATTATTGGTGTAAGGGTTAAAGTATTACTTGTTGCACAAAAATACGCATAATAATTGGATTGGCTGCAAACTATAAGCAATATTTTTGCTAAGTTTGTATCATCATTTTTAATTCTCCGATTTAATGACAGAAGAAAGCATCAAGCCGCTTCGTTCGGTGGCCCGTAAACTCGCTGGCTTATGGCCCCTGCTCACGGAAGAAGAGCAGGCACGCGTTGAGGCTGCCATGGAAGTGAAACACTATAAGAAGAACCATCTCGTCTATGCCGAAGGCGAAAGTCCCGACCATTTGTTGGCGGTGCTCTCGGGTAAGGTGAAAATATTCCGCGACGGCGTGGGTGGTCGCAGTCAGATCATGCGTCTGCTCGGTCCCGGGCAGTATTTGGGCTATCGTGCCCATATGGCCCATGAGCCTTATGTGACAGCGGCGGCAGCCTTTGAGGAGGCCGACGTGGCCCATGTGCCGATGAGTCTTATCAGCGAAATCATTACTGAGAACAACCGCGTGGCGCGATTCTTTATCTGCGAATTGGCCAAGGACCTCGGCATTTCCGACCGTCGCATGGTGAGCCTCACGCAGAAACACGTGCGTGGTCGCCTCGCCGAATCGCTGCTTTATCTGCGCGACATCTATGGCATTCATTCCCGCGATGGACGCCTCATGGTGCAAATCACGCGCGAAGACCTGGCGGCTTTCTCCAATATGACAACGGCCAATGCCATCCGCACGCTTATGGACTTTGCCAAGGAAGGCGTGTTGCAGGTGCAGGGCAAAGACATCCTCTTGACCGACCTCAAACTGCTTGAAGAGATTTCTTTGCAGGGATGAAGCCCGGCAAAAGAGCGGAAGCGGCGGAAACGCTTGTGGCGTGGGGCATTATTGAGCGACACATCCTTGCCCCTGCGAGGCGATTCATCGGAAATTCGTTTCGCACGTCCGTATTTTTCCTTAACTTTGTCGCTTAGTAATGGTGAAAAAATAACCTGACCAATTTGGTAGAGTAGGAATAAGGAGTTATTTCTTATGCCCTGTCTTTTTGCCGCTTTTGAAATTTGTCATCGGTCACATAGCCCGCTATGCTCCCTCTTCCAAATTCCAAAATCAACAAAAATACAGGACAAAATTGCTCAGCTTATTCTTTCACCATTACTTAGCCGTGCGGGAAGAACGCGCTTGCACGACACTTACTCTCTAAACCATCTACATTCATATATGCGATTAATTAAGATGACCGGCGGACTGGGCAACCAGATGTTTATCTATGCTTTTTACATGAAGATGAAACGTCTGTTTCCCAACACCCGCATTGACCTTTCCGACATGATGCACTATCACGTGCACAACGGCTACGAGCTCCACCGCATTTTTCAGCAGTTGCCCGAAGACGAGTTTTGCATGCCGCAGAAAACCAAGAAGGTCATCGAGTTCCTATTCTTCAAGACCATCTTGGAGCGCAAGCAAGACCTGACCACGTTGCGTGCCTTCTTCAAACGCCGCTTGTGGCCGTTGGTCTATTTCAAGGGCTTCTACCAAGACGAGCGCTATTTCAAAGACATCGAAGACGAAGTGCGTGGCGCTTTCGCCTTCAACACCGCGCTCTGCAACGAAAAGACTTTGCGTATGCTCCGCCAGATAGAGTCCGACGAAGATGCCGTGTCGCTCCACGTGCGCCGTGGCGACTATCTCCAGCCTTCCGTTTGGCGCAACACGGGATGCGTGTGCCAGTTGCCATATTATCGCGACGCTGTGCGCCAGCTTGAAGAGCGGCTGCCGCGAACACCCCATTATTACGTGTTTTCAGACGACATCGAATGGGCCACGGCGCATCTGCCGCTCAAGAATGCCACCTTTATCACGTGGAACAAGGCCGACGAGAGTTGGCAGGACATGCTGCTCATGAGTCGCTGCCGCCACCATGTCATTTGCAATAGCACGTTCTCTTGGTGGGGAGCTTGGCTCAATCCGCGCCGCGACAAAATCGTGATGGCCCCGGCCCGCTGGTCGGCGCTCGCGGAGATGCCCTATATCTGTCCGAAAGACTGGACGCTCGTGCCTGTGGAATTTGATGCGACACAGGCACCGCAATAAATAGGGGCATTGCCCAGCAAAAAAAACAAAGTGCAAAATCGCTTTCTTCTGTCATCCGTGATAGTTCACCCATTTATAATTCTATATATATGAGTATGAAAACGCCGGGACTTGGCCTCAAGATTTGCCGGGCCCTCGCTGAATTGCCGAAGACGCTGCGCCGCACCCGCCATCCGCGCCTCATTATGACGTTGTTGGTGAAAAACGAAGCGCAAATGTTGGCGCATAATTTGGAGTTCCACCACCGGATGGGGGTGGACGGATTTATCGTCACCGACAATAACTCCACCGATGATACACCGCAAATCCTGAAGCAATATCAGAAACGCGGCTGGATATTGGACATCATCGAAGAAACCGCCACCGACTATGAACAGAAACGGTGGGTGGACCGCATGGTGTGGCTGGCCAAAACGAAGCACCACGCTGATTGGGTCATCAATGCCGATGCCGACGAATTTTGGTTTACGCCTTCCGGTTCGCTCAAAAGCGAAATGGCCGATACGGGCGCGAACGTTCTGGCCTGCGAGATGCGGAGCGTCTATCCCGAAGACGATGTGCCTTGGACTGAATGGCGGCGCACCGTGAGGTATGTGGAAAACTATGAAGCCTACGACCTCTCGCTCTATTCCATTTTCGAAAGGCAAAACAAGAAAGTGGCCCACCGTGCGGATGGCTATCTGCAAATCTCTATGGGAAACCATAAGGTGAAGATGCTGCCGCAGCGCGAAAGGCGCAGTAATATCGTGGTCTATCATTATAATGTGCGTGGCCGCGAGCAGTTTATGGCCAAGATGATTAACGGCGGCAAGCAACTCGAGCAGCACAAAGGTCGTCACGGCGGCCGCCATTGGCGCTACTTCTATGCCCTCTATAAAGAAGGACGTTTGGAAGAGGAATACAATCGCGTCATCGGTCTGCCAGCCCTCGACCGTCTCACGCGCGATGGTTTCGTGTGTGAAGACAACCCGATGCCCGAGATTTTTAAAGGACTCCTGTAACTATTCCTCGTTTTCCCTTCATACACCATCGTAACCAGAAATGCCTTTATGCGCCACGCTTTCTTAATCATAGCCCACAACGAGCCAGAGATATTGGCCGTTTTGCTGCGCCAACTTGATGCGCCCGACTTTGACGTGTTTCTCCACATCGATGCCAGGGCAACGGCAATGCGCGAGCGTTTCTCTTCATACAAACCCTCCCTCGGGCGTTATTTTCTTCTCGAGCATCCCTTGGCGGTGTGTTGGGGCGACATCAGTCAGATGGACGTAGAGATGCGCCTCTTCCGCGCGGCCATGCAACAGGGCAGTTATGCCTACTGCCACCTTCTCTCGGGCGTTGACCTCCTGCTCAAGTCGTCGCAAACGCTGGTGGCCTATTTTGAAGAGCATGCTGGTCGTGAGTTTGTCGGCTTCTGGAATACGCCGGGCCATGTGCGGGATTTGCGACGTAAGGTCAATCGCTATTACTTCTTCACCCGCCACCTCAAAGATAAAGGGACATGGGCGCACCGCTTGACGGCGCCTTGTCGGAATCTCGCCCTCTTGTTTCAGAAAATGACGGGATTTAAACGCCGCAGCGCTGGCTATGATTTTCGCAAGGGCAGCAATTGGGTGAGCGTCACCGATGCTTTCTGCCGTTATCTGATAGAGCAGGAGCCACGCCTCCGCGCCCGGTTCCGCCGTACGCTCTGTCCCGATGAGATATTTCTGCAAACGGCCTTGTGGAACTCTCCCTTCCGTCAAAACATCTACGACGCAGAAGGCGAGGACCTTGAGCGTGCCACGTTGCGGAAAATCGACTGGCAGCGCGGTTCGCCCTATGTCTGGCGGGCCGCTGACGCTGACGAACTGCTCAATTCTTCCGCCTTCTTCGCCCGCAAGTTTTCATCGCAGCAGATGGAAGTGGTGAAGGCGATTGAACGTGCATTTTGAAATAAGGATATAATATATCCTGTTCTTGGAAAGGCGGAATATGCCCCTATCTCCGCATAGTCCTCCTCCTTTTTTGCCCCGCAGAAGAATAAGGCAAACGCCTCGTGCTTCTCAATACTAACCCCTCACATTATCAACTCCTTGACAACAGAAAAGAAATTACACCATGTGGCCTTCCTCCACGAAGAGTTTCCAAGCGGCGGTGCTGAGCGTGTCACGATAGACGTGGCCCGTTTCCTCGCTGCGAAGGGCGTTGCCGTGACCATCATCACGAGTCGCATTTGCCAGGAACTCATCCCAGAGGAGTTTAAGGAACATGGCATCGAAATATACCAGGTGGCACATACCCACCTGCAACGCCGCGTTGACAACATTCGCGAGATGGCCGCCTTGATAGAGGCGCAGCATATCGAAGCACTGGTGTTTACGCGCACATTCCACCATCTGGCGCTCCTGCGTCGCCTTTGCCCGCAGTGTCGCATCGTCTGTGTCAACCACGGCATGCCCTTTTGGGAGGTGCAGACCATTAGTAGCGGACGCCGCGCCAAAGCGTTGGGTGGTTCGTGGAAACACCGGCTCAAATGGCAACTCATCTATCGCCATGAAGCGTGGTGCAAGCGCCGCCTCATGAAAAAATATGCCCGTGTCTATCGTCAGACCATTCATGACGTCGATGCTTATGTCGTGCTTTGCGATGCCTATCGTCGTCAAATCATAGACACCTTAAACCTCTCAGCGGAGAGTGCTGACGGCTCCAAGGTGACAGCCATTGAAAACTCGTGCCAACTGCCGCAGATGGTGAACACCGACAAGGAAAAGACGGTGGTTTACGTAGGGCGTGTGGAATATGTCGACAAACGCGTCGACCGCCTGCTGCGTGTATGGAAGCGCGTTTGCTGTGAAGCCCCCGATTGGCAGTTGGTCATTGTGGGCGACGGCGGATACCGTACCGCCCTTGAAGCAGAAGCCCAATCGCTGCCGCGTGTCAGTTTTGTTGGACAGCACAGTGACGTCTCGCCCTTCTATCAGCGTGCGTCCATCCTCTGTCTCACGTCAGCCGTTGAGGCGTGGGGGCTCTGTCTGATGGAAGCCCAGAGCTATGGTGTCGTGCCAGTGGCGTTTGACTGTTCCGCTGGTGTGCGTTGCCTTTTGGAGCCGAGCGGTGTCAACGGTATGCTCGTTGAAGACGGTGATGAAGAAGCCTATGCCCAGGCCCTCCTGACCCTCATGCGCTCTCCTGAAAAACTGAAGAAAATACAGCAGAACGTGTTGCGCAAAGCCGCTGCCTACGATTTCCGTATCATGGGGCAGAAATGGCTTGAACTTCTTCAGCATCTTGTGGAATAGCCTTCCCTCCATAATAAATAGTAGGTGGAAAAAGTAGTTCTGACACATCGGAAGATACTGCGAAGAACAAGCCTTCTCCATCGTCTAACCCCCAAAATATCAATCATTATGCCAGCCAGACCGAAAATTTACATTCCGTTGCTGATTCTCTGCATCATCTCCCTTTTCTGGTTTCTCGGAGCCGCTCCTTTCAATACGCGTGGCGAACCCCGCGAAGCCGTTGTGGCCATGTCGATGCTGCAAGACGGCAACTGGATTCTCCCCGTCAACAACGGCGATGAAATCGCCTTCAAACCGCCGATGCTCCATTGGCTTGTCGCAGCCTTTTCATGGCTCCTGGGAGGCATCAGCGAATTTACGAGCCGCCTGCCGTCGGCCTTGGGGGCTACGGGCATTGTCTTGGCCACCTATGGCTTTTTCTCGCGCCGCAATGATGCCACCGCTGGCATCATCGCCGCCATCATCACGCTCACCTGCTTCGAGATGCACCGTGCGGCCATGACTTGTCGCGTTGACCTCCTGCTCGCCGCCTTTATGGTGGGCGCCCTGATGGCTGGCCATCATTGGGCCAAACACGGTGCACGCCGCCTGCCTTGGCTGATGATACTCCTGTTGGCCGGTGCCGCTTTGACCAAGGGACCCGTCGGCGTGGTGTTGCCCTGTGCGGTGGTGGCACTTTATATGCTGACGCGTGGCAAAGCCACCTTCCTCACCCTCCTCTGGAAGTTTGCTGTCGTTGCCCTGCTCGGCCTCGTCCCTCTTGGCCTGTGGTATTGGGCCGCCTATAACGAACCCAATGGCGGAGCGCGTTTCCTGCAACTCATTTATGAAGAAAACGTGTTGCGTTTTACGGGACAGATGACCTACGCTTCCCATATCAACCCCTGGCCCTATAATGTGATGACCGTCTTGACGGGCTTCCTGCCCTTCTCCCTCGTGTTGCTCTTCATGGTGCCGTTGGGGATGAAGCGTCTCTGGCAGATGCGGAACTGCGTGAAGGCCACCACTTTCGCCCATCTTCGCATGCGCTTCGTTGAGGCTTGGCGAAGCATGACCGACATCGACGCTTTCGCCTTCTTGTCGTTTGCCGTCATCTTCGTGTTCTACTGCATTCCAGCCAGCAAGCGCAGTGTCTATCTGTTGCCCATCTATCCCTTCTTGGCCTATTTCCTGGCGCGTTATCTGCTTTGGATGTGCGACCGCCATCCCCGTGTGCTTCGTGCCTTCGGTCTCACCCTCTCCGTGTTGGCCTTCGCCCTCACCGCCGTGTTTATCGCCATCCGTTTGGGTTGGCAGCCCGCCTTTGTCAACCTCGGCCACCACGCGGCAGAAAACGGCGCCTTCCTCCAGGCCCTTTCCACCGCCCCCGTTGGGTTCTCTGCTTGGTTGCTGGTGGTGATGCCCGCTCTGTTGGCCGTCAACTATTGCAGCCATAACAAGCGCCCCTATCTCTTCACGCTCACCGGCATCGTCTTCTTCTTGCAGTTGAGCCTCGACGGCGTGTACATCCCGAAGATTATGGAGGTCAAGACCGACCGCGGTGTGGCCGCCGCCATCCAGCAGGCCATCCCCTCTTCGGCCACCATCTGCTCTTATCGCACCGATGTGCTGGAGGCCAACCGCATGCACCCCTTCACGGTCAACTTCTATTTGAACAACCGCATCGTGCCAATCGACAAGATGAAGCCCCTGCCAAAGACCTGTTATCTCCTTGTTGGCAACGACGAGATTAAGGACTTCCAGCGCGTCTATCCGCAATATCGTCCCCGCCTCGTTTGGGATAGTCACCATCGTTCGTGCGACGACAGAAAGGTGCTCAAACTCTATTTAATTAACGAGTGAAGCACGCGTGGGAAAATAAAAATATTCGCAGCCGATATGCCCTGTGGCGTGTCGGCTGCGAATTTTTTCGTCCCGCCGTTTCTACCTCCATTTGTTAAATACGCCCCCATTGTTCTTGGAAAATCATTTTTAACGTATATTTCTTTTTGCGCTTAAATATAAAAGACTACCTTTGTACGTTAAGTGGCCATACGTGACCCTCCTTATACTCTGATACTCAAATTACAAACCATTTATACTCATCAAATTTATGAAGCATTCTCGCCTTCTGATTTTGGCTGCTATGGCAGCCTTCTCAACGGCAACGAGTACAGTTTCAGCCCAAGATGACGTCAATTACAAGAAGTATCCTGACTTCTCTCCGCGTCTGAAGGTCGACAAGAAACTCGTCGCCACGAAATCGGCTACGGAACGCCCAGATCACGTGAACAATGCTGAAACCATCTACTTCCCCCCTGTCATCAATCAGGTCGGTGGTTCTTGCGGTTCGGCTTCACGTATCTACTACATGTTCACGTACGAAATCAACTGTCTCCGTGGCGTTAGCGGCAAGCTCGCCAAGAACCAGTATCCAACCCACTTCACTTGGCTTTACACCAACTCCAACTCAGGTAAGGACGGTATGGCCATCGCCAATGGTATTCCAAACAACCCGACTTATGGCGGTCAGCTCTATTCCAAGCTCTTTGGCATTCAGGACTGCTCCGATCCCGATTTCGGATGGATGCAGGGCTATGACAAGTGGTATTCAGCCATGTTCAACCGTTTGGAGCGCACTGCCAACTTCCCGCAGAGCGTGCAGAGCGAAGCCGGCCGTGAGGCTGTGAAGCAGTGGCTCTGGAACCACGGCGGCGACCCCAACTATCCTGGCGGCGGTATCTGCGGTATCGGTGTGGCCAGTGCCTGCACCCAAGGCTCGATTCCCGTAACGGCTGCCAACAAGGCAGCTGGTGTCAGCGGCATGAAATACGTTGTGAAATGGGGTAAGCAAGTCGACCACGCTTTGACCATCGTTGGTTATGACGACCGCATCGAGTTTGACCTCGACGGCAACGGCATCGCTGGCGAAAAAGACAAAGACGAAGTCGGCGCATGGATCATTGTGAACTCTTGGGGCAACTGGGCCAACAAGGGCTTCATCTATTGTCCGTACAAGAACGCCATGACAACGGAAACCAGCTATAGCTACTATGCTCCGGAAGTTTACTACATCCGTCGCAACTATCGTCCGTTGCGCACCATGCGCGTCAAGATGGACTATTCAAAGCGTAGCGAATTGCGCCTTGGCGCCGGTATCTCCGAAGACCTCAATGCCACAGAGCCTTCAAAGAGCATCTACTTCGAAGGCTTCAAGTTTGCAGGCGACGGCGATGGCAACGGCAAGGACGCCGAAACCCCGATGCTCGGTCGCTGGGCCGACGGTATGCACTACGAGCCGATGGAGTTTGGTTACGACTTGACCGACCTCTCAGCTTCGTTCAACACGCGCAAACCGTTGAAATACTTCTTCATCATCGAGAGCAAGAGCTCAGCCGACGGTGAAGGTAAGGTTTACGACTGCTCCGTCATCGACTACGAGCTCGACTCGTTGGGCATCGAAACCCCTTGCCAGATCGACAAGAGCGGCATCAAGGTTGAAAACCAGGGCAAGAAGACCATCATCTCCTTCGTGGTTGCCGGCGAAAGCTTCAACGCACCGCGCAATCTCGTGAAGAATGGCGACGCCTTGCAGTGGGAAGCTCCTGAAGCCTCTTCACACAAGTTGGCTGGCTACAACGTCTATCGCAACGACACCCTCGTTCAGCAACTCGACCCGACCGTCTTGACTTATACGCCGCGTGCTGGTCACGACAATTACCAGGTGTGCGCTGTTTATGCGTTCAACAATACGAAGATTCTCTCTTCACGCATTGACGCTCCTAACGGCACCTTCTATGGCAAGGCCGTAGGTACGGGCAACCGCGTTCGTAACTTCGTTAACTCAGGTCTCGTTATTAAAGACCTCTTCAAGGAACACTATCCTCAGGCCACCATCGAATATTGGTTGCGTCCTGGTGTCTTGACCAACTACAATCAGCAGATTGGTCCGGGATGGGGCAAATTGCTCATCCACTCAACAGGCACTGGCGAACTCATGGCCGGATGGAGCACAGGCGCTCGCGTTGAAGCTCCTGCCAAGACCCTTCAGTCTGGCAAGTGGAGCCACGTGGCTATCGTCTTCAACGGTGGCAACTGCATCGCTTATGTCAACGGCGAGAAGGTGGGCGAAGTCAGCTCAGGCAGCAACGGCATTGGCGGTTTCGGCGACCTCAACGTCGGTTCTGCTTCAAGCAATGGTATGAACGGACGTATGGATGAGTTCCGCGTTTGGAGCACTGCCCGCACGCAGCGCGAAATCCAGAGCATGATGTATGCCGAAGTGGCCGACCCGCAAAACACTCCGGGCTTGCTCTGCGAACTCAAGATGCACGAAATCAGCGTGCCGACCGATGCCACTGGCAAGTACACCATCGAGAAGTATGCTGGCTCTCAGAGCTACATGACCGACAACAAGGTGCTCGTTGACCACCGCACCCTTTCTGCCGACTTCACCATGCCGGAAAACATCACCACCGGAATGGCTGTTACGCCAGTCAACACTTCTTCGTCTAACGCCATCACCTGCACTTGGACCATCGATGGCAAGCAGACATTGAAGCTCGACGCTCCTACGCTCATCTTCAACGAAGCTGGCGAACACACCATCACCCTCGAAGTGACAGACCTCAACGGCAAGACCCAGAAGGTTGAGAAGAAATTCAACGTTGTTGCTCAGGCCAAGCCCGACGCTATGTTCACGACTTCTGGCGACGCCGCTGTCGGCAAGCGCGTAAGCTTCACCAATGCCACCACGCCTTCTGAAGGTTGCTCATACGAATGGAGCATGCCAGGAAGTACGCAGGAAACGGCCACCACTATCAATGCGGCCACTTCTTACGAAAAGCCAGGCACCTACACCGTGACTTTGAAAGCCACCAATGCTGCTGGCACAAGCACTTACAGCGCAGACATCATCGTCTCAAGCCAGATTCCGACTCCGGCATTCGATGTAACGCCTAACGTCATCGTCAAGGGTCAGAAGACCACATTGAAGGACGAAAGCATCAACCAGCCTTCTGGTTGGAACTGGACCATTAGCGACGCTTCACACCACCTCACCTACAGCGGTCAGACGGCAGAAGTCATGCTTCCAGATCCAGGTGTTTACAATGTAACCCTCGAAGCCTCTAACGCCCTCGGTAGCAAGAGCCTCACCACTTCACGCGCCATCGTTGTCTGCAACGCCGACGCTGAAACCGGTTTGAACTTCCGTGGCAATGGCGAAACCGTGACCTTTAACACGCCGATTGACCTGAGCGTCAACAAGGCCTTCACTGTCGACTGGTGGATGTATGCCCAGAACACGCACGATGATGCACAGCACATCGGTGGTTCTTCTAAGGACTTCTACATCAAGGTCAACTCCGACAACGCTTTGGTTGTAACGATGAAGGGCGTTGAATACAACACGGCCAACAACTTCGTGACGCCTTCTGAATGGCACCACTATGCTGTCAGCTTCGCAGATGGTAACTTCTACATCTATAAGGATGGCAAGCAGACCAACGTCTTCCAGACGCCGTGGGCTGACATGTTGCCTACAATGCCTGCCAAGATGACCATCGGTAATGCCAGCGCTCCTGTCAACGCCATTGTCGACGAGTTCCGTGTATGGAACAAGGCCCTCTCTGCTGACAAGCTCATAGAATATGCCAACGCTCCTATCACCGACATCAACAAGGCGATGAGCGAAGACAAGCTCGCCCTCTACTTCGACTTCAACCAGACTTCTGGCAACGTCAACGACCGCACCACCAACGCCAATGCCGGTGTTCGTGCAGGCTTCGGTCCTGACGGCGACGCTTGGACCACTTCTCTCGGTGTCTTCAGCCTTTCAAACGTGAAGCGTTTGGATGTGACGGCCGACTACCTCACCAACTACGCTGCTCCGTTCCTCCACACCGACAAGGGCATCACCACTGAAGCCGGTATGGAAAACCTCGTTCAGGTGCTCACCAACGACGCTAAGTCGGCATGGGTGCTCGAGAATCCAACGCTCAAGGGCGACACCATCTCAACGACCCTCGCTGTCGACACCAAGAACGGCGACTTGCTGACGTTGATCACGAAGACGGGTGAGTTCTCACCGCGTGTTTACGACCACAAGTTCTATCAGACCATCACCTTGCCTGCCGGCCACTACATCTTCGGTTTCGAATATGCTGACGGCGATATCGACGACGAGTCACACATCGTTGTCAACAAGGGTGCCGGTTTGCCAAACAAGAACCAATTGCGTTCACATGCTTATGCTTACACGCTGATGTCTAACGGCGAATTGGCCTTCGACCTCGCAGACGAAACGGAAGTTTCTGTTGGTCTCGTGCTCAACTCACGTGGTCAGATGAAGCAGAACTTCAAGCGCTTCTATCTCGAGCGTAAGATCACTAACATGCCGGGCGACGTAACTGGCATCGAACTTCCTTCTGCCGATGGCAGCAACGCCGTTGATGTAGCAGCCCAGATGGGTGGTGTCAGCCTCACGGCCGCCAACGGTGCCAACGTTCGCATCGTCACCGCTTCAGGTGTCAGCCTCTTCAACGGTTACGTGAAGGGCACGCGCTTCGTTGCTCTGCCGAAGGGCATCTACCTCGTCAACGGACAGAAGGTATTGGTTCCGTAATATCCTCTGGCGTAGCATTGCTGCGTCCGATACATTAATAAAAGGTGTACACCAGAGTTCTCTTTGGTGTACACCTTTTTTCTTTCCTTTTGTGGTGCTGAAGTCTGCCGTAGGGCACCTTTGGCGTAGGGTGTTCAAAATCCAGACCCCCCCAAGGTTGGTAGAGAGACGCACGCTGCCCCTGAAAGGGGCTCATATTTAGGGTAGGGGCTTGCCCCTATCTCTTGAGGCCGATTTATGAACCTCGCCCCTGTAAGGGGCTCATATCTCGAATGTTATTACGGGGCAAGCCCCGCCCACGATATGCGCCCCTTACAGGGGCAGCAGCGAGAATTGATGAGCTGTGGCGGAGATAGGGGCGAGCCCCTATCCTGGAATATGAGCCCCTTTCAGGGGCAATCCCCCGCAACCCTCGCCGCGAGCGCCCTGAAAGGGCAGCCAGTTCCCAGCCCAGGGCAACGCCCTGGGTACCAGGGTATAAAGCCCTTCGCCCTGTAAGGGCAAAAGTATGGGCGAATGGTTGATTTTTACTTTTGCCCTTACAGGGCGTAGGGAATGGGGACATGGTACCCAGGGCGTTGCCATGGGCTCGGGACTTGTTGGGCTTTCAGCCCGCACAGGGCCGCAGACAAGACTTTTTCTGCACAATCTCCCCCCGCTTGATATTTCAATTTTGAACACCCAACCTTATAGGTAGGGAGTAAATATAACGTTCTTCGCGGCATCACGTCTTATAACGTTCTTCGCGATGTATCCGTGGCCCTCACTTTGCGAGCAAAGTGAGCTACAATGCTGCGCCCCCTGCTTCGCTATGCAAATTTGTGTGATTTTTTTCTCGTATATTTCCCTGGTAATTTCAAAGTTTTGTGTAATATTGCAGATGAAAAATGATTAAATCTATTACGCCTTTTTCATCTATCCGAATTACAAGCATTATATCTATAGCTCCATGAAACAATCTCGTATTTTGATGTTGGCCGCCCTGGCCGCCATCACAACGGCAACAAGCACTGTTTCAGGTCAGGTGAAAGTAGACCTCAAGAAATTCCCGGAGTATTCTCCACGCGTGAAGGTCGACAAGCACCTCGTTGCCAAACCAGATGTCAAGCGTCCCGACTATGTCAACAACGCTGAGTCAATTTATTTCCCGCCCATCATCAGTCAGGTGAGCAATTCTTGCGGTTCCGCCGCCGGCATTTATTATATGTTCGGCTACGAGATAAACCGCTATCGTGGCGTGAGCGGCAAATTGCCCGAAAACCAATATCCAACCCACTTCACCTGGCTTCACGCCATGTCAAGTTATGAGTATAAGGAAAAAATCGCCATGGCCAACGGCATCCCCAACAATCCCACCTACGGCGGTCAAATCTATTCCAGCCTCTTCGGCATGCAGGAATGTTCCGACAACGACTTCGGTTGGATGCAGGGTTACGACAAATGGTATTCAGCCATGTTCAACCGCCTGGAGAGCGACGCCTTCTTTCCGCAGAGCGTGAAGACCGAAGAAGGCCGTGAAGCCGTGAAGCAATGGCTCTGGAACCACGGCGGCAATCCCGACTATCCCGGAGGCGGCATTTGTAACGTCGATGTGGCCAGTAAGATGACCATCGGTAAAATTCCCGCTTCCTTGCAAAACTACAAGTTGGGCGTCACTGGTAAGAAATACGTGGCCAGATGGGGCGATACGTTCGATCACGAGCTGACCCTCGTTGGCTATGACGACCGCATAGAGTTTGACCTCGACGGCAACGCTGTTATCGGAGAAAAAGACAAAGACGAGGTGGGAGCCTGGATTCTTGTCAACTCCTGGGGCGGCAACTGGGCCAACAAGGGCTTCATCTATTGTCCGTATAAAAATGCCGTGGTCACTTCCGCCGGCGATGACTATTATGTGCCGCAAATCTATTACGTGCGTCGCAACTATCGTCCGTTGCGCACCATGCGCATCAAGATGGACTATTCGAAGCGCAGCGAACTGCGTCTGAGCGCCGGTATCTCGGAAGACCTCAACGCCACGACGCCGCAGAAGACCACCTACTTCGAAATGTTTAAATACTCTGGCAACGGCGACAGCAGCAAAGATGCTGAGACCCCGATGCTCGGACGTTGGGCCGACGGCATGCACTACGAGCCGATGGAGTTTGGTTACGACTTGACCGACCTCTCCTCTTCGTTCAACACCCGTAAGCCCCTGAAATATTTCTTCATCATCGAGAGCAAGGCAACAGCCGACGGCGTGGGACACGTTTACGATTGCTCCGTCATCGACTACGAGCTCGACTCGTTGGGCATCGAAACCCTCTTCCCCATCGACAAGAGCGGCATCAAGATTGAAAACAAGGGCAAGAAAACCATCATCTCCTTCGTGGTCTCTGGCGAGAACTTCAACGCGCCGCGCAACCTCGTGAAGAATGGCGACAATCTGCAATGGGAAGCTCCCGAGGCTTCGTCCTACAAATTGTCGGGCTATAACGTCTATCGCAACGACACCCTCGTTCAGCAGCTCGATCCCTCCGTGCTGACCTATAAGCCGCGTGCCGGCCACGACAGCTATCAGGTGTGTGCCGCCTACGCCTACAACGACAAGACCATCCTCTCTTCGCGCATTGACGCCCCGCGCGGTGCGTTCTACGGAAAAGCCGTCGCCACTGGCAACCGCGTGCGCAACTTCATCAATTCTGGTCTCGTTGTCAAAGACCTCTTCAAGGAAAACTATCCGCAGGCCACCATCGAATATTGGCTCCGCCCCAATTCAATGGCCGATTACAACCAGCAAGTGGGCCCAGGATGGGGCAAGGTGCTCATCCACGCCACCAGTTCCGGACAGCTTTATGCTGGATGGAGCACTTCTTCGCGCATTGAGTCGCCGTCGAGAGCGCTTAAGGCCAGCAAATGGAACCACATCGCTGTGGTGTTCAACGGTGGCAGTTGCACCGCCTATATCAACGGCGTTAGCATTGGTGAAATCGGTTCGGGCAACAACGGCATTGGCGGTTTCGGCGATTTCAACATCGGTGCTGCCTCCCGCGAAGGTCTCAATGGCCGTTTGGATGAATTCCGCGTTTGGAGCACTGCCCGCACGCAGCGCGAAATCCAGAGCATGATGTATGCAGAAGTGGCCGACCCGACCAACACGCCGGGCCTCCTCTGCGAAATCAAGATGAACGAAGACAAGGTGCCAACCGATGCCACGGGCCGTTTCAAGGTGGAAAAACTGGAAGGTTCGCAAAACTCCATGGTCGACAACACGGTGCTCAAAGACAAGCGCGTCTTGGCCGCCAGCTTCACGTTGCCTGAAAATATCACAACGGGCATGGCCGTGACCCCAATCAACACCTCGTCGGCCAATGCCATCAGTAGCACTTGGACCATCGACGGCAAGCAGACATTGAAGATGGATGCGCCCACCGTCATTTTCTCCGAAGCTGGAGAACACACCATCACCCTCGAAGTGGCCGACATGAGCGGAAAGACCATGAAGGAGGAAAAGACCTTCACCGTGGCCGCCCAGGCAAAGCCCGATGCTTTGTTTACGTCGGTTGGCGATGTGGCCGTTGGCAAGCGCATCAGTTTCATTAATGCCACCATGCCTTACGAAGGATGTTCCTACGAATGGAGCATGCCGGGAAGCACGCAGGAAAAGGCCACGACCGTCAATGCCGCCACTTCCTACGAAAAGCCTGGCACCTACACCGTGACCTTGAAGGCCACCAATGCTGCCGGAACGAGCACCTACGACATGCAAATCGTTGTGTCGAGTAAGGTGCCGACACCTGAATTTGAAGTGTCGCCGCGCGTCATCCTCAAGGGTGAGACCGCCCAGCTTCAGGATGGCAGTAGCGACCAGCCTGCCGCATGGGATTGGACCGTCAGCAACGCCGACCACCATCTCAGCTTCAGCGGCCAGACGCCGGAAGTGAAACTTCTGGATGCGGGTGTCTACAATGTGACCCTCGAAGCTTCCAATGCCCTCGGCAGCAAGAGCATCACCAAGCCGCGTGCCATCGTGGTCTGCAATGCCGATGCCGAAAACGGATTGAAATTCCGTGGCGGCGATGAGCAGGTGAGCTTCAATAATCCAATCGACCTGAGCGTTAGCAAGGGTTTCACCATCGACTGGTGGATGTATGCCCAAAACGCCTCTGGTAATTCCCAGCACATCGGTGGAACGGCCGCCAACTTCCAGATCACGACCAACGCCGAAGGCGCTTTGGTGGTGACGATGAAGAACCAGGCATTCGCCACAGCCAGCAATTTCGTGACGGCATCCGAATGGCACCACTATGCTGTCTGCTTCGAAAACGGCGATCTCCGCGTCTATAAAGACGGCAAATTGGCCAACACGTTCCACACGCCGTTTGCCGACGACCTTCCCGCCATGCCGACCAAGATGAGCCTTGGCAACTCTGCCGCTCCGATGAGCGGTGTGGTTGATGAGTTCCGCGTATGGAACAAGGCGCTCAGCGCTGAGGCTGTCAAAGCCTATGCCAATGCTCCGATTGCCGATGTCGCCAAGGCAATGGCCGACGACAAATTGGCCCTCTACTACGACTTCAACCAGTCGTCGGGCAATGTCAACGACCGCACTTCCAACGCCAACCTCGGCATCCGTTCTGGTTTCGGTCCTGACGGCGACGCCTGGCCTTCATCTCTCGGCGTGTTCAGCCTCTCCAACGCCCAGCGTCTGGACATAACGGCCGAACATCTGACCAACTATGCCGCTCCGTTCCTCCACGCCGACAAGGCCATTTCGAACGAAACGGGTATGGAACACCTCGTGGCGCTCTTGACCAAGAATGCCAAGTCGGGCTGGAATGTTGAAAATGCCACCGTCGACGGCGGCGTGTCAACAACGGTGGCTGTCGACACCGACAAGGACGACTTGATGACGCTCTGGACAGCGAAGGGCAACTTCTCATCGCGCGTCACCAACCATAAGCTCTATCAGACCGTCACACTTCCTGCCGGCCATTATGTCTTTGGCTTTGAATATGGCGAAGGCGACGTTGACGATGCTTCACACATCGTTGTGGCCAAAGGCACGGGCTTGCCCAACAAGGAAGACCTCGGTTCGCAGGCCCTGGCCTATACGCTGACCAAGAACGGCGAACTCGCCTTTGACTTGGACGACCAGACGGAAGTGAGCCTGGGCATCGTGTTCAACACCAGTGGCGAAAAGGCGCAATACGTCAAGCGCTTCTTCATCGAGCGCAAGATCACCAACCAGGCCGGTGACGTGACGGGTATCGAACTGCCAACGGCCGACGGCAGCAATGCCGTTGAAGTGACGGCTCAGTTGGGCGGCGTGAACCTCACGGCAGCCAACGGCGCACTCGTGCGCATCATGAGTGCTTCAGGCATCACGTTCTACAACGCTTATGTGAAAGGCACGCGCTTCGTTGCCTTGCCGAAGGGCATCTACCTTGTCAACGGACAAAAGGTGTTGGTGCCGTAACGACATTCTGCGCAGTTTCTCGCTGCGACTGATATATATAAAGGTGTACATCGGAATTTTCTGGTGTACACCTTTTTTCTCTAAGTAGCGTCTTTCTCGTTTCAGTCCCTATACTTTTTAGCGAACGCGGGCCGAGGCACGACCGAACGTGGGACGAGATGCAATCGAACGCAGGGCGAGACGCGATCGAATGCAGGAGGGCGTTCGCTAAAAAGTAGTAAGATTGCAGGGCGACGCATAATCGTCTGTTGCGGCGCCAGCATTGTAGCTCACTTTGCTCGCAAAGTGAGGGCCACGAACACGTAGCGAATATGGCCAACGCTCAGGGGCATGACTTTGTTGGATTTTCAGCCCGTGCTTGGCAGCCGCAATACCCTTTCCCTCCTTTGCAACCCAGTTGCAAAAAGGTGTCCGTAACTTTGCAGAAAAATAAAACCAACCTGTTATGGAAAAAGAAGAAAAAAGCATGTGCGGATGTGGAGAACACCACGCACAGAAAGACAAAGAAAACGGCTGCTGCGTAGGTCATTGCGCACATGAAGAAGAACACGATCACCATGAATCCCTTCATGGTTGTGGTTGTGGCTGCCACTGCCACGAAACCCCTGCCGGGCATTCCGCTCACAATCACGGGGAGTCACAAGGGCATTGCCATTGCCACCACCATCATGGAAGCGGGCGCGGGAAAGTCCTTCAGATTGTCCTGTCGGCATTGTTGCTCGTTGGAGCCGTTGTGGTAGAGAAAAATTGCGCCTTGTCGGTGTGGCAGTTACTCCTTATATATATGGTGCCATATTTGCTCGCAGGCTACGCCACCCTCAAAGAAGCTGCCGAAGGCATTGCCAGAGGCGACCTCTTCAACGAAAATTTCCTGATGGCCCTCGCCACCGTCGGCGCCCTGTGCATCGGTTTCTTTCCCGGTGCCGACACCGAATTTCCAGAGGCCGTCTTCGTGATGCTCTTCTTCCAGATTGGCGAACTCTTTGAAGGCTATGCCGAAGGAAAAAGTCGCGACAGCATCTCCCATCTGATGAACATACGGCCCGATGTTGCCCATGTTGAGCGTGCGGGAACAGTGGAAGATATCAGTCCGGAGAGCGTCAGTGTCGGCAGCATCGTCATTGTCAAGCCTGGCGAGAAAGTGCCGCTCGACGGTGTGGTGCTTGAAGGCACCTCCTCCCTTAACACTGTTGCCCTCACGGGCGAAAGTCTGCCGCGCGACATCGGCGTCGGCGACGAAGCCGCCTCAGGTTGCGTCAACCTCTCCGGCCTTCTTCGCCTGAAAACCACCAAGGCTTTCGGCGAGAGCACCGTTTCAAAAATCATCCGCCTCGTGGAACATGCCAACGAAAGCAAATCGCGGAGCGAATCATTCATCACCCGTTTCGCCCGCGTCTATACCCCCATCGTGGTCGTCGCCGCCCTCTTGCTGGCCTTTGTGCCTCCCTTGTTCGTTGGCAATGGTTATTGGTCGGCCTTTCCTCTGTGGCTCCACCGTGCGCTCATCTTCCTGGTCGTCTCCTGTCCGTGTGCCCTCGTCATCAGTGTGCCGCTGACCTTCTTCGGCGGCCTTGGCGGTGCATCGCGACGGGGCATCCTCGTCAAGGGAAGCCGCTATATGGATGCCCTGGCCAATATCGGCACGATGGCCTTCGACAAGACCGGCACCCTCACCCAAGGCGTTTTTGCCGTTGAGGCCGTCCATCCCGAAACGCTCGATGAGAAAGAACTTCTCCATCTGGCCGCCCATGTGGAACACTTCTCCACGCACCCCATCGCCGAAGCCCTCCGCACGGCCTTCCCGCAGGAAGCCACCGACGGTTGCGCAATGACCGACGTTGAAGAACTGGCGGGCTATGGCATCCGCGCTTGCGTCAACGGACACCTCGTTTGCGTGGGAAACACCAAGATGATGGACAAAGTGGGTGCGAAATGGCGCAACTGCCACCGCGTAGGCACCATCATCCATGTCGCCGTTGACGGCTGCTATGCTGGACACATCGTCATTAGCGATTGCTTGAAAGACGACAGTGTGGTGGCCGTGGCTGCGCTGAAACGCCTCGGCATTGGCAGACTCGTGATGCTGACGGGCGACCGCCGCGAGGTGGCACACGACGTGGCAGGCAAATTGGCGCTCGACGGTTATCATGCCGAACTCCTTCCTGCCGACAAAGTGGCCTGCGTTGAGCAACTTCTCGCCGAGAAGCCAAGCGGCAAGAGCGTGGCCTTCGTTGGCGACGGCATCAACGACGCCCCCGTCCTCAAACTCGCCGATGTCGGCATCGCGATGGGTGGCCTTGGCAGTGACGCAGCCATTGAGGCTGCCGACGTGGTGCTGATGGACGACAAGCCCACGAAGATAGCCACCGCTGTGCGCATTGCCCGTCGCACCATCGGCATCGCCCGCCAGAACGTCGCCTTCGCCATCGGCGTGAAAGTGGCCATTCTCCTGCTCGCCACCGTTGGGCTCGGAACCATGTGGATGGCCGTCTTCGCCGATGTCGGCGTGACGGTGCTCGCCGTGTTTAATGCCATGCGGGCGTTGAAAGGGTAGGGTGTTCAAAATTGAAATATTAAAGATTAGCGGTAGCGCCCTCGCAGCGGAGATTTGCACTGGCCCGCACAATCGTCTGTTGCGGCGCCAGCATTGTAGCTCACTTTGTTCGCAAAGTGAGCTACAGTGCTTCGCCCCAGGCCTCCGCCAAAAGACCGCGCGGTGCCCCTTGTAGCGATGCCACATTCGCCACTTATTATTTGCCTCAAAAACACGCAGAATTTTTCTGTATTTTGAACACCCTACCTTTCAAAGGTAGCTGTTTTTTAGGCTCGTTGACAGCAGATGAAAAAAGAGACGCGAAATAAATAAATGATATGTTTGTCTCGCTCAGATTTTTGTGTTAAATTTGAGGCTTGAATTAATTACTGAATTGAGAAATGAGGTTAGAAAAGCGAGTGTGTTAAGTGTTAAATGATGGTGAAATTGTGAGTCTTTTGGCTGTTCATAGCTATGCAAACAAACGAAGGCTATACTTTTTGTCGAACGTGGCACGTTGCACATCCGTTTCTCGTCCCAGATTCGGTCGTCTCTCGTCCCAGATTCGTTCGTCTCTCGACCCAGATTCAGTCGTCTCTCGTCCCTGATTCGCTGACAAGTCTTAGGGCGCGAAGATGAAGGATGCTTGGAAGGATTTCCAGCAGACGGATTTGACTGGCTCGTGGCGGTGGCTCTTGCGCTTGATGCCGTCAGGACAACGCAAATGGATTTCCGCTGTTGTTCGTTGGAGAGAAATATCAATTAACCCATAAAATATGCAATCATGAAAAGAATATTCGTGGCCGCTTTCGCCTTGTTGGCAATGGCAACAACGGCTTCGGCTCAGAACTATGAAGTGGTGAACGACTCGGTGGCTGCAGAAACGACAGAGAGCGGCACCAGCATTCTCGCCCAACTGATGGACAACGCCATGACGGAAGTACCTGCGGCCTATCCCGGTGGAGCTCGGCAACTCATGGTAGACCTCGCAGCCAATCTGGAATATCCGACAATTGCGATAGAATCGGATTTGCAGGGAAGAGTCCTCTTACAGTTTGTCGTCACGCGTCAGGGGAAAATCGGAGAGGTGAAGGTGCTGAAGAGCCTGTCGCGCGAATGCGACGCAGCAGCCATCAAAGCCGTGAGAAAGCTCAGGACCTTCACGCCAGCGCGACATAAAGGAAGCGTTGTCAGTGTCAAGTACACCCTTCCAGTCACATTCCGCTTGCAGTAATTCTATACCATTAGTAATGGTGAAAGAATAAGTTGAGCAATTTTGACAGGGCATAAGAAATAACTCCTTACTCCACAAAATTGGTCAAGTTATTTTTTACCATTACTTAATATATTCCTATGTCAAAAAGTACATTCTTACAAGACTTCAAAGCGTTTGCCATGCGTGGCAACGTTGTTGATATGGCCGTCGGTGTTGTTATTGGTACGGCCTTCGGAAAAATCGTGTCGTCCATCGTGTCCGACCTTATCATGCCTCTGATTGGCGTCATCTGTGGCGGCGTGAACTTCACCGACCTCTCCATCACGCTCAAGGAAGCGCAGGTGGTGGATGGACAGGAACAGGCCGCCGTGTTGCTCAACTATGGCAACTTCCTGCAGGCCACGTTTGATTTCATCATCATCGCCTTCTCCATCTTCGTCTTCATCCGCCTCATCTCTAAGCTCCATCGCAAGAAACAAGAGGTGCCGGCTCCCGCAGAACCTCCGAAGCCCAGCGAGGAAGTGCAACTGCTCACGGAAATCCGCGACTTGCTGAAGAAACAGGAAAAAAGATGAGCGCGGGCCATCTGCAACAAAATGGGTGCGTAAAATCAAAATGGGTTTTCCCTGCTTTGACATTATAAGGTGATTCTGAATACCTATTTAACAGCCTAATCATTCAAAAACAAACGAAACATCTATGAGGAATTTCTTCAAACATTCGGGGCAACTGTGTGCTCTCGGCGCCTTGCTTCTTTTGGGCGCTCCCGTTTTTCTCTCCTCCTGCAAGGAAGAGATTGACGAGTCGAACTTCGCCATCAAGAAGATGCAGACAGCAGCCGATTATATCGACGAAAACAGTCAGTTTTCCTTGATGAACGCGCTTTTCCGCCGCGTCAGACTGGGCAACGTTGAGGGCGCGTCTCCGCTCCACAATATGCTCTCTGCCAGAGGAAACTACACCATCTTCCTGCCAACAAACGAGGCGGTGGAGAAATATATGGCAGAAAACGGCATCACCTCTATCGACGAGATGAGCGACGACCTCGCCAATACGCTCGCCAAGAGCTGCATCATTGACAATGGCTCAAACAACGCCTACGAAAGCGCGGATCTCCCCAGCAGCGGTGCGCTGCCCATCTCCTGTCTCTCCGACCGTATGCTCTCTTGCTCGCTCGATTCCACATCGACTTTCATCATCAACGGAACGTCGAGAATCATCAAGGGCGACATCGAGGTGTCAAACGGTTTCATCCATGTGGTTGACGGCGTGATCAGTCCGTCGCTCAACACGCTCGACGAGCAAATCGGCGTGGCCGACAACCTCAAGGTGTTCAGCTACTTGCTCACCCATACGGCCTTGTGCGACTCGCTGCACGAGTATCTCGACAAATCGTATGAGAACTCCAGCCGACAAGAGAAAACGCACATGGGCGAGTTTGACTACGTCTATGCACAACACCGCTACATCGGATACACCGCCTTTGTGGAACCCGACAGCATTTACGAGCAGACATTGGGTCTCAAGGTTGAAAAAGACGCTGAGGGCAACCTGACCAACGGCGACGCTTTCGTGGCCAAACTGAAGGATTATGTGGCCGACGCTTACGGTTCGAACCATCTTGACGACCTGAAGCATCCGTACAACCCCATCAACCGTTTCGTGGCCTACCACCTCGTTTACGGACGTATGCCTTTCAACAAACTCGTTTATCACTGCAACGAGTATAACTACAAGTATGGCCAGTGGAACGCACCGCAAACCGTCAATATGCCGACCAACGTGTGGGAGTTTTACACCACCATGGGGGCATTCCCCAGTCTGCTGAAAATCACGCAGGTGGGCGACGCTGGATTTGAGCACGACGTTGACCACAAAATCTATCTCAACCGCATCTCGCTCTATGCCGACGGCCCGACGGACGACTATCACGAAACGGGCGTGGTGCCGGGCTATGCGGGCATCATCGTCAATGCCGACAATGGCAACAACGACAACAACGCCCTCAACGGCTATTACCACACCATTAACAAACTTCTGGTCAACGACGAAGGCACGCGCGATGAACTCTACAAGCGCCGCATCCGCATGGACATCGCCGCCACGCTTCCTGAACTGGCCACAAACAACTATCGCGGAAACTACAAAATTGCTTTCGACCCAGGCTATCTCTCGCGCATGATTCGCCAGAGCAGCAGTACGAAGATGGGACACACCCACGCACAGGGTTCTGGATGGCTGGCCATGTGGGGCGACGAGTTCCGCGTGTTCGGTCTCTACGACTTCATCTATAAGCTTCCGCCCGTTCCGAAAGACGGTACTTACGAAATCCGCTTGGGACTCAGCCACGGTCCGATTAGAGGTATGGCGCAGATTTATTTCGGCGACGACCCCGACCGTCTCGCGCCCGTGGGTCTTCCCTACGATATGCGTCAGATTCCTGGTTCCAACACCCCCAACATCCCTTGGGTGAAGGACGGTGACGACCAGACGGTCAACCGCGAAAACGACAAGAACCTGCGTAACCAAGGCTATATGAAGGCCCCGATGTTCTTCACCTACAGTACGGGACGCGCCGACCAGCCTTTGCGCGAGTTTGGCGGCTCATGGTGTGCCATCCGCAAGATTGTCTGCACCGAATATATGAAGGCAGGAAAGACCTATTACCTGCGCTTCAAGTCGGCCTTGAAGAAACTCGATGCCGAGCTGGAGCTCGACTACTTCGAATATGCTTCAACTCCCGTTTACAATGGGGTAGAGCCAGAGGATATTTGGTAAGTTAGTAATGGTGAAAGAATAAGTTGACCATTACTTAACGCGCTCGGGAGGGCGTTTGAAATAGAAAAAGATTTATTTTGTTTCCCGCTCCGAATCAACAACAGATTCGGGGCGGGATTTTTGCTTGCTTTTTTTGGGCGGAATTGGAAAGGCATTTTTTGGGGACTTTTTCGCTGCGTTTGTTATGTTCGCTTTTGAGGGAAAAAACACGGATTTTGGGGATGAAGCCTTGACGATATCACTCCGAAAAACAGGCTTGGCGGCATGAAAACGACAAACTTTTAGTCCTGCGCTTGTAAAAAAAAGCAAATATAAAATATTAGATGATGCGGAATATTTGAAAGAATTAAATAGAAAAGTAATTGAAGAAGCTAATGAATTTATAGAGGAAAACAGTATAGAAGAGCATGGGTTTGAAATCAATGCACGCAGAGAAGCAGAGCGAACAGCCACAACAGAGCGTGCAAGACAACAGCTTGATAGAACAGCAGTCGCAGAAGATAGCAGAACTGGAAAGGCATATCAGCCAGATAACACAGCAGTCACAGAAGAAAGACTCTCAAATCTCCGAAGCTATCAGCCAAGCCGAGGAATGGAAAGCCAGGGCAGACCAGGAACAGACCAGGGCAAAAGACCAGGAACGGAAACTACTGGAAGAACAACTGAACCTCAAAAAGACCTTTCGGATTTAAGGCTTGCCGACTGCTTGGCAGCTTCTCCGATTCTGCGGTCAAGCTCTCTGCCCTTGGCTTCATATTCCCTTTTAACGCTCGATACCGTAGCTTCGGCTTCTTGCTCTGCGTTGAGCTTGTCTTGCTTCAGCTTCTCGTTTTGCTTCTTCAGCTCTGCGTTGAGCTTCAGCACGTTGTCTGCTTCGTTCAGCTTCTCTATTTGCTCTGTCTGCTCCGCTATTCTCTTCCCTTGTTCGGCTACTGTCGATACCAGCTCTTGCTTCTCGGATAAGAGTTTCTGTATCTGTATCTCCGATTTCTCGGCTTGGTTCTTCCATTCCTCGGCTTGGCTTATGGCTTCGGAGGCTTGCAAGCCTTTCTTCTGCAAGGTCTTTTTGAGGTTCAGTTGTTCTTCCAGTA
>OHKI01000022.1_pt1 | contig 63040 bp, 54 predicted proteins | sample 1568771 | NCBI WGS metagenome assembly OHKI01 (sample SAMEA3879540, study PRJEB24766) | human gut metagenome | biome: human-associated habitat; feature: feces | place: USA | collected 1985/1987 | reverse complement strand
TATCAAACCGTCACATTCAAAGAAGAGCCCACCGGCGAGCTGCTGGCGTTCCTTCAAGCGAACGCCACACCACTATGAGAAAGGAGCACACATGAACCTTAGAAACGCCCTCAGATATATATATATATATATATATATCGACTGAACCTTGCGAAAGCGGGGTGGGAGTATGATCTTCAACCCCGTGAGAAGTGGAGGAGGAAAGCCGAAGCAAGTGGAAGTGGGAATAAAGTCAGGAACCTATGCAAAGACAAGACTCTACTGCATCAAAGACGGGAAGTACATAGATTACTACAATGGCGATTCGCCGAGCGGCAGTTCCCTTCACAAGGCAACGGTCGATGCAGGAAGCCTGTTTGTCGTAATTGTGATGGCGAAGAACGACTTCCCCAAAAGTCACTCAAACTGCACTCTGGAGATACAGTATACCCTCAGCTCTGGTTACAGACTCGGAATATTCAAGGCGAACGACGCCTGACCCCTAAGGGGGTGACGGCATGATCTTCAACCCCGTGAGAGGCGGAGGAGAAAAGGAGTATACAATCAGCGTGCAAAGCGGTGTCACCACGAGCGCAACAAAATTAAAACCGGGGCACGTATTTGAGGCGCAGACACCCTCAGGTTTTCGCAGAAATTTGAAAATGACGTTCAAAGACCCGGATACCGAAAAGACAACAATCATTACAGGAGACACTGGACATTCGTATTTTGTGATGCCTTGCGCCGATGTGAAAATCACTTACTAAAGGAGAACGATATGAGCACCTATCTCAAAGCAAACAACACCGAAACGCCGTGCGAGGCGGCGGAACACTACCGCGACAGCGCGTGGGGGCGCCCCACCTGCACGGTGACGATCAAGGCAAGCGCGACGGAGATCGCCGCGCTGCTGCCGAACAATGCGCCGTGGTCGCTCATCGAGCGCGAGGACGTGCTGGACGAGCTCGGCGCGCCGACGGGGCAGACCGTCGACCATGAGCGCGACATGAGCGATTACAGCCTGTCGGGCGACATCACCGACCACCGCGACGGCACCGTATCGATCAAGATGGGCAAGCCCACGGAGGAGGAGAGCGCCGTCGGCGCGGTGGTCGCCCTCACGGGCGAGGTCGTGACCGCGGAGCGCGCCGCAGAGCTGCGACCGATGATCGAGATGGCAGCAATGAGCTTGTCGGACGGCGAAGCGGCAACAGCGGTCGAGCTGTTCCCGAAGTGGGTATACCCTGTCAGCTACATTGTGGGCAACCGCGTAAGCGACAGCGGCAAGCTCTACAAGTGCCGGAAGGCGCACACCTCGCAGGAGAGATGGAATCCTGCCGCAACGCCCGATCTTTGGGTCGTGATCGACGTTACCCACGCGGGTACTCAAGATGACCCGATTCCGGCCGCTCGTGGTATGGAGTACACCTATGGTCTTTATTACAAAGACCCTGAGGACACTAAGCTGTACCTGTGCGAGCGCACGGGCGAGGCCGCGGGCGGGAAGATCGTCTTGCAGTATCTGCCGCATGAGCTGGTGGGGAATTATTTTAAGGCGGTGAGCGCATGACGGCGGCGTTGATTTCCGCCGCAGCGGCGGTGGTGGTGGCGCTCATCGAGGCCATCGCCGCCCGCGACCGTCGGCGCGACAAGAAGGAGCGCGAGAAAGCCGCTGAGCAGCAGAAGATGCAGGAGCAGCTGATGCTCAAGCTCATCGAGGGCAGCTGGGCTGCCATTGCGCTGGGCGAGGCGACGGCGAAGGCGATGCAGCGTATTCCGGACGCGCACTGTAACGGGGACATGCACGCCGCACTGGACTACGCCGCCGAAGTGAAGCACAAGCAAAAAGAATTTTTGGCCGAGCGGGGAATTCACTCCATCCTCGATAACGGGGTGGCGGCATGAAAGCGCTGAAAGCCCGCTGGGACAAGATGAAAAAGCGGGACAAGTATATATCCATCGCCATTTTCAGCCTGACGTGGTACACCGTGGCATCGCTTATCATGACGGCGCTCGGCGTGCCGCCGCCGGACGTACTGACGGAACGCTGGTTCAAGGCATGGACGACAGAGCTTGTCGTTGTGGCGGGCATCAAGATTTTCAGAAAGGACGAAACGACACTATGAATAACGAATTACTGAACAAGAGATTTGCGAACCTTTTGAGCGTAAAGTCGCTCGTGACGATTGCTCTGACGGCGACCTTCTGCGCACTGACAGTACAGTCGAAGGTGACGCAGGAATTCAACACCGTGTACCTCATGGTCATTGCGTTCTACTTCGGCACGCAGAACGCAGCGGGCAGCGCGAAGGGAGAGTGAGCGGTGTGAATATCCGCAAATATCCCGCGAACGCGGGCAACGTCGGCGGCACGCGCGCGGCGAGCGGCATCCGCTACATCGTGATCCACTACACCGGCAACGACGGCGACACGGCGATGAACAACGCCAAGTACTACGCGGGCAGCGTGGTGAAGACCAGCGCGCACTACTTCATCGATGCAAACGAGATCGTGCAGAGCGTGGACGACCTGCGCATCGCGTGGGCGGTGGGCGGAAAGAAGTACCCGAGCTGCGCGCAGACGGGCGGCGGGACGCTGCACGGCCGCTGCCTGAACGCAAACAGCATCAGCATCGAGCTGTGCGACGCGAAGAAGGACGGCGCATACGCGCCGGACGCGCGCACCGTGGAGCGGGCGCTTGCGCTGACGCGCGAGCTGATGAAGAAGTACAACATTCCGGCGAGCAATGTGATCCGCCACTTCGACGTGACGGGCAAGCTGTGCCCCGCGTACTGGGCGGGGAGAGAAAACGCGGGCAAGTGGGAGAAGGAATTCCACGGCAGGCTCGCAGGGCCGGACTACCGCGCGCAGCTGCAAAAGCGCGCGGGCCTGACGGACGGCACGATGGATTACCTCTCGGCGTATCAGTACGGCGACGACCTGATCCGAAAGCTCGCGACGATGAAGTAAGGCACAGGGCGGGAGAGCGTTCGCGCCCTCCCGCCCGGGAAGAAAGGAGGGAAGGAGGGAATGCCTTCCAACTGGCTATACATCGACACGAATTTCCCGTCGTTCACGCAGAAAGAGAGCGACGGCGAGAAGATCGAGACGATGCAGGACTATCTCTTCATGCTCGTCGAGCAGCTGCGCTACACGCTGCGGAATCTCGACCTGAAGAACATGAACAAGGCGGCGATGAACGGCTTTTTACAAAACATCCGCGAGCCGATCTATGCCAAGATCGAGGACACGAACAAAAACGTGAACGAGCTGAGCATCACGGCAAAGGGGCTGAGCACGCGCATCAGCAATGCTGAGGGCAGCATTACGCAGCTCGGCGTGACGGCAGACGGCCTCGCCGCGCGGATCAGCAGCGCCGAGGGAAACATTACGCAGCTGGGCGCGACGGCAGACGGCCTCGCCGCGCGGATCAGCAGTGCCGAGGGGAACATCACGCAGCTGGGCGCGACGGCGAACGGACTGAGCGCGCGCATCAGCAGCAACGAGGGAAGCATCACGAACCTGACGGCGGACGTGAACGGCATTCGCACGCAGGTAAGCGGGAAAATCAACAGCTCGGAGGCGCAGACGCTCATCGACCAGAGCCTTGACGGGATCACGCTGGCGGCGACGAGCGGAGAGACCGGGACGGTCTTCAAGCTCAAATACAACGGCGCGGTGCTGGCAAGCACGGGCTCAGTCGACCTCTACGTAGATGCCGTCAATGTGTACGGTACGCTGACGGCGGAACGCCTGCAAGGCGGTTCGATCCGCATTCTGGACGACGACGGGAACAGATGCGGAACCATCTATTCAACCTACGCAAGCTCGGCAGACACGAAGATCGAGATCGACTCGGACGCGATCGAGCTCGGCGGCGACGACGGCAGTGTGTTCATTGGCTCTCGATGGGATCGGAGCACAAAGGCGTACTACGCTTCCATTGAGGTGGACGGATACTCGCAGGAGGTGCAGATCAAGGGCGACGTCATTCCGAACGCGGACGCGACCTACAGCCTCGGCAGCCGGAATTTCGTGTGGGACGCGATCTATTGCAGCACGGACACGCTGAACGGCTCGGACCGAAACATCAAGAACAGCATCGAGGCGCTGCCGGAGAAGTACGTGAGCATGTTTGAGCGCATCGAGCCGAAGCGCTACAAGCTCAACAGCGGCACGAGCGGACGCTTTCACACCGGGTTCATCGCGCAGGAGGTGGAAGCGGCGATGCAGGAGTGCGGCATTGACTCGCAGGAATTTGCGGGCTGGGCCGCTGCCAAACGCGAGGACGGCAGCGAAACATATTTCCTGCGGTACAGCGAATTCATTCCGATCCTGTGGGCGAAGGTACGCGAGCAGGAGAAGAGACTAAAACGATTGGAGGGAACGACATGAATGAGAAGATCAAGCAGGAAGCGGCGCAGGCGATGCGGCTCATCAGCATGCTGAACGTGAGCGGCGACGGCGTGGACGTGGTGGCGGCGGCGCGGCAGGCGCTGCGCAACATCATGGCCATCTGCGACGCGACGGCACCGCCGGCGGGAGAGAAGGGCGACGCGCCGGACGAAGCGAAAGGAGCGGCCAAAAATGAGACTGCCTGAAACACCGTATGCCGACGGCATCGGCAAGCGCGGGCAGCTGCAATTCTACGGGCTTGACCACAATCTCGGCGCGGCGGACGGCGGGCTGTGGGACATGCGCAACCTGACGAGCGACTACTATCCGCTGCTGGCAACACGGCCGAAGCGGAAGACGGTGCGCAAGCTCACGAGCGGCGGCGGGCTCTTCGCCTGGGACGCGCTCGCGTGGGTGGACGGAACGGGTTTCTACTACGGCGGCGCGAAAAAAGGCGACGTGACGGCGGGAGAGAAACGCTTTGCCGCCATCGGCGCCTACATCATCATTCTGCCGGACAAGAAGTACTACAACACCGTTTCGGGCGAGTTCGGCAGCTTAGAGAGCGCATGGAGCGGGTGGAGCCTGACGTTTACGAACGGGAAGCTCTTCGGAGAGGCGGCGGAGGCAAACACGATCCGCTGCGCGAATGTCAGATGGGCGAACTACTTCAAGCCCGGCGACGCGGTGACGATCTCAGGCTGCACGAAGCATACGGAGAACAACAAGACGCCCGTCATTCGAGAGATCGACGGGGACAAGCTCTACTTCTATGAAAACGTCTTCAAGCTGGACGGCAGTGAGGGGACGACGGAATACACCGAGAGCGGAAACTTGACGGTTCGACGCACGGTGCCGGATCTAAACTATCTATGCGAGAACGAAAACCGGCTGTGGGGCTGCGACGGCCGGACGATCTACGCGAGCAAGCTCGGCGACCCGTTCAACTGGAACGTATACGAGGGGCTGGACACCGACAGCTACGCCGTGGACACGGGCAGCGCGGGGGACTTCACGGGCTGTGTGAGCTTCCTCGGCTATCCGGTGTTCTTCAAGGAGGATCACATCTACAAGGTGTACGGCAGCCTGCCGTCAAACTTTGAGGTGATGGGCAGCGCGACGCTCGGCGTGCAGAAGGGCAGCGGCGGGAGCCTCGCCATCGCGGGCGAGCGGCTGCTGTATCTCTCGTCCTCGGGCGTGATGATCTACTCCGGCGGCATTCCGCAGAGCCTGCACGACGCCTTCGGGCAGACACGGCTCAAGAACGGGCGCGCGGGCAGCGACGGCCTCAAATACTACCTGAGCGCGCAGGACGAGAGCGGGACATGGAAACTCTACGTCTACGACACGCGAAAGGGCATGTGGCACATCGAGGACGAGACGCACGCGACGCACTTCTGCCGCCACGGCGGGAACACCTATTTCCTGACGGCCGGGGGCGAGATCGAGATGACGGGCAACATTCTGGACGCGCCGGAGGGGAGCGAAAACGAGGACGACTTCACCTGGTACGCAGAGACCGGCGACTTCACGGAGAAGGGGACGAGCCGCGCGACGAGCTACGACAGCGTGAAGAAGGGCATTGCCAAGATCGAGATCCGCATCGAGGTAGCGGCGGGAGCGGAAGCGAAGGTGCTGCTGCAATTCGACTCGGACGGGAAGTGGGTGCAGGCCGGGCAGACGCTGCACGCGGAGAAGAAGCGCAGCTACTACCTGCCCATCATTCCGCGGCGCGCGGATCACTACCGCATTCGCATCGAGGGCAGGGGCGAGTGCCGCGTCTACTCGATGACGCGCGAATACTACGCGGGCAGCGAGCTCAAATCGACAAGAGGCCCGCAGTAAAAAAGGAGGAAGGAGAAAGCAATGGCTTACACCTACGACGACTTTGAAAAGGCGAGAGCGGGCAGCGACGTATACTTTTCGCAGTACGACCTTGACCTTGCAAAGCAGCACCCGGAATTCGGCATGAGCGTGCTGGATCTCAAAAAGCAGTACGCGACCGCGCAGACGCCGGAGCAGCGCGCGCTCATCAACGCGCAGGCAAACGAGCTGCGCAAGAACTACGGCTACTATTCCGGCGGATCGGACGGCAGCAGCTACATCAGCACCGGCAAGTACGCGCCGAAGATCGACGAGACGCTCGACAAGATCGGCTCGTTCAAGCCGTTTGAGTACGGCAGCGCGCCGAGCTACGAAAACCGCTTCCAGCAGAAGCAGCAGGAGCTTTTGGACGCGGCGCTCAATCGAGATCCGTTCTCGTGGAGCAAGGAGACGGATCCGCAGTACAGCAGCTACAAAAAGACGTACCTGCGCGAGGGCGAGCGGGCAACGGCGGACGCGCTGGCGAAAGCAAGCGCCGCGAGCGGCGGGCGGCCGAGCTCGTTCGCCGTGAACGCGGCGACGCAGGCGGGCGACTACTACGCGACGAAGCTCTCTGACGTGATCCCGACGCTCTATCAGCAGGCATACGAGCGGTATCTCAAGGACTACCAGATGAAGCTGAGCGACCTGAACGCGGTGAACCAGCAGGAACAGCTGGACTACGCGAAGTATCTCGACCGGCTGAACCAGTTCAACACCGACAGGACCTTCGACTACAACAACTACCTCGGCGAGTATGGCCGCTTGCAGGACTACCTCGGCGGTTTGCAGGGGCAGGATCAGACGACATACAACCGCTATCTCGACGTGCTCGACCGCGAGCGGGAGAAGCAGCAGGCCGCGCAGGAGCTGAGCCGTGCCCAGATCGACGCGATGCTGCAAGTAGGCGTTTCGCCGAGCGCGGGGCTCATCGGCAAGAGCGGCTACGAAAACGAGTACATTCAGGCGCTCGAGAACTACTACAAGCAGCAGTCGGCGGCGAAGGCGAGCGGCGGCAGAAGCGGCGGGACCACGAGGCGGTCCGGCGGGACGAGCGGCGGAAATACGACCGACGGCAACGAAAGCGGGCTCGACTATCAGGGCCTTTTCGAGGCGGCGAAAAAGAGCGGCAATCCCAAGAGCTGGCTCTCGCAGAAGGCAAACTACAAGAAGTACGGCTTCACATCGGCGAGCGGGTTGTATTCCGACTATGAGAAGTGGGCGGCACGGCTCGGCACGATGCCGCAGGGGAAATTCATTGCGCTGCTGACCGGCTTCAACACGTCGCTCAAGAACGGCGAGGGCGAGCGGATCTATCAGACGCTCGACAACACTTGGCCGCTGCTGACGGATCAGCAGAAGAAAGACATGCAGGCAATGCTCAAGCAGTACGGATACGCATACGAGGAGGACTAAATGGGACGACTGGTGAGAATCAATCCGGCAACGGAGGAAAAGAACAGTCAGGCGGCGGTCGTAGCGACCGGCGCACATGGTCGTCTTGTCAGAACAGGGGACGTGCAGCGCACGTCCCCTGCGGGCAATACGGTGAAGCTGCCGTCCCGCGAAACGGAACGGGCAGACGAACTGGACAAGAGGACGACGCCGAGCAAGAGCCGGCAGGGGCAGAACCGGAGCTTCGGCGAACGGCTGGCCAAGGCGGCGGGAAGCGGTTTCGTTGCCGAGGGCGCGAACCTTGCCAACCTCGGCGGCGTGGCGGCAGATCGGCGCGGCGGCACGGAAATGAGCGCCGTTTACCGCAGGCAAGCAGAAACGCTTGACAAGCAGATCGCGGCGCTCGAAAAGTCGCTGAAAGACCCGACGATGACCGCGCAGGACATTCGGGAAACGAACGAGGCGCTCGCCATCGCACGCAGCGAGCGCGAGAAGTACGGCAAGGCCATCGAAAGCGGAGAAAAGACCGCGCTCGGCCTCTACGACACAGCCGACAAGGGATACTCCCTTGCAGAAAAGTGGGGAGAGGAAAGCACAGCGGGAACAAAGGGCATTGAGAAGGGCGCGCTCAAGATCGTTCCGGCAGCAACGCAGATTGGCTTGCAGTTGGCCGAGCGCGCGATCGCGCCGGGGTTCGATGTTGCGGGACGTGCTCTGTCTGCGGCGGGAGCGAATGCGGCAGACTACCGCCACAAGGCGGGAGAGCAGTACGACAAGGAAAAGGCCGCGCTGCGCGCGACGGTATCGGCGCTCGGTGTGGCGGCAGGCAGTGCGCTCTCCAAGGGCGTGAACGCGGCGGGTCTCAAGCTGCTGCGCGCGGCGGGAAAGCAGAACCACATTCTGCCGAACGTGCTGCTCGGCGGCGCAAACGCCGTAGGCTACGCGGCGGGTGAGACGGGCGCGAGCGAACTCTCCAAGGCGATGACCGAAGAGGACTACACGCCGGACTGGGGCGCCATCGGTCAGACGGCCATGACGGCCTTCGCCTTCGGCGCGATCACGAGCGCCATCAACGCCGCCGCCATGACAGGGCGCAACAAGCGCTACATGAACGAGCTGAACGACGCGGTGAAGGAGCGCTACGACTACGCAAAGCGCATCATCGAAGATCCGCGTGCGACGGCTGGCCAGAAAGCGGCGGGCGCCGAGTCCGTCATGAACGCTGCGGACAAGATGCGCGGCGCGCTCGACGAGCTTCAGGTGGTGGGCGCGCAGAAGGAAGTGGACGCGATGCGGGAATTCCTGCTGAGCATCTACGGCGAGATGATGCCATACACGGGCGCAGGCAGCGCGGGGGCAGGTACAGCCGGGATCGCGCCGGTGACGCCGGGCGGCGGGATCATGACCGTGCGGCCGGGCGAGGGCGCAAATCCAATGCAGGAGGCAGTGCCGCCCGCCCCAATCACGCCGAGAGCGGCGGGCGCAGCAGCGGCGCAGCAGAATACCATGCCCGCACAGCCTGCGGCGGCGCAGGAGGGCGCGCGGGACGTGGGCGAGGGTAATTTGACGCCCATGCCGCAGAGCGCCGCACAGGGCGCGCAGGAGGCGAAAGCGGACGCGCTGGACGCGGGCGGGCGCGTGCCGCTCGATCAGTACGCGACGCCGGAGAACGCGCAGCGAGTCTCGCAGGAGATCAACGACGGAACGCTGGCGGTGGATTCGCACAACAAGATCTACCGCGTGGACGCGGGCGAGCACATCGACCGGAGAGACAGCGCGAGCGTGGGCGAGCGGAGCGTGAACGCCTTCCAGTTCGACCACCCGGAGCTGCACCAGTACTTTGCGGAAGCGGCGGCGGATCTTTCAGAGGAAATGAGCTTCGCTCAGCGCGGCGGCGAGCTTGTTCGCAGGACAAGTCGCGAGGCAGGCGACGACGAGTACATTCGCACCAAGCGCGGCGTGAGCGAGCGGATCGCGCGGCTGCTCGACGACGAGGGCGTGCGCTACGACGACATTGACCGCTCGATCGAGGCCATCATTCACAACCACGGGCAGGAGAACTTCGCCGCGGCAAAGCGCGTGGAGCTGCTGCTTGATGAGATGCTGACAAACGGCTACACTGACATTCACGGGCGATACGTCGCGCCGAATGAACGATACATTGAAGCAAAAAGAGCCATTCCCGGCGCGGACACGAGCGCGCGGACGCGCGAAGAACTGCCGCTGTGGGACATGGCGGAAGGAAAGGACGGAGGGGTCTATGGACAGACAAAAGAACAGAACCATGCCGGAGGGGCTGAGTTTGCCGAAGCCGGCGGGCAGCGTGCCGATGCCGTGGCAGCGGAAGGTGATCTATACCGTGGAGACGGACGACGGGGAGCTGCTGAGCCTGGGGCCGGAGGAGCTGGCCAACTACGCAAAGGCGCAAAAGGAGAAGAATACCGAAAGGTAGTAGAGCAGCGGCGGAAGGCCGCAGTGCTTGAAGCGGTCACAAGCGCGCAGGAGCTGGGCGTGCCGGGCGGCACGGAAAGCCAGACACTGCACGTGCTGCCGGAGGAAGCGTGGGACGACGAGCTGCGAGAATTCGCCGCCTGGGCGCGAGAGCGCGGCGTGCAGCGCGTGACGATGGTGACGGGCCTTTTGCAGGTGAACACCGAGCATGGGGCCGTGGGCGTTCGCGGAAGCATCAACCGCAGCAGCGGCGAAATGGTGCTGCGCGTGGACCCGGACGGAAGAGCTTCCGCTTCGGAGATCGGCAAGCACGAGATCGGGCACCTCATCACGGAGGAAGCGGACGTGCGCGCGTTCATGGAAGAAGTGAAGCGCGGCGGGAACTGGCGCGGGATCTACGAGGTCTATGAACGCTGCTATGAGCCGCTGACGGGCGGATATGTCGGCATGACGGCGGCAGAGCGCGAGCTGTACGTCTGGGAAGAGATCATGGAGGACGCCTACGCGGGGCTCGACAGCTACGGCCAGAGGGCGAGCCGCTACCACGATCAGGCGGTCGAACTTCTCGACCGCGCGCCGGAAGCGCCGGTGCAGGCGGTCAGCGAACCGGAGAACGTGCGGCTGCGCGCGGTGGACGAGCCGAAGGGCAGAGGGCCGCCGGAGAGATTTTCCTACGCAGGGCGCGACGCCGGGAACGCAGACCTTGAGGCGCTGCACGAGGCAGAGCGCTACGAGATGCAGGGCGTGGACGCCGAGACGATCCGGCAGAAAACGGGCTGGTTCCGCGGCGCGGACGGCAAGTGGAGATGGGAGATCGACGACAGCGGTATGAAGCTGCGCACAGACGCAGCAGACATCTCCAACTACACCACGCTGGGCGAGCTGGTGGACGCGCCGGCGCTGTTCGCCACCTATCCGGACATGAAAGACATGGACGTAACGTTTCACAATTTGGAGCGCGGGCAGCTCGGCGGGTATAACCGCAGGTTCGACAGCATTGAACTGAGCCGCGACCTGAAAAACAGACCGGAGGCACTGTTGAATTCCCTCATTCACGAGGTACAGCACGCCATTCAGCAAAGAGAGGGCTTCACACCCGGGGCAAATCTGAAATACTGGAACAGAAAACTCGAAGAGGGATATGACGGCAGGGACGCCGAAACCAGGCGCGAAGGCGCGCGGCTGCACAAGCAGTATGAGCAGATGGGGGCAAACGATCCCGAGTTTATGCGCAGCATGGAAGAACTGAACGCCATGGCGCCGACGGTGCCGCGCGGGAAGATCGACCTGGAAACATGGGAGCAGGTCGAGCCGGATCCGCCGGAATGGGTGCGCTTCGACGAAAGGCGCGACCAGCTGGAAGAAAAATACGGCGACCGCGTGTGGGATTATTTCAGCCTGCGCGACAGCATTGACAGAAACGCGAGGGACAGCAGACTGCCGGGAGACCTCTACCGCGACACGGCGGGCGAGATCGAGGCGCGGGACGCTGCCGCGCGGCGCGGCCTGACGGTGGAAGAACGCAGGAACCGCAAGCCGGACACCGGCGACGAGAACACGGTGTTCGCGGACGGGAGCGGTGGCGGGTACGCTATGAGCCAGAGTGAACAGGACAGCGTAAAGAAACAGTTGCGAGATTACCAAGAGACGCTGGGAAATATGAAAGCCGTTGCCACAATTCATGACAACGGCTGGAAAGGTATGAGCACAGGCGAATTTCGGCAGAAGATCGTAAACGATCTAAAGAAGACCGGATACCGTGTCGATAATCCGGACATCGGAACGATTGAATTCGATGAAAAGCTGCTAAACCGAAGCCTGAATTACATTCAGACTGATGCGGAAGCAGCGGCATATCAGGCCATACCGAGGGTGTTGAAACGCGGTATTGAAATCAGCGGACACGGCGACCACAAAGGACGCGGATACGAAACGTTAACCATTGCGGCCCCTGTGGAGCTGAATGGAAAACGCGGGAATATGGCGGTGGTGGTGATGAGGACGAAGGGCAACCGCTACAAGGTGCACCGAATCCTGACGCCAGACGGAAAGGCTTTTGCGCTGCCGGAAATGGCAAACGCAGTGTCTACCTCCGTCGGGGGCATCACCGAAGGCGCCAAATCTTCGGGAGAGGTCGCACCGGCCATCAACACTGCGTCTATGCGTAGTATATCCAAAGACGGCAAAAGTGTCAAGTACAGCACATTCAACGAGGAAGTGGCGCGGCAGCTGGCGGGCGAGGAACGGGGTAAGGTGAAGTTCTCGGCGGAGGACGAGGGCGACGGCAGATACCTCGCAGACCTCGACGACAGGTCGATCGAAGAGAGGAAGAAGAGCATCTCGCTCGATGAGGCGATCAATGAGCTTTATCGACAGAAGGGGCTTTCGTACCGATTCTATTCCAGCGACGACCCAATGTCCCGCGCCGGATACGCGATGTTCGCCGATGAACCGGATAGAGCCGGAAGCGGGTACGGAGGCGACAAAAAGAGAGCATTCTCCGTAGAAGAATCTTCCCTGACGGACATTTCCAACATCAAGGAAAAGATCATTGAGGCGCGCCACAATACAGACGAGAATACACCGTGGGAACTGGAAGACTATGAGGACGTGGACGACGACAGCTTTGCAGAGCTTTTTGACCCGGAAGACATCGTTGACAGCGCTGCCGCTTACGACGACGAAAGCCTTGTATCGTGGCTGTGGAATAACGTTCTGGAGCCGAATGACATTGCCGGCATAAAGACGAGCGATGGCGCGGTAGCGTTTTCGCCGGACATCATCAAGCGCAACCTCGCGGCAGAGATCGCATTCGGCAGGAGCAACGGGGACGACGTCAGGTTCTCGGCGGAGGATACGACCGACAGCACAGGCCGCGAGCTGACGGCGCAGCAGCGAGAGTATTTCAAGGATAGCAAGGTGAGGGATGAACAGGGGCGGCTGCTGACGCTCTATCATGGGACGACGGCTTATGGCGAATTTACGAAATTCCGGAGAGGACGTTCTGGCTGGCTTGGCCCTGGCATTTACCTTACAAACAATCTTTCATACGCCGAAAGATACGCAAACAGCATGGGAGAGGGAAACGGGCATCTGTATAAACTATATGTGAATGCAATAAATCCGTTAGTCGTACATGACGGGAACCCTGTTCCAGAAATTCTTTTTGCTGCATACGGGAGAAAAAGCGTTTATAAAAACCGTTCTGCCAAACAGAGCAATGATGCAATGATCATTACCACTGCTGACATTAAAAAATTGCGAGAAAAGGGGTACGACGGGATTCGGTGGGACTTTGGAAAGTCCACGGAGTTGTCCGTTTTCTCTCCGGAGCAGATCAAAAACGTTTCCAACGAAACGCCGACCGACGATCCGGACATTCGCTTCTCGGCGGAGGATGAAGACGGCGACGAGTGGAACAGGGAGCTTGAACGCATGCCGGAGAGCGTGCAGGAGGCCGTGCGGCGTGTGAAGGGATCGCGCGGCGGCAGCATGAGAGAGTTCCCGAATCTGGACGCCTATCTTTCCGACAAGGGCGCGCGGCTGGCGGCGGAAAAGGCCGAGCGGCTGCGGAACAGGGGCAAGGACGAATTCGGCGGCACAAAGGCGCTCGAAAAGCTGGGCGTGAAGATCGAGAACAGCGCGGGCGATTACAGCGTCGTTGACCAGCTCATCGCCAACGACCAGGCAGCGAAGACCATTCAGCGAGAGACGCGAAAGGCGATCAAGCGCCTTGGCGCGACGCCGAAGGAGCAGAACTTCGCGCGGAACATCGCATCCGGCCTGTACGACGAGGAGGACATTCCCACGACGATGAACCGCGGCAAGGTGATGCAGCTCGCGGACTACTACAGCGCAGAGAAGTCCATGTCGACAGACCTCATCAAAGAGCGCAGACGAGAGATCAGCGAAAGGCTGCAAGAAAAGATGGAAGACCTCTTCGACGAGCGCTTTGAAGGAGAATTCACCGCGCCGAAGCGCGGGAAGGGTATCGCGCCGGAGAGCGGCCTCGCCCTGTATCACCGCACGCCGCAGCGCAGCATGCGCGCGATCTTCGGCTGGGACAGAGGGCAGCAGATCAACGAGGCGATTTTCGAACCGGTCTACGTCAACGAGCAGGAGAGAAAGCGCTTCGTCAATCGCATGCACGACGAGGTGCGCACCTTCAAGGGTGCGGACGGCGAGGACGCGGCGCTGACGCAGCGTGAACGCGCGCTGGCACAGCTCATGATTGAGGGCAAGGCCGTGGAGGAAATGGTCGGCAAGAGCGAGATCAAGCAGCAGATCATTCACGCGGCGGAGAACCTGCTCGACGGCGCGGAGATGACGGACGCGGCGAGGGAATTCGGCCTGCACGGCAAGGAGGAGCGCGAGCTTGCGCAGCGCTACGCAGACTGGCTCGAAACAAAGAGAGAGCTGGACAGCGGAAGCGTGGACAAGGCGAGAGTGGAGAACGCGGCGAAAAAGTACAGCGGGCTCTATGATGAATTCTATGCCGCGATCAACGACTTCCTTGTGGCGCACGGCTACGAGCCGATCGGCTTTATCAAGGGCTACGCCCCGCACTTCCAGCCGGAAGCGGAGAGCGGCAAACTCGAAAGAGCACTCAAGGCGATCGGCGTCGATCTGGGCGCGGAGGTCGGCAAGCTGCCCGCGAGCATCGCGGGATTGACGAAGGAGTTCAAGCCGAACAAGCGGTACAATCCGTTCTTCCAGCACCGAAAGGGAACGAGCACGGACTACGATATTCAGAAGGGCTTTGAGAAGTACATCGACTATCTCAGCGACGTTCTGTATCATACGGACGACGTGATGCGCGTGCGCGCGGCGGCGAAGTATTTCCGCAGGAAGTACGCGCCGGACGACATCAGCGCGCTGATCGAGCAGGCGGAAGACCTGAAATTCGCAACGCCGGAGGAAAAGGAGCTGTTCCTGAAAACGAACGGCATCGTCGACGATGACGTCAAGCTCAGCTACCAGGCGATGAACCGGGCGATGGAACAGTACACCGAAGGGCTCTTCAACGACGTGACGCAGACGACGAAATACGGCGATCTTGTCACATGGCTGGACGACTACGGGAACAAGCTCGCCGGAAAGCAGCTCTTCAACGACCGCAGCATGGAGCGCGAGGTCGGGCGCACGTCGCTGAACGTGGGGCGCAAGCTCGTGAGCACATTCGCCCGTGCGAACGTTGCGGGCAATCTCTCATCCTCGCTGAACCAGACGGCGCAGCTGCCACTCATCGCGGGCGAGCTGGGGCCGAAGTACGTCGCCGAGGCGATCGGAGACATCGCAAGCGGAAAGGCGAAGGGCGACTTCGCCGACAGGAGCGACTTCCTGACGGAGAAACGCGGCATCCGCTACCTGACGAATACGAAGGGCGACAAGATCACGGAAGCGCTCTTCTGGCCGCTCGAGCGCATGGACTACCTGATGAGCACCATCGCCGTGCGCGGCAGATACCGCAAGGAGCTGGCCGAGGGCAAGAGCGAGAAGGAAGCCCTGCGCGCGGCGGACCGATGGGGCCGCGACGTGATGGGATCGCGCTCGAAGGGCACGGCGCCGCTGACGTTCCAGTCGAAAAACCTCATTTCGCAGATGGTCAACCTGTTCCAGGTCGAGGCGCTGAACAGCTGGGAACACGTTTCGCAGGACATTTTCGGGCCGGGGCTGCGCGAGATGGAAGCAAAGCTCGGGAAAAAGGAAGCCTCGCGGCGGCTGGCGGGGATCATCGTCGGCACGCTGCTCGGCGCGTTCCTGCTCAACCGAGTGGACGAAGAGTTGTACGGCGGCACGCCGGCGCAGTTCGATGTGCTGGGACTGCTGGCAGGCTTCCTCGCATCCGGCAACGGACTGACGACAAACGAGCAGCTGGGCGTGTGGCTCGACGATGTGTGGCAGAAGATGACCGGCGAGCGGCTCTTCGGCACGGACGAAGACGCGGGGAACGACAAGTTCAACCTCGCGGCGGCGGCAGAGGACACCTTGTACAACATCAGCAACGATGTGCCGTATGTGCGCAACGTCTCCGGTCTGCTCGGCGTGGGAGACCAGACGCTGCCGATGCCGGATCTGTACGGCACGGCGAAGGGGATCGGCGGCGCATTCGCGGACGCGGCCGAGGGAGACATGCTCAGCTTCAGCGAAGAGATCGCGCGGCAGCTCATGGGCCTTGCGGGAGACACCCTGCCGGGCGGCCGACAGGCCGAGAAAACCGCGCAGGGCATCGAAGCCGTTGCACGCGGCGGATCCTACAAGGGCAGCGGCGACAACAAGCGGCTGCAATACCCGGTGGAATCGCTGCTGGAAGACCCATGGACAGCGCTGCGGGCAGCCATCTTCGGCAAGAATGCAATTCCGGAATCCCGCACCTACTGGGCGGCGGGCGGCAAGGCGCTGAGCGCGGCACAGACGAGGCTCTACGAAGATCTCGTGGACAGCGGTCTGAGCCGGAAGCGGGCATACGAGATCCTCAAGCGCTTCAACGACGCGACGGCGGATCTGGAAGCCGACCGGGACAAGAACGGGAACCCCATCGGCGGGAGCAAGAAGGAGAAGATCGTCAAGGAGATCAACAAGCTGCCGCTGAACAGAAAGCAGAAGAACATGCTCTATCTCAGCAGAGGGTACAGTGAGAAGGATCTGAACAGCTTGCCGTGGAACTGAAAATGATGAAGGGCGGGGCCGGGAGGCCTCGCCCTTTGTTGATTCAATTACTCCCAGTGATGGAACTCCCGGACAAATTGCTTCGCCCTCGCCTTATTCTCCGCGACATATTCTGCGAAAATGGGAGAACGGCTCTCGCTGGCATGTGACTCCATGACGGAAAAGGCAAACGAAGGGAAGTCGATAGGAACATAAACGTCTTTCTTCCGACCGATTGGTTTATTCTTACGCCCCAATTCGCACAAAGTGCGATAAGATTCAATGGCGCTCCAATTAAAACGAACCGCTTCGTCATAATCAATTTCGCCAGAGAAGGACAGGCCGGCAATGAAACCGGATACAAGCCCTTCCTGCCGGGCGGCGCGGTTCTCCCCGCTTGGCGCATCGGATGCGCGAGTCAGCGCAAAATAAAGGGCTGCAGCGATAACGCAAAACAGTTCAAAAACGCCGAAAAAGTCTCGCCGCGCCGCATCGACTGCGCGAACAACGAAGCCAAGACAGCCGACAGAGAGAATAGCAAGTAACAGATAGTAAAAGATTTTTTTCACAACAAGCACCTCACTTTAGGGACACCATATCGGAAAAGCGGCGGTTTGTCAAATCAGGGTCTAACAAACCAACACGAAATATTTTCAAAAATTCCCTTTTGTACTTGACATATTATATCATATGTGATATATTTATACCATCGTAAAGGACAAAACCACAGACGCGGCAAAAACAGGACAACGATCCGGCACTGCTCCGGGAGAAAGGACAGAGAAATGTTTACGATCTACTATAACAACGGACTTTGGGATGAGTGCGACGGCACTTTGGACGAGGCGAAAGCCATGGCCGACGAGCGCGCCGGATATACTCAGTGCGATATTTCGATTGAGGACGAAAACCGCGAGGAAGTAGCCCGGCGCAGATGGTACGATGTTCCGTTCGATCCATCCGAAACGGAAACCGCCGAAGATGATGTGATCCAGTTCGGAACCCTTGGGTTCTATGACCGCTGGAACTGAGCGGAGGCCATCACCATGACGATCAAGCAATATCGCGAAGAGCTCGGCATGACGCAGGCGCAGCTTGCCGCTGCGCTGGGCGTCGCACAGAACCACATTTCCCGCTGGGAGCACGGCACCGTGAATCCGAGCACGGACACCCTGCGAAAGATGGCAGAGATCTTCTCCTGCCGCATGGACGATATAACGCCCGCGGTCAAAAAGCTCAAGGCAAAGGATATTTTTACCCGCGAGGCCTACGAGGGACTAACTGCCGATCAGCGCCGCAGAGAGTTGAAGGTCCAGCAGGCGTGCGAATACAGCGGATGGCGCGGGTACCCAACGACCATGCACTTGCTGGTGGAACGTATCCCGGCGGAGTGGTGGGATACGTACAGTGCACAGCAGATCGGCGAAACGATGGCGCTGCTCAAAGCTGCTTATGATGACGGCGTAGCCTTTGGGCGCGAGCACCAGGAAATGCAAGGTTGACATTTTCGAATTTCCGTGATACATTGATGATGTCGAGTATGAGAGGCGCTCATACTCGGAGCGGCACGATCCTGCCGCCGCGGATTGAAATATGTTAAAAAGCAATTACAAAGCGGAAAAAGCACCGACGATTAGTCGGTGCTTTTTTCTTGCCCATTTGCAATTTTTGCATACGCCCTCGCGGCAAAAAAGCAACCGCATACACAAAACAGCTTTATGGTTAAATGGATTCTGGGCCTCCATATTGGCTGATGATCGCCGCGGCGAGTTTGGGATTCGGATTTTTGATCTTGACCGGATACTGTAACTTTTTTTCATAGACAAACATTTACTTTTCTCCCTCCAGATCCCAGGGCCACGGATCGCTCAGCCACTTGAAACTGCCCGGCGTCAGATCCGTTTTCAAAAGGGGCCCATACTGCTTTTCATAGGTCTCGCGCCCCTCGCGGCCAAGCTTGATATACGACCAGTAGAGGTTCAGAACCTCGGTGTCCTCCGGGTGTGTGGTGAGATAAAGCCCCAGCTCGTCGATGGCAAAATCGAGCGCCATCAGCTCTGAGAGCGCCGTGTTGACGGCGGGGAACTTCGTCTTCATCTGCGCGTGAAAGGGTAGGTTCAGCCCCGGAAACAGCGTGCCCGCCCGAAGCGCGTCCTGCTGGGAATAGCGCTCCGGATCGTTTTTCTGCATGGGGACATAGGGAAAAGCCAACGGCGCATAGCAGCCGTTCGGCAGCGAGCCCGTACCGGACTCGGCGCGCATGGCTTTGTTGTCGTCCAAAGAAGTCTCCTCCTTGCAAAGAATTGGGCGTCTGCCCATCTCATCTTATGCGGCGGAAGAAAAAAGGGAAGCGGGGCTTTTCTTTTTGTTCAATGTCCTGTATAATGAAAGGCACATAAGGCCGCGCCGCGGGGCATAAATTGTTCCCGGGGTGAGGGAATTGTTTCTGGTTTTGGGAAGAAAGGCGCTCAGCGCCGTGTTTGCGCTGCTGCTCGTACTGTCGGCTCTTGCCGTCAGCTTTGCTCTGCCGCCGAAAGCAGCCCAAACAAGCGGCGCAGCGGCAGTTTGGAATACCGTCTGGGTCATCGATGCGGGACATGGCGGGGAAGACGGCGGCGCCGTCGGCGCGGACGGCAGCAGGGAAAGCGACATCAACCTCGCTATTGCCCGGCGGCTCGAAGGGCTGCTCATTCTTCTCGGAGAAGAAACGCGCATGACGCGCACCGATGACCGCTCGATTCACTCAGAAGGTGCCGCCACGCTGCGGGAAAAGAAGCGTTCCGACCTTAGAAACCGCGTCGCGCTCGTTAACGGCACGCAAGGTGCTATCCTTGTCAGTATTCACCAGAACAGCCTTCCGTCGTCTAAAAGGACGCACGGTGCGCAGGTATTCTATGGAATAGAAGAGGGAAGCGCAGCGCTTGCGAACGCCGTGCAGCGCTTGCTCAACGAGACGGTCAACCTGGAAAATCAAAAAGCGGAAAAGAGCATCGATCCGTCGATCTATCTGATGAAAAATGTCACTGCGCCCGCGATTTTGATCGAGTGCGGTTTTTTGAGCAATGAGAATGAAACGGCGCTCTTAAAAAGCGCCGACTATCAGCAAAAGTTAGCGGTCGTAATCGCAACCGGACTGTTGCGGCCAGCACAGTAAAGCAAAAGAGGTTTACAATATGGCAAAGGCAAAAAGCGTATTTTTCTGCATCGAATGCGGCAACGAAACGCCAAAATGGGCGGGCCGCTGCCCGAGCTGCGGCGCGTGGAACACGCTCGTGGAGCAAAGCGTCAGCGACACCGCCAAGCCGAAGGCAAGCGGGCGCAGCCGCTCACTGCGCGCGAAGGCGCGTCCCATCGGCGAGCTGGATACCGCGCAGGAGATCCGTTTTCCCACCGGCATGGGGGAGCTGGATCGTGTGCTGGGTGGGGGCGCCGTGCAGGGCTCGCTCGTGCTCGTCGGCGGCGCGCCGGGCATCGGAAAATCCACTTTGATGCTGCAAATCTGCGGAAAGCTGAGTGAAAACGCTAAGATCCTGTATGTTTCCGGCGAAGAATCGCCGCGTCAGCTCAAGCTGCGCGCCGACCGCCTTGGCGTACAGTCGGACAAGCTGTATGTCCTGTCGGAGACCTGCCTTGGCGATGTGTTGCAATCCGTTGAAGAGGAAAAGCCGGACGTTCTGATCGTCGACTCCATTCAGACGCTCTATCAGGATTCGCTGGAATCGCCTGCGGGCAGCGTAGCGCAGGTGCGCGCCTGCACGCTGGAGCTGATGCAGCTCGCCAAAGGGGAGGGCATCACTGTTTTCGTCATCGGACACGTCAATAAGGAGGGCTCGATCGCAGGCCCGAAGGTATTGGAGCACATGGTCGACTGCGTGCTGTACTTCGAAGGCGAAGCACACATGAGCTACCGCATCCTGCGCGCGGCAAAAAACCGCTTTGGCGCGACGAATGAGATCGGTGTCTTTGAAATGCGCAGCGAGGGCCTTGTCGAGGTGCCGAATCCTTCGGAAATGCTGCTTTCCGGCCGCCCGGACGACGCGCCCGGCACCTGCGTCACCTGCGTGATGGAAGGCCAGCGCCCGGTGCTGGCCGAGGTGCAGGCGCTGCTCGCGCCCGCGGCGCAATCGGTCTCGCGGCGAACGAGCAACGGCTTTGACTACAACCGCGCCGCCATGCTGATGGCGGTGCTCGAAAAGCGCGGTGCGCTCAAGGTATCCGGCTGCGACGCGTTTCTGAATGTCATCGGCGGACTCAGTGTGGACGAGCCGGCGGCAGACCTTGCCGCCGTGCTGGCACTCGCGTCGAGTTATCTTGACAAGCCCATCGGCAACCACGTCGCCGCCATCGGCGAAGTCGGCCTCACGGGCGAGCTTCGCAGTGTGAACCACTTGAGCGAGCGGCTGAGCGAAGTACACCGTCTGGGCTTTGAGACCTGTATCATTCCAAAGCAGCGCAAGGATCAGATCCGCACGCCGCAGGGTCTTGCGCTCATCGAAGTGCGCAACATCGCTGAAGCGATGCGCGCCATCGTACAGGCGTAAGCACCGCAAGCAATGCAGTGCAACCAAAATCTGTACAAAGCGCGTCACGATAATATCCCACACTCAGACAAGGAGGTTTGCGGCTGAAACGGTGTCAAAATACGCGATTTCCGGGGAAGCGGCAAAATTCCCCTCCCCTAAATTGAACAAAATTTTTATTTTGTTCAATTATGTATGGAGGAAGAAACCGTCCATTCCCCCTGTCTTTTCAGCGCGCTTTGCGCGTTGCGATCACGCGATCCTTTTGACATTCCATACAGTCACCTGACAACATGAACGACTACCGCTTGGAATCGCCGCCGATCCTGCGCGATTTTCTATCGTATCACGAGACCATCAAAGCACACTCGCAGAAAACGGTCGACGAATACTTCCTCGACCTTCGGAACTTTTTCCGCTATTTGAAGCAGTCGCGCGATCCCTCCCTGCGCGATCTTCCTCTCAGCGAGATCTCCATCATGGACGTGGATCTCGACTTTGTGAAAAATGTAACATTAACCGACATTTACGCCTACATGACCTATTTGAGCCGCGACCGCGTGCAGCACCAGAACAGCGACATATCCGATTACGGCTTAAATGCCGCGTCCAGAGCGCGAAAAATCGCGACAATTCGGTCTTTTTATAACTATTTAGTCAATAAGGCGCACCTTTTGGACACAAATCCCTGCAAGGATCTCGACTCCCCCAAGATTAAAAAAACGCTGCCGAAGTACCTGACGCTCGATGAAAGCGTGCAGCTTTTGCAGTCGGTCGACGGACAGAACCGCGAGCGCGACTACTGCATTCTGACGATTTTTCTGAACTGCGGGCTGCGCATTTCCGAGCTTTGCGGCCTTGATTTGCAGGACATTCAGGACGACGCACTGCGCGTGCTCGGCAAAGGCAACAAGGTGCGCATCGTCTACTTAAACGATGCCTGCAAGGACGCGCTCAAGCGTTATCTCGCCGTCCGCCGCCCCATCTCCGGCCGCGACCACAATGCCCTCTTTCTCTCGTCGCGCAACGAGCGCATCAGCCGCTCGAGCGTCCACGCGCTCGTCAAAAAGCACCTGAGCGCCGCGGGGCTCGACGCTTCAGAATACTCCTCGCACAAGCTGCGCCACACGGCGGCAACGCTCATGCTGCAAAATGGCGTGGACGTCAAAGCCGTGCAGGAGGTGCTCGGGCATGAGCATCTGAACACGACGGAGATCTATACGCACATCGATAACGATGCGCTGCGCGTGGCTGCAAAGGCAAATCCCTTGTCGCATGTAAAGATGAAAAAGAACAAGGAATCAAATTGACTTTCCCCGCCTGATCCGATATACTTATTTGTTGATGAAATGTATTTTTCAAGGAGGGTTTCCATGAATACCAAAGAGCTTTCCCCCATCTGCCGGCAGGTGCGGCGCGACATCATCACGATGACCGCCAACGCCGGCAGCGGCCACCCCGGCGGTTCGCTGTCCGCGGTGGAACTGATGACCAGCGTTTTCTTCAACCACATGCGCGTTGACCCCAAGAACCCGCACGATCCCAACCGTGATCGCTTCGTGCTCTCCAAGGGTCATGCCGCCCCCTGCTATTATGCGGTGCTCGCCGCCAAGGGCTTCATCTCCCGCGACGAGTACGCAAACTTCCGCCAGCTCCACTCCATCCTGCAGGGCCACCCTGACGCGAAGAAGGTCCCCGGTGTGGACGCTTCCACCGGTTCTCTCGGTCAGGGCGTGTCCATCGCCGTCGGCATGGCGCTCGGTGCCAAGCATCTCGGCAAGGATACGAAGGTCTTCGCCCTCGTCGGCGACGGCGAGAGCCAGGAGGGTCAGATCTGGGAGGCTTACATGGCCGCTGCGCACTATAAACTCGACAATCTGACCGTCATCATCGACAACAACGGGCTCCAGATCGACGGCACGAATGATCAGGTCATGAGCCTTGGTGATCTTCCCGCCAAGCTGCGCGCCTTCGGCTTCGATCTCATCGAGCTGCCCGACGGCAATGATCTTGACGCCATCGAGGCAGCGCTCTCCAAGCCCACTATGCCCGGCAAGCCCAAGGCGATCCTCGCCCACACGGTCAAGGGCAAGGGCGTTTCGTTCATGGAGAACCAGGTCGGCTGGCACGGCAAGGCCCCGAACGCCGAGCAGCGCGAGCAGGCACTGAAGGAATTGGAGGACTAAGAACATGGCTGATAAAATTGCGACCCGTCAGGCTTACGGCGAAGCGCTGATCGAACTGGTCGAAAAGAACGATAAGGTCGTCGTGCTCGACGCCGACCTCGCCAACGCCACGCAGACCTGCAAGGTCGCCAAGGCGCACCCCGAAAAATTCTACAACTGCGGCATTGCCGAGGCCAACATGGTCGACATCGCCGCCGGTATGTCCACGATGGGCCTCATCCCCTACTGCTCTTCGTTTGCGATGTTCGCGGCTGGCCGCGCCTATGAGCAGATCCGAAACAGTGTTGCCTACCCGCACTTTAACGTCAAGGTCTGCGCCACGCATGCGGGTGTCAGCGTCGGCGAGGACGGCGGCAGCCACCAGTGCATCGAGGATCTCGCGCTCATGCGCGCCATTCCCGGCATGACGGTCATCTGCCCTGCGGACGCCAACGAAGCCAAGGCCGCCACTATGGCCATCGCCGAGGTCGACGGCCCGGTCTACATGCGCCTTGCGCGCCTTGCCACCCCCGTTTTCGAGGGCGACATGGTCAAGCCCTTTGAGATCGGCAAGGCAAACGTCCTGCGCGAGGGCAAAGATGTTGCGATCTTCGCGACCGGCCTCATGGTCAACGAGTCCCTGATGGCCGCCGAGGCGCTCGCAAGCGATGGCATCGACGCTGCCGTCATCAATATCCACACCATCAAGCCCATCGACGCAGAGTGCGTAACGAAGTACGCCGAAAAATGCGGCAAGGTCATCACCGTTGAAGAGCACAGCGTCATCGGCGGCCTGGGCGACGCCGTGGCCGACGTGCTCATGGGCAAGGTGAACTGCAAGTTCCACAAGATCGGCGTGAACGACCGCTTCGGCCAGTCCGGCAAGGCGGCGGACGTGCTGCGCGAATACGGCCTGACGGCCGACCAGATCGCCGAGACCATCAAGGCAAACATCTGACAGGGCTGCCCTGCGCACCTGCCGCAAAAAGGAGACAAAGGCAACACTTTGTCTCCTTTTTTAAAAATTGCACGTTCCCCTCTTGCAAAATCCGATTCATGTGCTACAATACCAAATAGTCCCAAACGTACCAATCATTTGAAACAACTTTACTAAAAAGGAGAAGATATTATGCCGCTCGTAACATCTACCGAAATGTTCAAAAAGGCCTATGACGGCGGATACGCCATCGGCGCGTTCAACGTCAACAACATGGAGATCGTGCAGGGCATCACCGAGGCATGCCAGGAAGAGCACGCTCCCGTGATCCTGCAGGTCAGCAAGGGCGCCCGCGCCTACGCGAACCACACCTACCTCGTCAAGCTCGTGGAAGCCGCGGTCGAGTGCTGCCCCGATATCCCCATCGTGCTGCACCTTGACCACGGCCCGGACTTCGAGACCTGCAAGTCCTGCATCGACGGCGGCTTTACCTCCGTGATGATCGACGCCTCCTCCAAGCCCTTCGCCGAAAACATTGAGATTACGAAGAAAGTCGTCGAATACGCGCACGACCACGGCGTTGTGGTCGAGGCCGAGCTCGGCACCCTCGCCGGTATCGAGGACGAGGTCAAGGTCGCCGCGCACGAGGCGTCCTACACCCGCCCCGAAGAGGTCGAGGAATTCGTCTCCAAGACCGGCTGCGACTCCCTTGCCATCGCCATTGGTACCTCTCACGGCGCTTACAAGTTCAAGCCCGAGCAGTGCACCGTCAATGAGCAGGGCATCCTCGTCCCGCCCCCGCTGCGCTTCGATGTGCTGAAGGAAGTCTCCAAGCGTCTGCCCGGCTTCCCCATCGTGCTGCACGGCTCCTCCTCCGTCCCGCAGGAGTATGTCAAGATGATCAACGAGCACGGCGGCAAGATGCCCAACGCCATCGGCGTGCCCGAGGAGCAGCTGCGTCAGGCCGCAAAGCTCTCCGTCTGCAAGATCAACATCGATTCCGACCTGCGCCTTGCCATGACCGGCACCGTGCGTGCTTTCCTCGATGAGCACCCCGACAAGTTCGACCCGCGCGAGTATCTCAAGCCCGCCCGCGCCAACATCAAGGAACTGGTACGCCATAAGCTCATCGACGTGCTTGGCTGCGCCGGCAAGGCTTAAAAAAGGAGAAACGATATGAGTGAATTGAAAGGCGCATGCATCATCGGTCAGTCCGGCGGCCCGACCTCCGTCATCAACGCAAGCGCTTACGGCGTGATCCGCACGGCGCTCGATTCCGGCAGCATCACGAATGTCTACGGCGCAGAGCACGGCATCAAGGGCGTGCTGGCCGACAGACTCTTTGATATGAGTCAGGAAGACCCGAAGGAGCTGGAGCTTCTCAAGTACACCCCCTCCTCCGCCCTCGGCTCCTGCCGCTACAAAATGAAGGATCCCGACGAGGACGACACGGACTACAAGCGCATTCTCGAGGTCTTCAAGAAGCATGACGTCCGCTACTTTTTCTACAATGGCGGCAACGACTCGATGGACACCTGCAACAAGATCTCCAAGTACATGCAGAAGGTCGGCTACGAGTGCCGCGTGATGGGTGTGCCCAAGACGATCGACAACGACCTCTACGGCACCGACCACTGCCCCGGCTACGCGAGCGCCGCAAAGTACATCGCAACGAGCCTGATGGAGGTCTATCAGGACGCGCACGTCTACGACACGGGCATGATCTGCATTGTCGAGATCATGGGCCGCCACGCCGGTTGGCTGACCGCCGCCGCCGCGCTTGCAACGAAGTACGGCGCGGGTCCCGATCTCATCTACCTGCCAGAGACCGATTTTGACATGGATTCCTTCCTTTCAGACGTTGAGCGCGTCTACAAGGAGACCGGCAGCTGCATGGTCGCCGTGTCCGAGGGTATCCACTATGCCGACGGCAGCTTTGTTTCCGAGGCCAAGACCAGCGCGACGGACGGCTTTGGCCACGCGCAGCTCGGCGGCCTTGCGGCGCTGCTTGCGAGCATCGTGAAGGAAAAGACCGGCGCGAAGGTGCGCGGCATCGAGCTTTCGCTGCTCCAGCGCTGCGGCGCGCACCTGGCCTCCGAGACCGACATTGAAGAGGCCGTCATGGCGGGCCGCGCCGCGGTGGAGAACGCCGTCGCGGGCATCACGGATAAGATGGTCGCCTTCGAGCGCGAGACCGTGAACGGTCACTACGCCTGCAAGACGAAGCTCCTTCCGCTCACGTCCGTTGCAAACTATGAAAAGAAGATCCCGCTCGAGTGGATCAACGATGCGCACAACGGCGTCAAGCAGGAGCTTATCGACTATGTGCTGCCCCTCATTCAGGGCGAGCCGAAGCTCCCGAAGGAGGATTCCCTCCCCCGCTTCGCCAAGCTCAAAAAGGTGCTGGCCAAGTAAGAATTTCGATAAAAAAGGAACCGATTCGTAACGAATCGGTTCCTTTTTTCTGTTTCACGCATTCCACTTATTCAGCGGTAAACCACTCGCCGAGAATATCCGTGGTGAGCGGCAGCGTCGTGCGCGTCCGCCTTCTCCTACATGATAAGCTGCGGGGTGCGGCTTGCTAAAATGATGCTGACAAGCGCCGCTGCCACCAGCAGCGGCAGCGCGATCTTTCGGCTCATATTCTCTTCCTCCTGTTATCCTTCTTTATAGAACAGCATAACAGTGGGCGGCGGAAATGACAAGTTACAAAGCAATGACATTCCGGTTACAGAAATGTAACAAAGAGAGAGGAAATTCCTCTCTCCTTGTTTTTTATAGAATGATGCAGATGAGACCGCCGGTGCCCTCGTTGATGATGCGCTCAAGCGTCTGGCGAAGCTTGAGGCGCGCGTCGTCCGGCATGTGCTTGAGCTTTGCCTGCAAGTCTTCGTTCACGATCTCGTGGAAACTGCGGCCGAAGATATTGGACTGCCAGATCTTCGTCGTGTCGCCCTCAAACTCCTGCAAGAGATAATTGACCATGTCCTCGCTCTGCTTTTCGTTGCCGACGATGGGCGAAACCGTCGTTTCGATGTCGGCGCGAATGATGTGCAGGCTCGGCGCGCTCGCCTTGAGCCGCACGCCGTAACGCCCGCCCTGCTTCATGATCTCCGGCTCTTCGAGGTTCAACTCATCGACGGTCGGGACGACGATGCCGTAGCCGCTCTCGCGCGCGTCGGCAACCGCCTGCGCCACCTTGTCATACTCCGCCTTGACCGCTGAAAGCTCGGTGAGAAGGCTCAAAAGGTCGCCGTCGTCCTTCACGTCAAAACCTGACTGTTCGCTGAGCGTCTGGTAGAACAGTGTGCGCGGGAGCTGCAATTCCGCCGCGGCAACGCCTGTGCCGAGTTGAATGGAAGTAATGCGAGCGCTGCTGACATTCTCGCAGTCGCCAATGGCGCCGATCGCCCCCTGTACCTCGCGGATACAATGGAGCGCACCCGTGTTTTCCCGAATGGCCTGATAGAGCCCGCTTTTGATCGGGTGGTCGTCGCTCAGCGCCTCGACCCACGGCGGAATAAAAAGATCAAGCTCACAGAGTGGGAACTCGTAGAGAATGGCCTTGAGGATCTGTCCCACCGCCGCATCGTCGAGCGTCAGGCAGTTTACCGGCAGGCACGTCACGCCATAGCGTGAAGCAATATCCCTTGCCATCGACTGCACGCGTTCGCTTTCCGGCTCTACTGCGTTGAGCAGGACGAGGAAGGGCTTGCCGATCTCCTGCAACTCGCGGATCACGCGGCCCTCGGCCTCTATGTAGTCCTCGCGGGGAATGTCGGTAATGCTGCCATCGGTCGTCACCACAACGCCGATGGTCGAATGTTCACGGATCACGCGCGTGGTACCAAGCTCCGCCGCCTCGCTCATCGTTACCTCGCGGTCGAGCCACGGCGTTGAGACCATGCGGGGGCTTTCCCCCTCCATCTGTCCCGTCGCGCCGGGGATCATATAGCCCACACAGTCGATGAGCCGCACCGAGCAGCTGCTGCCCTCGTCGAGCGCGATGTCAACGGCCTCTTCCGGTACGAATTTCGGCTCCGCCGTCATCACCATGCGGCCGCTGCCGCTCTGCGGCAGCTCATCCTTCGCCCGCTCGCGGCGGTAGACATTGTCGATATTCGGAATGACCTGTGTTTCCATGAAGCGCTTGATAAACGTCGACTTGCCCGCGCGCACAGGGCCGACCACGCCGATGTAGATATCCCCCGCCGTGCGGGTGGAAATATCCTGATAGATCTCCGTATTCATGCTCATACCCTCTTTCTCCGTTCCTCAGCGCCTGCGCGGGATCAGCAGGAGCTTCCCGCTCACCGCGGCTGATTCCTCTTTGAGCTCATTGGCAGCAAGAATGGCTTCGACCGTCGTGCGGTACCGCTTGGCAATATCCCACAGCCGTTCCCCCGGCTTCATTGCCCGCAGCACGAGCGACGGAACGTTTTTCTCCTTTTTCTCACATTCCTCCGCCTGCAAGGACTGGAGACAGGGGTAAGACGGCATCTCCACTACACTGACGGCAAAGGTCACGGGAAAGCGCAGCTCCACGCCGTCCGCGCCGACAGATGCGGCGATCTCACCGGCATACACATCCTGCACCCGCGCCTGACCGGCGAGCGGCAGATCGGTTTCAAGCAGCACCTCGCTCCGCCGCTCCGAGAGCAGCGGCACGGCATTTTCGTCAAGATACAGCACACGCAGATTGGCCGTTGCGCGCAGCGCCGAGGACGCGCCGGAGTCGCTGACGCCGGCGCTGCTGAAAATCACGTCTGCGGCAAGCACATTCTGCACCTCTGCGCCTGTTTCGATCTTTTCACGCACGAGCTGCTCGCGCAGCACCGGTGCTGCGCTGTCGCACAGCTCGATCGTTTCCGTCTTTGCGTTCAGCTCATATGCCGTGCTGTAAAGGTCTGTAACACAGCAGACGCTGCGCGTTTCGCGCACCGCCGCAAAGGCACTGATCGTCAGCCGCAGCGAAACGGTGCGGAAATTATCCGGTTCACTCTCGCCGCCGACATGGATCTCCGCGCCCGTCAGGCGCAGCGACGCGCGCACCGTCGTTTCCCCCTCCTCCTCGGAAAGGCCGTCGAGAATCTGCGAAAACGGCAGTTCGCCGCTCAAAGAGGCGAGGTTTCCGCCCTCATCGAGATATACAGCGTCCAGACGGGCAATGCCCTTGAGCACGATCTTGTTGCCGATCTCCTTGCAGTCGGTCGTGCGCAGCACGCATTTGCTGCGCAGCAGCTCACGGATCGGCTCCTTTGTGCCGGAGAGCATCACCTCATCGGCGAAGGTAAAATCCTTTTCCCGAACGGCACGGATCACGGTGATCTCTTTCTTCTCGCACAGCGTTTCGATCTTGTAAGCCTCCTGCTCCTTTACGCCGCTGCATACGCTCAGCGACGCAGGTACGTACGGTGTGAGCGCCAGTTCCACATTCACGCGCGTGAAGATCTTGCGCGGGTTGAGCATGCGCACCTCGCATGAGCAGAGCCTGCCCTCCAAACAGCAGTCTGTGCCGCTTGAAAGCGCGCGCCCCTCGATCATTTCCTCGAGCGGCAGGGAATACTCAAACGATTTCATTCCCTGCGTGTCCTCCGCCACATACAAAAGCGTCATGCGGATCGTGCCTGACACCTGTGCTTTTCCGTCTGTGATCTCGCGGCTGCGCAGGAAAAGGCACCCGCTCGCATCCACGATGCGGGCAATATCCGGCAGATAGTCCGGTACGATGGTTTCCGTCGTTTCCTCACGGTTTTCGCTCAACTGCGGCAGCGCCTGATAACAGGCAAACTGCTCTTTTTTCAATTCCAGTTCCATTGCAGTCCTCTCCTTCGGCTAAGTGGTTACTGCACTCTATGCGTAGTGGACGCGCGTTATGCGCCTTCTCTGACGCCAAACATGCGCCGCAGCAGCGACGAGAGAGCCTTCGGTGATTTCCAGACGATGATCTTCATGCTTTTCCCTCCTAAAATCTGCGCAAACAGCCAAGCCCACAAAGAATGAGAAGAAATGCGACCAGAAACATCAGCGCCCCAACCGGAAAAACAGCCGTGATAAAAATGCCGAGCCCCAGCGCCAATGCACACAGCCCCACGCAGCGCCACGGGCCGGACGGCGGGCGCGGCGGCGGATTCGGAACCATGCTTCTCCCCCCTCTCCCGGCGTTCGCCTGCTCCATTCTATACAAAAGCGCGCAATGTGTTCCCACTCTATCACGGCAAAGCGCCAAACTTTTCCGTAGGGCTTTGCGCAATACTTGACAATTTCCCCGCCCCGTATAGTATAAGAATTACTTGACTTTATCGCGGCTCTGCGGGCGTGTTCCGCACCGGCCGCAACGGAAAGGACGGTACCCCTATGCAGCAAATGAGCAGCAGAAACCAGCATTTTACCGATTCCGTCATTCGCAGAATGACGCGCATCTCCAATGAGAGCGGCGCGATCAACCTGGCGCAGGGCTTTCCCGATTTTGACCCGCCCAAGGAGATGACGGATCGCCTTGAGGTGGTCAGCCACGAAGGCCCCCACCAGTACCCCATCACGATGGGTGCGCCGAACTTCCGTCAGGCCATCGCGCGCAAGTGCGGCCATTTCATGGGCCGCACCATTGACCCTGAGACCGAGATCGTCGCCACCATCGGTTCGACCGAAGCCATGGTCGACACGCTCTTCGCCCTGACCGATCCGGGCGACCGCGTTGTGATGTTCTCCCCGTTTTTTGAAAATTACCGTGCCCAGACCATCATGGCGGGCTGCGAGCCGGTCTTTGTCCCCTTGAACCCGCCGACGTTCTCTTTCGACCCGAACGTACTGGAGGACGCCTTCCGCGGCGGTGCAAAGGCCATCATCATCTGCAACCCCTCGAACCCCTGCGGCAAGGTCTTCACCGAGGAAGAGCTCAGGATCATTGCCGAGCTTTGCGTCCGCTACGATGTTTACGCCATCATGGACGAGGTGTATGAGCATATCATCTACGATGGCCGCAAGCACGTTTATATGAACAGCCTCCCCGGCATGTGGGAACGCACAGTGTCCTGCTCCTCGCTTTCCAAGACCTACTCCATCACCGGCTGGCGACTCGGCTACGCCATTGCGCCGGAGCCGATCATGACGCGTATCCGCCAGTACCACGATTTCACCACCGTCGGCTGCCCGTCCCCGCTGATGGAGGCCGCGGTCGTGGGACTCAATATGCCGCTAAGCTACTACGATGAATTCGGCGCGCACTATGCGCACATGAAGAAGATCTTCACCGATGGCATGCGTAATATCGGCATTCCCTTCACCGATCCCGAAGGCACATACTTCGTACTGGCCGATATTTCTCCGTACCTCAAAAAGGGGCAGAGCGATGTTGACTTCTGCGAGCAGCTCGCACGCAAGGTCGGCGTCGGTTCGGTGCCGGGAAGTTCCTTCTTCAGCGAGCCGATCAACAACATCATCCGCCTGCACTTCGCCAAAAAAGACGAAACACTGTATGCGGCGCTCGATCGGCTGAGCCATATCAAAGACCTGATGTAAGACATTGATACGAAAAAACTCTGTTCCGATCGGAACAGAGTTTTTTTCTATACAGTGATTTCGCTTTACAGCAATGATTCCATGCTGATTTGCTGGTCATCGGCAGGAGCAGCGTTCGTTTCCCCATCCGGCCCGCCGAAGCGAGAGATGAACGCTTCCTCGGAAAGCACCGGAACGCCCAGCTCCTTGGCCTTCTTCGCCTTTGATGAGCCGGACTCCCCGTCGTTGCTGACGAGATACGACGTTTTTCCCGAGACGCTGCCTGCGACCTTGCCGCCCTGCCGCTCGACATAGGCCTTGAAGTCATCGCGGTTTTTGAAGGTGTGCACGTCGCCCGTAATGACAAAGGTAAGTCCTTTACAAGTCCCGTCGTTTGCGGCTTTTGGTGCAACCTCATCCACGAGAAGTTCATGCATCAGACGCTCGAAGAGCGCGCGATTCCCCTCGTCTGCAAACCAGTTCAAAAGCGCGTTCGATCTTTCCACGCCGATGCCGTCTACATCCTCAAAGCCCTCGCCGCTCTCGATGCGCGCAAGGAAGCCCTTCGTGCCGAGTGCCGCAATGAGCTTTTTGCCCGCATCTGTGCCGATGTTCGGAATGCAGAGCGCAAAGATGAGGTGAACAGGATCAGCTTTGCGGCTTTTTTCGATGGCCGCCATCAGGTTGGCGCAGGACTTTTCGCCAAAGCCCTCGAGCGCGACGATCTCGTTTGCGTGGTCGTTCAGATGGTAGAGATCCGAAAAATCGCGCAGGTAGCCGCGGTTGACGAACTCGTGCAGCGTCTGCACGGAGAGACCGTCAATATCAAGCCCCGCCTTGCTCGCAAAACGAACAAAGCGCTTTAGGTGCTTGGCAGGACAGTTTGCATCGGTGCAGCGCAGCGTCTTTACGCCGCTCACCGGGCTGACGCGCACCTCGGTCGCCGCGCCGCAAACGGGGCAGGCGCTCGGGACCTCGTAACTCCCCTCCGCGCGCACGACCGCGATGCACTTCGGAATGATCTTATTTGCTTTGATGACACGCAGCGTCGTCTTCCTGTCCGCGCCGATGCCGAGGCGCTCGAGCTCGCTCACATTGCAAAGAGAGGCCCGCGAAACGGTCGTACCCTCAAGCTGCACAGGATCAAAGACCGCAACCGGTGTGATGGTCGACGCCGCGCACGACCATTCGATATGGTCGAGCACGGTCTCGGCGGATACGTCCGCCCACTTGTAGGCAAGACCTGCGCGCGTGGCGTGGTGCCCCGTCACGCTGCCGGTCGCGGCGTAGTCGGTATCGTCATAGGTGATGACAAGGCCATCAACAGGAATGCCCATCTCGCCGGAATCGACCTTCTTCGTCCAGCGCGCAATGGCGTCCGGCAGATGCACCGCGTCCGTTTCCTCGCGCTCGACGGTCGTAAAGCCCAGCCGATCGAGGTAGTCCATGCGCGCGCCCCAGGAGCGAAGCTCCTCGTCCGTGTGGACGAGCGTGAAAGCGTTGAAGGTCACGTTGCGCTCGCGTACTTTGTCGAGATTCGTCTTGTCGAGTGCCAGCGTGCCGGCGGCAAGGTTGCGGGGATTCGCGTATCGGTCGTCCGCGTCCTCAAGCGTATCGTTGATGGCCTCAAAATCCGCGTAGGAGATGGTCGCCTCGCCGCGCACGACAAGGTGTCCCTTGTCCGCAATCTTCGCGGGAATGCCGCGGATGGCAACGGCCATATAGGTGATGTTCGTGCCGACGGTGCCGTTGCCGCGCGTCAGAACGCGCGTGAGCTTCCCGCCGTCGTAGGTCGCAACAAGGGTAGAGCCGTCGAGCTTCCACGAAAGCCAGATCGCGCGCTCCCCCGCCCAGTCCTGCAATTCCGCTACCTTTTTCGTCTTGGCGAGCGAAAGCGCGGGGTATTCGTGCGCTTCCTTCTCCCCCTCGCCGTCCATTTCGTTCCCGGAATGGCTCGTCACCTGCGTGGGACTGTCGGGCCGGACGTAGCCGGTCTCTTTTTCAAGAGCGGTCAGCTCGTCAAAAAGAGCGTCCCACTCGTAGTTCGTCATCTGCTCCTCCTGCCCGCCGTAGTAAGCGTCGGAGGCGGCATTCAGCCGTGTTACGATCTCGTCGATCCGGATATTTTTGTCCATAGTGCGTTCCCTCTCTCCGGCGGTGCGCAAAAGGCAGTCAGCCGTTGTTCATGATGTAATCTTCCGCGTTCTGCTCCATGTCCGCGCCGTTGCTGAAATAGGTGTAATTGTCCGGCACGGAGCCGACGATAACGGTCTCCGCCACGGAATAAGTGTTGCTGAGCTTTGTTGTCGTGGAAAATCCGGGCAGCAAAATGCTGACATAGACGTCCACCACAAGATAGATCTGGTGCTTGGTCTGGTTGATGCCCGCCGACGTGAACGTATTTTCAAAATGCGCGCTCGACGAGCCGACCGACTGCATCCGCACCCGAATGAGCGGCCCGCGCCCCGAGAGAAACGGTGAGCCGAGCAGTGTGCCGACCGGCACGGAAAGCTCCTTGGTCGTCACCTCGGAGAGCTTTTCCAGCACCTCGTCGATGATGGCGGATTGCAGGCGGTTGCATTCCGCCATGTTGCTCTTGACCGCCGTAATCCTGCCCTCATTGTCTTTTTCAAAGGAAATGAGCTGATCGTAATCCACGCCGCCGCTGTAGATCGTTTCATTCACGGCGGCGGTGACGATACCGTTGACCGTATTCGACACCCGCGCCGTTGCAAGCGACGTGAGCACGGGCTTTAGGTGCGTCATCGCGACGATGGCGAGCGCCAGCAGCGCCGCGAGCAAAAACAGCACAAGCAGCAGCGCCCGCGTCTTTCCTGAAAGTCTCCTGTGTCTCCATTTCGGCACAGAGCCTCACCCCGATTCCAGTGAAGCCTATGCCGCGCGGGCTTTTCCCTATTCCGGCAGCGCCATCACAAGCTTTTTGAAGGCTTTCCCGCGCTCCATAAAGTTCGTAAAGCAGTCGAACGCCGCGCACGCGGGCGAAAGTGTCACAATATCGCCCGTTCCGGCACGTTCGTAAGCGGTCTGTACGCAGGCGGCAAGATCCGCGCAGCGCATGATCTCGGGAAGATCCTCCTCGCGCGCGTTCTCGCGCAGCGCCTTTTCGATGGCGTCTGCCGTCGCGCCGCACAGGATCAGCAGCTTGACATGCTGCACCACTTCCGGTGCAAGGGGTGCAAAGGAGATATGCTTGTCATATCCGCCCGCAATCAGAATGACCTTTTCATCAAACGCGCGCAGCCCCGCGATGGTGCGCGTGGGACTTGTGGCAATGGAATCGTTATACCACTTCGCGCCGTGCAGCGTGCGCACATATTCGATGCGGTGCTCCACGCCCGCAAAGCTGCGCGCAGTCTTTTTCATCACGTCATAAGGTACGATGCCGTCCAGCGCCGTCACAGCGGCAAGATAATTTTCGACGTTGTGCAGCCCCGGCAGGCGAATATCCGAAGCGCGCATGACCTCTTCCTCATGTCCGTTATGACGCAGAGCGAGCGCGTCACCGCGCAAAAACGCGCCGTCCGCGACCGCTTCGCGGCGGCTGAAAAGGCGCGTGTGCGCTTGGGACTTTTCAGAAAGCGCGCGCGTGATGTCGTTATCCTCATTAAAGATGGCGATGTCGTCCGCACTCTGATGGAGATAGATGTTCTCCTTCGCCGCAATATACTCCGCCATATCGCGGTGCATATCGAGATGGTTCGGCGCAAGGTTGGTCATCACCGCGATGTGCGGCGAGCACTTCATATCCAGCAGCTGGAACGACGAGAGCTCAACGACCGCAACATCATCGCGCTTCATCTTCTCCGCGTCGCACAGCAGCGGGTGGCCGATGTTGCCGCCGAGGTAGACTGTCTTCCCCGCCGCGCGCAGCATTTCTGCAATGATGCTCGTGGTGGTGGTCTTGCCGTCGCTGCCCGTCACGCCGATGATCGTGCAGGGGCAGACCTCGAAAAAGATCTCCATCTCCGACGTCACGATGCTGCCGCGTGATCTCACTTCGAGCAGCGCCGGAATGTCCGGCCGCATGCCCGGCGTGCGAAAGACAACGTCCGCGCGCAGATCGTCAAGATATGCCTCGCCCAGATGCAGCTGCGCGCCCAGTGCTTCCAGCTGCGGCGCACGCTCGCCAAGCGCCTCGCGGCTCTTTTTGTCGCAGGCGATGACCTGCACACCGCTGCGGCACAAAAGCTCGATGAGCGGCGTGTTGCTCACGCCGATGCCGAGCACCGCTGCTGTTTTTCCCCGCAGGGAAGCTAAATAGTCCTGTATCGTCATGGCTTTTTGTCCTTTCGCCAAACATGCAAAATCATTATATAGTATAGCGCAGGCCGGAAAAAATAGCAATGGATTTTCCGTTGACAAGCTCCACCCGATGGGCTAAAATAGTTGTACGAGTATGACAGACAGTCGCGCGGCGAAGCCGAAAGGCTCGCTGTGAGGAAAGTCCGGGCTCCACAGGGCAAGGATAACGGGTAACGCCCGCCCAGAGTGATCTGAGGAAAAGTGCAACAGAAATAGACTACCTGCGCACTTTGTCTTTCCGGGTTTGCAGCCAAAGCGCAAGCGGTCTCACCGCTTACGCCTGTCCCTCCGGCGTGATGGAGGCAGAACGTGCAGACCGGGAAAGGCAAAGTGCTGCGGGAAAAGGTGGAAAGGTGCGGTAAGAGCGCACCCGTCGGCTCGAGAGTGTCCGATGCTGTAAACTCTATCCGGAGCAACACCGGTATGGGAGCAATAGGCTTGCCCGGCCGCTCCCGGGGTGGCTAAAGCGCCGCGGCAACACGGCGCGTAGATAGATGACTGTCAAATACAGAACCCGGCTTACAGTTATGCTCGTGCAAAATATGAGAGGGACGGCGTGATTCGCCGTCCCTCTCGTCTTTTTCTGATCAAAAGAGTCCGGCAGGTGACTTTCCTGCCGGACTCTCTTTTTATTTATTCAACTTCCTTCTTGCCGATGCGGATGAGGCGCACGATCACGGGGCTGAGCACTGCGTTGAACAGCAGCTCAAAGATGAAGTTCGCGCCCACAAGGCCGAGGATCATGAACTGGCCGACATTTGCACCAAGACCCGCCGCGTCTGCCCAGACGCTGATGGTCTCCATGAAGAAGAGCAGGCAGCCGATCAGGAACACGCCGGTATTGACCACCGGGCAGACCACAGCGGCCACCGCCACGGCAAGCGTGCGGTTCTTGTTCTCAAGCGCCTTGTAGACAACGCCGGAGAGGAAGCCCGCCAACGCACCCTTGACAAGCACCGTCAGGATCGTGCCGAGTGCGTTGACGCCGAGGAATGCCGCCGCATCTCCGCTCACCAGGACGACCACGCCAAAGACAAAGCCAAGCCAGGCACCGGCGCCGGCGCCATAGAGCGCCGCACCGATAACGACCGGCACAAGCACCAGCGAAACGCTGAACGTGCCGAACTTGATGAAGCTGCCGAGAAGCTGCAGCACAATGACGATCGCCGTAAACAGGCCGAGACCGACGATCTTCTGCGTGTTGTTGTTCTTACTCATAAGATTCTCCTTTCACCCAGACGTCCTGCGCATGGGGCCATACAGCAGGAGCGCGCCGCGGAATCTTCTCCTCGCAGCGCACCTTGTTTTTCTGCCGAAAACGGACGTCCGACGTGCCGAGTTATAATACCAAACAACGGGAATAATTTCAAGTGGAATATTTATATATTTTTATAACATATCCATATAAGTCTCAGGCGGCAAAAAAGAGCTTGAGAATATCTTCTCAAGCTCTTTTTGATCAATGTAATTGTATGTCACAACAGAAGCTGCCATATACACCGCAGCAGAACAAACGAATGTCACAACTGCGCACTCTTCCCTGCTGAAAAAGTCAGCATTTGCAAGGGATTTTAGTCCTGGTCCCAGTTGTGGTAGGTGTTCTGGACGTCCTCGTTATCCTCGAGCATATCGAGGAGCTTTTCCATGTTCTTGATGTCCTCGTCGCTCTCAAGCTTGACGTAGGTCTGCGGGACAAGGCTGATGTCCGCGCTGACGAACGCATAATTCTTCTCCTCGAGCGCCTTGACCACATCGTTGAACGCATCGGGATCGGTCGTGATCTCGAAAACGTTGTCCTCGGCATTGAAGTCGTCGGCACCGGCGTCGAGCGCGTCCATCATCACAGCATCTTCATCGTAGTCGCCGTCCTCATTGTCGATGATGATCACGCCCTTGCGGTCGAACGACCAGCTGACGCAGCCCTGCGCGCCCATGCCCTTGCCGTACTTATCGAAGTAGTGGCGGACCTCCGGCGCGGTGCGCTGACGGTTGTCGGTCAGCGCTTCGACGATGACGGCCACGCCGCCGGGGCCGTAGCCCTCGTAGGTGACGGACTCGTAGTTGTCGGTGTTGCCCGAGCCGAGCGCCTTGTCGATGGTGCGCTTGATGTTGTCGTTGGGCATGTTGGCAGCCTTCGCCTTGGCAATGACGGTTGCGAGACGGGAGTTATTATTGGGGTCGCCCGAGCCGCCCTGCTTAACGGCAACGATGATCTCCTTGGCGATCTTAGTGAAGGCGGCGCTGCGCTTGGCGTCAGCCGCACCCTTCGTCTTTTGGATATTGTGCCACTTGGAATGTCCGGACATGATGTGATCTCTCCTTACAGATAGTATTGGATGGCATCTCGGTGAGACGCCGATATGACGGTTTTGATCTCCGGGAAGTGCTCTTCCAGATATGCCTTGATCGCCGGGCAAACGACGTTCTCCGTCGGAAAATGCCCCGCGTCGATCAGGTTCAGCCCCTGCGTATCCAGAAAATCGTTGTAGCGCAGATCGCTCGTTACAAACGTATCGCAGCCCTGCGCAATGGCCTGCGGGATGTATTCGCCGCACGCGCCGCCGCCGACGGCCACGCGATGTACCCGCCCGCTGCCGCGGCGATATCGCAAGCCGCTGCAACTAAGTGATTTTATCACATCTCGCAGGAACTCTTCAAGCCCTTTTTCGCAGGAAAGTGTGCCAATTCGGCCGATTTTTTCGTCATTGAGCAAAAAAACATCGTTCAGGCCGAGTTTTTTCGCCAGGCAGTCGTTCACGCCGCCGTCCGCGGCGTCCAGATTCGTGTGCATGCAGATAGCGGAAACATCGTTTTTCACAAGCGTCGTCAAAAGGCCGCCGAGGCGCGTATCGCTGCGCAGGGTCTGCATTTCGCGCTCGTGCCAGCGAACGTTCATCACCGGGTGGTGCGACACGATGAGCTGTGCGCCGAGGTCAATGGCCTCCTGCACCACGCGCTCGGTAATATCAAGTGCGACAAGAATGCGCTCGACCTCCCGCTCGGGATCGCCGACAAGATGGCCGACATTGTCCCAGTCCATCGCGCTCTCGCGCGGCGCCCAGGCAAAAAGACTCTGCTCCACTTCACATACGGTTGCCATGCTCCCACTCCCCTTTCCGCTTCCTGATCTCCTCAATGAGACCTTGCAAACGTGCGATGCGCGCGTCCCTGTCTGAAAGCGACGAAACGGCAAGCCCGTCCCTCGCTCGCTCAAGCTTTGCAAGATGCTGCGAAAGATATTCCCCATACAGCGGATCGTCGCGCAGCAAAATACCGGTCAGCGCGTCCGCTTCGCTCAGCGCGCTCACCTCTCCGCCGGTAACGCGAAAGACAACATAAAGCTGCTCCTTGTCGCGCACGAGTTTCTCCTCCAGAAAGCGATAGCCGCTCTCACAGAGCCAGCGGCGCAGGAGATCCACCTTCGTCTGCGGCTGCAAGATGAGCGTATGCGTGCCGTCGCGCGTCCACGGCGCGGCTTCCAGAATGCCGATGATCGTTTCTCCGCCCATGCCGGCGATGGCAACCGTGTCGCACTCTTCGCTCCCGATCTTTGCAAGCCCAGGACAGAGGTAGAAGTCGATGCACGCCGTCACACCGTACTCCGCAGCCGTCGCGCGCGCGTGGTCAAGCGGCAGCGCGTTGATGTCCGACGCGATGGCGCTTTCCATGCGTCCGTGCTGCAAGAGCCAGACCGGAAGATAACCATGGTCGGTGCCGACATCGGCAAGCCGCGCGCCCTGCGGCACAAGATCTGCGAGGCATTGCAGCCGCGGCTGAAGCTGTAATTCTTTTTTCTCCACTGATCCTGTCTCCTTTTGCTGAGCGAATAAGACGCATACGGAAAAACCGTATGCGTCCTTTTCTTATTCCTTGACGGGCTTGTTGGCCTCTTCATTCACGAGAGCCAGCAGCTTGTCCACATCAATGCCATGGACCATGCAGGCCTCTTCCACCGTTTCGCCGCGGGAGCTGGGGCAGCCCAGGCAGTGCATACCGATCGACAGGAAGATCGGCGCCGTGTGCGGCGCAACGTCCAGAATGTCGCCGATGATGGTATCGCGCGTAATTTCGATCATTTCGATTCACCTCCGTGAAAATTGCTGAAGATAGTTTATCCCATTTTTCGCACTTTTTCAATAGGAAATGAGAAAAAAGGAAAAGGAAGCAAACACAAACTGTGAAAAGGCCGGCATAAAAAAGGAAAGTGTCCGCAAAAGCGGACACTTTCCGTATCAGCAGTTACAAGAACTTACTGCTCAGCGCGCATCTTGGCGAAGCACTCGCTGCAGTAGACAGGACGGTCGGACTTGGGCTCGAAAGGAACCTTGGCCTCGCCGCCGCAAGCTGCGCAGACTGCGGTGAAGTACTCACGGGGGCCACGGGCGGCGTTCTTGCGAGCGTCGCGGCAGGCCTTGCAGCGCTGGGGCTCGTTCTGGAAGCCGCGCTCCGCGTAGAACTCCTGCTCACCGGCAGTGAACACGAACTCGTTGCCGCACTCTTTGCAAACTAAAGTCTTGTCTTCGTACATGATTTTACCCTCTCTTTGAATCAGAAAAAAATATATGCGTTCAGCGTTTGCTGATATCGCCGGAAGAAATGTGCTGTGCAGCCTTGCGACGGACGCGCTGCACGGCGTTGTCCACCGATTTTGGGGACTTGCCAACGGCCTTTGCGATCTCGTGACAGGAAAGGCCCTCCAAATAGTACCCTAAGATCTTCGCCTCGAACTCGGACAACTGCTTGCGGGTACTCTCGAGTAAGCTCTCCACGTGATCCCGCTCTGCAATGAGGAGCTCGGGGTCTGTGTGGCTGGGATCCAAAGTACCGGTGGTGTAAGAAGAACTGTCAAAGAAAGGGGTATCAAGGGATATGGATTCGTTCAGCGGATAATGCTTGCCGCGGGACGCGGCACGGAGCGCGGAAAACAGGCGGCTGCGAATGCAAATCTCTGCATAGGTGTGAAACGACGCCGCCTTGTCTGCGTCATACTCCCGTATCGCCTGAATAAGGCCAAACATTCCCTCCTGGATGAGGTCTTCCCCATCGCCGCCGGCGAGGAAAAGAGGACGCGCACACGCGCGCACCACGCCGTAGTACCGCGTGACAAGAAGCTCTTCTGCTTCCCGCTGCCCCGTGGCGGCCATGGCGCAAAGCTGCTCGTCTGTGCAGGCGGCAAGCTCTTTATGCTGGCTCTCATTCTGATGATACTGCATGTATTATACCTTCTGTGCTTAGGTTTTGTCAAGTATTTACGAAAATTCAGTATTAGCGCTAACGGTTTTAGAGCATTTTTATCACATTCACCAAATTCTCAGCCGCGAGAAGCGCAATTTGTTCCGTTTTTGCCTCAACCATCACGCGAATCAGCGCTTCTGTACCGCTCGGGCGGACAAGCACACGACCCTCGCCGGAGAGCTTCTCCTCCTCCAGCGCAACCGCTGCAGCCAGTGCATCGGAGGCCATGATAGCGTCCTTCACGCCGCGCTCATGTGAAACAGGAACGTTGAGCAGCACCTGCGGGTACTGCGGACAGACAGAGGCAAGCTCGGAAGCCTTTTTGCCGCTGCGCGCAAGCACGTCGAGAAATTGCAGCGCCGTGAGCTGGCCATCGCCGGTGGTGGAAAAATCGGTAAAGATCGTGTGACCCGACTGCTCGCCGCCGAGTTTATAGCCGCACTCGTTCATCTTTTCAAGCACATTGCGGTCGCCGACACTGGTACAAACAAGACCCACGCCGTTTTTGCGGCAGAACTCATGCAGCCCCAGATTCGACATCACCGTTGCCACGATCGTGCCGCCGCTGAGCTTGCCGCGACGCTTCATATCCGAGCCGCAGACAGCGAGCACCTTGTCACCGTCGATGATGCCGCCCTTCTCGTCGACGAGAAGGCAGCGGTCGGCATCGCCGTCGAATGCAACACCAATATCGTAGCCGCCCGCAACGACCTTGGCGGCAAGATCATCAAGATGCGTCGAGCCGCAGTGGTCGTTGATGTTCACGCCATCCGGCTCGCGGTGGATGAAGTCACAGAAGCAGCGGAAGCGGCCAAAGAGCTCCGGCGCCGTCGCGGACGATGCGCCATTCGAGCAGTCCACAAGCAGCCGAAGGCCGGAAAGGTCGCTCTCGATCGTACCGGCAAGATGGTCGATGTAAGCCTCGCGGGACTGGCGCAGCCCGTGGCGCAGTACACCGATCTCGCCGCGCGTCGCAGCAGGATAGATATCGGTGAGGATTTTCTCCTCCACCTGCTCTTCAATCGCGTCAGGAAGCTTATACCCCTTCTCATTGAAAACCTTGATGCCGTTATGCTCGTAGGGGTTGTGCGAAGCGGAGATGACAATGCCCGCGTCCGCCCCCTTGAGCACAGTGAGATACGCAACCGCCGGTGTCGGCAGCACGCCGAAGGGCATCACATCACCGCCAACGGAGCAGATGCCCGCGATCAGCGCGCTTTCCAGCATATCGGACGAAATGCGCGTGTCCTTGCCGATGGTGATGACCGGCTTTCTGCCCTTTTCCTCTTTCAAAACGGCCGCGATGGCCTTGCCCGTGCGGAACGCGAGATCGGCGGTCAGATTCTCACCGACAACGCCGCGGATCCCGTCGGTACCAAACAGTTTTCCCATAATATGTTCCTCGTCTTAAATTTAGATTCGTAAAATACAATAAAGCATTTTCCCTTTACAAGCTGAGCTGTTCCGGCACTTCTTCTATGCTCTTCGGCACGGAGAGCCCCAGGTGCTCATAGGCCTTGCACGTCACGCAGCGCCCGCGCGGCGTGCGCTGCAAAAAGCCGAGCTGCATCAGATACGGCTCGTAAACGTCCAGCAGTGTCACCGCCTCTTCCCCGATGGTCGCTGCCAAAGTCTCAATGCCGACCGGGCCGCCGCCGTAGTTTTCGATGATGGCGCGCAGCATGCGGTGGTCAATGGGGTCAAGCCCCAGATCGTCGATCTCGAGCGCGCGAAGCGCCTCGTCCGCTACTTTCCTCGAAATCATGCCGTCAGCCTTCACGTCCGCAAAGTCGCGCACGCGGCGCAGCATGCGGTTGGCGATACGCGGCGTACCGCGTGAGCGGCGCGCGATCTCAAGCGCACCCGTCGGATCGATCGCAACATTCAGGATGCTCGCCGAGCGCGTGACGATCTTTGAAAGCTCCTGCGGCGTGTATAGTTCCAGGCGCAGCGTAACGCCGAAGCGGTCGCGCAGCGGTGCGGAGAGCTGGCCTGCGCGTGTGGTCGCGCCGATGAGTGTGAAGTGCGGCAGGTCGAGGCGGATGGAGTTCGCGCTTGGCCCCTTGCCGACGATGATGTCGATGGCGTAGTCCTCCATCGCGGGGTACAGGATCTCCTCCACGCTGCGGTTCAGGCGGTGGATCTCGTCGACGAAGAGGATATCCCCCTCGTTCAGGTTTGTCAGCAGCGCCGCAAGGTCGCCCGCCTTTTCGATGGCGGGACCGGAGGTGATGCGGATATTGACGCCCATTTCCTGGGCAATGATACCCGCAAGCGTCGTCTTGCCGAGGCCCGGCGGGCCGTGCAGCAGCACGTGGTCGAGCGACTCGCCGCGCTTTTTCGCCGCCGCGATAAAGACGGCGAGGTTTCCCTTTGCCTTTTCCTGACCAATGTATTCTTGAAGCGTTTTCGGGCGCAGCGAGCCCTCCTGCGCGTCCTCGCTCAGGAAGGTTTTGGCCACGATCGGCTCTTCATAAATGTCAGTTCCAAAATCAATGCTCAAACGTTATTCACCCTCTTCTGTTACATTGGTGGTAAGAGTATATACGTAAAAAAGGCAGAAAGCGCTACCAGAATAGAAATCGCACCAACACATTTCCACTGTTCCTTTTTCAAGGCTGTAATCTCTTCATCTGCCCAAGCTGGCAATACCGAATCATAATCTCTATCTACTTCTCTTTTAATCTCTTGAATGCGGAAATGGTAGTCTCCCACTTTATTGAAATAGTACAAAATACCAATAAACGGAGCAAAGGGAAGCATATATGAAATCAGATAAAAAAGCATATCACTTTACCATTTTTTTGAGACTCTGGCGCACGATCTCTTCGAGCGGCAGAGTTTCTGCGTCGATGCCCTTCATCGCCACGGCGATGTCCTGCTGCGTGTAGCCAAGCACCGCCAGCGCAGCGGCGGCTTCGGCCGCCTTGTTCTTCTCGCCGGCCACAATGCCGGAGACGACGGGCATACCGCTCTCCTGCTGCTCTTTGGCAAGTTTGTCCTTGAGTTCCAAAATGATGCGCTGGGCGATCTTCTTGCCGACGCCCGGCGCGGCGATGAGCACTTTCTCATCGCCCGTGATGACGGCCATCGCCAGTCCCTGCGGCGTGCAGACCGAAAGGATCGCAAGCGCCGCCTTCGGCCCAACGCCCGAAACGCCGATGAGCTGCTTGAAGCTCCCGAGTTCACCTTGCGTTGCAAAACCATAGAGGTCGAAGATCCCCTCTCCGACATGCAAATAAGTGTAAAGTTTTCCTGCTTTACCCACTTGAAGCTGTGCGATCGTCGTGCTGGTGGTCTTGCAGGCATAGCCCACGCCGCCGCAGTCGATCACGGCAAGATACGGCTCCACATGGGCGACCGTTCCGCTGACATAATAAAACATAAGCTGCCCCTCTCTCCCGCTCAGACGGTCTGCTTGACGTCGCCGCCGCTGACGCGGCTCAAAAGCGACGTGGCGCTGCGCGCGTGGCAGATGGCAATGGCCAGCGCGTCGGCCGCGTCATCGGGACGCGGCACGGCCTTGAGCTTTAAGAGGCGCTTGACCATGTCCATGACCTGTCTTTTTTCGGCAAGGCCGTACCCTACGACCGCCTGCTTGACCTGCATGGGCGTATATTCATAGAGCGGCACGCCGCTTTTTTCCGCTGTACACAAAATGATGCCGCGGCCATGCGCCACGGCGATGCCGGTGGTGATGTTGTTCGAAAAGAACAATTCCTCGACCGCGATGGCGTCGGGCTTGAGCTGCGCGATGAGCGCTTCCATATCTTGCTCGATCTGCACAAGGCGGCGCGCCAGCGGCAGCCCGGCGGGTGTAGTGATCGCGCCGTAATTGAGGAGCTTCGTCTGCCCGCGCTCCGCCTCGATCAGCCCGAAGCCGACAATGGCGATTCCCGGGTCAATACCGAGGATCCGCATGCGCATCACCTCCCATGATACTTATTTGAAATTATATCAAACATCTGTCCGAAATGCAATGAGAAATCACAGCACGAAAAAGGCCGCTCTCTGAGCGGCCCTTCATTTTTCTTTTTACGCCCGCGGATGCGCCTTCTGATAGACGTCCTTGAGGTGCTTTTTCACAACGTGCGTATAGATCTGCGTGGAGGAAATGTCCGCATGGCCGAGCATTTCCTGAATGGAGCGCAGATCCGCGCCGTTTTCCAGCAGGTGCACGGCAAAGGAATGGCGCAGCGTGTGCGGCGTGATGTCCTTGGAGATTCCGGCGGTCTCCTGATAATGCTTGACGATCTTCCAGAACCCCTGGCGACTCATGCGCTCACCGTTCATGTTGACGAACAGCGCCCTTTCCTCCGGATCGGCCAGAAGCTGTGGCCGCACCTCCCTGATGTAGTGCGAGAGTGCCTTGACGGCGGCGGGATAGAGCGGAATGATGCGCTCCTTGCCCTTGCTCTGCGCGCGGATGAAGCTCGCACTCAGGCTCACATCTTCCTCGTTCAGCGAGATCAGCTCAGAAACGCGGATCCCCGTGGCGTACAGCAGCTCGAGCATCGCATGGTCACGGTAGCCCTTGGCGTCCACGCATTGGGGCTGGTCGAGGAACAGCTCGACCTCTTTGCCGGTCAGGATCTCTGGGAATTTGTGCTCCACCTTCACCGCGGCAACGCCCTTGGCGGGATTGGCGCTCACCTCGCCGATGAGCTGAAGGTAGGTATAAAACGACTTGATCGACGCGATGGAGCGCGTGATCGTCGCGGCGGACTTGCCCTTGCCGCCCATCCAGATGACATAGCCGTTGATGACCTCCTGTGTCACCTGCGGCAGCGGCATGGGACGAAACTCGTCCAAATACGCAGCAAACTGGTGCAGATCGCGCAGATAGGAGCTGAGCGTATTCTGGGAGGCATGCTTTTCCACGGTCAGATATTCTTCATATTGTGACAACAGATCTGCCACGGCAGCCCCTCCTTCCCAAAGTCTCACGATGCCGCAAGCAGCAGAAACTGCGGCACGAGCCACAGCTCCAGCAGCGCTGCAACAAACAAACACACACAACAAATGCCAAAACGATACCAGTACGCGCTCCCGTAGCTGACCGCGCGTCCCCTTCCCCCGCCGCTGAACGAAAGCGACAGCAGAATGAGGGATCGATCAATCGACGCGCTGCCAAGCAGCAGCGTGCAGGGCAGAACCGCCAGCAGCCTGACGCCGAACAGCGCCAGCAGCAACGGAAAGCTCCCCCGCCCGAGCGAAAGCGCAAAACAGAAGAGAGAATACGACAGCAAAAAGCTCTGACACGCGCATAAAAGCGGCACAGCCACCACGCCGATAGACGCAAAGCCCAAGAGAAAGGCGATGACCGGCGCGCGAAAATAGCACACCAGCGTTTCGCCCAACACCCGCGCCGAAAGCGGCTTTTCCGCGCCGCCTGACAAGAAAGCGTCAAAGTATCGCTTCAGTTCGCCGCCCGTCTGCCGCAGCGACCGGAGCGCAAACGCATACCCAAGAATCACACCCAACACAACAAAAGCCGACAGCACCAGCAGCGGCACGGGTACGCGCTGCGGCAGTGTGCCGCGGCGGCTTCTTCTGTTCGTTCGATTCAGCAAGTCATGTCACCCCTCTGAAAAAGGAAGCGGCCATCAAACCTGCGAACCGAACGCCGGAACGTACCTATAAATATAGGACTTTTGCGCCGGTTGCGCAAGCGGAATTGCCAACTTTTTCCAAATTTGGTAATTATGTCAAAATATTATGTAAAGTATATTATGTAAACTTTAGAAACAAAGTACTGCTGTATTCGCATTTTACCAAGATATAGGGTGCTTTTCGCACTTCTTTCCCACATCTGGAACAGGACCCTCGTTTCACCACTCGCGTCGGAAAAAGTCATATTTTCCGCGCATCTCGCTCCCTTTGTGCATCTCGTCGGCGATTTTCAAGCCACTTTTTCTCGCTTCAGCAGAAGCAGCGCTTTAAAATGCAGGTTCCTTTTATGTTCACCTGCGTCCACGCCGTGCACGCACCTTGTTTCCTCTCCCCTTTTTCTTTCCGTTTTTCATCAAAAGTGACGCTGCCGCTCCCGCCGCCATCGCGGCCGCCGTTTGCAGTGACCGTTCCGGCAGCAGTTCGCCGTATGCAAGAATACCTGTCACCTGCATTACAAGCCAAGAAGCCGCCGCGCAGCACACTGTCAGCATCACGCGTTTGCTCGTCCGCCCCGCCCCGACCGCGCAGCCCAAAAACACCGCGATCGCCGCAAAAATCAGTACCAGTCTGTTCAGCATTTCTTCGCCGATCACGCCGCGCAGCGTCAGCGCAGCGCTCAGCATCAGCAGTGCCAGTTCGGCAACGCAGCACGCAAGCACGCCCAGCGCACATTTTCTGGCATACCACGCCGTATTTACCGTTTTTTCCACGCAAAAACCTCCCCCGCATTCGCCTACATGAGCGTATGTCAGGGGAGGTTTTCTTATGCCGTTTTTCTTTTTGCTTTACTTGATCTCAGGATCGAAGCTGGGCTTCTCTTCCTTTTCAGCGGGAGCTTCCACGACCTTGGGCTCTTCCGCCTTGGCAGCAGGAATTTCTTCCTTGGTCTCTTCATTCTTCTTGGACTTCTTGCCGCCCTTCTGTGCCGCAGCTTCCATCGACTCAGTGGACTGAATGCCCCACTTGGTGATCTCAATGCGGACGCGATCCTCAGAAGTCTCGAACACAACCGTCGTGTCATTCACCTGCACGATACGGCCAACCATGCCGCCGATGGTGGTGATACGCTCGCCCTTCTTAAGGCTGTTGCGCATGTTCTCAGCCTGTTTCTTGCGCTTGTTTTCCGGACGAATGATCATGAAGTAGAACACCGCGATCATTGCGACGATCAGAATAATGCTATCCATAGTACAAAGTTCCTTTCAAAAACAAAAGATGTTGCTATTATAGCGGATATTTCACCATTGTGCAAGAGGTTTGTCAGAAGAATCAAACTCTTTCCGACAGCTTCGCACTGTATTCTGCGCGGAAGGCTTCAAACTCCCCAGCGTCCAGCGCATCACGAATGCGCTGCGCCAGTTTATTATAGAAGTACAGGTTGTGCATCACCGCAAGGCGCAGAGCAAGGATCTCTTCCGCCTTGAAGAGGTGGCGCAGATATGCGCGCGAGAAATTGCGGCACACCGGGCAGTCGCACTGTTCGTCGATGGGACGCTCATCGAGCTTGTACTTCTCGTTTTTCAAATTGATCGACCCGCTCCACGTGAAGAGCTTGCCATGGCGTGCATTGCGTGCAGGCATCACGCAGTCGAAAAAGTCCACGCCGCGCGCCACACCCTCGATGATGTTCGACGGCGTGCCGACGCCCATCAGATAGCGCGGCTTATCCTTCGGCATAAAGGGCTCTACCGCATCAATGATGTCATACATCACCTGCGTCGGCTCGCCGACCGCAAGGCCGCCGATGGCATAGCCGTCGCAGGCGATCTTCGCAATCTCCTTCATGTGCCAGACGCGAAGGTCCGCGAACGTCGCGCCCTGGTTGATGCCGAAGAGCATCTGCTGCGGGTTGACGGTATCCGACAAGGCATTCAGCCTGTCATGTTCGATCTTGCAGCGCTCCAGCCAGCGTAGCGTGCGCTCGCAGGAGTTTTTCGCATACTCATAGGTCGCGGGATTTTCCACGCACTCATCGAACGCCATCGCAATGTCGCTGCCAAGGTTCGACTGGATGCGCATGCTTTCCTCCGGCCCCATAAAGATCCGGTGACCATCGAGGTGTGAGGCAAACGTCACGCCCTCTTCCTTGATCTTTCGCAGCCCCGCAAGGGAAAACACCTGAAATCCGCCGCTGTCGGTCAGGATCGGGCCGTCCCAGCGCATGAATTTATGGAGACCGCCCATCTGCCGCACCACATCATCGCCGGGGCGCAGATGCAGATGGTAGGTGTTGGAAAGCTCGATCTGACAGCCGAGATCCTTCAGATCAAAAGCGCTCACGCCGCCTTTGATGGCCGCCTGCGTGCCGACGTTCATAAAGACCGGCGTCTGCACTTCCCCGCCGTGCGCGCACCGGAATTTGCCGCGCCGCGCACGCCCCTCGTATTTGATAACCTGAAACATACTCTCTCCTCAACCCTCAAGAAATAAACATGGCATCGCCAAAACTGAAGAATCTGTAGCGTGCCTTCACTGCTTCTTCGTAGGCGTGCAGCACGTGCTCGCGTCCCGCAAGCGCCGAGACCAGCATAATGAGTGTGGACTGCGGCAGGTGGAAATTCGTGATAAGCGCATCCATCACCTTGAAGCGATAGCCGGGATAGATGTAGATATTCGTCCAGCCGGCGCTCGGCTCCATGTGTCCGTCCTCCTGCGCCCAGCTTTCAAGCGTGCGGCAGGAGGTCGTGCCAACGCAGATCACGCGCCCGCCATTTTTCCTCGTTTCGTTGATGAGCGCCGCCGTTTCCGGCGGAATGACACAGTATTCGCTGTGCATATCGTGCTGCTCGATATCGTCCTCCTTGACCGGACGGAACGTGCCAAGGCCGACATGCAGCGTCACATAACCAATGTTCACGCCCTTTTCCTGAATTTTTTCCAGCAACTCCGGCGTAAAGTGCAGGCCCGCCGTCGGCGCGGCGGCGCTGCCGTTGACCTTGGAATAGACGGTCTGGTAGCGCTCCTGATCCTGTAATTCCTCCTTGATGTAAGGCGGCAGCGGCATCTTGCCAAGGTGTTCGAGCACCTCGAGGAAGATCCCCTCAAAATCAAACTTCACCATGCGGTTGCCGTCAGGCAGCACATCTATGACCTCTGCCGTAAGTTCACCGTTGCCGAACTCCATCCCCGCGCCCTTGCGCAGATGCTTGCCCGGACGCACGATGCACTCCCAAGTCTTGTCGCCGCGGTCGATGAGCAGCAGCACCTCGCACGCGCCGCCGCCCGGAAGCCGCCGCCCAAGCAGGCGCGCCGGCAGCACGCGGGAATTGTTCAGGATCAGGCAGTCGCCGGGCTTCAAAAACTCCGGCAATTCATAAAAATGCTGATGTGAGATCGCGCCCGTTTCCTTATCAAGGCACATCAGGCGCGATTCGTCGCGCTTTTCCAGCGGCGTCTGCGCGATCAGCTCCTCCGGCAGGTAATAGTCAAAATCTTTTGTCTTCATACTGTTCTCTTTCTCTCATCGGATTGTGGTATCCGTATAGTAAAATTGCAAAATATCCCGGTAGGAATAGCCAAGATCCGCCATCGAATACGCGCCCCACTGGCTCATACCGACATGATGCCCATAGCCGCTGCCGGAGATGACAAAACCGCCGGTATCGGACGCGGTCGTCCGCTGCTCAAGCTGCGACGTGCCGCTCGCCGTGATGACATACACATTGCCGGAAAGAGCGGAACTCCTGCCGCTGCCATCAATAGCGCTCGCAGCGTTCAGTGCAACGCCTTCGCCCGTGTCGTTCACACTGTAAGCATTCCCGCTCCCGCCGCCGTTGATGCTGAAACGCTGGCTGCGCAGGTTCAGCAGCGTCCGGCAGGCCTCGCGTGAAACAGTCTTGCTGCCGTTCGTGCCGGCAAAGGTGACAGAATAGACGTTTCCGGTATCGGTGTAGGCGGAGACATACGCATCTCTCACCGTGCCGATCCCATAGCCGCGGCTATTGAGCAGGCTCGTCAGTTCTGAGATGCTATATGTTGTCGACCAGTTGTACCGCGGAATGATCGAGGCGATCTTCCCCTCGTAAGGGTCGATCTTTCCCTTGAGATACCCCACATCGCTGCCCCAGATATTCAGGCTATCTTCACTTGCGCCGCCGTTGCTGGAGCAGTACACCGCCTCCTGCACCAGTCTGCCATCGTAATAGAGGTACTCCCCCGCCGTTTGTTCGACCGCAGCATCGGAGTTCGCACTGCTTTGCGCCGTACCCTGATAGACCTGACAGTGCGTTGTCGCGCAGATGTCAAACCCCTGCGAGCGGTGCTTCGACTGGCAGGCAGCATAGGTGCGCGCGCAAACCGCCTGCGCTTTGAGCGCCTCGACCGGCCAGTCCTTGTTCATCTCCCAGGGAACCACGCCTTTGACGTAATCCTCCATATCCACAACGTTGATAACATTGATGTTCCCGCCGCGTGCACGCTGATATTCAAAGCCGCCGTAGTAGCGGTAACCGCGGAACCACGTCACCGTCTTTTCGCGCGTTTCGATCGGCAGGATACCGAGACTTTCATCTCCGCCGCAGTCAAACTCAAAAAGCACTTCTCTGCTTTCCGATTCAACGACCGTTACCCCCGTGCGGCTGCCGCCGACAGCCTCGCCGCCAAACCGGTACGCCGCAGATTCCGCTTCGTGCAAGCTGCCATAGCTGCCAACGCGCACGTAAAACGCGCCGCCCTCATAGGCAGCAAACCCATCACTATACTCCATAGCAGCACGCGCCGCATCATCGTAATCGTAAAATGCATCCGGGAGCTGGGCGTGATACGTCTCATCTGTCGTCACGGTGATTTTTTCATAAGACCGCGGCAGTTCGCCCAACTCTTCGAAATCACCGCCCGTGTCAAAATACCCCAGCGCATATCCGCCGAAGGCAGAGTAATTCTGGAGGTTCGCCGCGCTCATCGCCTCCGAGCCATATTTGAGCCCCACGCGGAGCATATCGCCGTCCGCCGCCTGCGCAAATGTACACAGCGCGCCGCACAAAAAGAAAGACAGCAGGAACATTCTGCATCGATTTTTCATAGTATCCTCCACAACCAAGTGCAGAAGCATCTGTTCTGCACTTGGCCGATCATGCCCATACGAATCGTATTTTACATTATACGACAGACTTCTTCCGCTTTCAAGCAAAACCGCACATCTTTTTGGGTCACCGCCCACCGCAGAAAGGAGCCTTTTTATGAAACCCTGCATCTTCACCGGCAGCGCCGTCGCCATCGTCACGCCGTTCCGCGCCAGCAGCATCGACTTCAACGCCTTTGACCACCTTGTTGAGCGTCAGATCCAAGGCGGCACCGACGCCATCGTTGTCTGCGGCACGACCGGAGAAGCCGCAACGCTGAACTATGACGAGCGCATGGCACTCATCGAACGCTGCGTGCGCATCGTCGACCGCCGCGTTCCCGTCATCGCAGGCAGCGGCACAAACAACACCGCCTCCTCTGTCGCGCTCTCCAAAGCCGCGCAGAGCGCCGGCGTCGATGCGCTGCTCACCGTCACGCCGTACTACAACAAAGCCTCGCAAAACGGCCTTGTACGCCATTTTTCCGCCATCGCCGACGCAGTTGAGATCCCTCTCATTCTCTACAATGTCCCCTCGCGCACCGGCGTCAGCTGCACGGCTGAGACCTATCAAAAGCTCGCTGAGCACCCGAATATCGCAGGCGTCAAGGAGGCGAGCGACGATTTTGATCTCATTCAGGAAACGCTGAACCGCTGTCCGCCGGACTTCACGCTCTGGAGCGGCAACGATTCCTCCACGACCGCTATCATGGCACTCGGTGGAAAAGGCGTCATCTCCGTTGCCGCCAACATTGTCCCGCGCGAGATGCACGAACTGACGCAGCTTTGTCTTGAAAACCGCTTTTCAGAGGCGGGTGTGCTTCAGCGCAGGCTGCACGCCCTGATCCGCGCGCTTTTTTGCGAGGTCAACCCCATTCCCGTCAAAGCCGCAATGGAAGTGCTCGACTTGTGCAGCGGCGAGCTGCGGCTGCCGCTGTGCCCGATCTCCGAGCACCATCTATCGCAGCTCACACGCGCAATGGAGGATTGGCGTCTCACCGTGTAAACGATATTCATTTAATATTCACCTACATTCATCTCCGCATTCACGTGATATTCACCGTATTCATTTGTCGCTTTTTCTTTGTGCGTTTGGTCAAAAAGAAGGCTCCGCGCCAAAACTGCGCGGAGCCTTCTGTAAAATTACCTGTTTACGCTTTGTAATCAGTCCCACTTACACCTTCACGCGGTGGTAGACCTTCTTGCCCTTGCGCACGATGATGCCCTCGCCCTCAAAACGCTCGCGCGCAAGACTCTCGTCGATGGAGGCGACCTTCACATCATCGATCGTCACACCGCCCTGCTGGACCAATCGGCGCGCCTCACCGCGGGACGGGCACAGGCCGGTCGCGACCAGCATCGAAAGGACATTGATGTTGCCGTTTTCAAAGTCGGCATCCGTCAGCGTGCTCGTCGGCATGTTGGCGTTATTGCCGCCCGCGCCGAAGAGCGCCTTGGCAGACTCCTCCGCCTTCTTGGCCTCCTCTTCCCCGTGGACGAGTGCGGTGAGCTCGTAGGCGAGGATCTCCTTCGCGCGGTTGAGCTGGCTGCCCTCCCACTTATCCATCTCGTCGATCTGCTCGAGCGGCAGGAAGGTGAGCATACGGATGCACTTCAAAACGTCGCTGTCGCCCACATTGCGCCAGTACTGGTAGAAGTCGTAGGGCGTGGTCTTGTTCGGGTCGAGCCACACCGCGCCGCTCGCGGTCTTGCCCATCTTCTTGCCCTCGGAATTAAGAAGCAGCGTGATCGTCATCGCCTGCGCGTCCTTGCCGAGCTTGCGGCGAATGAGCTCCGTGCCGCCGAGCATGTTGGACCACTGGTCGTCGCCGCCGAACTGCATGTTGCAGCCGTACTCCTGGAACATGTGGTAGAAGTCGTAGGACTGCATGATCATGTAGTTGAATTCCAGAAACGAAAGGCCCTTTTCCATGCGCTGCTCATAGCACTTGGCGCGCAGCATGTTGTTCACAGAGAAGCACGCGCCCACCTCGCGCAGCAGCTCGATGTAGTTGAGCTTCATCAGCCAGTCGGCGTTGTTGAGCATCATGGCCTTGCCCTCGCCGAAGTCGATGAAGCGCTCCATCTGGCGCTTGAAACATTCGGCATTGTGGTCGATGTCGGCCTTGGTGAGCATCTTGCGCATATCGTTGCGACCCGAGGGGTCTCCGATCATGGTCGTGCCGCCGCCGATGAGCGCAATGGGCTTGTTGCCCGCCATCTGGAGGCGTTTCATCAGGCACAGCGCCATGAAGTGGCCGACGTGCAGGCTATCCGCTGTGCAGTCAAAGCCGATGTAGAACGTCGCCTTGCCGTTGTTGACGAGGTCGCGGATCTGCTCCTCGTCCGTCACCTGCGCGATCAGGCCGCGCGCTTTGAGCTCTTCATAAATTCCCATTTGTTGATTCCTCCTGTATTTCTATTTTACTTCATTTCGGACATTTTGAGACGCTTTCAGATAGCAAAAAACGCCCTCTGTCCGTTCGGACAGAGGGCGAGCATGACTCGCGGTACCACCTCTGGTTCGCCGCCTTTTCGCAAAGGCAGCCTCACGGAGTGCTGACACACTCCCGCGCGATAACGGGCGCTCCCGGGGCGCGCCTACTGGAAGAATCTTCGTTCGGGCGCCAGCTCCGCGGTGTATTTGGGCGGCTTCCCTCTCCTTCTTCCACCAAACGAAGGTTCTCTTTGCAAGGAATGCGCGCTTACTTCTCCGCTTCATCACCGTAAACGCGGATATTGTAACGTAAAGGCAGCGACTTGTCAAGCGTTTTGCGGACGGTAATATGTCACAAGTTTGCACAGGCCGTCACACAAAAGAGAAAGATTCTCCTCGTCGATCTCCTTTGCGCGGCGCGGCAGAATGCAGCGGCCAAAACCCTTGACCGTTTTGCACGCGCAGATGGCTGTGCCGCCGGCAAACGCACGGTTGTCCGACGGGTAATAGACAAGGCCGTCCGTCTTCAAAAAGCAGGTCTTTTTCTCGCTGTTGCTGAAATTCTCGAGGATCGTATCGAGCAGGCTGTCGTTCCAGCGGCTCGTTCTGCCCGGCAGGATCAAAAGCTCATCGCCCTCACCCACACAGTCGAGCACGATCACGCTCTTTTTCTTAAGCTCGGGGTGCGCACGAACAAGCCCCTTCGCCCCCTTCGACGCCTGTGTGCCGCCATCAAGGAAGAGGAAGCACACCTCGCCGCGGTAGCGTGGGGTCAGTGTTTTCGCCACCTCGAGCAGTGCAACGACGCCGGAGGTGTTGTCATTGAGGTTGTCCCGCTCGCTCTTGCCGTATTTGGGATAAAAGAGCGCCACGATCAAAAACAGCAGAAAAAGCGGCAGCGTCATGTTCGGAAGATTCAGTGCAAACGTCACGCCGAACGAAACAAGAAAGCTCACCGCGATCACGAAAAGCGGGAACAGTGCCTGATATAAGAGGAACGTCGCCGGTCTTGTCGGGCAGAGAAGCGGCGGCAGGATCTCCCGCACGCCCGTATCGTAATGCGCCGCCAGCACGATCTTTGCCCTTTCAATGTCGCCGACGACCACATTCGTCATATTGCCGCCCATGGTGAGCGCCGACGTTCCGCCTTCGAGCCGCGGCGAATAGCCAAGCTCCTTGAGCGTGTGGACGAGCCACGTGCGGAAGTTCACCTTTTCTTTTTCCTTGTGCCGCACCGGATAATCCCGCTCGATGCGCTCAGCAAATTCGTTCATCAATGTTTCCTTTCTTCGGAAAAACGCCGCGGTGCGGCGTTTTTATCTGCAAGGCTTTCTTGCTTTACAGCAGTTGATTTTTATACTGTTCTGCCGCGCAGAGCAGTTCTTCCGCACCGGCGATCATCGTCTCGCTCGGGTGGTCTCCCCCGCTCAATCTGGCGATCTCGCTACGGCGGGCGGCACGGTCGAGCGACACGACCTTTGTAAGCGTTCTGCCGTTCTCTTCGCCCTTTTCCACGCCAAAGTGCGTGTCCGCCATCGCCGCAAGCTGCGGCAGATGCGTCACGCACAACACCTGCCTTGTGCGCGAAAGCTTGGCGAGCTTTTCCGCCACGCGCTGGGCAGCTCTTCCCGAAACGCCGGTATCGACTTCATCAAACACCATGGTCATCACGCTGTCCTGCTCAGCCAGCACATTCTTGAGCGCCAGCATGATGCGCGACAGCTCACCGCCGGACGCGATCTTCTGGATCGGCCGCAGCGTTTCACCCACATTGGCCGACATCAAAAATTCAACCGCATCTGCACCGTCCTCCGAAAGCTCCTTCTCCTGAAAATCGATGGAAAAGCGAAGCTTCGGCATATCAAGCTCGCGCAATTCCCGGGAAATGCGTTCTTCAAGTTCCCTCGCCGCAGTATGGCGGCACTCAGACAGCGTTCGCGCCGCTTCGCGCGCGGCCTTTTCCTGCTTTTGCAGCTTCTGTGTCAGCTGCTCCACGCGATCGTCCGCATACTCGATGCGGTCGAGTTCCTCGCGTGATTTTTCAAGGTAGCCGAGCATTTCCTCTACACTTGAGCCGTATTTCTTTTTCAGCCGGTAGAGCTGGTCGCAGCGGAACTCCACCGCGTCAAGCTCCTGGGGAGAAAAGTCGTATTCATCTTTCTTATCGCGGATCGTTTCCGCAAGGTCATACGCTTCACAGCGCAGCGCTTCCAATCGATCCGAGAGTTCAACAAATTCATCGCCCAGACTGCGCAGACCGTGCAGCACATCCTCCGCTTCCTTGATGGCAGACACCGCGCCAAGCCCTTCGTCTCCGCCGTTCAGGCAGGCATCTGCCCGCGAGACCGCGGAGAGAAACTTCTCTCCGTTGCGCAGGATATTGCGGCGGGCAAGGAGCGATTCTTCCTCCCCCTCCTGCAGCTCCGCGCGCTCAAGCTCGCCGATCTGATGACGCAGCATATCGACGCGGCGTGCCTTCTCCGCTTCATCCATTCTGAGCGCATCGATGGCACGGCGCGTCTCCCGCATGGCATCATAGCTCGCGCGATAGGCGCCCAGTTCCCCTTCCACGCGGCCAAAGCGGTCAAGATAGATAAGGTGCTGCTCTTCGTCGAGCAGCTGCTGCCCGTCGTGCTGGCCGTGGATATTGAGCAGACTCGCGCCAATGCGCTTGAGCTGCGCGACCGTCACCGGCCGTCCACCCACACGGCAGACGTTTTTCCCGTCAGCGTACAGCTCGCGCTGCAAAAGGAGCGTTCCGTCCTCTTCCGGGGCAAACCCATTTTCCGCAAGTCCCGGAAGCTCTGCCGGAACCGCGCTGAACGCCGCGCTGACGAACGCTTTTTCCGCGCCCGTGCGGATCAGCTCGCGCGACGTGCGCTGCCCAAGCACCGCGCCGAGCGCGTCGATCACGATGGATTTACCTGCGCCAGTCTCGCCCGTGAGTGCGTTGAATCCACCACCGAACAGAATGTCTGCCCGCTCAATGATGGCGATATTCTCAATGTGCAAAAGCTCAAGCATCGCTCATTCTCCTGCAAACTTACTTTTCTTACTTGGTCTGGCGCTGCTTCTGCATGTCCGCGATCTCCTCGCAGAGCTCGGCCGCAGACTCATTCTCACGCATCACGATCAGCACCGTGTCGTCGCCCGCCACTGTGCCGACCTTGGAAGAGATCTCCATTCCGTCGAACGCCGCGCCGGCCGCGGGGCCAAGACCGGACATCGTCTTGATGAGCACCAGATTCTGCGCATAATCGACCGAAACAATGCTCTCGCGCAGAATGGTCTGCAAGCGGTCAGCCAGGTTGAGACGCATCTTCTGCGTGGAAACGGCGTAGCGGTAAGTGCCGTTGCCAGACGGTTCTTTAATCAGGTGGAGCTGCTTGATATCGCGGGAGATGGTTGCCTGCGTGCAGGAGATCCCCTCCTCGCGCAGACTGTCGATCAACTGCTCCTGCGTTTCGATCGCCGAAGCGGCAATGATCGCAAGGATCTTTTCCTGTCTCTCATTCTTCATTGCTGGTTCCTCCCATCAGCATTTTCTTTTGTAAGATCTCACAGAAACTGCGTTTGCTCAGCCGGACGAGCTTAGTGTCAAATTTCGAGCGGCGCACTTCGATGCTGTCGCCGCTGCGCAGCGAAAACGCACGCCCGCCGTCCACGCTCAAAAGGACGGGCTTGTAGCTGTTTTTCTCCGTCTGCACGGTGATGACCCGCTCAGGCGAAAGCACATAGGCGTTGGCATGCACGCTGTGCGCGCAGATGGGCGAAACGATAAAGTTCCGCGCCGTCGGCTCGACCACAGGGCCGCCCGCCGAAAGAGAGTATGCCGTTGAGCCGGTCGGGCTTGCAACGATGACGCCGTCGCCCGCCACATCCACAAGCTTTCCCTGCTCGGTAAAGATCTGAAGCCGGATCACGCGCGAAATATTACCGCGTGCAATGAGCGCCTCATTGAGCGCAAGGTTGGAGTAGATCACGCGCCCGTCGCGCTGAACGCTCACATCGAGCATCATGTGGCTCTCCACCTCATATTTCCCGTCGCACAAGTCGCGCAGGCGCGAGAGGTCTTTGCTTTCAAGTTCAGCCATAAAGCCAAGGCTGCCGAGATTGACACCCAGCACCGGAATATCGCGGTGCGCAGCTGTCTTTGACAGGTGCAGGATCGTTCCGTCGCCGCCAAAGGCGATGATCAGGTCTGCACCGCGAAGCTCCTGCTGCAAAGGCTCGATGGTAAGCCCATAACCCTCCGGGCTCTCCTGATTTCTGAACGGCAGGCAGACAACGTTCGGGCAGCCCACCTCGTCGAGCACGCGCTTGGCTTCCTTGGCGATGCGAAGCTGTGCATCACGATAAGGGTTGGGGCATAAGATGACCTTTTTCAGCATCCTGCGCCCTCCTTCCCATGATCGAGCGCCGCGTGCGACTGCTCGACAAGGGCACGCAGATCAAAAGTCTTTTCTACCCAATCGCCGCTTTCAAGATAGCCGAGGTATTCGATATTCCCCTCAGGCCCGCGAATGGGAGAAAACGTAATATCAAGCACTGTAAAGCCAGAATCCTTTGCATGATCCAAGAAATTTTCCAGCACCTCAAGGTGTACGTCCGGGTCGCGGACGACGCCCTTCTTCCCCACCTTTTCGCGCCCCGCTTCAAACTGGGGCTTGATGAGGCAGGCAACATGCCCGCCCGCTTTGAGCACGCGGTGCACCGCGGGCAAAATAAGCTTGAGGGAAATGAACGACACATCGATGCTGGCAAAATCCAGCTCGTCGGGGATCTGCTCGTGATCAAGATAGCGCGCATTCGTGCGCTCCATGCACACCACGCGCTCATCTGAGCGCAGCTTCCAGTCGAGCTGGCCATAGCCGACGTCAACAGCGTAGACCTTCGTCGCGCCGTTTTGCAGCATGCAGTCCGTAAAGCCGCCGGTCGAGGCGCCGATATCGGCGCAGATACAGCCGTTGAGCCTGAGTCCGAAGGTCGTCATGGCTTTTTCAAGCTTGAGTCCTCCGCGGCTCACATAGCGCAGGGTACTCCCGCGCACCTCGACCTGCGCGTCGTTGGGAATGGCGGTACCCGCTTTGTCCACACGCTGCCCGTCTACAAAGACGAGCCCGCTCATGATCATCGCCTGCGCGCGCTGGCGGGTCTGCTCCAGTCCGCGCTCAACGAGCAGCACATCCAATCTTGTTTTATTGCTCATTGCAGCTCCTCCGCAGCTTTCTTTGCCAATGATTCCGCGTCCAGTCCGAATTCACGGTACAGTTCCTCTATCGTCCCCTGTGCCGGAAATACCTTACCGAGATTGCACAGCTCGATCCGCTCCGGTGAAATTCTGTTCCACCCCAGAATCGCCGCCATGCGCTGCCCCATGCAGCCGACACCGGTACATTCCTCCGCCACCAGCAGCGCCCGGGTTTTGCCGATGACCTCGCGCATATCGCGGTCGTAAAGCGGAGAGATCGCGTTGATCTTCACCACGCGCGCCGAGATCCCCTGCTGCGCAAGGAGCTCCGCCGCGTCCAACACATTGTTGACCATCGTGCCGTATGCGCAGAGGGTGATGTCACCGCCCTCGCGCAGCACAGCAAGATTTTCCCGCCCGCTGTCAGCCTGATATGCCCCCTCGCCGCCGCGCGGATAGCGGACAGCAACAGGGCCTTTGATCTCATTCACCGCGCGCTCGAGCATCGTGCGCAGCTCTGCAAAATTCGACGGACACAGCACCGTCATATTGGGAATCTCCGAAAGGAATGATGCATCAAAAATACCGTGATGTGTCTCCCCATCCGCGCCGACTATGCCCGCGCGGTCTACCGCAAGGACAACGTGCAGATCAGAGAGCGCCGTATCATGGACAAGCTGGTCGTAGGCGCGCTGCAAAAAGCTCGAATAAATTGCCACGACCGGTGTAAGCCCCTGCTTGGCCATGCCCGCAGCCATCGCAACAGCGTGGCTTTCGGCAATGCCAACATCGAAGAAACGCTCCGGGTACTGCTTGGAAAAATCATGCAGGCCCGTTCCGTCGCGCATTGCGGCAGTGATGGCGCAGATGGTTTTGTTTTCTTTCGCCAGCCGGCAGAGTTCTTCGCCAAAGACAGCAGAAAAATCCTTTCCGCGTTCGCGCGGCATTCCCAGCCGCGGGTCAAACTTGCTGACGCCGTGGTAGCGCTCCGGCTCGCGCTCGGCGGGCGGATAGCCCTTTCCCTTTTTTGTGTGTACGTGTAAAAGTACGGGACACTTAAGTTCTTTTGCCCACTTGAGCGTATTGGTAAGCTGCTCCACATCATGTCCGTTCACAGGGCCGAGATAGGTAAAGCCCATGTCCTCAAACATCGTAGAGTTCGGCAGCAGCGCCTTTTTGATGTTTGTTTTCAGGTGATGGTTAAATTCATACAGCGCGCGCCCCGCCGCGTTGCGGTCGAGTGCATCACGATAGGCTTTTTTGAATTCATAGTACGCAGGCTTGGTGCGCAGCAGTCCCAAATGCTCGCTCACCGCGCCGACGTTGCCGTCGATGGACATGCCGTTGTCATTCAGAATGACAATGAGCGGCTCGCCGGACGAGCCGGCGTTGTTCAGCCCCTCGTAGGCAAGGCCGCCGGAAAGCGCGCCATCGCCGATGAGGGCAAGCACAGAGTAGTCCTGATGCTGCAAGGTTCGCGCCCGCGCCATGCCGAGCGCAACAGAGATGGAGTTGGAAGCATGTCCCGCAATAAAAGCGTCATGCTCGCTCTCGTGCGGCTTCGGAAAGCCCGAAAGCCCGCGGTACTGACGCAGCGTATCGAAACGCTCTTTCCGTCCGGTCAGGATCTTATGCGTGTAGCACTGGTGTCCCACGTCAAACACCAACCGGTCGCGTGACGTGTCGAACACGCGGTGAATGGCAACCGTCAGTTCGACCGCGCCGAGATTCGAGGCAAGATGCCCGCCCGTCTGCGAAACATGCGCCATCAAAAATTCACGCAGCTCTGTACATAAAAGCTGCGTTTGAGGGGCGTTCAATAATTTAATATCATTTGGATCATGGATCTTTTCAAGAATCAATGCGAATTCCTTCTTTATCTGCCAAGATGCAGCACCGACAGCACCTTCGCCGTCAGGTAGATGACATCTTTGCTCTTTTTCATGGCAATTTTCTTGCCGATGGCCTTGCCGCCGATGGTCAGCCCCGAGATGAGCGCCGTAACCACCGTGGATACAACGATGCTGCGCCAGCCGAAGCTCTGCTGCAGCAGCACAACAATGACGGTCGCCGTGGAACCGCTGACGATGCCGCAAATATCACCAACCACGTCGTTGCAGAACGAGGCGACCTTTTCCGCGTTGCGGATCAGATAAAGTGCCTCCTTCGCACCCTTGACGCGGTGCGAAGCCATCGAGTTGAACGGCTTTGGATTCGCCGCCGTCACGGCGACGCCGATAATGTCGAACATGATGCCCAGCAGGATAAATAGCAGCAAAATCAGCGTTGCGCTCACATAGCCCGCGTCCTCAAGTACCGCGCCGGAACACAGGCTCATCGCGGCAGAGAGCGACATAGCGATCAGGAACACGCGCGCGACCCAGCGCGCATGGCTCGGCGTCTTTTCCGTTTTCTTGGGCTTTCGGTCTTCTTCGTTTTCCAATTCTCTTTTCTCCAAGGTCATTTCTTTTTAATCATGCTAATCAGCGGCAGCAGCAAAAGGTAATCCTGCGGCATAGGTCGGGTTGGCTTTCCCCACAGCGCACCTCTCGTTACCGATGGAGGCGGTTCCCCCTTAGACGCTGCACCCCGTTGTTACCAGACGAGGTACCCGATTGCCACTTAGTCCGCACTGTAACCCTTTTGCTGCCCTTACGACAGCCTAGGTGATTTCCACCCCGGAGTCATACCGGTTCTTATCCTCTTTTGCAGGAAAAATTTCAAGGAGCGATCGTGCCTCGCTCTTGGCCAGAGTCTGCACGTTGTTCTCCTATCCGGATTTCCCACGCAAGGCAGGCTACGCTGCACACAGCGTTCGCGGCATAAAAGCCGGGTAGCACCGCAATGCAGGTTCATATCCCGTCCCGTACCGAAGTCAATACCCGAAACCGGGAGTCCGCTCCGGCACAGCAACGAGTCTCCGCAGAAACAGGGTCGGTTCCCCTATGCCATTAGGGGTCGCCCGGAGTCCGCAGGCGCAGCTTTCGCTTTTGCCTCCCTTCAGCACCCACCCCAAACTGGGCGTAAGAAGCAAGCACCAAAGGCTTCACAGTTGTGCCCTTTAAAGGATTTTTAGGCCCTTCTTAGGAACCGGCAGCTCCGACTAGGATACTGCACCGCTGCTTAGCGGTCATATTATACACCATGAAAAACGAATATGCAAGATATGCAAAAAAATATTCACGTTAGGAAATTGTAAATTTTTTAAGTCTTGCAGCTTTTTGTTTGCCATGTATGGACAAAAAAGAGGTTCGACCAAAGTCGAACCT